>Ga0067045_1027391_pt1 | contig 172738 bp, 148 predicted proteins | sample TerdegcTABiofilm_FD_59184 | JGI IMG/M metagenome (GOLD analysis project Ga0067045, IMG submission 59184) | Combined Assembly of (Gp0054472, Gp0054536) Wastewater bioreactor microbial communities from Singapore -Terephthalate degrading... | reverse complement strand
TGAGGAGCAATTCCAAGCCGTGGGCCTTCTGTGTCGTGAAGCACTCATCTCGTTGGCGCAGGCAGTATTTGTGGCAGAAAAACACCCGATCGTTGACGGGAAAACGGTGAGTGACACGGACGCGGGGCGAATGCTCGAAGCATTCCTATCAGCTGAGCTTGCAGGATCGGCCAACGAGGAGGCAAGAAGTCACGCCAAATCGGCACTCAAACTCGCAGTTGCCTTGCAGCACAAACGGACTGCTGATTTTCGAACGGCAGCACTTTGTGCCGAAGCCACGGCGAGTGTTATCAACGTTGTTGGAGTTGTTTCTGGAGCTCGAATTCCCAAATAGTCCCGGAAGTACTTGGGCACTCGGCCTGCGGCTAACAGCGGCAACAACGGCGCTCACCACATGGAGATCATAGCCGCTCCACGGTTTTGCTCGCCGGGCTTGCGCCTCTGGCCGCGAGAATGGAATCTGTAGCGGCCTCCGGCGCTGTCGAGAGGCTCGCAAAACCGCGGCGTTGTTGCCGCAAACGTTATCTGCCATTGCCGAGAAAAAGTTTATAATTAAGACAATATAAATAAAATGGAGGTCAAATCATGGCTATAAAGAAAGTTAGAGTGTGTAATTTCAAGAGCTTTAAAGATGTGGAAGTAGAACTTGGCAATTTCAATATATTGATTGGCGCCAATGCTTGCGGGAAATCCAATTTCGTACAAATCTTTAATTTTTTGAGGGATATACCAACCCATGGATTGGATAATGCAATATCTATGCAGGGGGGCACTGAATACCTCAGAAACATGAATATTGGTGCATCTGAGAATTTTTCGGTAGAGATTGTTTCTGATCAAAAATTTGGATTTGTACTAAGAAAAAAAGAAAAAGGATACATAGGAATAAAAACATACGAAACAGTTTATAAATTTGCTCTGAAATTTAGAAAAAAAGGACGGGGATTTGCAATCAGTGAGGATAAGTTAACACAGAAAGTTAACATTATTAAATTAGAAATGGAGAAAAATGGAAAAATAAAAGAAAAAGAAAAACTTGGAGAAGGAAAAATCATCTATTCTGTTGCTAACGGAAAAATTGAAGTTGATTTAAGTTCACTTGATAAATGGGGAATAACAAGAGATGATATAATTCCACCGTTCTTGAGAGAGGAGAAATTGAAACCGAAGACCCTATTCATTGAACATCCACTTCATATTTTTCATCCAGGCATCTTCCGTTTTTTCAGTGATAGTTTTGGGATATATGATTTTGACCCTAAGTTTCCCAAGAAAGCCACCCCAATAACCGGAAAAGCTGAATTAGAGGAAGACGGAAGCAATTTAGCCATTGTTCTAAAAGATATTTTAGAAAATAAGGATAGAGCAAGAAAACTACTTAATTTAATGAAAGACCTACTGCCTTTTGTGGATACCTTGGATGTAGAGAAGTTTGCAGATAAGTCTTTGTTATTTAAATTACAGGAGACATACGCCAAGGGAAAGTACTTACCTGCCTCTTTGATATCCGATGGAACAATAAATATAACTGCTTTAATTCTCGCCTTATATTTCGGCGAAAAATCATTAGTCATAATTGAAGAGCCCGAGAGGAACATACATCCTCACCTTATTTCCAAGGTAATAAATATTATGAAAGAGGCATCACAGAAAAGGCAGATAATAATCACCACTCATAATCCTGAGATGATAAAGCATGCGGATTTGAAGGATATTTTGCTTATCTCTCGGGGAAAAGATGGATTTTCTATCATCTCTAGACCAGCTGAAAAAGAGGAAATAAAGACATTTCTTAAAAACGAAATAGGGATAGAAGAACTTTATGTACAGAATTTACTGGAGATGTAATGATGGAATTTAGAAAATTATTTATCTTCATTGAAGGCGATAATGATGAAAGATTTTCTAAGAGAATAATAAAACCTTTATTTGAAAAAAAGTATGCCTTAGTAATGTTATGGAAATACGCAAAAATGAAAAAAGAGAAAGTTATCAATTTTCTCAAAAGCATAAAATCTATGAATGCTGATTACATTTTCATCACGGATATCAACACAGCCCCCTGTATATCCGGTAGGAAACAGGAAATGCAGAACAAATTTAACGGTCTTGATGAAGATAGAATAGTAGTGGTAATAAAAGAAATAGAAAGTTGGTACCTTGCTGGATTAAGTGATAACTTTCTGAGGCAATTTAAAATTTCTTTCTATTCTGTAACAGACAACATTACTAAGGAGCAATTTTATAATTATATTCCCAGGAAGTTTGATTCCAGAATAAGTTTCATGGTGGAAATTCTTGAGCATTTTTCTGTAGAAATAGCTACCCAGAAAAATAAATCTTTTAGGTATTTCCTCGAGAAATATGATTGCGAGATTTAGGAAACAGTTGCAACGGCAGATAACACAGCATATACGCTACGGGCTTACGCCCTTGCCCTTTGGGACATTGCCTTCGGCAACATCGCATATGCTGGAAACGTTATGCGCAAGCAAAGCTCATTTGAAGAAGCATTTTGCGGCACCTCAAGTCAATCCATATAATCTCAAGTTAGCTGTTTAATGAATGAACATTAAATAAAATATGTTATCAAAAATTAGAAAAAATATTAAAACGAGCAATAGTTATTCAGTTTTCTTTTTCGTTTTTCTATTGTTCTTGCTAAGCGCTGGTCAGGATTTATTCCATAACCATGAACCTGATTTAATAGATCATGACGATTGTCCTGCTTATCAGCTATATTTATTGTTCAGTTCAACTTTACTTGTCGAATACCTTTTTTGTTTTATTCTTTTATTGTTCGTAACCTCAAACTTTATTGATTGCCAGCCGGAGTATTCATTTTTTCATATAAATCATAATTCTCGTGCTCCACCCTTTCAGATTCTGATAAATTGCTATTTAAGAAAATTGCAAAATCGAATTTTAATTCTTCAAAATTTGAAAGGGAAAAAGCCATGTCTTCAAATATTAGAAGGTGGAGTACGTCGATACTCATTGCCATTTTATTAATAAGTAGTCGTGTTTCATATAGTCAATCAACTTATGGAAGTATAGAAGGTGTTGTTTTAGACAGCCAAAATTCACCTTTGACAGGCGCCGATATTTTAGTACCCACTTTGGAACGTGGCGCCAGTACCAATAATCAGGGAGAGTTTATTATTAGCCAACTCCCCGCAGGAACTTATAAAGTTGCTGTAAAATTTATCGGTTACAAATCTGAACCACAGACTGTAAAAGTAACCGCGGGTGAAACCAGTCATATTCAATTTTTATTACAACAATTTGCATTTGAATCAGAACCCATAGTCATTACCGGCAGCCCGATAGCGGTTGACCCGTTGGATTCACCACAAGATATAAGCTATATTGGCGGCAGGGAGAAGATACGCTTGCAATCCACTTCACTTGGTAAAACCATTGAATCCATTCCTGGTGCTTATAATATGTCAGCGGGTTCAGTAGCAGGTAAGCCGGTTCTTCGCGGTCAGACCGGGGAGCGAGTCCTTATATTGAGCGATGGCGTCGTACAGGAATATCAACAATATGGTGAACGTCATGCGCCAAATCTTGATCCATTTAATTCAGAACGGATTGAGATTATCAAAGGTGCGGCCAGTTTACTTTATGGCTCGGATGCTCTGGGCGGAGCGGTAAATTTGATTCCCTATCGCTTTCACGTCGCTGCTGGTGAAAAAACAGAATTTAATGGAGCGGTAACAACAGCTTATCATTCAAATAATGACGAATATATGGCCGGAGCAAAATTTAGTACATCAATCGGTAAAGCCGGTTTTAATGGCGCCCTGGTTCGCAGAAGCGCGGGCAATTTTCGCACTCCAAAAATTGATCCATTTTCAAAAACAGGTAAAAGGGGCGATCCCAAATTTACCGGCGAGATTGACCATACTGATTTTGAACAAATCAACGGATCATTTGCAGCGGGGATTTTGACCAAAGCAGGATTGTTTTCGGTTAATTATGATCATTATTATAATGAAAATAATTTTCTGCTGCCGACAGGAGCCCCCATCGGTTTGCGGCTTCAAAATCAAATCGTAAATTCGAAAGCAAATATTCCACTTGGCCGCTTTATTGTAAAACCAAAATTTAGTTATCAACGCAATCATCGTCAGGCAGCCAATCCCGGTCAGTCACGAGATGTTTTACCAGATTCTGCAACGGTAGATTTGGTTTTAGATGTGTATACGGGGCGATTGGAGGTGGAACACATCCAAATATCTGATTTTTCCGGCACACTGGGCGCCGAAGTAAAGTATTATGATCATGAAAATATTGGATCGGTGCCACTTCAACCGACCGGTCACTTTACCAACTTTGCCTTGTTTGGTTTCGAAGAATGGCAATCGGATAAACTCACCTTGAATTTCGGTGCCCGGTTCGATTCCCGCTACCAGGAATTTAACGGCTCAGTTACCAATCCTTTATTACCTGAAAACGACAAAAAAACCTTTTCATCCTTATCAGGCGCCGTGGGCGCTTCTTATAAGTTGTCCGAAATGCTTACAGCAGCCGCCAATATTGGTCGCGGATTCAGAACGCCAAGTTTTTACAATATGTACGTTTATGGCTATCACGGTGGTGTGTTTGCCTATCAGATTGGAAATCCGGAGCTTAAAAATGAAACGTCACTGGATATGAGCACTTCGCTGCGTTTCAGAAACCAGCGTACAGAAATCTCCGCCACGCTATTTCATAACCGAATCAGTAATTATATTTTTTTGTATAATGCGCCGGATCATCCTTTAGCACCCCAAAATGAATCATTCGTTTTTGCGCATGATCAGGCCGATGCGGTCCTAACCGGATTGGATTTGAGTATCAAGGCAAATATCTTTGACTGGCTGATTCTCGGCGGAAATTATTCTTTTATCAATAGTGAATTTTCCAGCGGGATTCACAAAGGAAATGCATTGCCGCTGATGCCTGCCGATCGTGTTATCGGAGAAGTAAAATTCTTGTTGCCGAATATATTCACTCTCAAATCACCCTATATTTTATTGAATATGATATATGTGGGTAACAAATCGGCTGCCGGGATCTACGAACCGTTTGGTCAATTTGATGACGGCATCGGCCCGGACATACCGTTTGGCGTTTGTTCCACGGAATCGTATAACCTGTTCAATTTAGGCATGGGCTTCGACCTATCCATAATGAGCAGACCGATTAATTTTGATTTCGAGATTACGAATCTGCTAAATACGGCGTACCGTGATTTTTTAGATACTTATAAAGGGTATACTTTATCGCCTGGACGAAGCGTGAATGTTAAATTGAATGTGCCATTTGGTAATTAAATGTAATTATTCTGAGTTCAACAGCTAACAATTGGCTCCACTTGTCGGCGGGGGCACCGTGTAAAATTCTGAGTTGGTTGCCTTTATCAAGATTTTTGGTAAATCAATGTTCTGTTCTCGAAATCCCCGCCGCAAGTGAGCCAAATCGTTAGGGCAGATTCAACAATGGAAGCAGTTTCTCCTCGTTGGCGCGTGGACTGGTGCCGCAAAATGCAAAGCAGAAGAGCTTTGCCAGCACATAACAGCGGCAACAACGGCGCTCACCACATGGAGATCTTGACCGCTCCACGGTTTTGCTCGCCGGGCTTGCGCCTCCGGCGCCGTCGAGAGGCTCGCAAAACCGCGGCGTTGTTGCCGCAAACGTTAGGCGTCATTGGTTTGCAGCCAGGAAGCAATGTGAACGACACCCATCTATCGAATCTCTAGAGGAGCATATAGAATGAGGGGACTCAGCAATATCATCGTTCGTACAATAGGGGCTATTGTCGCCATTGCTATCGTGACTGCCGCACATTATTCCTGGCAAATGATCAGATTGTCCTATCCACAAGCGATATTGTTGGTCTACTGTGTGATGTTTACGTTGCTTGCACTAGGCGGGTACTTCGTCCTTCGGACTACTGCACAACGTTCCTATCAACGACACCGGCAGCTAACAGATTTCTCGCTCTTCCTCTTGTGTACTACCTGGGGATTATTCTTCTCTCTTCCATCACTCTACGCGCCGTACAATTGGGCCTGGTCGTGGTCCAACGAAGTGGCCGTGGGGAGTACTGTTCGACTCCTAAGCAGCATCCTTATCATCGGAGGGCTAGCTGGACTTGTGTTCTCGATCTTGTGGCTAGGGATTACTCATTCGACAGGACACGAATCGAGTCGCTTGAGAACTAGCGGCCCGTACCGATTCACGCGAAATCCTCAAATTCTCACAGGAACACTCATCGTCCTGGGGTATACGATTCTTCGCCCATCGTGGTATGCTACAGGATGGCTAATACTTTTCGCTATTCTCACACGCTCGATGGTAGCTTCGGAAGAGGAGCATTTACGCAGCATCTACGGAGAAGAATATGAGCGCTACTGGACAAGAACACCTAGATATATCTACTTCCGTTGATACACTGATGAACGCATCTCTTTCTTGCCTTTGCACTTTCTCTTGCAGTGACACGTATGCAAACCAACGAACGCCTAACAAACGGCAACCCGGCGCTCGCACACTGGATAGGAGAACTTGAAACAGGAATTGGCCGAACAAAAAGTGCTCGCTCCATTGCTCGCCGCCAGAGCAATCGAGGATCAATTCGATACTGGCGGCTCGCAACGGCGTGTTGCCTGAACGTTAGGCGTCATTGTGTTGCGGTCAGACATTTAACCAAAAAACAGTAAAGATGTTTCCTTATGCCTGAAACAACTAACAAACAACCAATAAGCAAGAGTCGGAAGATTCTCAGAGAGTCGTTCTGCATTTTTCTTTGGCTTTATGCTATTGTCAAATTGTTTGTTTTCGACTTTGACGTATATTTAGCAGAACAATATTTCCCCTCGCTTGCTTGGGTTGTGAATTTCAAATTCTTCTTCCTGCTCGTTCTTATTTCTATCTATTGGGTTTTAGTTGGAGATAAGAATTTTTTCAAGTCTATTGGATTTCTCCTCGTATATCCATTCTTCTTTTTATTCTGGCGAATACTGAGAATATTCTTCAAGGACTGGGTCTCAGCCGTTACCGCGATGGGATTCTTGGCATCGTTTTTCAAGTCAATCAAGATGAATTTCCTAACGTTTACTGTTTTTTCAGTTGGAGCCGTTCTCGCACTCTTCGCTCACAACGAGTATATTCTCATTTTCTCTGTATTGCTACTGATTGGTTTCATCATTTTCCATTTTGCTAAGCGATTTTATTCTGCTTTTTCTCCGTCAAAAGCACTCGCACTTCCCAGAGACGGCATCATTAAATTGCTTGATGGAGCACGAACTCAATTTGCCCTCCCCCAAGAACTCAAGTCAACAGCTATCGAGAAATATACTGCCGAGCAAAAGAATAAGTGGGCAACAAACCTACAATTTTTGCTTATTGCCAACAGAGCTTCATCCTTCATCGCCGCTAAACTAAAACAGTTTCAGGAAAGCCGAATCGTTTTCCTTTATTTCTTGTTAGGACTCCTTTTCAGTCTTTTTCTTACAGTTATTGTCTTCGCCCTTGCAAACTTGGCACTGCAGAGACTCGACCCATCTTATTTCTCAGATCCAAAATCGAGAGGATTGATCTTCTTCATCTATTACAGCTTTAACACGCTTGTAACAAATGGTATTGCAGATTTCTATCCTATTTCAGACATCGCCCGTTTTTTAAATACTATTGAAGTTTTCTTTGGTATTTTGACGCTGGTCATTTTGGTTCTTGTTTATACAAGTGTTAAGAGCGAACGAACAAAATCGGAAGTTGATTCAATAATTATTACACTCAATCAACAAGGTTCCGAACTTGAGAAATTCATTAACCAAGAATTTTCTATGGACATTGAGAGAGCAATTGCTGAGATCCAAAAACTCCCGAGCAATCTCATCAAGGTTATCTACTACTTTTCCGTGAGCAAAGAATGAGTAAAATACAAGAACCCGCAACACAACGAACGCCTAACACGGCAAATAAAGACGTTGAAAAAATCTGATTATGAAAAGCACACGCTCAATGCCTTCGTTAACGAGAATGGAAATTAATAGTTCACGACGGCATTGCGTTGTTTGCCGAGACGTTATACGCAATGCCGCTGCAGGAACAACCTAATCAGGAGAATATCAATGAGAATAAGTTCTATCAAACCGGATGTTATTGCCCTCAGAGAATTGTACAAGGAAGAAGCGGGCAGTCTTCACATCCCATCTATCCAACGTCAGTTTGTTTGGGATTCTGAAGATGTCAAAGAATTAATAGATTCCATTGTGAGTGGCTATCCTATTGGTGCGGTTATCATTTGGGAACCTACAAGTAAATTCCCAAGTGCTCCTCTCATCGGGAATAATTCCAACTCCGGTTTGCCACGTTACGTTCTCGACGGGCAACAGCGACTCACAGCACTAATGCTAATTCAAAACGGTTGGCAATTTGCTCGTGGAGATAAAATTATTCAATGTACACCAATATCCTATGTTCCAGAGAATAATCGCCTCTATCTCAGTTCTAAGAAGGGCATTGATATTTCCCTTATCGTGAATGCTTCTCTCGGCGATGCTGACTCTTTAACCAAGTTGCAAAAGGAATACCCTGCTAAGTACAAGCAAGCGATGAATACAATCGGTGAGCGTATAGTAAATTATAAGTTACCATTTTACGTACTCAAGTCTGACTCTACAGGTGGTGAAGATGTCTACGAGAAGATTGCTGAGATTTTTACTCGTGTCAATTCAGCAGGTGTAAAAATCGGAAATCTTGAAATGTTCCTTTCCTTTTTTGCCGCAGCTTTTCCCAAGAAAGAAAAAGATCGAATCATTGAGATTCACGAAGATTTAAGTTCTCGTTTCGAACTTGATCTTGAGCCCCTTGTTCGTTTCATTTTTTCCAAAATGGGAATGACTCAGAACCAAATTACCAAAGTTGCTTCTTTCAAAAAGGCAATATCAGACCTAAAAGAACGCTCCTCAAAGGAAAAAAATCGAATTGGAGATATACTAAATGCTACGCAGAAAGCTATAAATATAATAATACAAGTTCTAGATACCGAGTTTGGTTTATCAACAACCCAATACATACCTTCTCAAAACATTCTTCTACCCTTGTTCGATTTTGCTTATGAAAAAGGATTTACAAACCTAAAAGACATTCCAAAAAGCGATAAGAATAAAATGCTCTATTGGTTTCTTGTTGCTTCCTTTAATGGCATCTACTCTTCCTCACCTAATAACAAAATTGAGGAAGACTTTAAGATTATCCGACGTAGTTCAAAGCGGTTTCCACTTGATAAGTTATTACTCGCGATGAAACAACGACCTCCACATCGAGAAAGAATTGATAAAGCAGATATTGTTAAGAATGCTTACTACAATGTACTGAGAGGTCGAACAGGTAAAGAATACTTGATGCTTCTAGACATCCTATTATTCAGAAACAAAGCAACAGATTGGGCAAGTAAACCCGTTGTGAGTGAACAAGCAGTCATTCATCACATTTTTCCAAGGGAGTTCCTCAAGGAAAACGAAGAAACTAGAGATTATATGATTAACTGTTTAGCCAACCTGACTTTTATTTCTCCTTCTGTCAACTCCGAGATAGGCGATGAATCTCCCGAAATCTACTTGTCCGAATATGCCAAGACGGATCTCAAAATGTTTGATCAACACCTGATCCCAAGTAACAAGAAGTTTTGGACATTTGACCGCTTCGAGGATTTCCTCGATGCAAGATTAAACTTAATCTGGCAACAAACGAAGAAATTGATTGCTGAACTCGAATAATCCAGCGGCATTGCGCCTAACAACGTAAAAAACCCCCATTCACGTATTTGGTGAGTCTGAAATGAAATCTGATTCTGGCTCTATTAATAGAGTTCTTTCCACCCCGCCCCACCACAGGAAAATTGATTTGTTAATAGTGGCGGGCCCGTGCGGACTTTTTTTGCGCACACGTTAGGCGCAAGCGCCACTATGTTCTTAAGGAATCAATAGTATGAGTGAGTACCGAAACTTTGAGGTTGACTTCATCAGTTGTTCTCTTGAACTCATCAAGCAGTACGAAGATCATGTTATGCCGAATGTTCCTCATCAAAGCCAATATGAGGTTACCCTCTTGATAAACTGTCTGCTTGGGCTCCTTGTTCTACCGAAAGAACGACATTTAAGCAAGATACCAGACACTCCGCTTACCCAAACCCCCGAGTGGGGCATTCAACCTAATCATATTGTTAATGCAGGCAAGAATTGCGAAGGCGAACGCAGAATGGCAGACACTATTACACTAAGACAAGTCGTTACCGACATGCGCCATAGCGTCGCCCATATTCTGTTCAAACCGTACGGGGACGGTCAACAGATAAAAGACATTGAACTGCGTACTGATCGATCAAAATTCAAAGCGAAATTATCAGTTACGGAATTTAAGTCTTTCGTCCAGAAATTAGCCGAAGCCGTAATTGACCGTGGCGCCGGCGCATAACACGGCAAACAACGACGTTAGAATGAAAAGCCACGGATGAAAGAGATTCACTCAATGCCTTCGTTCACGAAAATGAGAATCGATAGTTCACTCCGGCATTGCGTTGTTTGCCGGGACATTAGGCGTCACTTGCAGCGCGGCACTCATTCACAACTTAACACAAACATAGGTGTAACATGAACATTTCCCGTTCTTCAATGAGTTCTGCAGCTATTGCATTACTCCTCGCAGTTTTCTCTCTCATCGTCGGATGTGCACGACCAGATCCATCAGCACAACTGAAACCATTGATTGACAGATACGTACAGGCCTGGAATACCGGAGACTTCAATGGTCTCGATGAGGTTGTGAGCACCCAATTCGAATTCCGCATGGGGCAACAATTCAAAGCGGTGCGCAGTATCGATTCCCTTAAGAGCGTCATCACCTATTGGCGTACGGCATATCCAGATTTTCATATCACGATTGATGAGATCGTCTACGCGCCGGATGTGGTTACCGCCCGATGGACAATCCGAGCTACCAACACCGGTCCGGGAAAACATCCTCCAACAGGCGAGGCTATCGTTGTTCCAGGCATTAGCATTCTTCATGTCTCTGAAGGCAAAATTATCGATGAGTGGATTGCTGAGGCCCATTAATGAACGTAACATAAAATACGTGCGCCGCAAACGAACGCATAACGGGCGTGCCTACGTCGCTCGGCATTATCGCAGTAAGTGCAAAATTAAACGGTAATCTATTTACTTGGGGTGCTCGCTCAAGCCCCGCCCTCTATGATAAATATTTGGTGGGCGGGGCCTGCGTAGGCACACCACACGTTAGCGGTCATTGTAAGGCAACCGTGTAAACAATAGCGGAGCTGAAAACTAAACAGAGTAAGCACACATTAAATTCAATCATTATGAACAAAAATTTTATCATATCAGGTGTAGTAGCAACAGTTGTCAATCTTTTAGCGAATGCGGGGGCCCATTTTATTTTTTTGAAAAATGTTTTTGAAAAATATCCACCAGTATCCATAGAATTTCAAAAACAATTGGTACGACCTGCCGACCAATTAGTGGGCTGGGCAATGGTTGTTACATCTTTGACAATGGGGTTTTTTGTAGCCACAGTCATTAAATGGTCGGGTGCAAGAACTTTTGCGTCAGGTTTGAAAAAGGGTCTTATCATTGGTTTTCTTTTTTGGACTTCGGTCAATTCTGGGCTATATGCTTCCTCTCACCATTTTTCTTTAGTCGGCTTTTTAGCGGATTTGCCGTGTAGTGTATTGGCAATGACCATTGCAGCTGCAGTTGCAGCCTGGATATTGGGTAAAAATACTGAGACGGTTAATAAATGATACTTTGGATAAGAACATTAACCACATTTGGTAGCATCGTTTCAATAGGTTTCGGTGTGTGGCACTTTTTTGTACCCAAAATATGGAATTGGTATTCCTATATAGATAAGTCGGCAACAGAGCTTATATTGGCTGTGAGAGCAATAAATATTTTTTTCTCACTATTACTTGTTTTGCTTGGGATTGCCAATATACTTTTTGTATCTAGAAAGCCATTAGACAGACCTTCCACGATAATAATACTTTTAATATCAACTATCTTATGGACAACTCGACTAATTCTTCAAATAGTATATCCGCAAGGTTCTCAAAACTCAATCATTCAATACAGTATGTTGGGAATATTTGTCCTTGTATGGATTTGCTTTTCAGTTTCACTATTTCTTGTAGTGAAGAATATTGACAAAAACAGATCAATGTAAATAATTGAACAAAATCGAACACAATTCGAATGACAAAACACAACGAACCGCTAACATCGTATTGGCAATAGTGGGGGCTGACTGTTGTAAACTCAACATTTGTGCCTCTATTGGGAATTTGCACAAATGTTGGGCTGACGTTTTTCAAATGCCCCACCATCGCCAATACGTAAACCGTTAGCTGCAATTGGGCAATTAACATATTCAAAAAAGGATGAATTCAGATGACTACATCAAATTTCAGAGTAAACATTATCGCTTCCCAGAATGCGAAGAGAATTGTACGCAACATTTTTTTTCCATATGGACTTCAACTCTTGACGTTAGCAGCGTTCGTCGTTTTAGTCATTATCGGCTTTAACACGGGCTCTGCAGAGTCATACGGTTCGAACCTCACGCCCATTATTCGAAAAACAAACCTTGCCACTCTCATTGTCTGGGGTTTATGGTGGCCCGGACTTATTCTCACAACCATCCTTCTTGGTCGAGTTTGGTGTACAGTGTGCCCGATGGAATTTATTTCCAATATAACCAATCGGATAGCTAATTGGATCGGCATAAAGGGGATAGTTCTTTCGGTCTGGTTACGCAGAGGCTACCTCGTCTTGCTTTCGTATGTTATCCTTCAATTGTTGGTGGCTGGCTTTCAAGTACATCGGACGCCGCTTTATACAGCGTTCATACTTCTTGCATTGCTTTCACTAGCACTGCTGGCAGGTTTGCTTTTCAGAGAACCACGAGCTTTCTGCAACTCCTTCTGTCCTGCCGCAATTCTTCTCGATACCTATGGCAGCTTGAGTCCATTCATGTTAACGAAGAACAAAGATAATGTTTGTGCTCAGTGCGAGACAAAGGATTGCATCAAGTCTGGAAACCGTTACAAAATCGATGCGAGAAGCTGTCCCAGTTATCTTCGACCATTTGATTTGAAGAGACACGATCCATGCGTTATATGTTTCCAATGTGCGAAAATCTGTCCACACGATAATATTGGCTTCGGTATTGTAAAACCTTCGCTTCGGCAGCGTATCTCTGATAATGTTCCTATCAAAAGTGTTTTATTTATTTTCATCGCCAGTGGTTTTGTCTCACACGAATTATTTGCAGAGACACCTGCGATAGACAATATATTCCACACAGTACCAAACTGGTTTGCTACACGATTAGGAATCCCTGGAATTTTTCCTTGGTGTGAAGCTTTCTGGTTCTTGCTGGTGCTTCCGACAATCATATTAGGTTTCATTTGGGTAGCAAGTTTTCTCTCAAAGTCCCGTTGTTCCTTTGTTGAGTTATGTTCTCGCATTGCTTTCTATTTTGTACCCGTCCTTGCAGTTGGACATGCCATCAAGGCGTTAGTCAAAATTAACTCTTGGTCGGTGTATCTCACCAGCGCAATATCGGACCCCCTAGGAATTAATTCGGCAAAAACTATTCTAAGTGGAGATTTACAAGGGTTTCAACCATTATTTCCAGAGATCCTTGTTGCCGTACTGGCTTCCTTGTTGCTTGTCTATTCTGTGGTCTTTGCTTATATGATGGTTCAGAGGAGATTGGAGAAAACATTGCACTCTCCAACTTATGCGGGCATTGGTGCGCTTGTATGTTTGTATTCTATTGTGGTTCTAACTTTGCTTATGAAGTGATAGAATTGCCCAACTGCAGCTAACAGCAACAAAAATGTAAAATGAACCCTCCCGTTGCTCACATAGAATTTGTTTATCATAGTTCGCAACGGGACGGTATTTTTGTTGCACACGTTAGTTGCAATTGCGCTCATAACGGAGTAAGAACAAATGAAGAACATCAGATTCATTTTCATAATTTTATCTGCGCTCTACCTATCTTCACCTATTACCATTAAGGCTCAACAAGTATATGGGATTAGTGGTTTTAAGCCAGTGTATCGAAGCGGACCAAACGATCTTATTGGAATTAAATTCCGTTTTAAAGTCGTTGAAAATGAGAGTCAATCGCTTCGTCTAATTTTTGGATTCCATCGCTTACACCTACCCGGTTTATCAATAAATTACATAATCGAAACTAATATATATTCCGGAATCATCACATCTTACCCAGATGATACATGTACAACTTGGCCACTAATTGGAAATTATATCGAACGCGAATCAAGTCTCCGACTCGCTATTCCAGACTACGCTTATCATTTTGGACAGCAACCAGGTATTACAACAGGGATTCTCACAAGTGATTCCATAATTTATCCAGTTCAGACATATAATATAGATAATATTCAAAATCTCTATAAGTCGGACGCAATAAGCCAATTTGATGTTGATGACATCGAAACCCTTGTAACATTGGAACGCGGTGATACTACAACAAAAATATCCCAATTTAATCGCTGTGAGCGACCACTATTATCAGAAATTTATCGAAAGTGGAAGGTCCGAATCGTGATGCCTGACAAACCGCTGGTTGAATGTACGTACATTCTACCAGATTTGGGAGCTCGATATCTTACAGTAATTGAGGCAATGAACTTCGCAAGTGAATACCTAAATGGTGCTGGTTTTTTCACTGTACAATACTGGGATTTTGCCAGCATTCGCGAATCGGATCCTGTTTGGCGATCCGATACAACTTTTGTAAGTAGCTCCTCTTATGATGGCAACGGAAGTGATTTTGGAATTAGGGTCGTTACTGTCAACGGATACGATCGCATAGAGTTTAGTAACCGCCCCGGAAATACATATATCCCAAAGGACACTCAATTTTCAATTAATTCTTCCCCTTTAACCATTTCAGAAAATAACTCTGCTTTAACAAGTGACCTAAATCTTGACCAAAACTTTCCTAATCCATTCAATTCCGTTACCAAAATCTCCTTCACAATTCCAATAAGATCTTATATCTCCCTGAAAGTTTACAATTTACTAGGAAAAGAACTTGCAACTCTTATATCTGAAACTTTATCACCCGGTTATCACTCAATACAGTGGGATGCTTCGGGTTTTTCAACTGGAATATACTTCTATCGATTGTCAACAGACTTAAAAGTTCAAACAAAGAAATTCATAATACTAAAATAAAACAACAGCAACTAACACGGACAATAAAATTAATAGGTTTGTCACATTTTTTGCCTAAGCATTCAGGCACTTAGACAGCTTCGTAAAACAAGACAAATCTGGACTGTGCACCTACTCTCAATAAACCTTTGTGTAACACGACTTGTTTCCTGCTCGCCACCAGCATTGTAACCCGACACTCGTAATGCTCGGCAAAATTTATAACCGGACGGCAAAAAATGCGCCATGCTTCGCTCATTACGGTTGGGTTTCAGACCTCTGCCTTAAAAAGCTTTTGTGGCCACAACCTTCATTCGCTCAGCAAAATCTACTAAATTTTATTGCCGAGCCTTTGTGCGCAACACGGCACAAGGAGAATGGAATGCCAAACCATCGAGTCAAGATTAATGTAAATGGAAGAGAAGTCGAGACACTTGAAGACATCCTGCCGTCCAAACCCGGGCTGAGAGTACTGTTTGTGGCAAAAACCCCGGCTCCTGTAAGTGTCCAAGCCAGTCATTACTTTCAAGGAACTCGAGGCACAATGTTTTGGAACATGCTGTCTGACTACGGCATTCTAAAAGTCCGATATGGTGAGTATCAAGACGATCATCTTCTCAGCAACGGTTATGGACTCACCGATACAGTAAAGATTCCAAGAAGTTTTGGGAATGAGCTTTTAGATGATGAATATCGGGATGGTCTTCAGAGAATTCTTGATTTGATAAGAACTCACAATCCGAAGGTTGTGATTTTCGTCTACAAATGAGTGCTGGACAATATTCTCAAGTTAGGTTTTTGCTGACGAGGGAAATCACACTACGGCTTCAACAATGCTCTTAATGCTCTCTTCGGTTGTCATGTTTTTGTATTTCCAATGCTAGGGACTCCATGTACAAGAGAAGAGTCACACCAAGCAATGAGCGAGCTACGGAAGATATTGACAACTTGAGTCGTGCTGCGCATAACACGGCAAACACCGACACTCACTCATTTAATATGGCGATGTTTAATCCCGGTTTGAAAAATAATTTTGCTCGTTCCATGCCTGCCTTATTCCGTTACACTCCATGCGGCGGGCACGGCGTTGTTTGCCAACACGTTATGCAACATTTTGCTTGGCGGAATTTAAATAAAGAAATTAAGCGATAGATAAAATATGAACATCCCAAACCGTGAAGAATTTCTCAAGGGTTGTGAAGAATTTGAAAAACATGAGAAGCGTGATGCTATGTACAAAGTGGCAACTTTCCTCATATCTCATTTTTAGGGTAAACCTTCAGATATGGCAAATGGATTAGGTGTGTTATTGCTAACATAGAATCAAGCATTTTATAGATATGGATTTTTCAATTTCGATAAACTTGAAAAATGTATAATTGACAATTTACAAAAAATTGAAAACCTCAGAAATAGAGACATTCACAGTCTATCAAATTCCGATAAAGATGATATAAGGGATTTATTCAATAAGTTTCTTGAGGCTTTGCAAATTTATTCAGGAAATATGCGAGGAAGAAAAAGCCCTGTAGCAGTGGCTAAAGCTTTACATCTTTTGTCTCCTAAGTTCTTTCCTCTCTGGGACGATAAAATAGCTAAAGCTTACAACTGTTACTATAACGAAAATCCAGCGGAAAAATATGTCTCATTTTGCAAGATTACAAAAGCAATAGGAGAGATTGTTAAAAATTACATTATCCGTTCAGATAAAACACTTATCAAATTGACAGATGAATATAACTATTCAAAATATACACAGAGATGGATTTAGAAAACGACCCGCCAAGCAAAACGACCACTATCGTGGCTCGCCCTTCTGGCCGCCTAACAGCAGACATGCGTTTCAGGCTTACGTCCTCATTCAAATGCTCGGCTTCGTCTCGCACTTCGCATACACCAAAACCGATATACGAGATTTTGCTAAGCGAAGCAAAACAAATCCCCCTTGTCGAAGAAAAAGAAGACAGAGTAAAAGTAACAATTTTTAATACGATTAAAAACCCGGAGATTATTTCTCTGATTGAAAAATTGAAACAACAATTCTATCTTAATCAAAAAGAAATAATATGCCTGGGAATTATTGCTCAACACAAAAACATTATTGCCACTGAATTTGCGCGACAAATACAGAATAAAGATGATAAGCAAATTAAGAACTGGTTGGGCAATCTAGTCCGGCATCAAATTGTTCTGACAAAAGGCAGAACCAAAGGAATGAAGTATTATATAAATCCAAAAATATTAAAGGATAGTGCTCTGACAAAAACGGACCTTTCCATCATTGAACCGCACAGATTAAAAAACCTGATAATAGAAGATTTGAGCAATTATCCTAATTCTGATGTTCAGGATATTCATCAAAGAATTGGCACTGAAATTCCAATAAGAATGCTGAGATCTTGTTTATACACCGCTGTTAAAAATGGAGAGATTGGTTAAAAGGGAAGTAAAAAATTCAGGAAATATTTTATTGACAAAAGTTAGGGGTAAAAAATCATCATTTTTAATAATCCAAAAAATAAGAAAGAAGCTAACTTGTTGAACATAAATAAGTTTTATTGACAAAAGTAAGGGGTAAAAACCCCATAATAAAATCTTTTTGACAAAAAAAAGGCCATATGTAACGGAGTGGAAGGGGAAAGTTAGTCTCATAGTAAGTTGACACCAAAGCGCTGGCAAATAAAATCCTTGCCACCAAAAAGCAGGATAAATGCTGATACCAGCGAATGGGAAAGAGAGATAGATAAGTTGGTGTATGAGCTGTATGGGTTGAGTGAGGAGGAGGTGTGGATAATTGAGGGTGAAACAAAATAAGAATAGAAAATACCGGGCAGTGGCAGAATTGGTGAAAAACAGATTGGAAAAAGCAAGGAGTGTGTGAGAAAAATTATTGTATTTGTAGGTGCGTATAATTATACACCCCTAAAAAGGAAATAAAAAAATGAAATATAACCCTGACGTTCATCATCGCCGTTCAATCAGATTAAAAAATTATGATTATTCACAGCCCGGTGCATATTTTATCACCATTTGCACCCACAACCGCGAATGTTTGTTCGGGGATATTGTGGATGGGGAAATGATTTTAAATGAATATGGGGAAATTGCCAAAAAATGTTGGTTGGAAATACCGGTTCATTTTCCCAATGTATTGTTGGACGAATATGTGATAATGCCCAATCATGTGCATGGGATTATTATAATAAACGATAATATTGGGGAAAATAACCATTTGCCCGATATTGTAGGGGCGAAAAATTTTTCGCCCCTACATATACCAAAATTTCAATCCCCAAAACGGGCAATCGGATCGATTATTCGCGGTTATAAAATTGGCGTAACCAAATGGTTTCGGCAAAAAACGGAAATTTACAATGTTTGGCAACGCAATTATTATGAACACATCATCCGCAATGAAGGTGAATTGAATCAGATTCGGGAATATATCATCAATAACCCGTTCAATTGGCAATCGGATGAAAATTATTTGGAATAACAAAATCCTCTCAATCACCAAAGACGACGACTACCTGCAAAACCCGCAAAAACAGGCAAATGTCAAGGCGCTGGAGCGGGAGATTGACCGGATGGTCTACCAACTCTACGGCCTGACCGAGGAGGAAATACAGATTGTGAAGGGTTAAAAATGAATCTGGCTTCGAGCCAGCGAGCAGCTAACAATCGTTTCCATTCCGGCGCACCGGAACGCAGGCGATAAGGGTTGGTTTTGGGGGTTGGCAATATTCATTTTACCAATCAACTTCGGTGCAGATTCGCCCTTTGCGGGTGAAACTTGTCGTTAGAAAAAAGCTTTTAACAATATGGAAAATTTCAAAATCCAACCGATAACATCATGTATAAGCAATAGCAGATAAAGTACTATAAATTAAGTGGATATGAATAACAAAAACAGTAGTGTAAAAATGAAAGTACGTGAGGAAAATCTCGCCACTGCTCATACACTTGACCGTTAACTGCAATTGCCATATAACCTCTACACATATAGAAAGGATTAGACTATGAAACACCTATCAACAATTCTAAAACCATTTGTTCTTATGTTGTCGTTTTTAACAACTACTCTTTTCGCTCAGCCAATTTCATGGCAGCAGCTAAACGGACCTTTTGGTGGCACACCATTGTGCTTTGCTACAAACAGTAATGGCGATCTTTTTGCAGGCACTGATCAAAACCAGAGAGGAGTTTTTAAGTCGACTGATAATGGTGAACACTGGTTGCAAAAAAGTAATGGCATTTCATTGACAGACAGAGCCGTTAATTGGATAACAGTCGATGATAGTGGATATGTCATCGCTGGAACTGGAAGCCATATTGGTTCCGGAGTTTATAAATCTAAAGATAACGGTGAGAGTTGGTCTCTGATTTCCAGCCTTGGAGGAATTTGCGTTGCTAAAAATGATAGCGGACACATTTATGTGGGTAATACAGGTTATGGACAATACAGTGTTTCAAAAGATGGTGGATATACTTGGACGCATTACTCGCACCCAAGCCCGTTTATAAATTGTATTGAAATTAATGATAGTGGACATATTTTCATTGGTGGAAATTACACTGGCTATCGTTCTACTGATAATGGTGTAAGCTGGACAAATCTTTCTCTTCCTGATGGAATAAATTCCTTTGCCTTTTCACCAAACGGAGATCTTTATGCGGGATGTTCAAGAGAGTATGCTTCAAACTCAGGCGTGTACAAATCAACCGATAATGGTGACAGCTGGACACCCGTAAAAGAAGGTTTTAGAGTTTATCCAACGGATAATATAGTTATCAATAACAGTGGAGAAATATTTGTCGGAAGTTATGGTTGGGGAATCTGGAGATCAACTGATGAGGGCGTTACCTGGACACAACAGAATTCTGGACTTGGACACAGTTATATAAAATCAATGTACATAGCTGAAAACGGATATATTTATGCTGGCACGAGTGGTGGCGGTATATATCGCTCAGAGAACAATGGTGAAACTTGGCAACAAGTTGGATTAACAGTCGCTGGGGTTAAAACTCTGGCAATAAGCCCGGTAAGTGGATTTATTTTTGCTTCAGTTAGTGGAATGTCAAGATCAACTAATTCAGGTATAACCTGGGAACCGATAAACAGTGGTATATCAAGTCGTGATGTTGTAAGTTCAGAAATTAAAAACATTGCAATTAAACCTGATGGTACTATCTTCATTGGATATGCAACTAACTTTCCCTCTACTTTAGTTTATCGCTCTACAGATAATGGCAGTAACTGGGTTTCAGCGCAAACAGGTATTCAGGGTGGAGAAATTCTGGGTTTAACAATCGACGATTCTGGTTATGTTTATGCCAGCACAGACTGGAACGGTGTTTATAAATCAACAAACAATGGAAATAGCTGGTCTAACATTGGAAATCCTTCTCAAGGAGGTAAATTGGCATTCAATTCTATTGGTGATTTATTCTTAGCCAGCTACGGGGGAGGACTCTGGAAATTACCCGCTGGTGATACTATATGGGTAGATTTAACTTCGAACTACGGTTCCAACTGGCTATATAGTTTATTTATATCTAAATCCGATTATCTATATACAGATGGAAGTCGCTCAACCGATAACGGATTAACCTGGACAACTATGTCTATAGGAAATATGGCATATTCATATGCTGAAAATTCTGCCGGACATTTGTTCGCGGATACATTCAATTACGGAAGTGGAGTTAAACGTTCAACTGATTATGGAGTAACCTGGGAGTCAATAAATTCCGGCATTCCTACAAACGATGTGCGTGCGGTTGCTATCGATTCTAATGACTATCTTTATGCAGGTCCTTGGGGATATTCATTATTTAAATCAACAACATCAACGATCACCTCCGTTGAACATTCGGATTTGACTCCAGAATCTTTTTCATTGAGTCAGAACTATCCGAACCCATTTAATCCACGCACAACTATACAGTACTCAATTCCATCTTCTCAATTCGTAACGATCAAAGTCTATGACATAATCGGGCGTGATATCCTAACCCTCGTCAACGAACACAAAGAAGCAGGCAGTTATAAGGTATATTTTATGGGAGATAATATACCTAGTGGAATTTATTTTTATCGGTTGCATGCAGGTCCATTTGAAGAATCAAAAAAGCTTATACTACTAAAATGAGTGGGCAACTGCAGGTAATAGCAGTAGCAACGACACTCGATTTTATCCCGATGAGATCACGTCGTGATTGATAAGAATTACAGTACTCGTTCAATGTACCGTCTTCACGATAAATTGGTTTTTAATAGTTCGGCGGTACACTGCGTTGTTACTGGGACAGTTATCGGTAAGATTTTGAAAAATGAAATGTTTTTGATGATATGAGAGAGAATAATCCAAAACTTTTAGACCAGGTAAGATAAGTTATTCGCTTTAAACATTATAGCCTGAGAACGGAAAAATCTTACATTAATCGGATTAAAAAGTTTATATTTTTTCATAACAAAAAACATCCTATTGAAATGGGAGAAGAAGAACCAGGTGAATTTATTCCTGGTCTTGCTAAAATTAAAAAAATTTCAGCATCACCTCAAAATCAAGCCTTATGGGCAATCATTTTTTATATAAGAATGTATCAAATAAAGAATTAGAAAATACAATTTCAATTTACTGGTCAAAAAGACCGAAAAAATTACCGGTAGCATTTACCAAAAGTGAAGCCATTGAAGTTTTGAATAAATAAAAAAGATACTCATTGGCTGGTTGGAATGCTTTTGTATGGTTCCGGTTTAAGACTTTCCTAACGTTTGGAGCTAAGAGTCAATAGTATTGATTTTGGTTATAAGCAAATTGTTGGTAGAAATTCAAAAGCAGAAAAAGATCGTACGACAATGCTTCCGTAGAAAATTGTTCAGTCTTTTAAAGAACATTTGAAAAAGGTGAAGTTGTTACATGAGAACGATTTTAAAAATGGTTTTGGTTCTGTATATTCGCTTTATCCGATAGAAAGAAAATATCCCCTTGCAAAATATGAATGGGGCTGGAAATATGTTTTTCCTGCTACAAAAATATCAACCGATCCAAGAACAGGAATACAAAGAAGGCATCATTTGTATGATACGGTTATTCTAAAAGCTTTTAAACAGGCACCTGGAGATGCGGGGATAACCAGGCATGCAAGCTGCCGTACTTTTAGGCGTTCTTTCGCTACTCATCTTATCGAATTTGGGTATGATATTGGGACAATACTTGAATTATTAGGACATAAAAATGTGGATACAACCATGATTTACACACATGTGATTAACCAAGGTAGTAAGGGAGTTAGAAGCCCTGCTGATTTTTAGATTATATTGCCTAAAAAAGCAACATAGATTAGGTAGTTACAAAGAGCAACCTTTGCTTTTTTCATTAATACACCTAATCTTATGTTATGCCGGGAAAAATAGAAGATAAGATTTTGATTAATATTATTGAGTCACTAATTTTTACTCAATCTGATTGATTCAAAGAAAAAGGAACATTAAAAAATGAAGATTAAACCAATAGAAGTTAAAGCGCTGGGCAATTATAAAATCTGGATAAAATATTCAGATGGTGAAGAAGGTGAAATTGATCTTTCAAATTATGCAGGTAAAGGTGTATTCAAATCATGGAATGACTATGATTTTTTTAAATCAGTTCATATTGGTGAACACGGTGAAATCGCCTGGGGCCAGGAAATAGATTTGTGTTCTGACAGTCTCTATTTGAAATTAACGAAAAAAAAACCAGATCAACTATTTCCATCTTTGCGGGAAGAATCAATAAATGCCTGAGATCAGCAGATTTTATGGAATCATTATTAAGATGTATTTTGATGATCATAATCCGCCTCACTTTCATGCGATCTATGGCGAATTGGAAGTCATAATCAATATTCAAACCCTCGGGGTAATATCAGGATCATTAACTCCACGTGCTCTCGGATTAGTAATGGAATGGGCATCTCTTCATCAGGAAGAGTTGCTTAATGATTGGGAACAAGCCAAGAATTTGCAACCATTGCATAAGATTGATCCGTTGCCTTAATCCATATATTGACAAATAGATAATCCCGGTATAACTCGGGCTTCAAGCTAACCGTGAGGGCTGGACATTCCCTGAATTTTTAGACTGCTTGCCCTGGTTCGGAGTAAACTCAGCTTGATGCACGCCGGCAGCACAAGCCCGGTTCGTTAGTAAAATAGATAAAAGGAAAAAATGATAGAACTCAAAAATCCAACCGATAAAATTGTATATGTTATAATTGCAGGGTTTTGTAATAAATTTAGTTTTTGAACAAATTATATGCAACAGTGACTTGAAATCCTGCAACTACGCATAAACTCACCGTTATCTGCCATTTGTTCGCATGAAATAACAAACCGCAAATTAACTTAGAAAATGGGTCCGTCTATGAAAGACAAATCCGGTAGGCCATCACAGAAGAAACATTCAAGAACTCTACTTATTTTAACTTCCCTCTATGGAATATTGTATCTCCTTTTTATGATTACCGAAAACTATGGTACCAAGGGTTCCGAGCCGATTTTCGTCAAATTTTTCTTTGGCCTGTTCCTTGTAGGCTATCTTATCGTATGGAAAAACGAAGGACTTGGAGGATTGATTTTTGTTCTTTGGTGGATAGGAATGTGGTGCTTGGGATTCTTCATTGCAAAATATGATCGTGGCGTCGCCGTGGTAATGGGATTCCCACTGTTCGTTCTGGCAATCTTGTTCTTGATCTCTTGGTACAGAAGAAGAACCGCTACCTTGGTTGCTCCATGACTCTTTCAAAATAGTGCGGAATGGTGTTACCTCTGTCAAACAATTACACCTCAATCCAACGGCATATAACACGGCAAACCACGACACTCGCTCATTTGATAGGCAATGGTGAAACCCACTCAGAAAATCGGTTGTGCTCGTTCCATCTCGTTTGCCACAAGGAATAAGTTATTAATGGTGGCGGAGCGAGACGGCATTCATTGCCGATTTGTTGTGCCGCATAATTTTTAATACTAAATTGATATTGGCAATTACGATAAAAATTGACTGATTGATGTTTTAGAAATATTTTTTATAAATGAAGATAAAAACGAAATATATTAACGGTATTAAAGTGATTGAAATTAAATCTAATGATGTTCTGATTAGAAATGTTCAGGATGCATTAGATTTGATGGCAACAGCTAGTGTTTACACTTCAGATAAAATAATAATTCATGAAAAAAATATAATATCTGATTTTTTTAACCTAACAACCGGGATAGCAGGTGAAATTCTACAAAAATTTTCTACATATAATTTACAGATAGCAATAATTGGTGACTATTCAAAATTTACAAGTAAAAGTTTAAAGGATTTTATTTTTGAAAGTAATAAATACGGACCTATTATCTTTGTAAACTCAATAGAGGAAGCATATAAAAAATTAACAGGATAAAAAATACGAAAGCACACCATAGGTTGTGTGTTGGGTTATTATAATTTCAGAGGACAAAATATGATTCAATACATCTACAAATCAGCGATTGAATTAGCCAGTCTAATTCGCGAGGGTAGGGCCACAAGCTCAGAAGTTGTGGGCATCGTAAGCCAACGAACATAAAAATGATTATTAATTTTAACTTACTTCAGTCGAATATTTCTATCAGTTTTTACATCCCGCCGCAGGCGGGGCGTGATTATTTTTAAAAACATTAGTCACCATAAGACCAAACGAGTACTTGAAGGTAATAATTAAAAACTGCAATACTTGTTCATAAAAGTATGACACTTATAATCTCAAAAAATGGAAAAAACGCTAAGAAAATCGAAAAATCAGTTATTGATCAGGAAGACTATTTACAGAAATACATCTATGATAATCCTGAAACTATCCCTCTTTATGAAATCAAGGAGGATATTAGAATATGCATCCTGGCCAGAGAGGTCCCAACCAATAGTGGCCCAATAGACGCTTTTGGTATTGATAAAGATGGAGAAATCTACATAATTGAAACAAAATTATATAAAAACTCAGATAAAAGACTTGTCGTTGCGCAAGTCCTTGATTACGGTGCGTCATTATGGAAAAACAATACGGATTTTGATAATTTTATTAATTTTTTTGAGAAAGAATGTACCAAAAAGTTTAATGTAACTTTAATTCAAAGACTTGAAGACTTTTTCCTTTTAACAGATGAAGAAACCTCCAGTCTATTGGAAAATCTAAAAAGAAATCTGAACGACGGCAATTTTAAGTTCGTTGTTTTGATGGATAGACTTCACGCCCAGCTTAAAGATTTAATTATTTTCATCAATCAGAACAGCCAATTTGACATATTTGCAGTGGAATTAGATTACTATAAATATCACGATTATGAGATTCTAATTCCTAAACTTTTTGGAGCGGGGGTTAAGAAAGATATCAATGTTCACAGCGTTACCAGTGGAAGAAAGAAATGGAACGAAACAGAATTTTTTGAGGAAGTCAACAGTAAATTAGATAAAAAATATTCAGAGCCAATAAAAAAATTATTTGATTTTTCGAAACAGGAAGCAGATCAAATAAGTTGGGGAACGGGTATTTCACGTGGCTCGTTCAATCCTAAATTTAATAAGATTAGTGTCCGTTCTCCTTATTCTGTTTTTACCGATGGTACATTACAAATTAATTTTGGCTGGCTTAACGATAATGATGAAACAAAGAGGATCAGGCAAATTTATGGCAACTCTTTAATCAAAATAAAGGATTTCTCAGTTCCAAAAGACTTTACTGAAGTATATGTCAATATTCCTGTTCAAAAATGGTATTCACATATTGACGAATTTATAAAAATAATACAACAAATTTTACAATAGTTAATGAACAAATGCTTCCTTCGCACTTCGTGGCGCGGGAGACGTTGCATTTTCAGGTTTTGCCCTCACCTCTCCTGACCGTGATGTTAGCCGCCAGCAGTCCAATAATCACATGTGTGTAACTCCACCATGGCCAGACGATCTTTCTTTCTACTTGGACTTTCAAATAGCATCTTGTTGATACTTATCTTCATCATCCGAAGCAGGTATCTACCATTCGTTCAATCATACGGCTGGGTCTATTTACTTCTTGCAATACCAGCAATATACGTCTTCTGGCAAGTTCGAACAGAACCAAACGCCCCCCAATACCGAATCTTCTTGATTATATTTCTGGTGTACTTGCTGGCAGAGGGTCTACTTGATTTCGTATGGAAAATTGAGTTCAGAGAAAATTGGTTGCTGCTTACACCATACTTAATTCTTTACTATACAATGAACTATGGATTCATCATCATGGTCTGGAAAGTATCACGAAGGCAGGGCATTTTGATGCTCGCGCTCTTCGTGATTCAGATGGTTGCAAATTTCAGTACCCATTGAAGCTCTACAGATGGCCGCTGGTCCCAACAATTGGACTTACCACACTCGAACATTTTGATATCTCGAACAGATATCTAAATAAAATTTTGTTGGTTGTGTTCGTCCCAATTCATACTACCTGGAATTAATTTTTCATGGTGTCGGCATAAAACATCGCAAGCCCTCACAGGTTAATCTGACTTCGTGTGTTGAGAAGAAATTTTTCTTCTTGGTAATTTTTCGTAATTCGATGAGGAGCATTTAACCCATTCACTGTGCAACGTTCTCCGTCGTTTAAGGATCGCAATGTTTTTTCGGATTACCTAAATCCCCGGTAATTTCCACTCCCAATATTTCCCCCAACATAATCTCAAAAATCGGTTCGATAACACCCTCCTTGCCGGTCAGACCATCTACAGCGGTGCACTCTTCTAAATCAGCTTTCAGTTGATCAATCACTTTTTACCATATTTTCACTGTAAATCTTCCTGAGTCTTTTGTAAATTTGACCGCAAAACCGGTTTCACACCAGAACCTTTATTATCTCGTGATCCTGTTGGCCTGATATGTCATTCACAACGGGTGTAAGTAGATTCAGAGCTTTTTTAATATTCAATGCACCTACCTAAAACCATCATTGGAGACCTCAATGGGAATCAAAACCAAAGTAACCGACGCCAGTGTCACCAAATTCCTCAATAGCGTGACTGATGAGCAAAAACGGAAAGACTGCTTCGAGATCCTTGAGATGATGAAACAGGTCACCAAAGAAGAACCGAAAATGTGGGGATCGAGTATCGTCGGCTTTGGCAGTTATCACTATAAAGGAAAAAGCGGGCGGGAGGGGGACTGGATGTTAACGGGTTTCTCACCCCGCAAACAGAACTTGGCGTTGTACCTGATGGGCGGCTTCGATACTCACCAGGACTTACTCAAAAAACTTGGTAAGTTCAAAACCGGTGTCGGATGTTTGTATATCAAGAAACTGGCCGATGTGGACAGGAAGGTATTACAAGAATTGGTACAAGCCTCTGTAAAAAGGATGAAAAGTCTAAACAGATAATTCGCTGATTCTCAGACCGGCGACCCGGGTAAATCATCATCTAGATTTCTTTTAGACGTCAATACGCGATTGATATAGAACTTCGCCGGTATGTATCGTAAAAGCGAACCAGCGTTCGGAAGGGATCTGTAAGTCATTCGGATCACTTCTGATACGTACATTGCACCGCCACCTGACAGGTTCTAAGGTGACTATAATTCTGCGGGAAATGTTTATGAAACATCTTATTGGCCTTCTCATCCAGATCGGTCTCTTCGCAGTGATTGTACTTTCCCTGTGGTGGGCATCCATTGCCCCAATTTCCCAAAAACTGAATATTTCCATCATCATAGGAGGGACATTGGTGGTGCCCCCTGTCTCCTGGTTTGGTAGAAGAATCCTGGATCGAAATCCTAAAGCGGTGATACACATAACGACCTTTGTCCATTTCACCGTGATGCTCCTACTTGGTGTATCTTTCATCCGGACACTGATCACTCATCAAAGCTGGCCAGATTGGGTACTCCCGGTGCCATCTGGCATCGGCCAGGTTCTGGTTATCATTACCGGCACCGCGTGTTTACTAACAGTAATAAACCTTGCCCTGAAAGGATTGGGTGCTCCTTTCTTCATTGCACTCAGCCGGAAATTGGCGGCAGATTGGCTATATGCGAGGACACGCAATCCAATGGTTCTGGCCACTTTAACCTGGTTTCTATCATTGGGAATCTGGTTCCAGTCAGTCCTGTTTGTATCCTGGGTACTTATCCTATTTACACCGGCATTGATAACCTATCTGAAAGTATACGAAGAACGAGAATTGGAAATTCGTTTTGGTGCATCCTATTTAGAATACAAATCCCGGACGCCCTTCTTGTTTCCAGGGTTATCAAGAGGTTAGATCGGGTACCGCAAAACACGAGTGGCAATCGATTGATTTAGAAAAATGAATAATGTTAATTCATCAAAACATTTAACTAAATATTCTAAAAAAGCTATGAAACTAGAACATCGCAGACAAAAGGTCGCTCCATGGCCAACGTTTTTAATCCGAATTGGCCGATATGGACTCTTTGCTTTAGTGCTGATTTTCTTTTCAGTTTTGTTAGGCACATTTGGCTATAAGCATTGGGGATCACTCAGTTGGCTTGATAGTTTCTATATGTCCTGTATGATACTGACCGGCATGGGACCAACTGCCGAGATGACCACCACCAAGGCAAAACTTTTTTCTTCATTCTATGCGTTATTCAGTGGAGTCGCATTTTTGACCATCGCGGCGGTTTTTTTTGCTCCTATCTTCCACCGTCTTTTACACATACTCCATGTAGAATATGATGAGAGTGAAAAGTAATAAATACCATTGCTAATAAAACAGATAATGAATCACAGATTTTTCATTGGCAAGTATTTTTCAAATAGGTTAAGTTTCGATAGCATGAATATTATATGCAAGGTGACGTAAGCAGTCCAATACACAGAATTACATTTCATTGCGTGATTAGAATCTCTCTAAAAAATTCATTTTGAAAAGAGATTTTTGATGCAGATGAAAAAAATTTTTATGGCTGGAACTATTTCCGGTTTGACGATGGGTGTATTCCTCTTTCTGGGGGGTGCCATACTTTCCCGAATTATTTACGGACCCCAATTTGCCCCTCCTGGTAAGTTCGAACCGAAACAAATCAACGCCTTCTACTTTATCTGGACAAAACTGCTGATTGGGTGGTTTTTTGGTGTGCTTTTCACTCTGGTCTACGAGATTCTTCCCTTGCGAAAAAAAATGAGCGGGATACTGAATGGACTTACCTACAGATTCATATTCTGGCTGGTGATCTCGCTCTGGAATATTTCGCATCCGCTGGTATAAGGCACCGTGAACGCTCCGGATCAGCTTTTCTGGCTGCTATATCAACTCGTCGGCTTTTTAGCATTTGGTGCCACACTAGCTTACATTTACAAGAAAAGAGCAAGAAAAGATCAGGTATCCGTGGAAAAGTCCCCAGACTGAATTATGAAGATGAAAGCCAAGCAGCAATAATCATTTTATTGACGAAGCCACGTTGAAATTAATTTCAAGAACCAGTTTTGTTGGTTTCATCCTGCCTTATTTTGATCCATTTCATACAGCGATCTCGGCCTCTTTTACCAAAGCAGTAAGAACAACACCTTCAGATAGGACTTCATTAGACCCGCATCAACTATGAATAAAACAGTTATTTGATTCTCTTTTTGATCTGGGTTATTTTGATTATTATACAAATCCAACAATCTCGATGAGAAGAGTCCAGACTACAGTTCTCATTCGAGACTGAGTATAACGCTTATGCGAAGCAAATCTGGATTCAGGATCATTTCAACCCCTTCGCATAACGCGTCCAAAAACGATGTACTCTCATTTAAGATACAATGGTTAATCTGAATGAAATAGATATTGTGGTCACTCCATGTCGCCCGTAATATGATTGAATATTGGTTTAGTTATTGGGGGGTGTCACGCGATACGCCAGGTACAGTTCAGTAAACACCTATATTTTCTATCTAAGTACATTGGTCTCTGTAAGGTCATTCAAAATGGAAGCAATAAAATTCTTCCTCAGCACTAAAAAAATGCATATTCACTGAAACTTTACGTGCAATTTACCGAATCATTTATCTCAATTTCACAAAAGGTAATCGTCATGAACCTTACAACTGCGTTCTTCCTTCTGGCTGTTCTGGCCGTTGGCTGGTACGTCATCACCACCATCCTCATCTATGATTTCTTGCGCAAGAGAAATGCCCGGGTCAGCTTCATACTCCTCAGACTCCTGATTTTCTCTTATGTGTCGCAATACAAGCAGATTACTCTCAAAGAAACTGGCAAAGTTGGCTCTTTGTTTTATCATTGGATCGTTTCCATAAATGTTGCTTTTCTGGCGGTCATTGTTATGGTGATTTCAAGAATTTAAAAACTAGTGAATCGGGTAAACTGCACCTAACACACTGCACTATGGTGTTTGCGTGCTGACTAAAAAAATGAGTAGTCTAAAACTCGCCCGGGAGAAAAAAACACTCAACTCTCTCTATGCTGCCAGCGATAAGTGAATTTCCAGTTGGTCAAGTAAATGGATGGATCAGTGTGGTGAAACGATATTGGACGAAAAGTGATAAGATTCCCACAAGATCAAAGACTGTAGTTTGATAAGGTTATTCATAAAATAGCAAAAGCTCCACGAACCCAAATTCTAAAAAAAAGAACTTACCATCCCCACCTCCGGTTAATTCCTTTACATGAATAAAATAATATGATTATTGTTTTTGCTCCTGAGAAATATGGTTCAGATCATTTACTCTTAATTAGTTTGCTTGTGGTCAGCTTCATCTGGTGTTGTATGCCTGTTTAGTCAGGATAGAACCGCTCATGGGAAATGGTTTTTTTTCTGGATTAAAGAACCTGCCGATATCATTTGTACCCTTACCCTGCCCTTCCCCTGCTGGCAGGGGAAGGGTAAAGGGATGGGTTACACAAACTGTAAATATCTAATACACAAAAATCATTTTTTAAAAGATCGGGTCGACCAATCACTTTCAGCAGAATTTTTTCGAAGCTCAGGCAATAATCATATAAAATAAGATTAGATATTTCCCCGAACAGAAAATAAATTCATTCGCATGAAAGACCCTAAACCAAAATACACCACCATTGACGAGTACCATCCTTTGTTCCCTGAGGATATTCAAAGAGTCCTGCAGCAACTCAGGCAGACCATTAAGCAAACCGCACCCACTGCCATCGAAACCATCAGCTATGGGATGCCGGCCTTTAAACAAAATAAGGTTCTCGTCTATTATGCGGTACATAAAGAGCACATCGGATTTTATCCAACCCCAAAGCCTATTTCAGTTTTCAAAAAAGAACTGACGAGATATAAAACTTCAAAGGGGGCTATTCAATTCCCTATAAACAAATCTCTGCCTCTATCTCTGATAAAAAAGATTGTAAAGTTTCGATTGATAGATGATGCGGAAAACGCAAAACAGAGGTCCAAAAAACATGAACAGAAAAACAAAAAATAGCGCGAATAATCGCCTGGCACAGATGACCTTTGCGTCGGTCTATCCGCTGTATCTGGCCAAAGTGGAGAAGAAGGGTCGAACCAAAGCCGAATTGCATCAGGTCATCGAGTGGTTAACCGGCTATGATGAAAATAAACTGCAGGAATTAATCGAAGAGAAAGTGACTTTTGAAACATTCTTTCAGAATGCGTCGATAAACCCGAATGCAAAACAGATTACCGGGGTCATCTGCGGGTATCGAGTGGAGGAAATCGAGGATCCCTTAACGCAGCAGATCCGGTATCTGGATAAGCTGGTGGATGAACTGGCCAAAGGAAAGCAGATGGAGAAGATTTTGCGCGGTTCGTAGCTCGTAGGATGATGAGCGGCGTGGTGGCATCGTCGCGAACAGGGGTCAGGGCAGGCGGCTTAATCGGCATTGAACAAACCTGATAGGGAAGCCTACACAGATAGCCAGAAATTATTGAGTTTGACACAATTCACCTTAAAAGAAAAATGAATTTCACCAAGTATTACCGATAATTATGAATCCATAAAACCTCAAATAATATTGCTGGAGAAAAAATTTTTAAAAAAAATATATTGCTAAATACCAAAATTCTATTTCGTTCATTCCACTATCCAAATTTTCGATTGTACTTTCAGGGACAGAGTATCTCATTGATCGGGACCTGGATTCAAGCTACTGCCATGCCCTGGCTGGTTTATTATCTCACCAATTCTACTTTTCTATTAGGGTTCGTCGGTTTTGCCGGGCAGATTCCGACTTTTCTCTTGGGGCCCTTTGCCGGCGTCTGGGTTGACCGATGGAATAAATACCGGGCGTTAATCATCACCCAGCTGCTTCTCATGTTGCAGGCCCTGGCAATCGCCTTACTTTATTTTTCTAAATTGGTTCATATCTGGAATCTTATTCTTTTAAGTGTCTTCATGGGGTGTGTCAATGCTTTTGATATGCCACTCCGGCAATCATTTCTTGTGGAATTAATTGAGAAAAAAGAAGATTTGACCAATGCCATCGCTCTGAATTCTTCCATGGTTAATGTGGCTCGATTAATCGGACCTTCCATCGCCGGCGTACTTATTTCGGCGACCAATGAAGGGATATGTTTTCTGGTCAATGCCATCAGTTTTATTTTTGTTGTTGCTTCCTTACTCCGAATGAAAATTCCTGTTCATAAAAAACCATCCCCATATAAAAATAAGCTGATCCTGAAGGATTTAAAGGAAGGGATAACATATGTTTTTGGATTTCCTCCGTTGAGAAATATTATTTTATTATTAGCACTGGTGAGTCTGACCGGAATGCCCTATACGGTACTCATGCCGGTTTTTGCCACTAAAATCCTTCATGGTGGGTCGCATACCTTTGGCTTTTTGATGGCGGCCTCCGGGGTAGGCGCATTGATTGGTGCATTATACCTTGCCTCCCGAAAAAGTGTGTTGGGATTGGGAAGAATTATACCACTCTCGGTCGGGCTATTTGGTGCCGGACTGATTGCCTTTTCGCTTTCCAGGAATTTTATTTTTTCTGTGATCATTCTGCATTTTACCGGTCTGGGAATGATTCTAAACATGGCCTCCAGTAATACCATTTTGCAAACCATTGCCGATGATGATAAACGAGGTCGGGTGATGAGTTTTTACACCATCGCATTTATAGGGATGGCTCCCTTTGGCAGTCTGCTGGCCGGGAGTCTGGCCAGTGCCATCGGAGCCCCACTTACCCTGTTTATTGGAGGGATATGTTGCATTATCGGTGCCATTCTCTTTGCCCGAAAATTAAATTATATACGAAGTTTCATCCGTCCTATTTATATGAGATTGGGCATCATCCCGGAAACGGTACCCGTTGCTCTCTCCAATTCCCAACCACCTACTCCGCCCGAACAATAAACAACTGCTGGTATCTGAAGCGGGTGTATATCATTAAAACCTCATATAACCAATAACGGTATTTATATTGTTAAAAAAGTGAACTTTCGGGCTTTAATTGTTCACCTTTTTGAGCGATGCTTTTCCGAAATCGGAAATTATGAAGTGAATTATTTTTTGATCAGGTATACACCTTATTGCCCACCCACGATTAGCAAAATTAAAAATAACGCCAGAACAACTATTAAATTTCTCATTGACAAATTTTAACGACTTTTATAAATTCTATCGTCATATTATTTTGAATTAAAGGGAAATCTAAAGCAAAAGTATATCTCAAAGCGACATATGCGGCAGGTCTTCCGGGATTCGACCAAAAAATCCGGGATCCGGCAAAAGTGTCAGTTAAGAGTGTAAATTCTTTAATTGTTACCAATTTATGGTAGACTGGAACTGAGGGAAGAATTAGCCAGAAATTTGAAGGGCAATTCTGCGGCAAGATAACTGAGATATATGATAATGTGAGTAAGTGGTCAATTGAGAAAATTTTGAATCCTCTGGATAAGGTTATGTGAAATAAGACATAACCATGCAATTATTCGTACTTAACACTAATATAGAAGCAATAACAAAATAATGCGGTGTTAAAATAGTTAGATGAAATTGCAAAACAAAGGAGTTGAAATAATGGCAGCCCAGAACACGCAATTGTTTGTGGAGGTCTTTCCGATTCAGACATCAACACTCCCCCGAATATTTGCCTACAAGATAGATACTGGCGGTGGAGATGCTTCTACCATCGGCGGCAAATTAGCATATCGTCTAAGGCGAAAGTTCAAAGGACACTGGGTCTGGACGAGTAATAGGGTCGTAACTGATGCTCAGCAACCGCCGAACGAAATCATGAGTGTTGTGGAAGAACTCTGGCGCGAGCAACCCGATGTATTTAAGGACCTAAAAGATGTCAAGTACGATCCTGACTGGCGACCAACATCTTATGCACAGGCCATATTCGTGGCTAATGGGCTGTTTGTAGATATAGAGCATGAGATAAGAGACGTCTTATACAGAAAAACGCAGGATATAGGGAATGCTCGCGTTGAGCGAGTACACGAAATACGTGGATGGGTGGTTCAAGGTCAACCTGCTGTATCCGTCTCTATTTCGTCACGCCTTATTCACAAACAGGATTTGAAATCGTATGCGGGCGGTATATCCAGCCCTGAAGAGTTGATAGGATTGTGGGTTGGCGATAAAACCTCTACTTTAAAGGGTGAAATAATCGAGATAGGAGGGAGAATGCGGGAGCATAGAACGCGACTGCTTGCCTTAACTCAACGAGAGGAAATGCAAGATATAATCAAAAATGCATCGGATGATGAAATTATTGTCCGAGTCTTATCAGGGCATAATGAATACGAGTATCCTATTAGTGCTTTGAGAATAATCCTGCGGATGGAAAATTTCCCCCGTTTCAGCATTGATTCCCGCCGAGCATTAAAGGCTTTACGCATAGAACCAACTATCCGTTCTCAACTAGTAAAAGATGTCTCTAACATTGCCCTTAATAGAAAATTGGTGATGAACGCCTATTGCTCAAAGGATTCACCGGGCACATTTCTTAATGCTCACAATGTTGGATTTGCCCCTCGCCTTCGTTTCGGAGGCGATAGGATTGTACCGTATGATGAAAAAATCCTCTTGAAAAGTCTTCGTGATTACGGGTTATATAAACCATCGGAGCGTTTTCAAAATGGAGTGCCTATCAATATGGGCATAATCAATACATTGGGCTCTACTCGCATAGGTAGATTCTTGCAAGAATTACAGCAAGAATTAAAGCGTCTTAATTTTGAGAGCAATTTTGTCGGAGAGGAAAATGTACAAAAAGTTTCACGAGTTGATTTAGAGAAAGCTATTGAAAGCCTACAAACTGGGAAACCACATATTTTGCTGGTATTCTTCCCCGACGAATTGGACGAGGATGACGAAGAGTGGGGCGCCTACCACAATCTCAAGTCTCTAACGGTAGGGCGAGGCATAGCCAGTCAGGTTGTATATCAATCCACACTTGATAACCAGTATGCAATGGCGAATATCGTATTTGGTATTCTTGGAAAGACCGGCAACATACCATTCATTTTGGCTGAACCTCTGCCATATGCGGATCTAGTTGTTGGAATTGATATTGCGCGTGAACGAAAAAAACGACTTGTAGGGAGCATCAATGCCACAGCGATTGCAAGAATCTATTTTAGTAATGGTGAGTTTCTACGGTATGTCCTCCACGACGCACCACTGGAAGGAGAAACTATCCCTGAAAATGTCCTACAAGGACTATTCCCCATTAGCGAGTTTAAAGGTAAACGTGTGGTAATACACAGAGATGGCTATTTCCGTGGGGAGGAAAAACAAGCATTGAACGGATGGGCTCAGAAGATAGGTGCTAATTTCTATTTGATAGAGGTTATCAAGACAGGAACTCCACGACTTTATGGGGTGCAATGGGAGAAAATCCAACAACCACTCAAAGGAGATGCATTTAAGTTAAGTAGTACTGAGGCTTTTTTAGTCTCGACTCTACCCCCTTTCAAAGATGCTACACCACAGCCATTGCGGATCCGTACGGACGCACCTTTAACGATTGAACAAGCAATTCACTCTATACTCTCATTGACGCTTCTCCATTATGGTTCGGTGAGACCTCCACGTTTACCTGTGACAATTCATTACAGTGATAGAATCGCCCATCTGGCGTTGAGAGGAATTAAACCTAAGGACTTGGAAGGCAATATCCCATTCTGGTTGTGAGGGACAAACAATGCAGCAACTTCATCTAACACAGCATAAAAGGCTCGTGCCTTACGGCACTCACCCAAATTTTTGCTTCGCAAAAACTTCTTTTATGCTGGGAACGTTATACGCCATGGATGTCCATTTTCATGAAAGGAGTTTATCAGTATGAACAGACTTGAGGATATTACGCGAAAAAGGTCTATACTCTTAACCACCAGAATGCGCTTCTCTCCTCAGATCCAACCAGTCAAGGAATCTGCCATAGAAAAAATAGTTGAGCAAATATTGTTTGTGACTGATACTGAAGAGGGTCTAAGTTTGCAGGAGATACACGATATCTTCTCTTATGAAACTGGTGGTTATGCAATTAGCTCTAATTATATGGAGGATTTTCTCCAACGGCTGGTCAGAAAACAAAGAGTTGTACCAAAACCAAAGGGTAAGCTTATATTATATATATTGTCAGAGGAGGCCAGACGAGAACTTGACGGGATACAGCGCCAGGCTGAAGTGCATTTTAGCTCTGTTGTAAACAGACTTTTCAAAAATGCGAAAGAGAGAGCTTCCTTATACAATAACCCCTTTTTGAAATTTCTCTGTATCATCTTTTCAAAACTTGGAGAGGAATGCGTGCGATTAATTAAAGCCGACATTAGGGGAGACGAGTTCCTATCTTCCTCATTTGTTTCCTCCGCCTTGGATGACATCAGGAAAGACTTCACATCAATTGACCACTCCCTTTTTCAGAAAGCTGTCATGTCTTTCTTCCAAGATAGCGATCCCGAATACGACACAATAAAATGGAATATGGCACAGAGTTATTATATTGCAAAAGCACTCGGTTTAGATCCTAGCGGGATTCTCTTGTCCGAGGAATTATTTGGGCACGCAATATTTTATCTTGACACCAACATTATAATCGAAGCGCTGGAACCAAAGCACCGCCACCATAAGAGTTTTCTGGCATTTAATAAAGCCTGCAAACAACTAGTTATTGCACTAAAAGTATGCAAAATTTCACTAAATGAGCTACAAAATTGGCTTATATATCAGCGCAGTCTCATTGAAAAAGTCACTGATCAGATCCCACCCGAGACAGCATCAAAGATGCGTTCGATCTTTTACGAAATCTACTGTGAAAAGAAAATGTCAGGTGAAGCCGTTAATATTGATGAACTCTTTACAAGCTTCGATTCTCCATTAGATGATTTGAAAGCTCTCTTTGAAGTGCAATTGGAAGATGATATCTGGTTTGACGAAGCAAAGGACAACCCACAAACCATAAAGTTTGCTGAGACTTTGAGATCTAAATATTTCGCTATGCGTAAGCGTCCAAAAAGACATGGAGCTGCACTTCACGATGCCGTATTACTTCTTTGGCTTCAAAAATTGAAAGAAGAGAATGGGGGCAATATTTGGCTAGTCACTACGGATACATCTCTTCCTAGCTCTATATCTTCAAATACTTCTTCACAATCACTCGCTATCACTTTAGATGCACTACTGCAGTGGATTTCGCCAATAGCTGTTCAAGAAGATGAAGAAGATGACTTCACTGCTATATTTGCAGAGATGATAAAAAAACGGCTCTTACCGCAGGAAAGGATTTTTGATCTGGAGGACTTTCTAATATTCCATGAAATGCACATGTCATGCAAGGAACTTCCAGCAGAAGATGTTGAGGAATGTATTCGATATATTAAGGTCAATGCCCCCACGCTTGACCCATCGGATCCAGCTAATAGGGAAAAACTTGCTTACGAGGTATCCAAATTTTTCGCTGATCCGGGGAGGAAATACAAACAGGAAATAGCGAGGCTGGAGACCGAGAACATAAAGATTAGGCAAGAATACGAAAAGAGGCTCGGTGAGGCTTCAAAGAGTATAGAGGAACTAAATATACAATATGAAAAAGACCTTAAAAAACGCGATATAAGAATTGAAGAACTCGAAAGCAAATTTTTAGAATATGAAGGAAGGACCCAAAAAGAGTTTTTAAAAAGATCAGCATGGCTTAGGGTAGGCTTCACTACGATTGCATTTCTATTGTTAGAGGGTTTGGCTATTTTTCTCGCCAGCCAGTATGGTGAAGGGCTAAATCTATTCCAAAAGGTATCCAACTCATGGCATTTTTTGGTTGCGGGAGCTGTATTGACTCTCGTAATGGGTTGGTTTATTGTGGGAAAGAGAAGGCTCGAAGCTCTTGGCTGGCCATTTACTAAAATTTTTAAGCATGAATGACAAGTTTTGGTCATCTACGGCGTATACTTGGCGTAACCGGTTCGGAGGCGCTACGCGCCTCCTTACCCAAACCTGCTTGTTTAACTGACCTAAACTTTTCATCTGCTGATTGCTTTTTCTTTGAGTAAGCCTTTTATCATATGCACGGTTTCGGTTACGCCCATTCGTTATATGCCATTTGCGCACTCCAAATTAAGAGGACACCTATATATGATACTTACTAAATTTAGAATTCAGAATTACAGATCAATCGTCGATGGTGGAGATGTTTCACTAAATTCAGTATTTGCATTTGTAGGTGAGAATAATAGTGGCAAATCTAATCTAATTCGTGCGATCGAATGCTTTATGTCAGCAGGTAGCGGCGGTGTCACAAGGACAGATTTCAATGATACTTCCAAACCCATTATTATTAAATGTATCTTCGACAGACTTTCCGATGAGGAAAAGAAAAGGTGGCGTCCTTATCTTGTAAACAATCAATTAATCCTTGAGAAACACTTCGAGCTTAAGCTTGACGAACGTACTGGCAAAGAAAAAACAGAAGCAGTATTTCATGGCTATAAGGCGGAACCGACTCAATGGTATTTATCTATAGAAAAAATCGAAAGTCAAACTGCAAACAAAAAAGTAGACTGGAAATCTATTGTTGAAACGAATAGTCTTCCTAACTATTTCATTGAAGATGGTAAATGCACTAAAGCTATTTTTCAAAAAGCTCTGTCCCGCTATCTCGAAGAAAACGATGTCGAATTTGACAAACCAGATATTAGTGCTACGCAAGCTCTCGGTTTTCCGAGTAATGTTGTAGCCACTCTTCCTTCCATCTATCTTCTCAAAGCCATTACTGATTACTCAGACGAAATTGACAAACGTACAAGTTCATCTACTTTTCGTAGATTAATGGGCGATCTTGGTGATCGTATAATCAAAACAGATCCACGATACCGCGAAATTCAAACTGCTCTTGATACGATAAAAGCTTTGTTCAATAAAAATTCAGAACTGAATTCAAGTATACGTCTTCAATCACTTTCACAGATCGAAGCTAAACTCACTGAACTTCTTAAAAAACTAATGCCTTCAGTCAACAAAGTCTCTATGTCGGTAGAAGTGGATCAAGCAAAGGACATTTTTTCAGCAGGTGTAGAACTTAGTGTTGATGACGGGACTGATACAAGTGTACTAGCAAAAGGTCACGGTCTCCAGCGTTGCATAGTGTTCACCCTACTCCAAACTCTAATCCTTAACGAACGAAATCAACTCTTTGCTGAAAACGAATTTCAACCCAGTAAAAATAGGACAATACTGCTTGCGATTGAAGAACCCGAACTATATATCCATCCACAATTAAGTAAATTGTTCTTTGACGTTATACGCGAATTTGGAAAAACTGATCAAGTAATTTACTCTACGCACTCTCCTTTATTTATTGATGCATTTGATTACGATAGTATAGCAATCGTAACTAAGAATAATGTTACAGAAGGCACAAAAGTAAAAACTTGCGATCCAAAAGCATTCGATGGTTTAACCGATAAAAAGCTCTTTCAAGGTCTTACACGAATAAATCCATCCGTTAGCGAGCTGTTCTTTGCCCGTAAAGTCCTTCTTGTAGAAGGCCCTGAAGATCAAATAGCAGTTACAGCCGTGCTACAAAAGAACAAGGTAATCGTTAATAGAGTTGAAGAATTGGATTGGTCTATTGTTGTTGCTGGAGGAAAGGCATCTATTCCATTCTTCCAAAGAATACTTAATGGCTTTGCAATACCTTATGCTGTGCTACACGATCACGATATAACTGAAACTATGGGATCTAATGATAAGCAAACTGAAGAAGCACGAAATAAAGCTATTGAAGAACTTAGTAATGGCAATCCTATTTACAAGTATCCAATCAAGCTCGAGCATACAATTGGTCTTGACCATCACTTCAAAGACCAATTTGAAGCTCATGTTTTTTTCCAAGATGATTCAAGAATAACTGACGACCTTTCGAAGATTATCAATACTATTTTCGGAATTTAAATGAATAAATGAGTGATATTATGCGCAAACGGCAACTAACAGCAGGCATTACGATGCTCACTCATTTTGAAAATATGATTATAGTGTTTGCTCCATTTGTTTTACCGCAGAACAATTTTTCGTTTGATAGCGGCAAAACAAACGGCGTAATGTCCGCAAACGTTATACGCATTCACCTATAAGAATAAATCACATGCCTAAACGCTATCAACACACCCAGATTGGTTACGTGACGATAATTGCAGTCGTCATCTCACTGCTGCTGATTGGATATATCATGACCGTTTATGTTTTCAATTGGATCGCCTTTGCGGTTCTGATTATCCTGGCAATCTTTCTGGTGCTATTCGCTACGCTGACGGTAGTAATCGACCAAGAGGCCATCGACATTCGATTCGGGCCCGGAGTGATTCATAAGAAATTCTTCCTGAAAGATATTGAATCATGTCGGGTCGTGAAAAATCTCTGGTACTATGGCTGGGGAATTCGCCTGACCCCCCATGGCTGGCTCTATAATGTTTCTGGATTATCTGCAGTGGAAATGACGATGAAATCCGGTAAGAAATATCGAATTGGCAGCGATGTCCCGGATGAACTGGAGAGAGCCATTCGTCAGTCTATTGAGATATAAATAACATTAAGTTGTCCATTAGCGTTTTTATGATTCGCTCTGCTCGTTTTGAAGGGTTATCATAGCCTTTTCAACCATACCAGATCTTCTTTTTCAAACAAAATTTATAAATGAATAATCTTATACCTCCTAACTTTATAAGAAAACACACGTATAAAAATCAAAAAAAATAGACTCTCACCATGTGGAAAACGGTAAGATATTAAAGTATGGTTGTTATCCTGATCGATTCAGATAGCAAAATATTATATGAGCTGTAAAAAACACATGAAGAATTTGTCACCCTGAAAAATGAAGCTGTGAAATACTATAGACTGAAAGTAAAACTTGATTTTAATAAAGGGGTTCTGAAAAAAATTGATATTACCGGCCATCACACTTTATCTGATTCACATTTGGCAATACAGAGGACTATCGTTTTGGATAATGATCTTCTTCATTCATCTTTTTTGATAACAAATATCGGAAAAGTTAAGAATGTTCAGGAGACCAATCAGGCGGTCTTTCGTCATCCTTAAAATTCAGGGGTAGGTATATAAATGAGTATCCAGCGAGTGAGACCAATACCATCATTTTTTTACAATTAACTCGAGTAAAGAAATGAAAGCATTCGTGATTTTAATATTTCTGATAGGCATTCAACATCTTAATGCACAATGGGGTTATATGGGTTTAGGGAACACACGAGTAACCGATTTGACAGTTTACTCTGATACATTATATGCCAGTACCTATGACGGCATTTACAAGAAGCACATCTTCAGCATGGACACCGTCTGGGTGCCATGCGGGATGCAGGGGAACCATGTCGTACAAACCGTTCTGCCAAACCATAGAACATTAATCTGTACAGTAGAAATAGACTCTACAAACCGAACCCGTATATACAAGTCAATAAATGGCGGGCTCTCCTTTACCCTGCTTGATACATCCCTCAGTCATCCAATGGAATACAATTTCTTAGATAAGATTGCGCACCCCGCCAATACATACGATACCCTTTATTTCGTCAGTCATTTGCGGAAGACTTTTGATGGAGGAGCAACCTGGAGTTCTATGAATGAAGTCTTCTGGGCACACTTTATAGAGGTCGATCCGACCAATCATTCCCGCCTCATCGTTAGTGGAGAGGGTCTATTATTTAACGCCATTCTGTTAACATCTTTCGACTTCGGGAATTCCTGGAGTCCGGCAGGCATGAACGGTTACTTTTCAGGGGATAATGCCCTGCATGCCCTTGCGATAAATGGAAATGATTGGTTCGGTACTGGCGAAGGAATTATCTGCAAAACAACAGATGCCGGCGAGAACTGGATTCAACTTCTTAATACCTGGTCTTATCCCCCTCAATGGGTATTGTATATTTTCGACATCTCGTTCAGCCCTTCAGATAAGACAAAACTGTACGCTACCGGGGATGGTCACTCCACCAAAAGAGTTCCTCTGCTTTACTCTGCGGATTACGGATTGAATTGGGACACTTTATCATACTCCTCTTCCCACCTGCCGCATATTATTTCTCTCACGGTAAAGAGTACCGCGAATGGTGACATAGTTTTTTTAGGTGGCCAGGGCGTTTTCAGGTACGAGAACATTTTTATAAGTATTCGTACCCATCAACAATCATACTCGCCTGCCTACTCACTTTCGAATAGTTACCCGAATCCCTTCAATCCCATAACCACCATTGAATTCTATCTGCCAATACGCAATCATGTGACGCTCAAGATTTTCGATCTACCAGGCCGTGAAGTCGCAACTCTTATCGATGAGAACCTTCCTGAAGGATCTCACAAAATCCGATGGGATGGTAGCGGTCACTCAGGCGGAATATACTTGTATTGTTTACAGGCGGGCACATATCGCGAAATAAAAAAATTAATTCTATTGAGATGAACCAGGGCAATTACGTTCGATACTCACTAATGAAGTCGATTCTACCTGAACTCATTTGTACCCTTACCCTGCCCTTCCCCTGCCGGCAGGGGAAGGGTAAAGGGATAGGGTACACAGACTGTAAATATCTAATACACAAAAATCATTTTTAAAAAGATTGGGTTAACGAATCGCTTTCAGCAGAATTTTTTTGGAGCCAGGGCAATAATCATCTTTCAAAACAAATAAATACATTATATACTGCTGTTTTTGTTGAAAAGAAGAAAATCAATTTATAAATTTATGAGCAAATAATCCCGGAATGTAGACGATGGAACTCCCAGGAAAGTCCGTCATCATAACCGGAGCGTCCAGAGGTATCGGGCGGGCACTGGCTGTCGAACTTGCCAAACGTCACTGCCCCCTGATTCTAACGGCTCTGGAAGAAGATGAGCTGAGGACGCTTTCTGACGAGATCCAGAACAATTTTTCGAGCAAAGTCGCTGCCCTCAGTGCTGACCTATCAGAACCAAACCAACGCCGGAAATTCATAGATTGGATTAAACACCTTGCACGTTCACCTGATATTCTTGTGAATAATGCAGGAACGGGAGGACGTTTCAGCAAATTTGAACATCTCGATTGGCCAACAATTGAGAAAATATTCGCTTTAAATATTTCTGCATTCACCAATCTAACTTACGAATTAATTCCACTTTTGAAGACAAGACCTCAGGCAAAAATAGTTAACATCAGCTCAGGCATCGCCAGACTTCCTTATCCGGGACTTGCCGTGTATGGAGCCGCCAAAGGATTTATCTCAAGTTTCAGTGAATCTCTGGCCTGTGAACTCGCCGGTACTTCGATAAGCGTTCTTTGCTTTCATCCCGGATTTACCAGAACTTCATTTATCCAGAGTGCCCAAATGGATATCAGTAAAATCCCAAAAATTTTTTTCAACTCGCCGGAGGATATCGCCGTAAAAATTGTCAATGCGATCAGGAAAGATAAGGTGTGGGTTTACTCTGATTTATATAACAGGATTGGGGTGAGTCTGACCACCATGATTCCAGCAATTTTACGAATATCTATTTTCAAAAATCTTTTCTGGAGGTTACCCGATGAAAAGTAAAAAATCAATTGTCACAAGCTTCCTTATCGCACTGGGAATTCTTTTCATCTTTTTTCTCGTTTTCTCTTATTGGTACATGGTACGCTGCGAGGGAACCTGGGATGAAGCACCACTGGAGATGGGGATGAAAGAAGAACTCAAAGGAATGGAAAATGAATTGCGGGCAATTGTATCATTTTTTGCCGATAGCTTAGGCCCGCGGAATCCGGTCCATTACGCCTCATTAACCGCAGCGAAAAATTGGATTATCAATCGTTGGGAATCAATTGGATATGAAGTAAACGAGCAGACTTTCTTAGTGGAGGGAAAAGAATGTTCTAATCTTGAAATAGTGCTTCCCGGAAGCCAGCGTTCTTCGGAAATCGTCATTTTGAGTGCGCAATACGATACCTGGCCTGATTCTCCAGGAGCCAATAACAACGCCAGTGGAATGGCTGTTCTCCTAAAATTGAGTGAAATGCTTAAAAATTATCAACCGGATAGAACGCTTCGCCTGGTAGCGTTCACGACCCAGGAACCACCGTATGACAATACTGAATCGATGGGAAGTTTGCGCTATGCTCAACGGTCTAAGGAATTGGGAGAAGACATCCGGGTGATTCTATCAATGGACGCCATAGGTATTTACAGGCACGAACCGGGCACTCAAAAACTTCCCTTCCCTTTCTCACTATTCTATCCAGATCGAGGAGATTTTTTAGGATTCATTGCCAATCTTAAAACTCGACCGTATGTAGTTGAAGCAACCCGCGGTTTCAGAAAGGGCAGCTCTTTCCCTATCAGAGGAGGCGGTGTTCCAAGTTGGGTGAAAGGTGCCGCCTGGTCTGATCACGGATCGTTCTGGAAGTTCGGTTATGCCGGTATGCAAATCACGGACACCGGTGCGTACCGTTCACTTTCACATACCACCAGTGAAGACACCATTGATAAGATCGATTTTGTCGCCCTGGCCCGCATCACAATCGGAATGTATGCTTCAATTATTGAACTGACCACCATCCGATAAATGAAAGATTGGGATCACCGTGGTCAAGAGAATATTGTGTGGAAAATAAACATTCCATTCAAATGAAATAAAAAAAGAATCTTTTACAAAATGATGGAGGTCAGTGTCGATGATGAGCCCACCTGACATGATGCTTCTATTCCATGGTTTGATAGTCTTTAGCGCGGGAGTATTATCGGGACTACCTTACTGGCAATCAATCATCAGAAACAAAGGTTCGGAGACTTCCCGTTCCTGGCGGGTAGCACATTCATTTCTTAGCATATATGGTATGTGGATACTTATTGCAGGCATTATTTCTCCTTATCTTTCTTTAAATGACTTCACTTTTATCATATTAAAATGGGCTTTAGCAACCAGCGGCTATGCCTTTATCACCGCATTTATATTGGGGGCCTGGACAGGATATCGCGGGCTTACTCCAAAACCGTATGGTCTTAACACTGCCTTCTTTCTCGGGCATTCCATCGGCATCGGTGGTTCTCTTATCGCTCTTACGATTATTATATGCGGCATTGTTAATAGGCTTGGATAATTGGAATGAAACCTTTTCTTGAAACAATAAATTACTCTTCCTGTAATGAGGACAGCCTTTCGGAGCTTCGCACATTAAATATTACTAAAAAAGATCGAATTCTGTGTATCACCGGAAGCGGGGCACGCCCACTTGATCTCCTCATCGAAGAACCCTCCGAAATAATCTCGATCGATTTTAATCCCTGTCAAAATTTCCTTTTAGAACTCAAAATGGCAGGAATTCAGCATCTGGATTATGATCAGTTTATCGAATTTTTAGGGATCCGTTCTTCACAGCAAAGACTGCATTTCTATAAATTTATCGCACAATCGCTTTCCCGCAAGGCAAGGGATTTCTGGGATGCTCATTCTAATTTGATTGAAAAGGGTGTGATCTATCAGGGAAGATGGGAAAGATACTTCCGTAGACTTTCCTGGCTTGTTTCGCTGGTGCGTCCGAAGCTGCTTGATGAATTATTCAATTGCCACACTCTTCAGGAGCAAGCCTTCGCCTGGAAAAAGTGGGATAATCATGTATGGCAGGTATTCCTGAAATGTATTTCCTCACGAATGATCTGGAAATATTTTTTTGGTGATCCGGGATTCTATTACTATGTTCCTGTCGAGTTTTCGATTTATCAGTATTTGAAGGAAAGGTTCAGTGGTGCGGCTCACACTATATTTTTCCGCAAAAGCCCCTTCGCCACCTTGCTCTTTAAAGGGAAATTCACCGAGGAAGAACTACCTCTGCATCTTCAGGAGAGACATTATCTGACGTTGCGGCGGGGTCTGCCGCGGATTAAAGTTGTTACCCAATCTCTTCTTGACTTTCTTGAGCACAGCGAAAAAAATTCGTTCGATAAATTCTCACTCTCCGATTTCTCCTCCTACACCAGTAATAAGGAATATGAACGAATCTGGGATGGAATCATCAAAACCGCTTCCGATAGAGCGGTTCTGTGTGAACGGCAATTTCTGGTAAAAAGGGAGCCACCAACCAAATACAGTTCTTTCCTCCAGCGAAATAGCGAAATGGAGTTTGAACTCAGGCAAACTGATAACTCCATCTTTTATACCTTCGTAATCGCCCGGATCGATGGCTATGAGAAGTAAAATCCAGATAGTGCCTTATACTGTAGCAGATAATGAATCTACCCTGCGTCTGGAGGAACAGTGTGCTCAGGGTGAGTCTCTTAGACTGAGATTTCTGCGAACAACTTTTCATGCCCGCTCAGAAGTATATGAAAACTACAGAATTTTATGTGCGAAGCTGGATGGAAGTTTGATCGGTATAGTCGCCGGTGCAGAAAAATTACTAAAACTACATGATGAACTTATTCGGGCAATATATCTTTATGACCTGCGTGTTCATCCAGATTATCGAAGATATGGAACAGCCACCCGGCTTGTCAATACCTTACTTGAAGATCTGGGTCGAGGCGATTGTATTTACTCCCTGATTGCCGGCGAAAACAAGCGGGCATTAGCCCTGGCTCGCACTGTTCTGGGTGCATCCAGAATTACAATACCTTTGACATACGCGGCTCTACCCGTTTATAAAAGGATGAATGCAAATACTGGTTATCGAACTACAACGGCCCTGGATGTCCATAAGATGTATCTCGAGCATAATCAAGATATACAATTTATTCCAGCCTTCGATGAGAAAAGAATGCGCGGACATTTCAAGAGTATTGTCACGGAGAATGAAAAAAGTGGATTTTCTATATGGACAAACGAGAACCTTCTTCAGGAACAGGTAGTAAATGTCCCATATCGTTTCCGTATAATGAGAATTCTGACTATTCCCTTTCACACTTTTCTCAAGTTACCACATATTCCAAAACAAAATGAGATTATTCGAAGCTGGTTTCTTTATGATTTTTATGCCAGGGATGAACAATTCATAAAAATTTTACTTTCCCTTGCAAATAACTTAGCGATCGAGGCCGGAAAGACCTTTCTTTATCTTCTGTTGGATTCTCGCGATCCAATCTTGAACCAAATCAGAAATAGTGGTCTTAAAATATTTTTTATTCCCTATTATTTCATAGTAAATGGTCGCCTGACTCCGACTGAAACGGATCGGATTTATATCGATATACGAGATGTGTGATACCTGTCTACAATTTGCTAAAGTCATCGTTCTTCATTATCAATTTTCAAAGCGAATAAAGGTTATTAACAAAATCAGCTATAAAAAAACACTATGGTTCCTTTCTATATCATCTGGGCTTCCTGGCTGTTATTGGAAATTCTTTTAAACAGATTCTCGCGATCACGTTCTCCACACGCCAGGGAATGGGATAAAAACTCGTTGCGCGTGATGTGGATAACCATCCTCCTCTCGATCACGCTGGGAGTGCTGAGCATGATTTTTTTCCCCCTGCCCATAGGAAAATCGTATGCCATTGGATATGCGGGACTTCTTCTCATTGTTTGCGGGGCAGTGATAAGATTTACAGCAATCAGGCAGTTAGGGAAATTCTTCACTGTAAATCTGGCCATCCATGATCACCACTATTTGATTACAAACGGACTTTACACTTCCCTTCGTCACCCTGCCTACGCCGGCTCACTGCTGTCCTTTATTGGATTGGGTATTTCTTTCAATAACTGGCTCAGTGTGCTTGTGATTATCATTCCCGTATTTCTGTCATTTAATTATCGGATGAAAGTGGAGGAACAACTCCTGCTGCAACGGTTCGGAGCGGAGTATCGCGAATATCAGGAAAGAACTAAAAGAGTGATCCCCTTTATTTACTGAATGATCGGTATAACATTTCTTACATTACCCTGTGGATAATAATGGTACAATAGACTCTCTATATGAGTGCAATGATTTCGTTATAAGCATTGATTTAGGACAAAAATTTTTATATACTTATGACATAAACGCGGAGGTTTATCATGCCAGAAGAAATCAAAGCCGGTTGTGCCCGACCAACCGGTGGACCGGTTGGAGAAAAAGTGGAACCGGAAAAACCTAGTGAAAAAGAAAGTGTTCATAAAAAGGAGGAACCACATATGATTAAAGTTGGTCAGAAAGCTCCTGATTTTGTCGCTCCGGCATACCACAAGGGTAAATTCATTAACGTCAAATTATCGGATTATCTGGGGAAATGGGTATTGCTCTGTTTCTATCCGGGTGATTTTACCTTTGTTTGAGCGACTGAAATTTCGGCAGTTGCCGAAAAGTTCCCAGAGTTTCAAAAACTCGGAGTTGAGATTCTTTCCATGAGTATCGATAGCGTTTTTGTGCACAAAATGTGGAATGATCATGAATTATCAAAAATGGTAAAAGGCGGAGTCCCTTTTCCCATGCTTTCGGATGCCGGCGGCAAGGTCGGAACGGTTTATGGAGTGTATGATGAGAATGCCGGAGTTGAAACTCGCGGCCGCTTTATCATCGATCCCGATGGGGTGATACAGGGCTATGAAGTATTAACTCCGCCAGTTGGCCGCAATGTGGCCGAATCGATGCGGCAGGTGCAGGCTTTTCAACTTGTGAGAAATAGCAAAGGAACTGAAGCCACTCCTTCCGGTTGGAGACCAGGCAAGGCGACACTGAAACCCGGTCCCGACCTGGTAGGACGTGTCTGGGAAGTCTGGAAAACGAAAGAAGCTTTTGATTAATATCGTTCACACGAGCAGCATTTTTTAAATTTCTTTTTGTTCCATCACTTCATCGCTACCACAATAATATGGTAGCGATTTTTTTTCTCTTGGGACAGAATGTTGAAAAACCCTTTACGTAATCTTCTAATTATCCTCGGCGATCAGCTCAACACTTCATCCAGAATTTTCGATGGATTCGATCGAAAACAGGATGCGGTATGGATGGCGGAAGTCAGCAGTGAATCCACCCATGTCTGGTCTCATAAAGCCCGCATCGCCCTCTTTCTCAGTGCCATGCGTCATTTTCGTGATGAACTTTTACGGCAGGGAGTCAACGTTCATTACACGGAACTGCGCGATTCAACCTTAGGACAGGAACTCCGCAGATCTGTTCAAACTTTTAGGCCCCAGAAAGTCATGGTAGTGGAACCCGGTGAATGGCGAGTGCAGTATGAATTAAAACATGCTCTGCCAGAATTGCAGATTATTCCCGATCAGTATTTTCTTTGCTCCCGAGAAGAATTTGCTTCTCATGCCAGCAGGCGCAAACAGTTACGATTGGAATTTTTCTATCGCGAGATGCGACGAAAGCACAACATTTTAATGGAAAACAATCAACCGATAGGTGGTGCCTGGAATTTTGACGCCGAAAATCGTGGGAGTTTTAATAAAAATGGTCCAGGACATTTGCCGCTCCCGATTTCATTTCCACCCGACGCCATTACTGGTGAGGTGATCTCCCTGGTGGAAAAGAAATTTCCTCAACATCCCGGTCATCTGCAAAAGTTCAATTGGCCACTTACTCGCTCACAGGCTTTGCAAGCTCTGGATGATTTCATTGCCAATCGTCTAGCTGATTTTGGCCGATATCAGGATGCGATGTGGAAAGGACAACCCTGGCTATACCATTCCCGACTGAGTGCGGCTCTGAATTTAAAACTCCTCCATCCATTGGAAGTAATTAAGGCCGCTGAGAATGCGTACCATCAAAATAAGGCCCCGCTGGCTTCGGTGGAAGGATTTATTCGCCAGATTCTCGGCTGGCGGGAATATGTACGAGGAATATACTGGTACTTTATGCCTGGCTATGCCGAGAAAAATGAAATGAATGCCGAGCAACCCCTGCCTGATTTTTATTGGACCGGGGAAACCGACATGAGTTGCATGAAGGAAGTAATCGCTCAAACCCTTGATTACGGCTATGCTCATCATATTCAACGACTGATGGTCACGGGTCTTTATGCCTTATTGCTGGGTGTGAATCCAACGGAAATTCATCGTTGGTACCTGGCGATTTACGTCGATGCAGTAGAGTGGGTGGAACTCCCAAATGTGTTGGGGATGTCACAGTATGCCGACGGCGGATTGATGTCATCCAAACCATATATTGCCACCGGAAAATACATCCAGCGAATGAGCAATTATTGCCAGAACTGCCGTTTCCATCCCGATCAGTCGACAGGTCCACATGCCTGTCCATTTACCACCTTATACTGGGATTTTTTAATACGGCATCAGAAAATGTTAGAGAAAAATCAACGAATGCAATTGCAACTCAGAAATCTGCAACGATTGGATAAATCAAAACGCACTGAGATCCGAAAACTGGCGGATACGCTCCGCTCGAATGCGATGTTAAATAAATGAGCTACGATTGAGCAAAAAGATATAGATAAAATTTTTGAAAATTTATTTTCCTCTTTAGAGATTTCGTATATTATTTACCGAAAAACTTTTTAAAATATGAACAAGGGATATGAAAGTCAGATTTTTCATTTAAGCCGAATTCGATCAGCAAGTTTCAAGACCAGATGTATATAACTCTAAATCGTTTACTTTCACTACTCAATAACAACTTATTTTTAAATCAATTTTAAATTTGTTTTCGATGAAGTAAAATTTATTTCGACCGTGAGACGGGTGATAAGAATTAATAAAAAGTTGAAGAAAAATGAATAAAAAAGAACACGAAAAAATATTAGCGGATCTACATCGTTTAATTAGCTCTCAAAATTTTAAAAGCGAAAAAGAAATGAAAGATTTTCTGAATTCACTTATTGGAAAACCGTTACCAGAGTTAAGCAAAGAGCAACTGACCAAAGAAGAACAAGCACAGGATTTAGTTTTTGAAGCGGAAGAATTACCGCCGGGAAAAGCAAAAATGAAAGCCAGAGAAGCCTTGAAGCTCGATCCAAACTGCATTGAAGCCTTTGAATTATTAGGTGATTTAGAAAAATATATAGATAAAGCTGTTCCATTTTATCAGAAGGCCATCGAAATTGGAAAAAGAAAATTCGGCGGAAAATTTTTAGAAGAGAACAAAGGACATTTCTGGGGAATCTATGAAACTCGGCCTTATATGCGCTGCTTGTATAAGCTTGCTGATTGCCTTAGCGTGATTGGAGATAAAGAAATGTGTGTGTCCCTACTGGAAGAAATGATCGAACTAAATCCGAACGATAATCAAGGAGTTAGACATCAACTCATGCTGTATTTAATAGAGCTTAATCAGCTCGAAAAATTCAAAAAATATGATAAAGCCTATAAAGATGAGCATAGCGTCTATACCTTTTTTAATAGAGCCTTATATGCTTTCCGAAGCTCTGGCAATAGCGCCGCTTCCAATAAAGCGTTAACAAAAGCGTTGAAACAGAACAAATTTGTAGCCGATTTACTCCTCTCACCCCATCCTCCAAGTTCAATCCCTGAAATGTATCAAGAGGGTGATGAAAATGAAGCGACCTATTATGCTTTTTATGCTTATCCGGTGTGGCGTAAAATACCCGGCGCTTTGGCGTGGTTGAAAAAACAGACTGGTAGAATAGAGAATCAGGGGACACTTCCTCTATAAAGGCTCTTGATCGGATCGTGCAAGAACAGAGATGATTTTTTGCTTTATTTATTTTTAAATATCTCTCCGTTTCGTCCCAAATAAGGTTCTGATTGACAGTAGGATTCAATTATGGTTACCAAAGTTGCACCTGTACTAAACCTTAGTAATATCAATTTATCAAAAGGTGTCTATTCTTCTTTCCGAAAAATCCTGGTTGTATTTGTTCTTTTACCAACTTTATTTTTAATGAGGTAATAAGGTCGATAAATTTTTACTCATGATTACGCTACTAAGGTTAAAATAAAAGAATATGGTTTTTTGATTCCCTATTTAACTTTATTTCTCCCTCTTCAAATTTAATGGCCAATAAAAAAACAAATCATCCAGACTGTATCTTTTGTTCTTTTAACCCTTGTGATGAATAAGAAAAAATACAAATTTTAGCCACCTTATTTTTTACCTACTCAACCTTGGGAGCCAAAAATAGATATCCCAATATTATTAACCTTATTGCCTTATTTAATGTTTTTAAAAATGAGGATGACATACGGCTAATTCATCCTTCTTATGGTGGGCCGCATTTTAAAACGTACATCATTTCTGTTTACCAACCATCATAATTTTTTCTGAAAATTTACATTTTATGGTCGGGTCTTTTGTAAATCTTATTTATTTTAGACTTTAATGACCCCTAACAATTCCTTCACCTTCTCAACGGCTCGCGCCGCATCGTAAGCATAACCATCAGCTCCAATTTGCCGGGCGTAGTCCTCGGTCACAGGCGCCCCACCAATGATAGTTTTAATTTTACCCTGAAAACCTCTTTCTTTTACCAGTGCTACCACATTTTTCATCACCGGCATGGTGGTGGTAAGCAGAGCAGACATACCGATGATCTGTGCCTGCTCGGCCTGAGCCGCTTCTAAAAATTTTTCTGGCGCCACCCCTTTCCCCAGATCAATGACCTCGAATCCCGCCCCTTTCAACATAATCCCCACCAAATTCTTCCCAATATCGTGAAGATCTCCCTGCACCGTTCCTATAACCACCTTCCCCAGACTGGGCACATCGGTCTCGATTAAAAGTGGTTTAAGTTTCTCCAGTCCGGCATGCATGGCTTTAGAAGCCAGTAAAACATCCGGCAGAAATATTTCATGATTCTTAAACCGCTCGCTGATAATACCCATCCCAACCAACAGTCCCTGTTCCAAAATATCTCTGGCAGAAATATTTTCTGCGATAGCCTGATTGACCAACTGTACCACCTTCTCATCATCTCCCTGACAGAGATAATCGCTGATTTTCATTAGCATGTTCATACAAACCTTGAATATTTAATAGTTAATAGTTAATAATTTAAAGTTTCCTTTGCCTTTTGCCCTTTACCCTTTGCCCTTTAATCTCTATTCCCTTCCGGCAATTTTTCCTGCCCATATCTCCTGGCCTCGGTTTTCATCAGTTTCCTCAATTCTTTTTTAATTTCATCTGGTAATCGTGACGGTTGATAAGTCCGGATCAACTGCTGGACCTGGTCATGAGCTCTCTGCTCCAGCTCCAGGGCGCCCTGTTCTTTCCAGCGGGCGCGATTGGCGCGGTCAATCACCTCACCCGGGAAAAAAATCTCTTCTTTGAGATAACGACGGGTATGTCTGGAAATTAACAGGTGCTGTTCCTGCAGTAATTCCTGAAACAGGGGCAGGGCAGGAAAATCATCTTTCGGTTCAATACCTTGTAAAAGTCGATAGCTCATCCCACACACTTCATTATCCAGAACTAATTTCTCCAGACTTTGACAGCTCTCAAAATCCAGCATGCCAGGCCCGGAGACATTATTTATTCCCGACAACGCTGCCAGAACGGCTCCGATCCCGGTCTCCACTCCCGCCTGAGCATCCAATCGTTTGGCATCGCTTAGAGAAATATACGCCTGGGTGGGAAGTCCGAGATACTTACCAATTTCATTATAGGCGCAGTCAATCATCATGGTTTCAATGGCGCCCATTGGCGTTGTTTCGTAGCGAATATCGAAAATTGCCGGAGAGCCGCCGTATAACATGGGCGTTCCCGGACGAGTGATCTGACTTAATACAATTCCGCTTAAGGTTTCCGCTGTGTGTTGAATCAAAGTTCCCACCAGAGTGACCGGAGCAAGGAACCCCGATAAGGGCATGGCAATAAATTCTACCGGTATTCCATAGCGAGCACAGTCCATGACATTCTGGGAGGTTACCTCACTCCATTTCAAGGGAGAAGTGGGACAACAGGAGAAGATCGTTAACGGTTTGGTTCGCAGCGCTTCCTCACTGCCCCGAACGGCTAACTGAAAATTTTTCATGATCTCAAAAGATTCAATGGTGAAAGTTCCGGTGACCACCGGTTTTTCGCAGAACAGGAGACTGAGGTATAGACGGTAGCTATCAGATATTTTTTCATGAACATCGGCCGGAATCAAAGCCGTGCTCTGAGAGGCAATATATTTCAGCTGACTGATGACTTTAGCATAATTGATATAATCATCTGTCACCGGATGTCGGATTTCCTTGCTCTGATGATCCAGAATATAAAGGGCCGCAGAACCCGGAGTAAAATAGACCGCCATTCCTTCAAAATGGTGGGTTTCATTTCCCAAAACATCAAACAGCTTAAAGGAGCGGGGTGCAGTCCGTAAAGCCGTTTCGATCAGGTCGGGTGTGAAGATGACCCGGGACTTTTCTTTCTCTGCTTTTGCCCCATGATCAGACAGCAGTTTCAGCGCTTTCAAATTGTTCAGCTCTACTCCCACCGTGCATAAGAGCTCTTTCGCTTCCGCCACAATTTTCTGAAGAAGTTCATCGCTTAAAAACTTCACGGAAGGTCGCATGAAAATTCCTCTTTCTTTGATAAATTATTTAATTGAAAAATATACTCCTGTATTAAATAAGGTTCTTTTTGAAATTGAAAAACTTTTTACCTTATCAGGATCTTCACTTTACTCAACCTGACCACCATCAATGAATCACCAGGTATTTCCATCTTATACTTTTTTGACTGAATCTGTTTTTTATATGACTTTTCGTACTCCTATCTGTAACAGGCACCCTGACCCTCACTTTTCCCCTGCGCACAATAGAAGGCCTGCCGGGCTCAGACAGGGTATGGGGATGGGGTGTCATTTAACATTCCACCTGCAACGAAATGAATAGAACAATTTCTCACATAACACATTTTCAAAACCATGGCAATAATCCTCTTTTAAAATATTAGCTATTCTGGACAGCACTGAGAAAAATATTTTATTCATGCTAAATTTATTTTAAAATAGACAGAAAAATTTTAGCTCAGGTTTACACTAACAACCCGCCTTTTAATGGCAGGCAAAGGATCTGAGCTAATATAGGAAATCTTCTGGAAACGAAAAAAGTAATTTATAGATAATGGTATTGAATCATTTCATTGAGTAACAAATTATTGATTCTTTAGTATATACCGAAGTATTTTTTCCATAAAAAAAACAGGAAAACCCAGTTATGAAAAACGTATTTCAATCGCAGAGGGCCATCCAGATAGGGGCCGGAATCCTGGCGATTTTATTGCTGGGTATCGCTTTCATCAACTTCTTCCGCTACATCACTTCCTCAACCGATGAAAATCTTTTTACCAATTCGCCTTCCTTCATTTTAATTTCGCGCCCGGTCGTCTCCAATCAAGATCCCGCGCAAAGATTGCAACCGGGCGATTTATTGCTGGCCGTAAATAGTAAAAGAACGATTCATGTGGCGGAAGCTCATGATGTGCTGACAAATATTCCTCCTGATTCTTCGGTTGTTTTTCAGATTCTCCGTCCTGAAATAGATCCACGGCGACCCCTGAAAGTGAGTCTGCCAAAATCATTGATTCCCGATTCGCTTTTTCTTCCACTACCGTCCTATGTTTACGTCATAGACGTTCAGAAAGGAGGTGCTTCCGATCGGGCCGGGATGAAAGTGGGTGATCTCATCGTTCGAATCAATGGTCAAACATTTAACAATGCGAACGAAGCCGATCAGATCATGCGTCGTGGTCAACGCGACCGATCAATTGACTATGAGGTTTTACGGGAAAATGAACCCGTGACCCTGAAGGTGAAATTGGCCATCGTCGGCTTCCAGATTTCGGCGCTCTTTATTTTTGTGGTGGGGCTTTTGTTTCTTGTTTCGGGCAGTATGCTGGTAATATGGCGCCCTCAATTTCCGGCCGCTCGCCATCTGGGATTTAGCGGCATTCTAATGGGCTATTATCTGATGGTGATTCAAAACCTGCGTGGCGCCGGAGATAACTTTTTCTCTCTCATCATCGTACTCCTCATGCTCATCTCCCTTTTCCTGGCCACCGCATTGTGGTTAAACAGCATCTGGTTTTTCCCGCTGGAAATTAAAAAAACACCCGAACAAAACCGTCGTGTGAAAATTCTTTACTACCTTACTTTTTCCCTTCTCACTGTCATCGTTCTTACCATTTTATATTTTCGTTTTACTCAACATTCAACTGGATACCTCAATTTATTGGGAATCTTTCACCTGTTGATTTTGCTTGTTCTCATCTATGGCACGTATAGCAGGCGTGGATTTCGCAAGTCTCTGCCACCTCATTATAAAGAGATGAACAATGCCATTAAAAAGACCGGCCTGATCGCTGGCGGTCTGGCCATATTTATAGGTTATCTTGTTGTTCGCCAAATCCTTGAACCAGGCTACATTGGCTTGATCTTTCTCGCTGTGTTCAGCGGATACGTCTACACCATCGGAAAATATCAGTTACTTGATTTGCGTTTACGGGTCAGAAGAAACATTCAGTACAGTATTGTCTCATTGATCTGGATTGTCATATTAACGGCAGCCGTTGTCTCGGCTCTGCTTTTCCTTTCCAGAATTTCACCTGTCCTTCCGCATATTCGCTGGAGTTCACACCTGATTGAAATAGTGGACGAGCCTGTTTCTCTTCCTGCTCAACGAACCGGAGAACGATTATTCTTCATTCTCGCCGGCAGCGGCTTATTGGCCCTCATCTGGCGTATAGGCAAACTGGGAAGGAATTATATTGGACGCAAATTTTATCGGCTGAAGTATGATTATCGTCTGGCTTCACACGAAATCTCGCATTTGCTTCATACCAATCTGGATATCCACACTCTGGCTCGCGATCTGGCTCAAAAGCTCTCCGGCCTGATGCGCCTGAAGCGGGTAGGAATTTTGTTTTTCCGTGATGAAAGAGAGTGTTGTTGTCTGGAATATCAGGGATTCGATGGAAGAGAGTGGGGGAATTTCTGCCTGGCCTATCAGCATGAAATCATCGATGTCCTGCGCATGTTTCGCTCGCCATTATCGGTAAAACAACTTCCGGAGGAAATCGGAACAAACTTTAAAAAACATGGATTTCAAAATATGATTCCCATCCGCAGCAAGGAGCGATTAGTGGGATTGATATTGGTGGGAGAGAAGATGAGTGAAGCGGCTTTTCAGGCTGACGATTTTGAATTTTTAACTTCAGTCGCGGGACAGGCGTCGGTGTCCATCGAAAATGCTTTTTTATATGAAGAACTGCGCGAACAGGATCGGATGAAACAGGAATTAAAAATTGCCCGGCAGATTCAGCTCTCTTCTTTACCCCAGACTATTCCTCAAATCCCCGGATTGGATATCTTTGGCATATCCCTTCCCGCTTCAGAAGTCGGCGGCGACTTTTTTGATTTTTTAAATGGAAAGAATAACGAGTTGTTAGTGGTGGTGGGAGACGTCAGTGGTAAAGGAACCTCTGCCGCTCTCTATATGGCCAAGATTCAGGGGATTTTTCGCTCTTTGCATACCTTTGATCTTGCGCCGCGGGAGCTATTCATTCGTGCCAATCACATATTGCTGCACGACTTGAACAAATCCTTCTTCATCACCGGTCTGGGTGCCAAATTTATACCGCCCAAAAGAAATCTTCTGTTAGCACGAGCCGGTCACCTGCCCTTACTTTATTATCAAAATAAAACCAAAAAGGTAAATGTTATCACCAGTGCCGGTTTGGGGTTCGGTCTGGAAAATTCCTCTTTATTCGACCAGAAACTGGAACAACTTTCTCTCTATTATGAAAAAAACGACGTTTTTGTCTTTGCCACCGATGGAATTACCGAAGCCTTTAACGCCGAGAATCAAGAATTTGGAGAGGAACGACTCATTCAAGCTTTATTGGATTCAGCGGATCAGTCCGCCAGTCAGATTGGTCAGTATATCCTCGATCAACTGCAGAACTTCCGTGGAGAGCGACCCAATCACGATGATGCGACTCTGGTTATTTTAAAAGCCGAGTAAAAAAATCTGAGAATACCGACCGTTCAATTCGATAGCAACGGTAAAAAAGCTTTTTAAATGGGTAATTGAAAAATAAGAATTAATTCCAGGAAGGTAATATTGGGTTAAATTTAGGTGCGGCAAACGCGGAATTAGAACAGCTTATTGCTTGACATGCTGCATGAATAATAGCATCAATCGCAGTAAATTTTCCAACCGAATCTGTAAATTCAAACTTTTTTGTTCCGGGTCAAGATCGGCCATGTCCTGCAGCTGTTTTACCTTCAGGTAAATGTTTTCCAGCAACCGTTCGGTAGACCAGCCAACATATTTCTTAAATTGCGGTACTTCTTTGATCGTTTCATTTTTCAGGCGAGAGCGCTTGATCAATTTGAAATTAAATCCCGCATCGGCGGCGGCCAGGTAATTTTTGCGCTCTAATTTCTCAATCACTTTTCTGACCGGCAATTGCTGATTTTGGGCCAGAAAAAGCAAATGAATATTTTCCTGCAGCTCTCTTAGAATGGCCCGCTTATGACCTTTGCTGTTTTTTACCACCCGCTCTACGGTTTTTGCCAGCTTCTCCACCGAAAGGATGGTACTGAAAGCCTGATTGAAATCCATTTTTTCTCCCTGTTAGGTTATTCCGCAATCATCACCTGATGATCAGCTCTTCCAGCTTCCGTTTGGGGACGTGATGAACGCCCTGCTCATCACGCCAGTATTTGATATCTCCATCCGCTTTCACTTCCTCCAGCTGAACTTTTTCATTTGGTTTACCCAGGGCAATGACTAATAAGATTTCCAGATAAGCCGGAATATTCAATTCTTTTCGCAATTCATCTTTTTCAATCGAAGCGATAATACAACCTCCCAGACCTTTCTCTACGGCTCCCAACAACATACTCTGCGCCGCAATACCGTGATCACAATTGATGGTGGGACTGATTCGCGTATCTCCCAGAATGATGATATAAGCCGAAGGTCGCTCTCCTTCGGCCGGTCCTGTCCAATCTTTAAGATAGCTTGCCCAGCGCAGATGAGGGAAAATCTTAGAATTTTTTTCCGGTTCACAGGATAATATGTATCGCAGAGGTTGTTTATTGCCGGCCGATGGAGAAAGCCGAGCTAATTCAACTAATTCCCTCAACGTCTGTTGAGTGACGGGTACATCTTGCTGGAACCGTCGATAACTGCGATTGGCCTTGATAAGTTCTTTTAATTCCATCGGAATCTCCTTTCTGATACCAAAACCTCCTTATTCAAAATAAACATTCCGGTATACAGTGAATGCAATTTAGCAAACCCATGGCAAAAATCAAGAAAAGCTTTGCATGAGATATATGAAGAGAGAAGCGGATGTTCAGAAAATGTTTGAAAAGAAATTTTATTTATACTTCTTACGACGTTGGTGGAGCAGCCAGCGATAGAGTTGCGGGTTATCATAGGTCTCGCTCCAGGAATCATGACCCAGATCGGGATAAATGGTGAGTCGAACATTTCCCCCGATCTTCTTGAGACGTTTCACCAGTTCCACTGATTTTTCGACCGGCACTATCGGATCTTTAGCCCCATGGAAAGCCCACACTGGAATCTCTTTTAATGCCTCCACCCGTCGCACATCTCCCCAACCACAAATGGGGGCAATTGCCGCAAAACGATCAGGATGCTTCATGGCCCAGGTCCAACAACCATATCCTCCCATACTGAGACCTGTCAAATAAATTCGGGATTGATCGATCCGCCAGCGGGAAATCAATTCCTTTAACCAGAGATCTAGCAGATGAATATCCCATTGTTGTCCCTTTGGACATTGCGGGGAGGCTAAAATAAAGGGAAACTTTTTCCCGGCCTGTACCAGTTTCGGCGGACCATGGGATTTGACCTTTTTTAGACGGTTTCCTCTCTCCCCTGCCCCATGTAAAAAGATCAGCAGGGGCCAATTCGATTTTCTTTCCTCATATCTCTCAGGCAGATACAATAAATATTTTAGGGTTATTTTATTTTTTTCAAATTTCAAGGACGACTGTTTTCCAAACATTTTCTCTATCTACTGAACAAATTAATTATAAAAACTTTGTACATTTATATTGACAAGAAATTAAAAAAATTCTCTCATCAATTTAATGACGATTTTTTTCCGGTCGATATAAGCCAGTTTCATTCACACCCAGCATCCCGGCCTGATAGCTGCGCTCATCCACTGGATTCAAGTTCTTTATCATGGCCGGCGTCAATATGCTGATATGACGGATTTTATCCAGGGCTTCCGAGATCTGCTCCAGATTTTCATCGCTGGTCATCCATTGCAAATGATGAAAACGAGACAAATCTAAAGGAACAGTGTAGCCGCGCATAGATTTTTCCTTTTCAAGATTGTAATATGATTCAAAATAAGAAAGCACCAGTTCGCGCAGGCTGCGGTAGACTGGCTCCCGGAAACGCAATCCCACAAAATTAGATTTCGCGACCGCTCCCCAGTAACCTCTTATTTTATAAATTGCCAGCAGGTGATCATCATCATTATCAGCTAAAATATTAACAATCAGCGGTGGATGGCCAATGAATTGTAAAGCACAGGCGGCAAAAAGTGCCCCATCAAAACAATGAGCCTTCCCATCCTGCATCACCCGACGAGGGGAACGGTAAAAAGAATCATCACTATATGGAAGGCGATCGAGATAGGTCTGTATTAAAAAAGGACTGTTCAGTTGCCTGAAAAATTGTTGTTCTTGAGGAGTCCAGACGGCCAGACTTTTTTTCGAAAATGATTTTTTACCAGACATTTTTTTACTCTGAGCAATTCATTGAAGCTACATAGACTATTAGAAAAACAAATTTATAAATGATTTAAAATTTTCATTTCGATAAAATTATCGAAAGTTTTTCAGGTGAGATTAATGGAACAGAGTGAGAAGCCCATAGACCAGTGATGAGACCAATCCGGAAGCCGGGATCGTAAGCACCCAGGCCCAGACAATTTGTCCAGCAATTCCCCAGCGTACAGCCGACAAGCGACGGGTCGCTCCTACTCCCATAATGGCTCCGGCAATGGTATGGGTGGTGCTTACTGGAATACCCAATAAAGCAGTTCCCACTAATACCACTGCACCACTGCTCTCCGCGCAGAATCCACCGATTGGTTTCAAATGCGTCAGCCGCATTCCCATGGTTCTGACCACTCGCCAGCCTCCTAAATATGTTCCCAGGGCAATACAAAAATAAGAGGAAATAATTACCCAGGAAGGGACATAAAAAGTGTCACCTAAGTACCCGGCTGAATATAAGCTTAGGGCAATGATACCCATGGTCTTCTGTGCATCATTTGTTCCATGTCCCAGACTAAAGACGGCCGAAGAAAATAGCTGGCCTATACGAAAGATTTGATCTGCACGATAGGGAGCTGTATTTCTAAAAATCCATAGAATAATTGTCATGGAAAAATAACCAAGTATTAAACCGAGAAGAGGGGAAAGAAAAACAAATATAGAAACTTTAAGGATTCCACTTATAATCAAGGAGCCGAAACCAGCTTTGGTAATCGCCGCTCCTGCCAATCCACCGATGAGGGCATGAGAAACACTGATGGGCAAACCGACATGCGTACAGAAATAAGCCCAAATAATCGCTCCAATAAGAGCCGATAGAATCAAATATTCATCAACTACGGTAATTTCAACAATACCTTTACCGATGGTAGTGGCCACATGAACACCAAATATAAAGGCGGCTACAAAATTGAAGAAAGCCGCCCATAAGACAGCAAAGCGGGGTGTTAAAACTTTAGTCGATACAATGGTCGCAATAGAATTTGCGGCATCATTCATTCCATTAACAAAATCAAAAAGAAGCGCCAGGGCAATGATGACAAGGGTCATCACCAACATTTTTCACCTCGAGATTATGAGAAACAGGCTTCAGGCATTTTTAATCATTATACTCTCGATCACATTTGCAGCATCTTCACACTGATCGGTAGCGGTTTCCAAGCTTACCAATAGCTCTTTCATCTTGATTAATTCTATGGGATCTTTACAATTTTTAAATAATTCAGCAATCGCCCGCTCAAATACATCGTCCGCTTCGTTTTCAATACTGTTAATCTTCACCAGAGCTTCTTTAATCGTATCGGCTTTTTTCAATTGATGCAACAACGGAATCACCTTATGTAATTCAAGTACTTGCTGGTAAATCAGGGTTGCTAATTTTTCTTCCTCCGGTGTAATTGATTCGATTTGATATAGAATCATGCGATGTCCGGTTCCCTGGATATAGTCTAAAATATCATCCAGAGTAGTGGCCAGAGCATGGATGTCCTCGCGATCCAGAGGGGTGATAAAAGTGAGACTAAGTTCCGACAATATCTGATGGGTAATCTCATCTCCCTTGTGTTCTAACTCTTCCAGCTTTCTTATCTTCTGGGCCCGTTCTTGATGGTTAACTGATGTAAGCATCGCTTCTTTAAATAAGGTCGCTGCGGTAAGCAGGTTCTCAACATCTTTAACAAATAAATGTAAAAACTTTTCATCCCTGGGAAGTAAGAATCGTAAAATTCCATCTAATCTCATAGTACTACCTTCAATGATTAATACAATCTATTTTTATATGATTAATTGAAACCGACAAAGAAAAACGATGATGAATATAGTGGATCAAACTACGGTAAGCAAGATCTTGAAAAATTTATCTCCTTTACCACCTGACCATTTCGGTTGCATTCATATTTATCTAAAATAAGGTCTGGATCAAGATAGGAGGTCGGTAGAGGTTACCAAAGTTTCATCTATACTAAACCTTATTAACATTATAGAATCAAAAGGTATCTACATTTGTTACCAAAAATGTTAATATGAATTCATTCGTTATCGATCCATTTTCAAATACGGTAATAAGGTTGCCTGTTTTCGTTTTTTCCCGGGCTACTAAGGTTGATGAAATATAAATAAGGTTCCTTTACCCACAGAATTTCTTTATTTAAATCAATTACATTCATGGTTTTAATAATTTTTTTAATCTATTAACCTTATTCTTTTTATTTTTTTAACCTTAATAACAAAAAGATATACCCTAAATATTGTTACCCTTATTAGCTCCAGTTACCATTCCCCATATCCCAATCTTTTATACCTCATGAAACGAACGACATTATATGCGGCTTACAAAATTCATCCTTTTTAGTTGGACAGCATTTTAACCCCGGCTTAGCACCTATTAATAATTCGTCTAAAAACCTCGATTTTAAGGTTACTTCTTTTGTAAATTTGGTTTAAGTTAGACTGCGATGATTAGCATTCGTTCGTCAGAACTCTGCAGGAGGTAAACCTATGTCGGAGAAGATTACCGATTTATCCGAATCTGTTTACAGATCAATCTGAATATTGAGCACTGTGTACTGGTAAGGGATTTTCGAAGTTGAATCCAAACAGAGCCGGGTTTTCACCGATTACCGCCGCTGAAAATATGTTAAACACATAATCGTAGGTCTGTTTCGGAATTTCACGGCGATATAATCGAAGCAATTCCCAGAAATTTCGTTGCTGAGGATTCAGCGGCATTTTCTGAATTAATTCGGCTACTTTCCGTTCACCCCAATTGTATGATGCCAATACCAGTAATCCTGATGCCTGAGCCTCGGTATCGTAGATATCCCTGATATACCGTGCCGCAGCCCGGGTAGATTTTTCAAAATGAAACCGTTCATCTTTTGGATCGTATTGCGGCAATCCAACTAATGGTCCATTCTGCAATCCGTATCGGGCGGCAGTGGCAGGAATAAATTGCCAGATTCCTTTGGCAATCCCAAAACGAGTGCGAGGCCCAATCACCTTTACATTAAAATTGCTTTCCTGTAAAGCCAGATAAAAAAACTGTGGGGGAAGATGATATTCCAGCATGATTCGGGTAATGGTCTCGTTAAATCGATTTTCACGGGCAATGGCGATTGCTTTTTCTAAACGATCGGTGGTTTTCCATCTTTTTATATACTTGTAAACTTCATCCAGAAATTCCTGCGGCATGCCCAACTCACATTCACCAAAAAACTTGGCCATATGCAGAATGAGTCGGTCTGTTTCATTCCATTTGGAATCCTCATAAAAATGAAGCTGCTCCAAAAATTTTTCATAACTGCGGGCTAACTCAGCCTGACGTGAGCGGGCCTGCCGGATTTCATTTAAAGCGGCTTCATCTTTATTGATCTCCGCCGTTTCCTGCAGTTTGACCAACTCCAGCTCCAGCGATTTCATATTATAGAATATCTGAGCCGCCAGAGCTTTCTGCTTTTTCACTTCCTGACGCTGTATATATCCATAAATTCCCAGAAGCACAGCCAACAAGACCACTACCCCGATAATTAAAAAATATTTCTTCTTCTGCCGGGATTGTAAGCGTTTGAATGCTCCTCGAATCAGGATGGTATGTTCTCCGGGCTTCTTATCTTCCTCTTCTGTAAAATACCTTTTGATTACCTGAGTCACTGATGGGGGTGCTTCCCGTATCGTCCTGGCATCGGTCGAAAATCCCTCGATCGTAAATACCAGGGAGGCATCTCCGGTTCCTACCTCCAGACGGGTAGAACGACCAAGAGGTACTTTGTCAATTTTCTCACCATTTAGAAAAGTCCCGTTTGCACTCTGCAAGTCTTTAATCCACCAGCGACCTTTCTCAAAAAAGACTTCGGCATGCTTGCGGCTCACCCCCAGACTTAAAATCTGTACTTCACAACTATCTTCCCGCCCAATAAAAAATGATTTACGGAATTCATATTCGCCGGGCTCTTTGCCTTCTTGTAAAACTGAGAGCTTTATTACCGGGGGTTCAGTGGGTGGAGCTTCTTTGGGTGGAACTTTCTTTGGTGTCATGATCCTCAGTCATCGTTCAATATTCATTACCGCTATAATTAAGAACAAATATTCTTTTATTAAATGCAACCGATCACATTTTACTTCGGATTTTATTTAACAGAACCTCAAATCGTTCATCTTTACGCAGTGGATCCATGATTGGATCAATATGGAGATAGATTAATAAATAGGCGTGTTCCTCTACAGCTTTTTCCAACCACGATAAAGCCTGGTCAGTATTCCCCAATCCACAGTAAATCGATGCGATGTCATAGGCAGAAACATACATTTTCCTTGAAACATCTAACAGCTGTTCTAATACTTTGTGGGCAAGGTCTTTCTTATTAGCCAGAGCTGCGGCATGTCCAAAGGTGGCTAACATGTTGGTACTATCCCCATAGAACTTTAAGGCTTTCTGAAAATACTCAATGGCTTCTTTAAATTTGCCCTTCTGCACATAAGCACGACCCAGGAAAAAGTTGGTAATCGGGAAATCAGGATCCATATCCAGGGTATGGTGAAAATGATCGATGGCTTCATCATAGTGACGGGCAAAATAATAGTTCAAACCGACTGTGGCATTAATCGCCAATGAAGACGGTTCCAATTCTAAGGCTTTTTTAATTTCCTGATCCGCTTCTTCGAATCTTCCCAGAGGAGTTAATAAATTAATGGAGTACCATTGATGGGCCAGAGCATATTCCGGTTTTAGTTCGATCCCTTTTTTAAATTGCGCTTCAGCCTCCTGCCACTTCCATTCATAAATTGCTCTGGCACAACCAAGCGAGACATGGGCTTCCGGCAGCATTTCATCAATTTGTAAAGCATGCTCTGCCGCCTGCAAAGCCTTGGGTATCACCTCAGTGGGTGAATATCTCCCGTAAAGTCCTAAGACGATGTACGCATCTGCCAGTCCGGCATAGGCCAGCGCATATTGAGGATCTGTTCTGATGGCCGACTGGAAATATTCAATGCTTTTTTCCAACGATTCGGCTGTTCTTTTATTCCAATAAAATCTTCCCCGCAAATATGTTGAGTAAGCCTCAACGTTATCGGTATAATGCTTTACTGGCTCTTTCTCTCCTCCACCGATCAATTGAATTTCTAAACTCTTGACGACTGCTCGCGAAATATCATCCTGTATTTGAAAAATATCCGATAACTCCCGCTCATAGTCATCGGCCCATACCAGAAATCCGTCCGCGACATTAATCAGGCGCACCGCTATCCGAATCCGGTTACCGCCTTTGCGAATACTTCCCTCCAAAACTTTTTGTACTTTTAGACCCTCTCCGATCTGCGAGATATTAAGATTTTTTCCTTTGAACTGGAAGGCTGAATTTCGGGAAGCCACCCGCAATCCTTTTATTCGCGACAGATCATTGATAATTTCTTCCGTGAGACCATCACAAAAATATTCCTGATCTTTCTCGGCACTTAAATCAATAAAGGGGAGAATGGCAATGGAAGGCATGGTGCTGACCGGGGTGGGAGCTAACACTCTGGTTTCAGCTGTCGATAAACTACTTCGCTCAAAGAGGTCAAAGTCCGCCAGTAATTCTTTCACGCTCTGGTAGCGCTCGGCAGGATCTTTGGCCAGCGTTTTATGAATAATGCTCTGTATATCAGCAGAGATGTTTCCCCGAAATCTGCTTAATGGCAACGGCTCCTCATTAACGATGGAATACATTAACGCTAAATCGGTTTCTCCTTCAAAAGGAAGATGGGCCGTCAACATCTCAAAAAGAATAACTCCCATGGCCCAGATATCCGAGCGGTGGTCCACTGTTTTGCCAGAAGCCTGTTCTGGCGACATATAGGCTGGTGTGCCAATTATAGAACCCGGGCTGGTGAAACGTGTTTTGCGTTGAAATTTGGCAACCCCAAAGTCCAGGATTTTCACCACCTGATCAGTGGTGACCATCAAATTTGCGGGTTTAATATCGCGATGGACAATACCCTTCTCGTGCGCCTTAGCCAGGCCTTCTCCAATTTGTCGGCTGAGATGAATGGCTTCTTTTAGTGATAACGGTCCCCGTTCAATTTTATCCTTCAGCGTCTCGCCCTGATAATAGGCCATGGAAATGAAAACCTGCCCTTCTGGAGTTTCATCGATTTCATAAATAGTGCAGATATTGGGATGGTCTAAGGCTGAGGCGGTTTTTGCTTCCTGGATGAATCTCTGCTTATCTTCCGGTTGGACACCGACCTGCATGGGAAGAAATTTCAGGGCAACGAAGCGCTCCAGTTTAGTATCCATAGCTTTGAACACGATGGCCATACCACCTGAACCTAATTTTTCCAGAAGTCGGTAATGAGAAATGGTGGCGCCTGCTTCTATGCTCATTTTACTTGCCCTGGTCATCCCCTACAAAAAGTAATCTGTTTTATCTACAAAATAGCAAAATTTTAGTTAAATCAGCTCATTAAATTTTCTTTTTCAGAGGCGTATGAATATAAGCAAGAGCGGATAGAAAGTCGAAGAATTTTTTACTATAATTTTTAGTGACTGCTGTTTTCGCTCAAAAACAAATTGAATGAATTCCTTGAAGAACAATACCAAAATCAGAATGAATTCTCTCATGGATTTGTACACTCGTATTTCCATCATCACCTTAATAAAACTAAAGTGATATTTCTTCCCTGTTTATTAATCATATGGAACCGTTATTACCCTGAAAAATTCTTTATCAAGATTTTAGGTTGTTAACACTTACCTGCTTCTGGTAAAATTATTACTTCACTGATTGGAAATTTTTCTCAAAAAAAACAATGATTTAAAATGTTTCAAACCTATATTTACGGCAAATATAACGAGGAGCACTCCATGAGAAATTCACCGCTCTTCTTATCACTCTTCCTACTCTTGGTTTTAATTCATTTTTCTCTTCACGCTCAATCAGGCACCACTACCGACGCCAATATCTGGCAAATCGAACTTTTTGATGGATCAAAATTAATTGGAAACATTATCGCCGAAGATGAAAATTTCATCCAATTTAAAACATTGTCAGGAACAGAATTGAAAATTCCCCGAACACAGGTGAGAAAAAAAGAGCTATTAAAAGGAGAATTTGTGGGGGGAAAGTTATGGAGAGATGATCCAAATCGTACGCGTTTATTATTTTCTGCCACTGGAAGAGCGCTGAAACAAGGGCAGGGTTATTTTTCGGTTTATGAAGTATTTTTCCCTTTCATCGCTTACGGTGCAACGGATTGGTTGGCACTGGCCGGAGGTGTCACTCTTTTTCCCGGTTCTTCCAAACAACTTGTCTACCTTGCGCCTAAAATTACTTTCCTCCAACGCTCCAGACTTGATGTTTCAGCCGGGGTACTCTATATCAGGATTCCTGACTTTGATGATGATGATAACAGTGGAGAGAGTAACGAGGATATACATTCAGCCGGGATTATGTATGGAGTGTCAACGTATGGAACAGAAAAATCTTCGCTAACTTTTGGATTGGGATATGCATTTGGCGGAGGAGAAATCGCAAAAAAACCGGTATTTATGCTGGGAGGAGAACTGAGAGCTTCCAGCTCTATCAAATTTGTCAGTGAAAATTGGCTTATTCCCGATAGTGAGGTCCAACTTCTTTCCGTTGGGTTAAGATTTTTCGGAGAAAAACTGGCAGCTGATTTTGCCTTCTTTTATCCGGCGGGAGCAGACACCGGGGGTTTCCCTTTTTTCCCCTGGATAGGTTTCGCTTATAATTTCGGTTCACAAAAATAAAATGGTCATTTCAATTTAAAGCGAAAGGTAATCACTCCATTCTGATTCACCTGTTCTACGTAATTGGGCAGGGGACTGAAGCGCCAGGTCCGGAAGGCCTGTAAGGTTAAATTCTCTAATTGAGTATCCCCCTTTTGCAATAAGACCGCAGATCCCACCTGACCATTTGGTAAGACACTGAATTGTATTTTGATGATAGCTTCGCGCTGCACTTCAGGGGGAAATTCCGGCAGTTGTTTTTGATATACCTCACGTTGAAATTCTCCTTCCCAGTCAATTTCAAATTCCCGATTGGCATCCAGTTGAATTCTCTGTGAACCCTGCAAAAGCTTTTCATCCAATTGTTTCTGAAACAATCCCCTCTCGATCTGTTTTTCCTGTCGACTGAAGGCCGGGGTAGTGGCAGGAGTCCTGGGAAGCGAAGGTGCCGTTTCTGGAATTTTTTTCATCACGTTTCCCGGAGTGAATATTTTTTCCGGTTCCGGCTGTAATCTCTGGATAATCTCCTGTTCATTTAGATCTAATTCCCGTCTCTCTGGCAATTCGATTTCTTCTGGCAGAGGTGGGGCGCTTTCTTCGACGGCGGCGACCTCTTCGCGCGGAATCTCACTCGGTAAAGGCTGCGGTTCAGTGGATGGCGCCAGCCATCCGCCAGAAAAAGTCACTTCCGCAAATTCTTCGATAACCGGACGAAAATCGACAGTGAGCAGCAATAACAGAATAACTAAAAGCCCGTGAAATAAAAGGGTTCCGCTCACAGACATCACTTTTTCATCAATTAACAATCTCTTATTCATGAAAAATTATCCTATCTCATTATTCTGCTGGCAGGTGGTGTGGTGATCAGGTATTACTCTGTTCCTGATTCCACTCCCATCGGCTGAGTACCAATCAAAAATTTTTCCGCACCAGCCGATTTGCATATATCCATCACCTTCACCGCCAGATCCAATTTTACTTCCTTATCGGCTCGTAGAACAATGACTTGTTTCTCACCACTAACAATAAATCGTCGTAGTTCTGCTCCCAGCTTTCCCAACGACACCTGATTTTCATTCAAATAAATTGAACCTGCTCTGGTCACCGTTATGTATATACTTTTCTCACTGTGCACCGCCGCCGTTTCCGTTCTCGGCAATTGCACCTTGATGCCCGGTTGGATGATAAAAGAGGAAGATAACAGAAAAAAAATCAGCAATAATAAAACAATGTCAGTCAAAGAAGCAAAACTAAAAGTGTTCAGAAATTTATTTTCAGTTTCAAATTTCATCCTCTTTTCCCTCCTTCTTCTGCGATTGGGTGAGTAATTCCAATAAGTTGGTCGAACTCACTTCCATCTCGAACACCAATCGCTGGACCTTGCTTACTAAATAATTGTAGGCCAATAAGGTAGCTATTCCAACCACCAGACCGGCGGCAGTGGTGATGAGGGCTTCCCAGATGCCACCAGCCAGAACCGTCGCGTTTACGTTTCCTCCTAATTCCTGAATGCGCATAAACGCCTGAATCATACCGGTGACGGTGCCCAAAAAACCCGTCAATGGAGCGACTCCGGCAATGGTGGCCAGGGCGGCGAATCCTTTCTCCAACTGATAAATTTCTGCGCGGCCAGCACTTTCAATCGCATCCTTTATTTCCTCCCGGCTCTGACCCCGCAAACGAATACCTCTCTCAATCACTTTCGAAATTGGACCAGGAGTGGTGGAGCAAATTACCAGTGCACCATCATAATCATGCTTGCTAATAGATTGCCGTATCCGCAGTAGAAAAGCATTCAAATTGATCTTCGCCTTACGCAAAACCATCACCCTTTCGATAAAAATTCCGACGGCAATTAAAGAAAACAGGGCAATAGGAATCATCAACCAACCACCTTTAGCCAGAACAGAAAGTAAACTCATCTCATTCTCCTTCAAATTGAACTTCTAAGAAAAATTTATTCCATTAAAAATTTACATGGTCAAACGCAATCCCAATATTCCAGTGATTCCGGGAGCCGAAAATCCTCGAAATTCCTGGTAGCGAGTGTCAAATAGATTTTGTCCGCTGATAAAAAACCAAAAACCTTTTCCTAAATACAGGTGAAGGGATGTATTCACCAATGCGTAACCTTTCACCTCAACCTGATTTTCAAGATCATCGTAGCGACTGCCCACATAGTCTCCCCATAACTTCAGCTCGTGCTGACGGTAAAAATTCCATCGTAATTCTGCATGAGCGGAGATGGATGGTAAGTAGGGAATCTCATTGCCCAGGATGGTACCTGAAAAATAACCCGTCTGTCGAATGTCGCTCTGCTGCCAGTTTATCCAGCTTAGTATTTTCAATTTTGATTTCATTCCCCAATCCAGCTTCACATAAACCTCTTGAATCTTGACCCTATCCAGAGTTCCATATATCCATCCCGGATAACCACCATCAGTAAATACCGCTCGAAGGGAATCGGAAGGAGCGACGATAGCCAGATAATTCTTTATTTCTGAATATCGGCTGAGTAGTTGCAGATTCAGAGCCGAGGAGGTATGCCAGTCGAACCCGGCTTCCCAGCGGGAAGTATGATTTAACGCTTTCATCCCTTCCAGCTCACTAAATGGTATTACCTGCAATGCGGTACGAAAACGCCTTATTTCCAAACCCGGGCGATAACGGGCATAGATTTTCCCTCTTCCCTGGAAACCAGCCGAAAGAGAAATCTGGGGACTGAATCGCTCGTTTTTATCTGGTTTCATTTCGGTATGAGTATATTCATCTTCACTCCGCTGATACAGTACACCAATTTCAGCCGTAACGGAGTGAAAATGCTGCTGCACATATACCTGTCCGCTAAGCAGCGAAATAGTATTCCCCGAATACCGCAGTGTATCCGTCTGAGAATGACTTAGATTCCCATCACTTACTTCAATATCGCTGGTCTGAATGCCGCCCCGTATAGCGAAGTTAGTATTTTTAATCGTTAAAATCGCACTCCCCGTGAGATCATATCCATTTTCTGAGTAGGTAAAGGCATTCTCATGCTCATCCAAAAAATAGGTTCCGGTAAAATGAGTTCGCCAATTATCACTCCAGCGATCGTCGACCTCGCCACCAATTTCCCAGAAAGTGGTCAGGGTTTCCCAATTTTCTTGATAACGATCGCGAAAGCCCCAGATACCTTTTTTATTCAGAGAATAATCCGTGTATCCGTGCAGAAGGTGAAGATCACCAATCTTCTGATGCACACCGGCCAACAAGGCCGCAGTGGTCCATTGAGCGTTTGTCAGATGACCATCACTGCGTTGAAAATCAGCCATGAGATAAGGAAGAGTATTCTGGGCTTTGAATTGCATCTTCACGTTCAATCCCGCTGTGTTGTAAGCACCATAGTGTAAGCGTGAATCTAACCAGGGAAAATCGTACAACTGTAAAAGCGCCGGTTTAATTCGTGCCACCTGGAAAGAAATCTCAGGGACTTCTTTTACAAATATTTCTTCATTTTCAGACCAGGCAATACCAACTTCATGAAAAGTTTGGGATCGAAATTTATGCGGAAGAGAAATTTTGGCCAGTCCTACAATCGTATATTCCTGCAGTTGAATTGGGGGAAGTTCCCTCTTCTGTGAAGCCATCGTCGATTCACCCAGCCGGGTAGTATCCGATACTTCCTGGCTCCACAGGATAAAAGTGATTCCTGAAAGTAAAACCACCAATAAAGTTTTCACAAGTTGTGTGCTCATAAGACTGCCAGTCGCTCTTTTGCTTTTTCACTAATCTTTTCAGCCGGATATTTACTGACGACTTCCTGATAGGTTTTTTTAGCTTCTTCTTTCTGACCGAGTTTCTCGTAGCTGTTTCCGGCAGAAAAAAGGGCATTTGCTACCCAGGTAGGATAGGCCTGATAAACATATTTTACGCGCAGGTAATTCGTAAGAGCTTCCTGATAATTGCCGGCTAAAAAGTACACATCGCCTATCACTTTCTGGGCTCGCGCCGCCAGCTCATCGTTTCGATCTTCGATCACACGGTTCAGATATTTTCTGGCTTCTTCAATTGAACCTACCTGGGCGATAAGTTCTGCTAACTCAATTCGGGATTGGTAGGCGCTGAATGATCCCTCATTAGCGGCGATCGATTTTTCAAAAGATGCCCTGGCGCCAGCTTTATCATCTTTTTTCAGATAGGTAAGACCCGTTTGATAGTAGACCTCACTGAGAAAAGAAGGATCCTGACTGCGGCGATTTTTAGCGCCCACTATCCTATGAAAAAACCCTAATGATTGATCGAACTGACCCTCATCGCGGGCAATAATTCCCAACTGAAACAAGGCGTCGGCCACCACTTCACTGTCCGGATATTGACGAATTAATTTCTCAAATTCCTGTGTCGCTTCCCGAGTCTGTTTTAAATTAACATAGCTAAGCCCGATCCAGTATTGAGCTTTCGGAGCCATCAGAGAAGCCGGATAGCGGCGCAGAAAATTCTGGTAGGCATTGATTGCTTCCTGAAACCTGTTCATTCCAAAATAAAAATCTCCCCGTCGTAACAACAATTCCTGACTTAACTGACTCCCCGGATTCTTCTGTATGTATTGGTCGGCCACTTTGAACGCCTGTTCCACCTGCCCCATCTGCATCGCCGACCATTGCAATCCATTAATCGCCTCCCCTGCTACTGGACTGTCAGGAAACTTTTTAATCACATCTTCATACCAGACCATCGCCGCCCGAAAATCGCGCTTGTTATAAAACGCATCACCAATTTCATAATAGATTCTGGGCAACAGTTCGCTCTGTGGGTAAGATTGCACAAACTCTTTATAATGGGCAATGGCTCGATCAAAATCATTTTCCATGAAATAACTGCGGGCAATTAGATATTTGGCATTCTCATCATACTCGCCTTTCTGGGTATCCTGCAATAATTTCTGCAACTGGGTGCGAGCCGCAGTGAATTTTTCCTGCTTGAGGTAACACATCCCCATTTGAAATAGAGCCCATTCTCTCTCCTGGCCCTCAGGAAAATTTTGCAGATATTGCTGATAACTGAGTAATGCCTCATCATACCTTTTCTGCGCAAAGTAAGCATCACCATTTCGCAAATAGGCATCCGCTTTATACATGGGTTTATCACTTATTCGTGCTAACTCAGAAAACCCACGGATAGCATCGCTGTAATGGTTAAGCTGATAATGACTCCAGGCAATTCCATATTTGGCATCAGGAGCATACTCATGCTGTGGGTACTGTTTTAAAAAGCTTCCATAGGTTTGCAGAGCATTTTCATATTTACCGTCATTGTAATAAGATTCGCCCAACCAGTAAAGCGCATCTGCAGTTAATGCCCCCTGCGGAAATTCCTGTAAATACATCTGAAACATTTGAGTCGCATAAGAAAATTCACTCAGTTGAAAGGCGCACCAACCACGCTTAAAAATGATTTCAGCTTTCAGGTCGGTAGAAGGCGGAGTAATTTTATTCAAGGTTTCAAGTGCCAGACTATAATTTTTTAAATTGATTAAATTATCCGCCATCATTTTTAAAGCACGGATTCTCAGGGGACTCTCCGGATAAAAGTCGATCAGCTTATTAAGGTATATCAAAGATTCTTCAGACTGATTTTTCTCAAAAGCAATTCCCGCCTGCTCGTAAAGCGCATCATCGGCATATTCATTTTCAGGATGGTTAATCACCAATTGATTGAAGAGCTGAGTGGCTTGACCATAATTGGCGGAAAGCTTTTGAGACAGGGCGGCATAAAACAGACTCTTCAGGCCAATTGGATCTGAGCGCCGACTGGTAGAAATGGTCTGGAAAATTTCATAAGCTTTTTGAAAATTCTCTTCTGCAAAATAAGTCCACCCAAGGGAAAACTGTGACTGCCAGTAAATTTCGTGATACGGAAATTCTGCGGCAATTTTCTGATAAAGTTCACGCGATTTTGCCACATCACCTTTGGCAAAAGTTGCTTCTCCAATCAAGAATAATCCCTGCGGCTTATAATGATTTTCTTTATCCCGCTTTAATCCCTCTAAAGTGATCCCGATCGCTTCGTCATAATGCTTCATTTGATACAGAATCTGTCCCTGAATAAAATAAGCCTCCAGACTCAAATCATGATCAGGAAATTCATTCACGAGTTTACGGTAGGATTCAAGAGCGCCCTCTAACTTACCCGTGTCCTGGTAAATCCAACCCAAACTGTAATAACAATACGCTTTGATTTCTGCCTTCGGATATTTCTTGATGCTCTGCAGGTAGGCCGATTCTGCTTTTGTCAACTGCTTCAAACGATAATAACTCTCGCCCATCCAGTAATAGGCCTCGGCGGCCATCTCATGCTGACCATAAGTAGTGAGAAATTTTTGCAGCGTATTTATGGCGGGATTGTACTGGCCGCTTTTATAATAAGCCAACCCCATCTGATATAGCGCTTCATCTACCAGCGTCCCATTGGCAAAATCTTTCAGGTGATCCTGATACTTTTTAATTGCTTCCGGATAACGACCTAAGTAGAAGTAGCACTCGGCCTGAAGAAAATGGACTTCTTCTTTCAAAAAACTACCGGGATATTTCTGCAAAAAATTCTGAAATTGCTGCAAGGCTAATTCATACATTTCATCATCAAACATCCCGCGCGCAGTCAGATAATCTTGCTTCTCTAATTTGGAAATCTGTCCGAAAGATAATTGACAAATGGTCAGCAAAATTAAGGTCATTACCACTGTTTTTCGGTTCATTCGCTCTATCACATTTATTCTCCGAATCACTTAAATTATTGAATATAAAACCACTTTCTCAATTGAACAATCATTTAATTGACAAAACACCCGAAAATGAATTAATCCTTCCACTGAAAACTTCCGAACTATATCTCTCCTGTTCAAGACGAATGAATTCAAGAATCCACAATTTGAGCGAGAGCTCCATTCATTTCCAGACCGGCGATTTCAGATTTACCGGAATACAGCAATTCTTCCCCGTGCTCTTTGATTTCAAAGAAAGAAACAGTAAGCGTGGCATCAAGAGATTCCGCCACTCGACCAACCATGGTGTTTTCATAGGGTCCGTGTAATATTCCTTCTTGACCACCCCGGGCCGTTATCCGTAAACCATGGCGACGATGAACAACTTCCACTTCTACCTCTCCTGATTTCACCTTCACTTTCTTTAACTTCGCTCCATTATAGGTAGTAAAACGAAATAATTTCCCATTATACAAAAATCCAATGATAAATCCTCGAAAAGACCCCCGCAACCAGGGAATTCTGGCGATTGAAAGGGCTAAACTGATACCCGGTTGATCAAAATGATTTCCCTGCATCCATATGTATGCCTGAGGGAAAGATCGTCCCCAGTCTTTTTCCAAATACCCCCGCCCTTCATTAAAATTTAGAAGTCGATCATTTAATTGTAATTCACCGGTAATTCGGTGATTAAGACTGATAATTCCATGGTAGCATTCCATAAAGGGAACAAATGCATACCAGCCCATGGCTCCGGGCGAGCTCCAGCGAACTGGCCATTTTTGCAATTCCGTAAAGATTAATCGTCCTTTCAACTTGAGTTCATTCTGAATGTCTATTTCCAAGCCAGAACTGGTAAAAATATTGGTCCCCATTCTGATAGTGAAGTTTTTCGATGATGAGTGAAATTGTGAGAGCGAATAGCGATGATAATAAGCACGATGAGAAAATCCGTCCAGGACCTGAATAAAAGCATGAGATTCTTTCTGATTATTGTGTAAAAAAACACCGGGAATGATGGCCATTATGTGCTTTCGCGATGAATCGACCAGCTTATAAAACCACCCTTCAAAAAAAGTTGCTTTACCACTTTTATTGTGATAGACTTCAGGGCGCCAGATATTTATGAGTTTCTGTATCATAAAAATATAAATTATGCATAATAAAACGAAAATTTAACGAAAAGTTTCCAATTGACCTTAACAAAATTTTATTAATTTTAGAGAAAAGGAATTTTCATGCAGCCGAAAGAGCCTACTCTAACACAGATGATGCGAGCGCCGTTCTTCTCTTCCATTCTTTCCCCATTGATCACCGGATCATTATTAGCTTCTTCCATCACTCACCATTTTCATTGGGGAGGCTTTTTCTTAGTCGTGGTCATGGGATTGGGATTACACGCCGCTACGAATATTTATAATGACATTTATGATACACTGCAGGGCACTGACCGAATCAATCGCCTTCGAAATGAATTCAGCGGCGGTTCCGGATTAATTATCCAGTATCCACATCTTCTACCTAAAATGTACCGTCTGGCGCACCTCAGTTTACTGGTAGCTCTGTTGGCCACCGCCGTCCTAATGTTGGTAGTGAAACGGGATCTATGGATTTACCTGTGGGTGTTATATCTACTCTCTGCCTTCTTCAGTAAATTTTACACAGCCGCTCCAATTAAATTAGCCTCTCGCGGTCTGGGAGAATTTTCAGTGTGGTTCGCTTTTGGACCCATGGCTATTCTCATCAGCTCCATCAGCCAGAATCTGGGATTACACCCTCTCATTCTAACCGCCATGCCCATTACCGGCATCAGCACCCTCTCTATTCTTCTGATGGGGCAACTAATTGATTATCAGGCAGACAAAGATTCAGGAAAGTGGGGAGTGGCCGTGCGACTGGGGTCACGCTCTACGACCATAATCTACCTTATAGTACAACTGGTCCTAATGCTCAATGTGGTTCTTTTATCTTTCCTATTAAAAGGTTTTGGTCTCTTGTTGCTGATTTCCCTGTTCCCCTACGTTCAATGGCTTCCAAAGATTGGCAAAATCTTGCTTTCTCATCACCATCAAGCAGAAGCTTTAACCAGAGCAGCCGGAATGAATGTCAAACTGCATCTTCGGTTTTCAGTTTTATTAGCCCTGGGAATGTTGGCATTCAAACTACTAGGAAAAATATGATTCAAAAAAACAGTAGGACAAATTCGTAGAAACTCCATCAGAAGAATTCAATCTCAAAACTTTCCGAATAGGTTTACGAAAATGAGTCCTGGGGGAAAATCCAGGCAGGTCAAGTTATGTGAGTTTGCTATACTTAACGATAAATTTGTGAACCGCTCTAATCAGATTTGACTAACGATTCTACGGTTTGAGTGAGGCAGATGGTTCTTCAAATTCTTTTTTCCATTCCGGATCAGCCGTCGAATCATCTTTTTTACTCCAGCGACCATCTACACCTACCTTAAGCGGCGAATTTTCACGAACATATTCAATCACCGCTTCTCTCAATAAAATCCCGGTATATGCCACTCGATCGGGCGGAATACTTTTCAATATCGTCAAACCAGAATTGCCTTCCATCAAATAATCAGTAGTGGCAATACGATAAATTTTATTTGCTTCTAAAGGTCTCCCACCAATAATAAAGCGAGTTATTTTATCCCCATCCGGATGTTGACCATTATAGGTAATTTGTCCTCCCGAGATGGCCAGACCGCGTTGCTTACCTTCCAACTTACTCTCCATAAGCTGTTTTAAAAAACGACCGCTGGCCTGAAACACCACAATCTGATTGCCGAAGGGCAATACTTTGAAAATATCTTCCTGGGTAATGGGACCTGCTTTAATATCGGCTCGTATTCCGCCAAAATTATTGAAACCAAAATCTGCTTCCACCCGTTTACGCATCGCGTCAGTGACTAAATTATACATAGGGGATTCGCTCACACCAGTGCGGGTAAGAGCATTTTGTGTGCTCCCAATTACATCTTTAAACCCTTTTTCATATTTCTCACGCTGACTATTTACCCAGGCGGCCACTACACTGTCCGGCCAGAATTCATCTTCCTGTAACAATAAAAGAGTACTGCGATCGGCGGGATAGTCATACCCCATAATCGAACGGGTTTCCCCATCAACAGTCAACTTGACCCACCCTAAATTACCACCGTTTCCATAATTCTGTACACAAATGGTGTGATTCACGGGATCTACCCACGGTTCCTGATATCCACGATGTAAGTGTCCTCCCAATAAGACATCAATTCCCTTCACAAAACGGGCGATTTCCATGGCATTTACATAGCTCTGTGAAACCACCTTTTCATAGGTAGCTCGCTGCAACTCCTGATATCCTTGCCGAACATCATACGGCAGACCGGTATGCACCAGAGCGACAACGATGTCTACCTTTTCATTAAAACGTAAATGATCGACGGTGTTCTGTAAGGCGGGAATTTCAGAAAGAAATTGCAATCCTTTTAAGTTCTCCGGGAAGCTCATTTTCTCCGTACTGATAGTTGTGGTACCTGTTATACCAATTTTTACTCTCTTCAGCTCTAACACCAGATATTCTTTCAGAAGAGACCAGACTTCTCCGGTTTGTTTATCGATGATATTACAGCTGACCCAGGGAAAATTGGACATTTTTATTAATTCTGTTAGATTTTCCACTCCCAGATCAAAATCATGATTACCTGGTACACATGCCTGGTAACCAATCATATTCATATAATCAATCATGGCCTTCCCGCCGGATAAGGTGCCGACCAATGTGCCCTGGAAGATATCTCCGGAATCAATTAGCAGCAGGGCATCGCCAGTGGCTTCAATTTTTTCTCGCGCCTGCTTTATAATCGCGGCGGCTGAGGCTCCTCCTCCCAGCATCGGCGGAAACTCCGGATTTAAAAACTCTGCCGAAACCGGTACTATTCCACCATGAACGTCGTTGGTGAAGAAGATATTCAATCCAAAGGTGGGTGATGGTTCGGCACCCACTAAAGAAAGGATTGAGAAATTAAAAAATAATAAAGTAAATAGAAGTTTTTTAAAATCATTTTTCATATAGCTATCTTTCCAGTGTTTATAATTTCTAAAGGAATATATTTGTTCTTCACAAGTCAAACAAGAGCAATTTGCAACTCAACTTCTTTGATATGGAAATTTTCTCTATTATCTATAAATATAGATGCCTATTTATATTTTGTTTTTTTTCTGTTTTCTCAAATAACTCTTTTTTGCACCGAGTGGAATAACGTTCATTTTTCATAAGAACTGCTTAACCACTAGTCTATTCCTCTTTGATAAAAAATCCGTCTACAGACAGAGTCTTCAGACAAATAAAAATCAATTTTATACATAGGCCATATACAAAAAAAGAAACCCGAAGTCAAAATAACCTCGGGTTTCTCGCATTAATAATTTTCAGGAAATTATCCCAGAAAAGCCCTCAGAGCCCGGCTGCGCGAGGTATGCCGCAATCGACGAATCGCTTTTTCTTTAATTTGTCTTACCCGTTCACGGGTTAAGTTAAAGCGTTCACCAATTTCTTCCAGGGTTAAGGGATGTTCCTGCCCCAGGCCGAAATAGAGACGTACCACCTCAGCTTCTCGCTTGGTTAATGTGGCCAACGCCCGATCAATCTCCACTCGCAGAGATTCATCAATTAAATCATCGTCAGGAGGCGGCAGATGATCATTCTGAATTACATCCAGTAAACGGTTGTCTTCACTGTTGCTGAATGGAGCGTCCATACTCAAATGACGTCCGGAGATTTTCAGGGTATCTGCTACTTCAAAATCGGTCATTTCCAACTGCTCGGCGATTTCACTGGGACTCGGTTCCCGTTCGAATTCCTGCTCAAGAGAGGAATAGGCTTTACCAATCTTGTTCAGCGCTCCTACCCGGTTTAAAGGCAACCGAACAACCCGGGACTGCTCCGCCAGAGCCTGCAGGATACTCTGCCGAATCCACCACACGGCATAAGAGATGAACTTGAAACCCCGAGTTTCATCGAAGCGTTTAGCGGCTTTGATCAAACCGAGATTTCCTTCATTAATTAAATCACCCAGTGACAGCCCCTGATTCTGGTACTGCTTGGCCACACTGACCACAAAGCGCAAATTAGCCTTGGTCAACTTTTCCAGACAACTCTGGTCGCCCTCCTTTATCCGACGGGCTAACTCAATTTCTTCCTGGGGAGAAAGTAAAGGCACTTCTCCAATTTCCTGCAAATACTTGTCCAGTGACTGACTGGCTCGACTGATTGAACCTCTTGCCATTATCCGACAAATTCCTCCTTCCTAATAAGTTAAATTATTTTTCATCATTGCAAATTTAACCAACCCGCGTCACTGATTACGAGCGGTCGCGGGTTAAGTTCCCTTGAAATTTCTTTCAAATAATTAAAAAATTTATTTCTTCTTTCACCATTCAATAGCCGGGGTTGAAATTCTACTTCATAATTGTATACCAGAATAGGGTAAATCCGACATTGTTCAATCCCATTCTTCCCGGCCTGAAACTCTAATAACATACTCTCTCTGGCATTTTCACTGTACGACCCAAAGATAAAATTACCCAGACTATAGGCAATAACTTTCCCTTTATAAATTTCCAATCCCTGAATCACATGCGGATGATGCCCTAAAACCAGATCAGCTCCCGCTTCTATTACCTGATGCGCCAGTTCAATTTGATACTCTTTGGGAATATTCGTCAACTCCTGACCCCAGTGAAAAGAAACCACCAGCACATCGCTGTCGTTTTTAAATTTCTTCAGATCCCGGAATACAAACGAATGAGCGGGAAAACAAGTTCCCGCACTGCTATCCGTGGCCCAAAATTCTTGTGGAAAGGTGAGAGAATAACTGGCAAAAGTGAAATGATAACCTTTCGCCACCAGACGGGCTGGTTGACGGGCTTCCTGCAAATTTAACCCCGCCCCGGAAAATTTAATATGATGATCATTAAGCACTTCCATGGTAGACTTCAATGCCTCAACTCCAAAATCCATTATGTGATTGTTAGCGAGACTGACCACCCCGATATTTCCCTCATTAAGAATTCGCACCAGATCCGGCTTTACCCGAAAGGTATAAGTTTTTTCATAAGCCGTTCCAGAGCTACCAAAAGGGGCTTCCAGATTGCAGAAAACAACATCTGCTTTCTTAATGATAGAATCGAGATGTACAAAAGGGTAATTGTATCCTCTATCAAGTATCAGCGGTTCAATCCAGGAACCTAGCATCACATCGCCACCAGCTAAAAGTCTGACGGACTCCGACGAATCAACCGGAGTCGCTTCCAGCAGTAAAGGGAAAATGACCAACCATCCATACATCCAGATCTTACGAACCCAAATCAACCCCATCCTCCTGACGAATGCGTCCCAATTCTTTCTCTTTCTGCTGCAATTGACTTCGTAATTCATCAATGGTTTTTTTCAACTCGGATATCTTGCCTTCTCCCACAATAATCCCGGGCTGTTCGGTCAAATTTTGATAGACCAATTTTCCCAACTCTGCATACTTCTCATCCAGACGATGCTCAAGTTGAAGAATCTCGAGTTTAATCCTGCCCACACTGGTTAACTCTTCAGTTTTATCTATAGCTTCACTGAGAGCATTAACCACGCTTTTCTTAATTTTATCCCAAACCAGCGTCATTAATCCTCACCTGACTTTTCATATATCGAATAATTTTGATGAGACATGAATTATAAAATAAATTTTATGCGATAAGTTCCCAGAAACTATTACCTTGTAATTCACAATTATTAAAACCAAAGGCTTCAGCTATACTGCGCCCGAGGTCAGCAAAACTCTTTCGAATTCCAAGACGAATACCTTTCTTAATCGATGGCCCGTAAACCAGTAGAGGTACATACTCCCGAGAATGATCAGTGCTGGGAGTGGTGGGATCATTTCCATGATCAGCCGTAATCACCAGAAGATCTCCAGATGTTAACAAATCTAAAACCTCCGGTAATTGTTGATCAAAATTCTGTAGTTCCCGATAAAAACCCACAGGATTATTTCGATGTCCCCATAACATGTCAAAGTCAACTAAATTAATCATTATCAATTTGTTTTCCAACATTTTTATTTGTTCTATTAAAACTTTCATTCCTTCATTATTGTTTTTGGTATGAATTTTTTTATCCAGCCCGACGCCGGCATACAGGTCGTCAATTTTCCCGATACCTACCGTAATCAACCCATTTTCCTGAAAATAATTCTGCAACAATTTTTTTGAGGGTTTGAGAGAAAAATCTCGTCTGGAGGGCGTGCGAGTAAAATTTTCTGGAGAATCTCCGACAAACGGCCGCGCAATTACCCGCGAGACAGCATGTTTACCCTGCAATATCTCCCGTGCAATTTCACACATTCGATATAATTCATCCAGAGGAATAATCTCTTCATGAGCAGCTATTTGAAAAACACTATCCGCCGAGGTATAAACGATCGGATAACCTGTTTGGATATGCTCAATGCCCAATTCCTTGATGATTTCCGTTCCAGAAGCTGGTCTGTTTCCTAATATTCCCCGCCCAATCCTCTTCTTGAAAGGATCAAGAATTTCTGCCGGAAAACCATGGGGATAGGTGGGAAAAGCGAAATCTAATTCATAACCCGCCAACTCCCAGTGACCACTGGTGCTGTCCTTTCCGGGAGATTTTTCCGCCATTTTCCCATAGTTAGCAAGTGGATGGATCGGTGGCTGAATTCCTATTAAATCATCAATATTTCCCAATCCCAGTTTTTCTAAATTTGGCAATTTCAATCCGCCCACTGCCCGGGCTAAATTCCCCAGGGTGTGACTACCTTCATCTCCATAACTGGAAGCATCCGGCATTTCACCAATCCCTACTCCATCCAGAATTATTATTATGGCTCGTTTAACTGGTATCATTTCATCCAGAATTTTTGTTCAATTGGATGAATCATGAAAGAAAAAGAGACTGGTCTAAATAAATTTAATCAAGACCATCATTCTTTTTAGATTCTGTGATAATCTGAAATAAAATCAACGTCTATTTCTTTATGATGAGGCATATATAAAAATTAAACTTAATTTAAGACAGTAACCTTCCCGCAATGGGTCCAGGGCCCGACGGATATTCGATAAATATAAATCCCTGCCGCAACTGATTCACCATTGGATCGGCGAACTGGCCAGGTAATGACATTTTGCGAAGCTGATCCAGGGAAATGAGATTGATATATTTTTTGGCCAAGAATCGTAAAAATTTCCAATTGAATAGTTGCCGGAGCAGGCAATTCGACTCGAAAAAAAACAATTGAATGACCGCTAAAAGATGGATTGGGAAGTGGAGGTAATACTCTATAGTCTTCTATCGGAGTCCGATTAATTAAATTCCAGGCTTCCAACGCATTTACCTTGCCCCATCCTCTATCATTATCAGGAGAACCGGCATTATCCGCACAATTTCTCAGAATGTTGAGCAATTCAAACACATTTAAGTCTGGTTTTGCCTGCAGGAGTTGAGCGGCTATTCCTGACACTAATGGACAACTTACCGAGGTACCACTTGCCATGGTAAATGCCGCACCCGTAGTGGCACAAAAAACACCTTCTCCCAGCGCGACCACATCGGGCTTTATTCTTTCATCCGCAGTGGGGCCTCGTGAACTAAAAGAGGAGACCATATTTTTTGAATTCACCGCGCCAACCGCTACCACATATGGTGCATCTGCCGGTGCGGTAATATAGCGCCATGGTGTACTGCCCTCATTGCCGGCAGAGCTTACCACTAACACTCCTCTTCGTGCTAACTCATTCGCCGCCCGCGTAATAATCGTAGTCTGCCCATCCATATCTTCATAGGTATAGCTTTCTTGACCGGGATCAAATTCTGAATACCCCAGTGAAGAAGAAACAATATCGACTCCCAGGCCCTCTGCCCATTCTGCTGCCATAACCCAATTATCTTCTTCCAGATGGATTTCCTGATCGACGATTTCCGTTTTTGCCAAAATAAAATTAGCACCAAACGCCGGCCCAATCAGTGAATCGGGGAGAAATCCAGCCAGGATTGATAACACCAGCGTGCCATGTCGGTCCTGATTGCTGGCATCGCCAGCCTGGTTGGCAGTCACAGAATCCATCTGGACAAAATCGAATTCGGCAATTAACTTAGACGGAATATGAGTGAGGGAATGATTGTTAAGAGAAAAACCACTGTCAAACACTCCAATTAAAATCTGATAACCGTTCAATCCTTTCTGATGAAGGGCCGGGATTTGATGGAATTCATTTTGGAAAAAAGAAGGCCCATACCCCCAATCCATTACCACAGATTCCTTTTCTGATTCGCTAAATATTTCTCCCCTGTTCTCATCCGTAACTTCATGGTGAAAACGCCAGCTTCTCACTTTTTCTATGAAATTTACGAAAGGTAGATTTTTTATTTGGGAGATGGCCTCAACATCCGCCTCACCGCTTACGGCATTCAACCAGCGCGATTGGGCATGAATTTGAAAACCCATCGCTTCCAGAACATTCAGGTAATTTTGATCTAACGGTAAATCTTGCTGGATAGCACGAGAGTATGGGAGGTCAAATCCCCTGAGCTGGCGGCGTTGCAAGGCTCGCTCGTTTACATAACGGCCGGTAAGCTGCTGCTTTTTTCCTAACCGCAAACTTTCATTCTCACCCTTATCACCGAGAAATACCCAGTACCGATCTCCACCAAACAGTGATAAATAGGAAAAAAGTATGGTTATAAAAATTTTAGAGACAGATAACTTCATCTATTCTTAGTAAGACAGATTATTTTTTCTGCCTGGTGGATTCAGGATATACTTTTTTCATGACCACCGGTTGCACCGGCGCCTGTCCTTTCACCGGTTGGCTGGCAATTTTATCGACCACCTCCATGCCTTCAATGACCCTGCCGAAAATAGTATATCCCATTTTATCCAGATTAGGTTGAGGTTCCAGACAGATGTAAAACTGACTGCCATTTGATTCTCTTTTGGGATTTACCTGATCTGGCCGTCGTGCTGCACCAACCGAACCGCGCAGATGAGGCAATCCAATCTCAGCTGGAATAGTATACCCCGGTCCTCCGGTGCCATCATTGCTCGGATCATCATCTTTACTCAGCGGATCTCCACCCTGGATAACAAAATGGGGAACGACTCGATGAAAAGTCGTACCATCAAAAAATCCCTCTTCGGCCAGCTTAATAAAATTCTGACTATGTAAGGGAGCCTTCTCTGTTTCCAGAGCAATCTTAATCTTGCCGTAAACTGTTTCAATAACAACCATTTTAGTATGTGAAGTTTGAAGACTGGAATTTAAAAAAATGAAACCAAACAAAACCATCAAAAAAAACAGAACAATTCTTTTCATTTTGGGCAACAACCTCCAGAAATTTATTAGATACCGTTTTTTTCAACGACATATATATTAATTTTAATCCAATTCGCTTTTATAAGCAATTCCATAATTTGACCTTTGATTTATGAGGTCAATTATATTATATTTTTTGGCTTTTAAAAACAATTATTACAAAATTTTACGCAGTGGAGGACCAATGAATATTCAAATGGTGGATGTAAAACGGCAATACCTTAAATACAAAACGGAGATAGATGAGGCGGTCTTAAAAGTCCTGGAATCCGGCCAATTCATCAACGGACCAGATGTCCATAAGTTTGCGGAAGAAATCCAGCACTATCTGGGAGTAAAGCACGCCATCCCTTGTGCCAGCGGAACCGATGCCCTGCAGTTAGCTTTAATGGCCCTTGACATTGGTCCTGGCGATGAAGTGATTACCACCCCCTTTACTTTTGTGGCCACTGCCGAAACAATCGCCATCCTGAGCGCTCATCCCGTTTATGTTGATATCGATGAAAAAACCTACAATATCGATCCCCATCTTATCAAAAAAGCTATCTCCAAAAAAACCAAAGCGATTATTCCAGTACATCTTTATGGTCAATCAGCTGACATGGATCCCATTCTGGAAATTGCCTGTCAATACGGGATACCAGTCATTGAAGATGCCGCTCAGGCAGTGGGAGAAAAATATAAAGGGAAACCGGTATGTTCGTTTGGACTGATGGGCTGTATTTCTTTTTTCCCCAGTAAAAATTTAGGTGCCTATGGCGATGCGGGTATGGTGGTGACCAACGATGATAAAATGGCCGAAAAAATACGTATGATTGCCAACCACGGATCCAAAACTCGCTATTATCATGAACTCTTGGGAGTGAATAGCCGGTTGGATACCATTCAGGCGGCTATCTTGCGGGTCAAATTGCGCCATCTGGATGACTGGAACGCGAAGCGAAGAGAAATTGCAAAATATTACACGAAAAAACTGGGGAACAGCCAAATTACTCCACCTTATGTTGCCCCCTATGCCCAGCATATTTTTCATCAGTATACCATCAGGGTAAAAGAAAAAAGAGACGAGCTACAGAAATATCTGAATGAAAAACACATCCCCAACGCCATACATTATCCCATTCCCCTCCATCTCCAGCAGGCATTTAGAAAAAATTCGAAATACAAAGAAGGTGATTTCCCCAAAGCCGAAAGCGCCGCCCGGCAGGTCATTTCGCTTCCCATGCATCCTGATCTCACTTTAGAGGAACAGGATTATATCATCGAAGAGATTCTTAGATTTTTCAAACATTAAACTATCATTAAAGGACAAGATGTTAGATCTAAAATTTATTAGAGAAAATCCAGAGCAGGTTAGAGAAGGATTGCGCAAGAAGGGGGTACCGGATGAAGTCGATACCATCCTCCAGCTGGATGAAAAGCGCAGAGAAATTATCCAGAAAGTCGAGACGCTAAAGCACGAGCGCAATGATCTCACTCAACAGGTAAGTCAGTTGAAAAAATCTGGAAAACCGACGGACGCTGTGATTCAAAGAACCCGTGAAATTTCTCAAACCATTAAAGATCTGGATGATGAGTTAAAAAATGTTGAAATTTCTTTAAAGAGTGTTCTGGATCGCCAACCTAATCTTCCTCACGCCTCCGTTCCGATCGGAAAAGATTCTTCTCAGAATGTGGTGGTGAGAACCTGGGGAGAATTACCAGAATTTGATTTTGAAATATCCAATCACCTTGAAATTGCAGAACGTTTAGATATTTTAGATTTCCCCAGAGGCAGTAAAATCAGTGGACGGGGATTTCCGGTCTATAAGGGAAAAGGCGCCAAGCTGGAACGTGCCCTTATTAATTTTATGCTGGACGTCCAGAGCAATGAACATGGATATAAAGAAATATTTCCTCCTTTCTTGGTCAACCGAGACAGCATGTATGGTACCGGTCAGCTCCCCAAATTACAGGAAGACATGTACTTTTGTGAGCAGGATGATCTATTCCTTATCCCCACCGCCGAAGTGCCTCTCACCAATCTTCATCGTGATGAAATTTTGCCGGGCGATAAATTACCGCTGAAATACTGCGGTTACACAGCATGCTTCCGTCGTGAGGCAGGTTCATGGGGTAAGGACACTCGCGGTTTCCTGCGAGTTCATCAGTTCAACAAAGTTGAACTGGTCAAAATCGTTCCTCCGGAAACCTCCTATCAGGAATTAGAGCTACTTCTCAAAGATGCCAGTCGAATTCTGGAACTTCTGGAAATTCCGTATCGGGTCGTCGAACTCTGCTCAGGTGATTTAAGCTTCGCAGCCGCGAAATGCTATGATATTGAAGTCTGGTCTCCGGCCGAAAAACGCTGGCTGGAAGCCAGCAGTTGCAGTAATTTCGAGGATTTCCAGGCGCGCCGGATGAACCTGCGCTTCCGCCGAAATCCGACCGCCAAACTGGAATTTCCTCATACCCTTAACGGTTCCGGCATGGCTACCTCCCGTCTGATGGTGGCGCTTCTGGAAAACTATCAAACCGATGAAGGCTCAGTTATGGTACCAGACGTTCTGCAATCTTATACCAATTTTACTTTGATTAAACGCGAGGAATAAAATCTCCCATGTTTCGATTGATCATCTTCGTACCTGTATTGATAATCGAAACAATTATTATGAGTTTCCTGGCTATTATCGGAGGATTATTTAATCCCTATTCTGCATTCAATACCTTCATAATGAGGCTCTGGGCGCGAATTCTCCTCGTTTCTGCCGGTGTAAAATTAGAAGTCTCTGGTCTGGAGAATCTTGACAAAAAAAACTCATATATTGTGATCGGGAATCACCAGAGCCATATAGACATTCCGGCGGTGACGGTGGCTTTACCAATTCCGCTCCGGGTCATCTCAAAAAAAGAATTGTTTAAGATTCCAGTCTTTGGCTGGGGGATGAAAGCAATTGGAATCGTTTCCATTGATCGATTCAATAAAATAAAATCGATTGAGACTCTCCAGCACACAGAACAAATCCTGCAAAAACACCACATCTCCATTCTGGCTTTTCCGGAAGGAACCCGCAGCCCGGATGGTAAAATTCATCCCTTTAAAAAAGGACCTTTTATATTAGCAATCAATACCAGTAGACCCATTTTGCCGGTTTCGGTGAGCGGAACCAGAAAAATCCTTCCCAAAGGCACAATCAAGATACATGGGGGAAAAGTAAAAGTAGTGATTCATCCTCCCATATCAGTCAGCGGCAAAACTTTAAACGATCGTCACACTCTGGTCGAAATAACTCATCGGACGATTGAGCAGGGTTTCGAGGAAAATTATGGATAAATCCCGATAATCTGCTCCGGGCTTTCCAATGACTTTCAGGCACAGACCCTTCGTAAAAATTATATCACAAATTCTTCTCTATTCTTTATCAAGATGACTTAAAAACTTTTCCAGCCTTTTGATGGTAAGCGGAGCAGAACCTTCATAATGATTATTGACATTGACATACGTTTCAATTTTCTTTTCTAAAAGGTCTTTAATGATTTCAGCGATTCGTTCAAGCTCCTCATCTTTCGGATGGATAATTTGATTCCAGTTTCCCGCACTGCGAGCTTCAATCTCTGCCCGTTCCGGCCCGTGTAGACGAATAATCACTCTTTGTTCCAGCCGGGTCTTGAATTTCTTATACAAATCAACTATTGAAGGCATATAGTATCCTTGCAGAAAAACATGGCTCAATCCATGTGCCCTTAAAAATTCGAAATATTCATTATTTAAATAATTCGGATTGCGGATCTCAACCGCATAGTGAAACTCAGAAGGTAGGTGTTCAACAAAATGAGCAAACTTCTCCTGAAATACTGTTTGTGATGGCATTTTTTGTTTATTCAAATATTCAAACTGAAACATCAATGGCCCAAGATTTTTTTTCAGCGGTTCGATGGACTCTAAAAATTTTTTAAGAAGCTCCAATGACAAAAAATACGGATTGGCGACTAAGGGCGCTTTTTTATTCTTTTGATAAAAATGAGTTAAGGTCACACTATTGGGAATTTTTATGCTGAACTTAAAATCGGGTGGTACCGACTCCAGGTATTCCTGCACCGTTGATGGCGACGGTAAAACGACTTTATTTTTACCAAACAACGACCAAAACCACTGATCGATCTCCACCGTCTTATAATGCCGCGAATATTCCTGCAAATAGTTGATTGGCTCTCGATCAGAGTAGAGTATCCCTCTCCAGGAGTCATATTTCCAACTGCAAGTTCCCAGATATAAATGTTCCATAATCCTTTACTAGTTTTTCTGAGTTATCTCTGAAACACAAATCAGCGCACCGTAACGTGATAAACGAATTCCATATTGAAACCAGATAAAAAACTGCAGAAAAATAAACTCCACAAATAAATCAAATGTGGATGTATCCGATAGAAACGACTGAATCTTCCAATAGAGAAATAGCACCAGAGTCCAGAAAATTGCCAGCAATAAATAGACAAGATAGATAGTCAGAGGTCGTTTGATAAAGCCGACAACGGCCGCCCAATACGCCTGTAAAACCGAAGATTGATCTTGATCGATTAACTGTATTCTTGACAAATCGAAAAGCAGAAACGCCAGCAGGATAAATAAAAATGCCACCACCGCCCAGCCCAGAAAAAAATAAAAATATGCATTTTCAACGAAGGTAGAGGGTAGAAGTAAACTGACAGGCAGGTAAACAATTATACTTAATAAGACCAGAAAAAAAAGCACAATGAGGTGAACCAGGCTTAGCAAAATAATCCGCACCAGAAACCGTCCGGATCTGGTAAGCAGATATCCTACCGTCACCGGCCTCTTCCCCAGAAAAATGGATATAATTCCACCCGAAAGCAGCAGCGCAATAATCATCACCACTAATTTACCTAAAAGTAAAAGCATTCCCGTAGATGCAAAAGACATAGAAGAATAGTGAAAAAACTCCATCAAATAGCTGTATTCATTTGCTTTTTCCAAAATATGAGAAGCCATCCGCTGCGAAAAAAAACGATTAAATTCAGAAAGGTACGGGAAAAGAAATAAAATGGAAATCAGTACATTAATTGACCAGAAAATAAAAATAAGTTTTTTCCGTTGAAAACTATCTATGAATCCCTGTTTAATGCATTTTACTATCATTTCTTTACTCACTTTAAAATAGAAATAATCCTAAAAGCGTCTGTTGATATAATTTCATGGTTTGCAGCCAGTGCCGGATGGTTGCCTTATAATTTTTTTTGACGGTCAGGCTGTTATTCGTCCAATTCACATCCAGGGGAACCCGCTGCCCGGTATCGACCCAGGCTATTTTAATAGGACTCTGACTATTACAGTCAATGACAAAAACTGAATCTTTCCCATTCCATTTCTGTCTCAATGTTTCCCCATTATTTAAAACAGAAAAAACCTCTACCGGAAAGATAAAATCACCTGCTCTTTTGACTACCACCCGGTTGTGAAAGTTAGTGATAGAGTCAGATGGCACACTGATTTTCTCCGCATACACCGAATCAATACTGTAATCCAAAATCCTGGTTGACCAGAGGGCTTGTTCAAAGAACCAATCCAGATCATGTTTCACAATTGAATCGACAACCATTAAAAAATCACGGGTGGTGGGATGTTTGAATTTCCAATTCTCATAATATTTTTGTATGACCTGATCCATGACTGAGGTGCCTATCAAATTTTCCAGAGTCTTTAATATCAGTGCTGGCTTGGAATAGCAGCTTACTCCATAACTTTTCATCGAATATTCCCAACTGGGTCTCACGACTATATCCACATCCGGTCGTCGTAGATAAGATTGTCGGTATTCATCAATCTCACCAACTCGAATGTTGAACAACTCCGACCGAGAACCACTTTCACCATATGCCTGATCCATCACTTTCAAGGTTGCATAACTGGTGAATCCTTCATCCAGCCATGGTTCATTCGTCTCATTGCTGGCCAGAATTCCATAAAAATATTGATGGGCGTATTCATGAATGGTCACTTCCTCCGGGTAAAACCTTAACTTACTCGGAATGCCCCACACCGATCCAACCGTTATAAAACAGGGGTATTCCATTCCACTGGCTTTGAAGGCGTGTAGCGGCGGATCAACTACCGTTAGCTGAGGATAAGGGTACGGCGCAATCCATTGGTTGAGATACTTTATGGCGTGAGTCAAAGCCCTGAAATAACGCTCTTTTTGACCGTCATGTTCTGGTGCATATAGCAGATGAACTTGAATTCCTTCAATCAGGCGGGTTTCTTTTCGGAATTTTGGCCAGGCCACCAGGGCAAAATCATGGACATCCTCCGCTCGGAAATAGCAGGTCTTTAGGGAATCATTCTGTATTTCCTGTGTTAACACCCCCGTGGCGCCTACCAGATATTGAATGGGAAGAGTGAATTCCACTTCATACACGCCGAAATCTGCAAAAAATTCACTCATCGGAAAGAATTGATGACAGTGCCACACACCATCCAGATACACTCCAATCTTTGGGAACCATTGACCCAGGAGAAAGAAATCGTCAGAATATCCGGTTCTGGCTATGATTTTGGGTAACTTGCAGATAAAATCTATTTCAAAAAAGATTTCCTCACCCGGCGCAATAGCTCTTGGCGATTTGACCCGAATAACCGTAGAATCATGCTGATTGGTGTCGTTGAGTTGGACATATTCTATTTGGGGAAGAAGATCGTGGGTATTATTGAGAACAAATCGTTGAATATCGATTCCCCCTGATTCTTGTGGATCAAGGGTAGCGGAAGATTTATACATTTTTTTGGCTTGTGATAAAAAGGTGCTTCTTTCATTGCGGAAACCATTCATATATAAATGAAAATAAAATTCACTCGTCGGTTTTCGCGAAGAATTTCGCCAATGTAAAATTTCTGTTGCCTTAATCTGTTTTCTTTGACAGTCCAGTGTGGCTTTAATATGATAATTAGCCACGCGATTTGACTGCGGTCTGTTAAAAATAATTTGAGCATGAATGGATAAATAAAACAAGAGAAGACAGAAAATCCAGAAAATATTTTTCATATGATTTTTCCAAAGACGGGTTTTGAAAATCGAAATGTAAAAACCTCCCTGAGGAGTATTATTAACACACCCGGTTGCGCCCTGACTCCTTTGCTCTGTAAAGCGCTTGATCCGCTTTCATGATTAACTGATAGGCATTGCTTCCATCTTCTGGAAAGCTAGCGACTCCCGAACTGATGGTTAAACTTTCGCCTTGTGGTGATTTAATTTTAGGGAGCTCCAAGGTTTCCACAATTTGTCTTAATTTTTCAGCGGTCTTTTTGGCATCTTCTTTGGTTAATTCTGGACAAATGATGCAGAATTCTTCCCCACCATAACGGCAAACCATATCACTGTTGCGAGTGTTTTCCAGCATGGCTTGCGCAATCCGTCGCAAGATTAAATCTCCGGCCTGATGCCCATAGGTATCATTATAAATCTTGAAAAAATCAATATCAATCATGATGAGAGAAAAAACTGATTTATGTCGCTGGGCACGACTGACTTCTCGATTCAGCTGAAGGAGAAAATAGCGATAATTGTATAAATCGGTTAACGGATCTGTAATGGCTTCCTTTTCCGCCTTCACAAAAAGAAACCGCAATTGTTCCATCAGCATCAGATTTTGATACATATAACTGGCGGTTTTAATAAGTGACTCTAAAAAACCGAACTCCTCACCAATAAAAAGATCGCGCCGTGAATGATAATTGTCCAGAAAAATGAAACCGGATTGGTACAAATACTCATTGGAAAGATACTCGTTCAAATTATTGATAATTATATCTACATCCAGATTTTCTTGATCGACCAGGGTGGGAAGGAATGATTCCAGCAAGGGCAGGATTCTATCCCGATTATCCGCCGATTTGTATTTGTTAATTGGTATCCCAAAGTAAGCAAAAACAAATTGATTGGATTGAAAATTTTCTAAAAAATCACGCAGCTTATTATCCTCTATTTGATCCAGATGACGAAGAAACCACACGTTTTTGTTTTCAAAAAATTTAGATACGAAAGGAGTTTCTAAAGGAGACCGATAATTCTCCCAGGTTTGTGGATCAATCCCCCTGGCATATTTGATTTCCATCATCAGACTTTCGACGTCCGTCGCAATAAAGGCCCCGCGGTCAAATTGAAAGCGATGACAAATTTCATCAATCATATTTTTTATAAATAGGTCTGGAGTCGTACAGGACTGCAAAGCCGATAGAATCGCCAGAACATTTTCCAGAGATTGACTGTAATCTTTTAGTCGTTGAGAGGTACTTTCCAGTTTCTTATTAAAAAGTTCCAGCTCTTGCACTTTCTGCGACAGGCGTTCTACCAGAGCGACTTCATATTCCTGGTGATAGATTTCTCTTTTTTCCGGCTCGATAAATTCTCTTTTGCCTCCAAGGAACTGAAGCAATTGCTGAGGGAATTTCTGAACATCAATAGGCTTGGTAATAAAACCATGGCAACCAGCTATGAGCGTCTTTTCCCGTGCATTTTCTTCCTGCAAGGCTGTGAGAGCCACAACAATCACATCTTTTAATTCTTTTTTACTCTTCAACTGCGTAGTTAATTCGTCACCCCGAATATCCGGCAAGTCAATATCCATAATGATCAGTCGGGGACGTTCCTTCAAGGCAATTTCCATACCCTCCATACCATTCACAGCTTCAAGGTAGTGAAATGGTGGGCGAGAAAGAATTTTTTTCAATAAAATCCGAGCACTCGGATCGTCTTCGATATATAGAACTTTTATGGTATCTTTTTTAGGCATGCTGACCCGTTGTCTATCTCTATAATCTTGATGAAAAACGGTTACTAATTGCCACCTTTTTACTGAAAAATTTAAACTATTTTAATTATTTATACAAGTTTCATCTTTTTCTAATGTAATTCTAAAAAGCAGACTCGTTTTCCCATTATAGCTAACCTACCTTAACGTCATGCATTGAAAAAGAGAATAAAAAACAGATTAGAAAAATACCAAAATATTCGTAACTTATAAGTTTATTTATCTGGAGGACAAGATGAACCACTTAATAAAAAGAAGACCTTTTATTGATTACTTCTTTATAACGATCGGTGCCTTTATCATGGCAATGGGAATCGGCGTTTTTCTGGTCGATGCCCAGGTCGTTCCGGGCGGAGTGAGCGGATTATCAATGGCCATTCATTATCTTTCCAATAATTCCATCCCGGTAGGCATGATGATGTGGTTATTGAATATTCCTCTCTACTTTTGGGGAGTAAAAGAATTGGGGAAACGATTTGGTGCCCGCACATTCTATGGATTTTCTGCAAACTCCTTTTTTATCGATTTTTTTAGAGGAGATATACCCGGATTAAAATTAATGCAATTGCAAAAAACCGATACGATCCTCGATTTACAAAAAAATGACTTCCTGTTTTTAATTTTAATTGGTTCAGTACTGTTAGGAGTTGGATTAGGAATTATCTTCAAATTTAAAGGTTCAACGGCTGGATCAGATATTGTAGCTGCTATTCTTCATAAACGTCATGGAATAAAACCAGGACAGGCCATCATGCTAATTGATTTTTTTGTCATATCTTTTGCGGGTGTCATCATCCAGATGAAACACCTTTCTATTGATCGACCGGCCATGTCACTTACTCTATACGCCCTGTTTCTACTTTTTATCTCCAGTAAGATCGTGGACATCATATTGGACGGTTTTAATTATGCGCGGGTGGCTTATATTATATCTGACAAATCTCGCGAAATTTCTGATGCCATTATTCATAAATTAAGCCGGGGCGCTACTGCCTTAAAAGCCCTTGGTCTGTATAAAAAAATTGATCGCGAAGTCATCATGACCGTGGTAACGCGAAAAGAAATCACCGAACTTGTAGAAACCATTAAAGAGATCGATCCAGATGCATTTGTCATTATTTCTGATGTCCATGAAGTTCTGGGAGAAGGATTCCGCAGAAGACTCTAAAATGTTTTAAATAAAACTTTCTCGCTTTTTGTAACTTAGGTCAAAGCCGATTAATCTATAAGCTGGTATCTTTATAGAAGGATGATCTGGACTTTGGAAATTAAGTGCTAAAAATTAATAAACTTTGACGCCAGATGAAATTGATTCTAAAACACAAAAACTTTAGTCTATCATAGTTAAATGATCAGATCATAAAAAATTTTTACGAAACTTTATTAAAACTAAATAGTAAATGCGATTCGACTTGAAAATAAAAAACAGTTGGAGGATATATGAAAATAAAATTAAAGATTAAAATGAAAATTAAGAAACCTCAGGTGTAAATGTTTAACTCCCTGAAGTCACAGGGAGTTTTTAATTTATACAGGATTGATTTGACGATTTTTCCGTTAAAATAATTGCACTAAAAAGCTGCCAATTTTATTAAAAATCTCTATTCGTTCCAGGTCTAAACTGATCAGATGATATGATTTTTCTAATACTACCGATTCTTTTATCTGTGAAGATATGTGTTGGTAGATATATTCCAGATTACTGAAATGAATCGTACGGTCCTTTTGGGAGTGGAAAAGCAAGGCTGGCACCTTGACCTTCCAGAGGTTGCTCCTGGTCACATTTAATAATTTTACAAACTCCTCTACCGCTGTAACTGGATACTTAGCATAGGTCGGTATGAACGGCTTCATTGACTTATCCCTGATGTCGGGTCCTTTAGACTTTCTATTATAAGTAATCAAATGCTTTGCGATCGGCAAAATTATCAAACGCCAATCTTTTAACAATACCGGTCCAGCTAAAGTGATAACAGCCTCTACTGAAAGTTGAGAGGCCAGTAATAAAGCCAGGGTGCCTCCCATGCTTTGTCCGCAGACCACCACGTTTTTGCAGCGCTTACGCAACTGCTCATATTCATTTTTCGCACAGTTTAACCAATCTTTCCAACTTATTCCGATCAGATCCTCTGGTTTTGTTCCATGTCCGGGTAGCAAGGGAACCGAAATTGTCCACTTTAATTCTTTATAAATATAGTCGCACAAAAATCTGCCCTCGAATGGTGTCGCAGTAAACCCATGAAGGAAAAGAAATCCATTAGAATTTCCATCCTTAAAAAACGGTTCTGCACCTGACATTATTTTATTTGCCGGTATGGACAATTAATACCACCTTTTTCTTTTTAATCTTATTCCAATCAAGATGTGGAAATATATCCTTTCCTAATGAAAAAGTAAACGAATCTGTTGAATAAAAATTTTTAATTTTTGTTTATCAAGATCCTTACCTGATTGGTGATAAACAACCTTCCCCTTTTTGTCAATTAAAACCAGATTGCATTCTGCGGGAACGAATTGATATGATCGGGCAAAATCTCCATGCCAATCTAAGAGTATCCAGCGCTGAGGTTCCTTAGGGAAATGACTTTTCACCAGCTTTCTAAATAAGGAAGGCACCCCTCGAGTGTCAGCCACTGCCAGGAATTTGACTGAATCTGCCAGCCCATCTTTCCGCAATGAATCATAAATGGTAAAACTCCAGGACTCATTATACTCACTCCCATGTCTGTCACTGCCAACAATAATGGTGGTTGTTCCTAAAAAATCATTTTGAGTCCAGAGTTGATTAAATTGATCTTTTAATTGAAATCGAATGAGGGTGCTATCCCGCGAGTAACCTGTAAAATTCATCAGCAATAAAAGATAAAGAATTACACATAAAAATGGTAATTTCATTCTCATTCTAAATTAAATTACTCCTCAAAGAAGTTATATACTGGTTAATGTACTGTTCAGCCGAAAAAAATGGAATATATTTTAATACATGGAGACCGGTTCTGCAATGATAATCAATAATTGCGGGATTACAACCGAAGGTCCAGTAGATTCTGAAACGGTAATTTAATCGCAGGCTGCTATATTCAAAACAGTCAAAGTGCTTGCCGCAATGATTCTCAAACTATTTTCAGAATTTGTATCGATGTATGGTATGCAATAATAAAAAACTAACGGTAAAAATCAGCACCACTTGCAGCCTGAAAGATTCTTGTCTATTTTTACTCAATATAAAAATGGAAAAAATATGATTTCCAACCAGCTCATGAATTGGATCGAAATTTCAGAATCAGCATACCGAAACAACCTGCGATTTTTTAAAAAACAATTAGACAAAAAAACAGAATTTTCGGTAGTTGTAAAATCTAACGCATATGGACATGGACTCAAAGAGATTTCACGATTGGCAATTAAACACGGAGCGGACTCTTTCTGTGTACACACTTTGGACGAAGCGCTTGAACTCAGACGAGAAGGGTTTAAGTGTGATATACTTATCATGGGACCTGTCATTCTCAACCGATTATCTGAGGTAGTAAAAAATGATTTACGTTTAGTGGTATATAACCTCGAAACCATACAGCAGCTTAAAAAGCTGACTTCCAAAATAAAACGCCGGGTTAAAATTCATCTCAAGTTAGAAACCGGAACTTATCGCCAGGGGATCTTAAAAGAAGATTTGCCTTCGTTTCTTTCAGAGCTGAAAAAAAGTGATTATGTAAATTTAGAAGGGATCTATACCCATTTTGCCAACATCGAAGATACGACCAACCATGATTATGCTTTTTACCAACTGGACCTCTTCAACCAAATGGCGGATATGACAAAAAATTCAGGATTCCCTGAGATTAAATGTCACACGGCTTGCTCGGCGGCCATTCTCCTCTTCCCCGAAACACACTTTGATATGGTTCGCCTGGGAATCAGCCAATTTGGATTCTGGCCCTCCCGCGAGACTTTTGTTTCTTATAAAAGCAAACATCCACAGGGAGTAGAAGACATTCTGCAACCGGTCCTTAGCTGGAAGACCAGAATTGCTCAGATTAAGCACGTTCAGGCCGATCAGAAAATTGGGTATGGAGGTACCTATCAAACAACTCGCCATTCTAAAATTGCAGTGTTACCAATAGGTTATGCTGATGGATATGATCGAAAGTTATCCAATCAGTCCTATGTGCTTATCCATAGTCAACGAGCACCAGTACGCGGCCGGGTATGCATGAATCTAATTATGGTGGACGTCACCGACCTACCAGAAGTTCACCTGGAAGATGAAGTAATTTTGATTGGCAAAGACGACAGGAATAAAATTAGCTGTGACTATCTGGCGGGATTGTGTGGAACTATCAATTATGAATTTGTCACACGCCTTAACTGGCAGATACCCCGGATAGTTATTAAATAGGCAACCTATTTAATTTCAATAATTTATATATAAAATATTTACCCGTCTATATCGCCAATCAGAAGATCAATCAAGCATAAAGAGCCAACTTTTAAAGAGCGTTCTTCTAAATTTTTTTATTATAAAAGGATAATCACCACCGCCCTTTTCTATTCCACTGACTGTGGCCTCCTTTTTCAAGCAAATGGCTTTTACCACCCAGGCCTGCGTGTTTCAACGTTTTGTTATGTCGCTGATACCAGGCCGAGAGTGTATCTCTTCCAACTCGATAAAAACGATAAAAAAACCTTTTCTCTTTTTCCGGGTTAAACAATTGTTTATAAAACATCTTCATGTTTCAACCCTTCATTTTATGGTCTAATAAGTCTTTTACCTAACTCTAAGCGAATCTCAAAATTTGAATGATTCGTTTTCCCTGCGATAGACTGTGGGAAGTAAATAAAACGATATTGGGGACGTATGGAGAGAAAGTAATCCTCATTGGTGGTTATATCAATTCCCAGACCAAAGCCGGTATTAAATGAAAATTGATACTCATTATCCCGGGGCAAACGGGCTTGTACTTCTGGGGGTAAAAAGCTATACTCTAAATCATTGGTGGGAAAATTCATACCAAAGGTGGTACCGCCAAAAATAAAAACAATGGGCCTGAAGCTATCCTCAATGCTATCATAGAATAATCTCTTTTTCAACTCCACGCTTAACGGAATGATGAATAGACGATTAAACTTGTTGAATTGCCTGGGATAACCCCAATAATCATAATAAGTAAATTCATTCTCGTCTCTCATCATATAAAAGTCCAGGTCAAAACCGACATGGAAATAACTGGGCAGGGAGAAGCGATAAAAGCCACCCAGACCAAATCCAGCCATCGCCATGGTGATCCCTGCTCCGTATTCATTACCGTGATGGGCTAGTGATTCATCATCATATTGAGAAAAAAGAAAAGTAGGAATTAAAAGTATAAATAACAACCCCGATTTAACCCATTTCATAAGATTCATTCCTTTGTCTGAGAATTCTACTACACAATCTGTGAAAAGCTCCCGTTGATTTACAATCGGGAGCTTTTCATTTTCATCCTTAAAAGGGTACTTCTTCATCCTCACCGCCGGTGGTTTCAGGAATATCAGGCACCGGGGGTTCCACAGCTGTTCCTCTGGAAGCTGATTCTAAGATTTGAATATCGCTCGCAATAATTTCAGTTGCATTCCTTTTTGCTCCATTTTGATCCTGCCAATCGCGATACTGCAGACGTCCTTCCACGTACACCCGCATTCCCTTGCGCAGGTACTGTTTAGCAAATTCTGCCAGACGACCCCAGGCAGCAATCCGATGCCAATCCGTTTGCTCCTGAATTTTCCCCTCCTTGTCTTTTGAGGAACGATTGGTGGCCAGATTAAAATTCGCTACCGCATTGCCACTAGGGGCATAGCGGACCTCTGGATCCGCTCCTAATCGGCCAACTAACATGACCTTGTTTACAGTTCCCTTAGACATAACTTCCCTCCTTCTTTGTAATTTTGCGTTTTAGTGATTTGGTTTTTATACACTGCACTGGCAATTTTATAACAATCGATTTGAAAAAACAAGAAAAATAACTCCTCAGGGTATTTAGTCTCTTGATTATATTTTTCTCAACCAATCCATGGGATTAAGCGTCCGATTATTTCCATAAATTTCAAAATGAAGCTTTGGTCCTTCCAGGGAACCGCTCTCTCCAACCGTTCCAATCCGATCCCCTCCTTCAACAAAATCATTCACTTTTAAGAAAATTTGATCCAGGTGTGCATACACCGTATAGTAGCCATCATTATGATCCACAATAACCATATTTCCAAAACCACTCATATAGGTGATCAGGCTGACTACTCCCGAGAAGACACATCTGACATCTGTTCCCCGTGCTGCTTGAATATCAATACCAGTATTATTCAAAACAGTTTTTAATTCTGGATTTTTATAACGTCCAAATTCATGAAGGATTTTACCCTGTACAGGCCAATTCAATTTACCTTTATTTTTCGAAAAATTACCGGTTAGCTTTTCCCACTTTATCTGAGTTTCGACCTTTAGTTGTCGATTTGGCCTTTCCTTGTCTAGAGAAGCTAAAAGATTTTTTAATTTAGTATAACTTTCTTTTTTCTCTTTTAACGCTTGGGATAGACTACTCTTATTTCTTTTTAATTTTGCAACCAACTGTGATTTAGCTGCTCTTTTGGAATTCAAATTTTCTTCTTCCCGAGAAGCTGAGAGTAAATATTGTTCAGTAAGTTTAATCTCTTTCTCCAGAGTTTCTTCTTTAGCCTGCAAATCAGCAGATAAAGATACCAAATCATCGAACACAGACCGTTCGGCAGTCATCACCTTCCGGAAATAATGATATTTAACCAATAAATCATTGACACTCGACACCCCAAAGATCCAGTTATATTTGTTTTCCCGTTGATATTTATAGGCAAAAACAGCTTGTTGTTGATAGATTTCCCGCAGGATCGATATCTTTTTAATCAGTGTATCTATTTGTCGTTCTAAGCTTGTTACCAGAGATTTTTGCTGGTTGATCTTATCTTTATATATACTTATTTTGCTCTGAATCAGAAAAATCTGCCTGTCGAGGTTTTCAATCGATTTTGATTCTGCTCTTAGCTGATTATCCTCTGTTTTCAGTTGCCTTTCCAATTGAATGATATCTTGCTGGAGGTCCTGCAGCTGCTGCTGCATATCTTTTACTTTTCCTGACTCTTGTTGAGAGTGGGATAGCGAAAACCACAAGAAAAATATCCCCAGAGATAATGTCACTACATCTCTAATCATGTCTGGCTTTTTTACTCCATGAAACACCCCAATAATGGGTCATTCCTAAATCAAAATGATATTCAAAAGAATAATGAACTGATATCCATTTTGGTTTAAAACATAGCCCGAGGCTAGGGGTCGCCGGATAGCTATTCATGCCGCTTTGAATTTCAAAAAACGAATTGACCTGTATATTAAACCCAAAACGCACATTTGCCGGAAACCAGGCATCTTTTTGAAGGCACAGATAGGAAGTAAACTGATTACTCACCCGGAATTGCATTCCCCAGGAGACAACGAGTGGTAATTCCTGTCGTTGCTGGTAAACAGTGGGGCGATTAACATTCAGCAGCGAAAAGCCAATCAACAGAGAAGGATAAACCTGATACTGCATACCAACATCTATTCCAAGGGTATTTATGGTCTGGTATCCTTCAGCCTGAACAGAATACCAATCAATGTTCACACCGCTGAAGAATCGGCGATGAAACCAGGCGCGTGATAAGTTAAAAACCAATTGATTTTCTTGATAAACCTCAGTCCCCAGGGTGGTGAATATCAATCCTGCACCAGCATAAGGAGTAATAATATTGCCTGAAATGGAAGCAAAATTTACTTCCGGCAAACCATAAGGTTGTGAATATTGCACTCCGACATGGTGATAATTCAAGGCAGAAGATACCGCTGGATTTAACACAAAGGCGCTATTGATGCGATCGGTTGCCACTGCACTACCCGCCAGTCCATTTCCATTGAGGCCCAGCAGCGAAAATTCGAAGGCAGCAAATAACTGCCTCGACATGAACAAAAAGATAATAATCTTCCTCATGGCGTTGATTCGACCAATGAATTAGATCGATAAGGAAACAATTTCTCTATAATTTTATTTCTTTCAACTAAAAAGGCTTCTCGTAGAATCGTATTTTTCGGGATCTTATCCAGGCTATTTTTCACATATTGTGTGAGATTTTTCTTGGCGAAATCAAGAATCTGGTTCTGTTGATGTGGAGGTAATGACTCGAATTGACGTTGATAATATTCACGTTTGGATTTATTCACATGATGATCTCGGATAAATTCTTCTGCAAAATTCTGATAATCGAATGCCCCCACGGAGCCCGGTTGATATTCAAAGATGGTCTGACCATAGGAAGAAGCTTCTTTGAGGCTCACATTATTGCGAATGTAGGCCCGGTACAGTTTATGCGGAAAATTTTTCTTTAAAACTTCCAGGACTTCCTGACTATGTCGGGTTCTGAAATCGCACATGGTCATAACAATACCATTAAATTGCAGAGAGTGATTGAGATTATATTTAACCAGGCGAAAGGTTTCATAGAGTGGTTTAATGGCTTTCATGGGAAAAAATTCAGGAGAGACAACCAGAATAAACTCATGGGAAGCCGCCAGGGCATTAATGGAAAACAGTCCCAATGAAGGCGGACAATCGATAAAAATAAAATCATAAAGAGTTTGTTGGGGATGGAGAACATCTCTCAGTAAATATTCCCGTGAGAAAGACTTCTGGAGAGTCATTTCCATGGCAGCCGTTTCAATATTATTAGGAAGGATATGGAGAGATTCGCTCCTCTTTAAAACCACCTCTTCAAAGGAAGCCGTTTTTAGAAAGAGATGAAGAATGGTTTTATCGATAGACTCATTATCATACCCGAAATGTTGGGTCAAATTACCCTGGGGATCCATATCCACGCAGAGCACTTTAAAACCGTTGGCAGACAAGTACCCTGCGGTATTCACAGTAGTGGTGGTCTTTCCACACCCACCCTTTTGAATAATAAACGATACAATTTTCATAGACTCATCAATCAGCACCAGTTAGGTTGAATAAATTCGCTGATAATATAGCAACTTTTTTTTCAGATAAGAATGATTTTTGTCTGAGCCGGGATAGCCGGGATTGAGAAAATTGAACCCACTCAGGAAGCCATGAATTTTATCTTCATCAGACATAAAGTGTGGAGTTTTCTGGAATATTTTTGATATTCATGGGGAATGTGAATAATCTGAAATTCGAGGGCTTGTTTATTTGCGATGTCTTTTAATTCTTCCACATCCTCCCTGCCTTTCCACGCCAATAGAAATCCTTCCGGTTTTAACAACAGTCTTGACAATGGTATCAGCCGGGTCAAAGAGGCCACTGCTCTTACCGTTACCATTTCAAATGAATGATGAGATTTAAAATTTTTATCTTTTAGATCCAGGTGTACATTATGTATCCAGGTCTCCTGCAATCCGATTTCATTAACAACCTTTTTTAGAAATGCTGATTTTTTTCGAGAAGATTCAATCAAATGTATCTGTAAGTCAGGTCGCATGATTTTCAAAGGAATAGCCGGTAATCCACCACCACTGCCCAGATCGGCCACCAGCATCCGGGAGGGAAAATCAATTAGCGGAAGAGCGATAATAGATGGAATTACATGATTTTCCCACAGGCGAGAGAGATCCGATTGCGATACTAAATTGAAGCGCTGTCCATATACCCGTAACAGTTTTACATAATCAGACAACTGCTGCCATTGTTCCTTAGAGCAATAGGGGAGTATGATTTTTACTATTGCTTCCGACGAGAGATGCATTCCTCTTTTTACCTTTTTCGAAAATCGATCTCTGTTTCCAGTTATTGTTTCACGTGAAACAAGTAAATTCACGCTTTATCAAGATTTAGCGTGTTTCACGTGAAACTCGCTCTCGATTTCTGAAATATTTATCAAGATAAATCATGAGAATAGTGATATCACCTTGCCGGACACCGGCAATCCGTGAAGCCTGTCCCAGAGAAGTGGGACGAATCTTGTTTAATTTTTCCCGCGCTTCATTGGAAAGCGATGAAATTTCCAGATAGTTTAACTCTTCAGGAATTGGTTGACTCTCCAGCTTCTTAAACCGTTCGACTAACTCCGCCTGTCGCTTTAGATACCCTTCATATTTCATCACAAATTCGACATGCAATAATTCATCAGTAGAGTATCCGCCGTTCACTCCCGCCACTGAAAGCAAATCCCGGAGCAATATTTCTGGTCGCCGTAGCAATTGCCTCATGGGAACCGATTGCTGAATAGGACTGCTGTTAACCCTGGGTGCAAATTCATTAAAATCCTGGGGTGAGATAGATATGTGCTTAATCTGCTGCATCAACTTCTCAATATTCTTCCGTTTTGTCAGCATTTTCTGATAGGCTTTATCCGGCAATAACCCTACTTTTCTCCCTAATTCCATTAACCGCAAATCGGCATTATCATGGCGCAATAACAGGCGAAACTCGGCCCGAGATGTAAACATCCGGTAAGGTTCGTTAATTGTTTTGTTAATCAGATCATCTATCAATACCCCAATATAAGCTTGTGATCGATCCAGGATGAACGGGGGTTGATCTTTCAATTTTAACGCGACATTAACTCCCGCTATTAATCCCTGGGCCGCTGCTTCCTCATAACCAGAGGTTCCGTTGATTTGACCGGCGAAGTAAAGATTTTCAATATTTTTAGTTTCCATTGTATGTTTTAACTGATAGGGAGGAAAAAAGTCATATTCCACCGCATATCCCAGTCGGATAATATGTGCTTTCTCCATCCCTTTAACCGACCGCAATGCTTTGTACTGGATATCCTCCGGTAAACTGGTGGCAAAACCATTTACATAGACTTCTGGGCTGTTGAGACCGTCGGGTTCGAGAAAGAGTTGATGCCGCTCTTTATCCGAAAACCGCACAATTTTATCCTCGATGGAAGGACAATAACGAGGCCCAATCCCGGAAATAAGTCCAGTATATAAAGGAGAACGATCCAATCCCATTCTCAAATATTCATGGGTAAGTGAGTTGGTATGGGTAATATAACAGCTTAACTGAGGTCGATCTAAATTCTCGGTCTGATACGAAAATGGGACGGGGGGATGATCGGGCAATTGTTCTTCCATTTGACTATAATCAAGAGAATCTTTATGGACACGGGGTGGAGTACCGGTTTTTAATCGACCCGCCACAAATCCCAGATCAACCAGCGCTTCGGTGAGTCCGTGTACTGGCCTCTCACCTGCCCTCCCGCTGGCAAAAGAATTTAATCCGATAAAAATCTTTCCATTTAAAAAAGTACCGCAAGTTAAAACCAAAGCCCTACAATTTATCCAGTCTTTCCCATCCACTAGAGCGGCAACCACTCTTCCATTTTCAACTTTCAGTCCAGTGACCATGGCCGGAATCACGGTCAGATTTTCCTGCCCAAGAACGGTTTGTTGAGCCAGATAAGCATACAGTGAGCGGTCGGTTTGAGCGCGGGGTGACCAAACAGCCGGACCTTTAGATTTATTCAGAATCTTAAAATGAATTCCTGCCTTATCCGTCAGCCTGGCCATCTCTCCCCCCAGCGCATCGATTTCACGCACCAGATGACCTTTCGCCAGACCGCCGATAGCCGGATTGCATGACATTTTCCCGATAGTATCCATTCGCAGGGTTACCAGGGCGGTCTGAAGACCTAAACGGGAGCAGGCCAGGGCTGCTTCTATTCCGGCGTGACCCCCCCCGGCCACCACCACATCATAAAATCTATTCAAAACAACTCCTTATGTGTTTCACGTGAAACGACTACTTCCCTACACAGAATTGGTTAAAAATATGATTGAGCAGATCGTCACGACTCACTTCACCAACGATTTCGCCCAAATAATCTAAGGCACTTCGCAGTTCAGTGGCCAGAATGACCTCATCGAGCCCCTTTTGCAGTCCGCGTTGAAAATCTTTAAGCGCATGCTGCACCTTATCCAGAGCATGCTTGTGGCGAGCATTGGTCACCACCAACCCTTCCTCTTCTAATCCTGCATCATCAACCAGACAATTTTTGATTTGCTGTTTCAAAATGTCCATGTTATACCCAGTCTTGACCGAAATCTCAACTAATGGACTCCCCAATTTTTTCAAAACATTTATGGTATCGGGTTCTATCCCCAGGTCCGATTTGTTTAAAACCACCAAAAACGGAACTTTTTTCTGCACATATTGATTCAGGTACTCGATCAGTCGGAGATCGTCGGCATCCAAAGGCTTATGAATCTCAAATAATGCCAAAATCAGATCCGAGGATTCAATATGCTTTAACGCTTTTTTTACTCCGATTTCCTCAATCATGTCCAATGTCTCCCGAATTCCAGCGGTATCCACAATCTGAATAGGAAATCCTTCCATTTGGGTAAATTCTTCAATATAATCACGAGTAGTCCCCGGAATTTCGCTAACAATAGAGCGTTCTCTTTCCGCCAATGCATTTAACAGACTCGATTTACCCACATTCGGCTTCCCCAATAACAATAATTTGATTCCATCATTTAATAATCGTCCGTAATTATAGGTATGCAATAATTTGTCGATCTGTTCTAAACAAACCTGAGTGCGTTGTAAGACATCCCTCTTGTCATACACCTGTAAATCCTCTTCGCTAAAATCGAGATTGACTTCAATCAGAGAAGCCAGGTGAATAATATCCTGTTGAATCTGGTGGATTCGTTGAGAAAAAGTCCCGTCTAATTGTCGCAATGAACATGCGAGGCCAGTTCGAGTTCTTGCCGCAATGACCGCTGCCACTGCCTCAGCTTGCATCAAGTCCATTTTATGATTCAGATAAGCCCTTTTGGTAAATTCTCCAGGTTGAGCCACTCGCGCACCCGCTTTTATTACCTGCTGAATGATTTCGTCAATAATCAGGGGATTGCAGTGACAGCAAATCTCTACCAGATCTTCCCCGGTATAAGAGTTGGGAGATTGATAATAGATCGCCACGCATTCATCAATAATTTGATTATTATTCAGATGATGGACCACCCCGCTGACGGCTTTTCGGTGATGTTGAGGGCTCAGGGAAGGAGTGAATATCCTGTTGAGTATGGCTAAAGCCTTCTCTCCACTCATACGAACCATGGCAATAGCCCCCTTACCCGGTGGGGTGGAAAGGGCGACGATGGTATCTTCATCAGAGTAATGAAACATATGATTGACTGAAACGATTATTTCTTCTTTTTGCTGCTTTCTCCTTTGGGAGGCTGACTGGAAGCAGTCTCGGTGCTGGTCTGTGGGAGTCCTCCTGGGTGCATTTTTTTCTTGATATAATAAGTCTGCGCCATACTGATAATGTTAAAGACCGCATAGTAGAGATTTAATCCCGAAGGGAGAGAATAGAAGATAAAAATCATAAAAATCGGCATGAAGTAGATCATAAACTTCTGCTTAGGATCGGTCATGGAGGACTTCGACTGCCAGATCATGGTTAATCCCATCAAAATTGGCAGGACGTGAATGGTATTTCCAAAAAGAGGAAGAGAAAATCCTAACGGAAGAGCATCGGGTGTTGAAAGATCATTAATCCACAACATGAAAGGTTGATTGCGCAATTGAATGGTTGAACGGAACACGATAAAAAGAGCAAATAATACCGGCATTTGCAACAACATGGGCAGGCATCCGCCTAAGGGATTCACTCCATGTTCCTTATAAAGCTTCATCAATTCGCTGTTCATCCGTTGGGGATCGTTCTTGTATTTTTCTCGCAATTCAGTCATTTTGGGCTGCAGAAACTGCATTTCACTCATCGACTTATAACTTTTTTTAGTCAACGGATGAAGAAGAATCTTTATAAGAATTGAAAAAACGATGATCACCAATCCATAATTGGGAATAAATCGATATAAAAACTTAAAGGTCGGTATGATGGCCAAGCTGATAGGACGAAACAGACGTTCGTACCAGTCCCTATTCATTACCAGGGTCTGCAGATTCGCACCATATTCCTTCAACACATAGTAATCAAGTGGACCTAAATAAACTTTGAATGTATCAGAATGAAATGGTATTGGTTGATACCTTGAATCGATAGTTAGCTGGTATTGTTTCTCGAAATGACCGTTAATCTGTGATTTTATCCCGCCAATAGATGCGCCATTTGTTCGACCGGCATCCTTCGGAATCAGTGAAACCAGGAAGTACTTTGTTCGAACCGCTACCCAGTCCACCCGGCCATTAAAATCTTTTTCTCCATACTTTTCCGATGCATCAACATTGACTAATTCCTCCGCCATATAGAGATAGGCACGACTATAATTTAAATCATCATTGATGTTTTCCTCTGTAGATCGTAAACCATTCTCCCAACCGAGGAAATAACGTCGGTTAATGATTAAGTTGTGAAGGTTTTCAAAAGAAATGATAACATCGAAAGAATAACGATCATAATAAAAATGCAAAGTCTTTACCAATCGACCATCTTTTAAGGGTAAATAAAATTTAACTTCGTATTCCGGATTCTCTGCATTCAGGACAACTTGCTCACCATCTGTATAGTCTGCAAATAACCTGTAATTATTTAAATTGAATTCTTTCCCATCCACATTTAAAAAATTTATCTTGAGAGCATTGTCATTAATCAGATCAACCAGACCTCCCGAATAGTGCTTATAGTTTTTTAATTTCCAGGAAATCGGATTTGCCCCCCGGGCGTTGCTCCATACCATCGAGATCACTTCATTTTCCAAAATGAAAGTTTTTTCTTGTTCCGCCATTTGAACAGGTAAATCAGCAGCTGGGATTTTTTTTGCAGGTTCGGCCATAACGGTTTCCGTTTCGGGTCTGACTGATGGTATAGAATCAGTCATGGGCACTTTTTTCTGCGACAAGGTATCCCTGGTCATTAAAGAATCGAGCGGGGGTTGCCGATCTCCACTAATCCATCTTTGGTAAAAAGGCATCATCAAGGTAATGAGGATTATTAAAACAATCCCAATAATGGTTCTTTTATCCATGTTGCTCCTTTATAGGTGGTGAAGGCACAGGATCATACCCTCCTGAGTGAAAGGGATGGCATTTGGACAAGCGCCGAACACTTAGCCAACTACCTTTGATAGCTCCGTGCTTTTCAATGGCTTCCTGTGCATAGTTTGAACAGGTCGGATAAAAACGACAACTGGGAGGAAAAAGTGGGGATATAATAACCCGGTAAATGCGTATCAGCAAAAGTAAGAAAAATTTCATGGGTCAACAGGCTGTTTTAATTTGTTCAACGATTCCATGAAAATCATCCAGATATTTTCTGATATAGAAAATAACCTCTTTCCCCTGGAAGTCGTGTTGATGTAAGCGATAAACTTCTCTGACTAAACGTTTCATTTTGTTCCGCTGATAGGCTTTCCCAATTTTCTTATTGACTAAAAAAGCGACTCGAGTTTGCTGAGAGGGGTATACAAAAATATTCAAACAGGGAGTGGAATATTTCTGTCCCAATTGAAACACCTTTTCGATATCAGACTTTTTTTTTAGTATAAATTGCCGCGGAAGAGTATAGCGTTTGTTAGAACTCATCGCTGACGGTTAATCTTTTGCGACCTTTCGCACGACGGCGAGACAAAACTTTGCGACCGTTTTTTGTCTTCATGCGTTCGCGAAAACCATGAGCATTTTTTCGCTTACGATTATGAGGCTGATAGGTCCTCTTCATGATTCCTCCATGTATCCTTAAATGACTGTATTAACAATTTTTAAGCTCAGTAATTAAATAAAATTTTAGAGGTATGTCAACTGAAGGATAAATTTATCTAAAATTTCTTTCAACCAACATAAATTAAAATATTACATCTCCCATCTCAGCAATTTTAGATTACGGCCATCAAACTCGGCATAACTAAAATTGTCAATCCAATCCCCCAGGTTCACATATACTTTCTGTCCAAATTCCTGGTACTTGGGGAAATGAAGATGCCCAAAAATGGCATAATCAAAACCCTCTTCAAACTTTTGGAGGGCCAGTTTCAGGTAGTCTTCATCATCGGGTGGAATATTCTGACGGGTATGACGCCGGCTGAGGGAGGACACCCAACGTGCCAGTGGTATACCCACATCTGGATGCAACAAGCTGTATAGAAAAATGTTCAGTCGGTTGCGGAAAATGCGCTTGATAAATCGATACCCCACATCATCTTTCGCCAAACCATCTCCATGAAAAATATAGAACTTCTTACGCCGAATAGTATAATCCATATCATCAAAATGCACAATGATACCAAATTCCTGGGTCAGATAGTTTTTCATCCAGAAATCATGATTTCCTGCAATATAATGCATTTCCATCCCTAATTCAGAAAGCCTGGAGAGCCCGCTCAGAATACGAGTATATCCTTTGGGAATTACCGTTCGATATTCAAACCAGAAATCAAATAAATCCCCTACGATAAATAATCGATCTCCATTTTGAGATACATGATCGAAGAACGAAAGCAATTTTTCTTCCTTCAACTTTTCAGTCTTTAAAGTTGAAGCTCCTAAATGTGCATCCGAGAAGAAAAACGTACTTGCCATTCAATATCCTGTTTAAAAAGTAGAACAAATATAGTACTAACCTGGTATTTTTTCAAAAATCTTACCCAACAATTCCCGGCTGTCCGAAATGATAACCGAAGCTGTTGCATCATACTGTTTCACCAGATCCCGCAATTTATTCACCTGATTCGCTTCGATAACCACCACTAATAATTCGCTACTTTCATTAGAATCAAGCCTTCGGGTAGGAAGTAACGCAACCCGACGGCCAAGATGGTGATGAATTTGTTGCCCTAAAAGCATATTATTTTTTGATTCAATATAGACCATTTTAGAAAAAGGTTTACCGCTGAGAATCACATCAATAATTTGAGAAGCAATGAAAATTGTCAGTAGCCCCCATAAAGCTAATTCCACATTCCGAAAAACAATGGCGGCGGTCAGAATAACTACCATATCCAGCCAAAATAAGATTTTCCCGGTTGTCAGATGAGTTTTTTGGGTAATGACTCTGGCCAGTACCGTCCACCCTCCAGCTGAAGAATTTCCGCGAAATACCAATCCAAGTCCGATTCCAATCGCTGCCCCTCCATAAAGAGTGGCCAGCATCAATTGTTCTGTTAGCCGATTGAATCCGAGATTGATGATGAAAAGGTCGGTCAGAAAAGAAATCAAAAAGATGGTCACACTGGTTTTTACTAAAAACCTTCTCCCCAAATAGTGCCATCCAATAATTATTAGAGGAACATTTAATAACAGGATCATCAAACCGGTAGGAGCCCCTGAAACATGGTGAAGAATAATAGCCAGTCCCGCAATTCCCCCGGTAACAATTTTATTCGGTATAAGAAAAAACACCAGACCTGCTGCTAAAAATAACGATCCGCCTAAGATATAAAGAAAGTCTCTCAGTTCGGAATGCAAGCTATATTTTGTATTATTCATTAAACTAACTAAGATCTAAACACAGTTATTGAATATAATACACAGTAAACTGAAAACACTATTTCAATTTTTTTATGGTGCCTTTCATATTCCGAAATAACAATGAGAATCGCCAGGAATACTTTCTGAAAAAAGCCTTGAAAATCATTGACTAAATATGATATATTTTTCGCTCGTATATTCGGACCGTGAAGTAAAATTGAGCATATCTATGGTAAGGAAATTAATGTGAGATCAAGAACTTTCTCAGGCGGCGTTCATCCTTTTGAAGGAAAAATTTTCACTGAAAAAAAGAAGATAGAGATTCTGCCTCTTCCAAAGCAAGTCACCATTCCTCTTCAACAACATATTGGCGCACCTACTATTCCTTTAGTGGAGAAAGGACATGAAGTATTAGCCGGGCAGAAACTGGCCGAAGCGAACGGTTACGTCTCGGTGCCTGTTCACGCCTCTATCGCGGGCAAAGTAAAAAGTATCGAAGACGTTGATCATCCGGTCATGGGCAGAGGAAAGTCGGTTATCATAGAGGGTGATGGATCCGATAGATGGGTGGACAGTATCGCATACGATAATAATTATTTTGATTTACCGGTCAATGAAATGCGGACGCGAATTAAAGAAGCGGGATTGGCGGGAATGGGCGGAGCCACCTTTCCCACCCATGTCAAACTGACCCCGCCATCGGATAAAAAAATTGACACCGCCATTCTAAATGGAGTTGAATGCGAACCATACCTTACCGCCGATCATCGACTAATGCTGGAATATCCCACTGATATTGTCAACGGATTCAAAATAATAATGAAAATTCTGGGAGTGGGGAAGGGGATTATCGGCATCGAAAACAATAAAAAAGATGCCATTAAAATAATGAATGAAACTGTGAAGGGACATCCCGGAATAGAAGTCGTTTCGTTGCCCGTTAAATATCCTCAGGGAGCAGAAAAACAATTAATCAAAGCCCTATTAGATCGCGAGGTCCCTTCCGGAGGATTACCGATGGATATTGGCGTGGTAGTACAAAATGTGGGAACTGCCAAAGCCATTTTTGAAGCTGTCGCTTATCGTCGCCCGTTAACGCACCGGGTTGTAACGGTAACCGGACCGGGAGTGAAAGACCCTAAAAACGTCCTGGTTCCGATCGGGACTTCTTTTCAGAACGTCATTGACTTTTGCGGAGGTCTCACTGAACACGCTTCCAAAATCATTATGGGTGGCCCGATGATGGGAATAACCCAACCGCATCTGGCGGTTCCAGTGATTAAAGGTACTTCTGGAATATTAGTATTCGCAGAAAAACAGGCTCATTTAAAACCGGAGGAGCCATGTATAAATTGTGGCCGGTGCGTGGCGGTTTGTCCATCCAACCTTCTTCCCACTACTCTGCAACGGTTGGTGCTTTACGATCGCATTGAAGAGGCCGAACGTCTTCACATAATGGATTGCATCGAGTGCGGATCGTGCTCATACATTTGCCCGGCCAATCGTTACCTGGTTCAAAGTATTCGCCATGGTAAACGTCAAATCCTTCAACTTCGAAAGAAAGCGAGTTAGACGGTTTAGTGGTTCTCATGCATATTCTGAGGTAAGTAAATTATATGAGTGAAATACCTTCCAAATTATTTGTCTCTTCATCCTCACCCCACCTGCGTGATTCCGATTCGATATCCAAAATCATGTGGACCGTGAATATTGCTTTATTGCCTTCTTTATTCATGGCCTTTTATTTTTTCGGAGCAAAAGCACTCTGGCTCACTCTGCTCTCTGTGGTAGCCGCAGTAGGCGCAGAGGCCAGTTTCCAAAAATTGGCGAAACGGCCAATCCGAGTTCAGGACGGTTCGGCCGTGATCACTGGAATTCTTCTGGCATTTAACTTACCGGCATCCGCCCCCTGGTGGATGCCGATCATCGGCTCAGTATTTGCTATTGTCATTGTAAAGGAATTGTTTGGTGGGTTGGGCAACAATATCCTCAATCCTGCTTTAGCGGCTCGTGCTTTTTTACTCGCTTCCTGGCCAGTAGAAATGACCGCCAGCTGGGTGGCACCACGCGGTGGGACAATATCCGGAATAAGCGCTATCACCAGCGCCACTCCTCTCAATTTATTAAAGCAATCCGCCAAAATAATTGCCAATCCCGGACAGTACGATCCATCTCAGCTGCAGAGTGCCCAGGAAGCCATCGCCAATCTATCCAACAGTTACTCAAACTTATTGATCGGAAATGTCGGGGGTTGTTTAGGGGAAACATCGGTTATTGCTTTGCTCATCGGAGCGTTGATCTTGTTTTATCGACATGCGATCACCTGGCACATTCCTTTCAGTTACATAGGAACCGTTGCCATTTTTAGTTGGATCTTCGGTGGATCAGAGGGTTTATTCACCGGTAACTGGATCTTCCATATCCTCTCAGGAGGATTGATCTTGGGTGCCTTCTATATGGCCACCGATATGGTCTCCTCCCCTCTTAATTATCGGGGACAGCTTATATTCGGAATCGGTTGCGGAATTCTAACAACCATCATCCGTCTCTGGGGAGGATATCCGGAGGGAGTAAGCTATGCTATCTTGCTTATGAATTTGACGGTACCACTGATTGACCGCTTCACAGTACCAAAAGTATTTGGAGAGGTGAAGAAATGAGGAATGTTGTTCGTCTGAGTATTGTCATGACCATTGTCACGTTGTTAACATCTTTCTTATTGGCGGAGTTATACAGTATCACCAAGCCTCGTATTGAAATCCAGAAAATGGCTAAAACCATGGAAGCCTTGAAAATAGTGCAGCCAGAAGCAAAAGTTTTAGTACCAGTGACGAAACGCGTGCCAGTCAGGGACGGAAAGGGTAATGTTCTTTTCGAAAAGGAAGAAGTAATTTATTATAAAGCCTTTGCCCGGGAAGATAGCAGTCAACTGGTTGGATATGCGTTTAAAAGTGAAGGCAACGGATACAGCAGTGTGATTGAAACAATGGTAGGAATTGATACCACCGGTCATATAAAGCGGATAAAAATTCTTTCTCAGAAAGAAACTCCGGGATTAGGTACACTTTCCGAAAATAGTGAACCATTTGACGGTAAAAAATGGAGCACCCAGCAGTTTGAGGGAAAAACAATAGAACAGATGAAAGTTGACAAAGACGGAGGGCCCATTGTGAGCATTACGGGTGCCACCATTACCTCCCGAGCGATAACTAATTCCATACGAACTAAATTGGCGGTACTTCTTCCCGAGATGGGGATCTCTAAAGATAAAAATGCGGAGGGGAATTAAAATGTCACTTTTCGCTGAAGTCATAAAAGGCATTTACAAAGAGAACCCGGTATTCAGATTAGTACTCGGTCTGTGTCCCACCCTGGCGGTGAGTACTTCCCTCTCAAATGCCATTGGAATGGGAGCAGCTGCCACATTTGTGTTGATATGCTCCAATACTATCATTTCGCTGCTGATTTTATTATTCTCTAAAATTCTTTCAGAAGAAGGGAGAAAAAGCATCGACAAAATTCGAATCCCGGTGTTTATCGTGATCATTGCCTGTTTCGTCATCATTGTAGAAATGGTGATGTCCGCTTACTTTCCGGCGCTTTCTGAATCATTGGGAATTTTTATTCCTCTTATTGTTGTTAATTGCATTATTCTGGGAAGGGCGGAAGGTTTTGCCAGTAAAAATTCTGTTCTACCTTCTATTGCTGATGGAATCGGAATGGGGCTTGGATTCACGGCTGCGTTATGTGCTCTGGCTGTGGTGCGTGAATTTCTGGGAAGCGGAAACATTTTAGGTCATCCTGTCCTGGGAGCCGGTTTCAAACCGATGCTGATTATGATTCTCCCTCCCGGCGCTTTCTTTCTGATCGGAATCTATCTGGGAATTTTAAATTGGTTCGATTTACGCAAAAAATAATGGTAAGGATATAAAATGGAATATGGCATCTTTCAAATAATCATTCTGTCCATTTTTATCAATAATTTTGTGGTCAGTCGCTTTTTAGGTTTGTGCCCTTATATGGGTGTAAGTAAGCAACTGGATTCCGCCATCGGAATGGGAATGGGTGTCACCTTTGTGATGACCATGGCCTCGCTGGTCACCTGGCTTCTTTATACTTTTTTTCTTTCTCCTACCTATTATAATATATTCTACACTGTTTTCAATACTCCCATTGATCAAGTGCCCGACTTGACCTTTTTACGAACCATCGTATTTATCCTGGTTATTGCCGCTTTAGTCCAATTTATTGAAATGTACATCCAAAAAGTGAGTCCGACTCTCTACCGCGCCCTGGGAATTTATTTGCCACTCATCACTACCAATTGCGCTATTCTGGGAGTGGCAGTGCTAAATATCGATATGTTTTTCGCTGAAGGACTTCCCAAAGAAAACAGTTTTATTCATACCCTGGTACAGGCTTTTTCAGCAGGAATTGGCTTTTCGCTGGTGTTAATTCTGATGGCCGGCATTCGCGAAAAATTGGAATTGGCCAACGTTCCTAAACCATTACGGGGAGTTCCCATTGCTTTCATTATGGCCGGCTTGATGTCTATCGCTTTTTTAGGTTTTGCAGGAATGAATATCAAATAGATGTTCGGGAATTAACAACCTGTTAATTCCATTGAAGTTGTTAATGAAAAATCCATTTATTTTCCAACGAAATCCCCTTATATTCTGGGGATTTTTTAATCTGAGGTTGTGCCTGTTTGAAAACCAACGAGAAAGAAATGCCTTTTCTGGATCATCTCGAAGAATTCCGTAACCGTTTGATTAAGTCCATCATCGCGGTTGCCGTCGGGATGATTCTTTGTTTATTTTTTTCAAAACAGCTATTGACGGTTTTACTCTGGCCCACCACCAGAGTAAATGTCCCACTGGAAATCCAGGTTCTGAAAGTGCAAGGCATGTTCATGGTAACTCTAGAAATAGCATTTTTTGGTGGAATTATTCTCGGTTTGCCATTTATCATATTTCAGCTGTGGATGTTTGTTGCCCCCGGCCTCTATGCTCATGAAAAAAAATATGTGCCTCGCATTATCATCTCTGCAACCACTTTATTTTTATTAGGAATCATATTTGCTTACTTCATCATTATTCCTTTTGCGCTGGAATTTTTTATCGGCCTGGCTCCGGAAAACGTGAAAGCCAATATCGCTATTGACTTCTATGTCGGATTCGTGGTTCGAATTCTGGCGGTATTCGGACTTATTTTCCAGTTGCCAATTTTAAGTTTTTTCCTTAGCAAATTGGGAATCTTAAAAGCTCAACTTATGCGAAAATACCGTCGCCATGCCATTGTGGCAATTTTCATCGTAGCTGCTATACTTACTCCTCCCGATCCATTCACCCAAATTTTATTGGCTATTCCCTTGATATTCTTATACGAGATATCTATTTTTATTGCACAATGGACAGAAAAGTCAAGGCAGAAAAAGGCAGGACTTTCTGCCAGCAAAGAAACGGGTTGAAGTAAATTTATTAAAGAGCGAATACGTGAAAAAAAATATCGCCCGAGCTGCGAAAACCATTTTCAAACCTTTTCATAATGACCTGGATATTTTTAACGACTATCTGACGAAGTCCATGACTTCTAATCTGAGGATTGTAGATGAGGTAGCTAAATATTTAGTGCGGCATAAAGGCAAACAGTTGCGCCCGATGTTAGTGATTACCTCTGCCAGAGCCGTTAATGAACCGACCGAAGGTAGTTACCTGGCCGCTGTTGTCGTAGAACTGTTGCATACGGCCACCCTGATTCATGATGATGTGGTGGACGAGGCGGAGTTGCGGCGTGGATTCCCTACCATTAACAAAATCTGGAAAAACAAAATTTCCATTTTAATGGGAGATTATCTTTTAGCAAAATCCCTGATCATTGCCACCGAGATAGGAAATATTGAATTAATGAATATCATCGCCAATGTGGCTAAAAGCATGAGCAAGGGAGAATTACTACAAATCCAGAAATCCCGAAAACTGAATATTACTGAGGAAGAATATTTTCAATTGATAAAAGATAAGACCGCTTCACTGATCTCGGCCTGTTGTGAAATTGGTGCGATGACGACCCTGGCCAGCCAGGCCCAACGAGAAGCACTAAAGAATTTCGGACTGAATCTGGGCATTGCTTTTCAAATAAAAGACGACTTACTGGATTACGAAAGCCATGTCGGGATTCTGGGAAAACCAGTAGGTCATGATCTTAAAGACAGAAAAATTACTTTACCTCTGTTATATGCCTTCGAGAATTCTGAGAACAGTGAAAAAAAACAGGTAATCCGAATGCTGAAGAACGGCGTGAAACACAGGGAAGTCAATCATATTGTAGACTTTATTATTCAGCGAAACGGAATTAAAAAAGCTCAAGAAAAAGCAGTCTTCTTTAAAGAACAGGCATTACAGGAGCTGGATAAACTGCCAGCTACGGAGGCTAGAAATGTTCTGGCGGAGTTGGCTGAATTCGTCGTGCAGCGAAGCACATAAGATATTTCAGCTATAGAAAAATAGCATCATTGGCAAAAAAAAATGATCGCTTTTATAAAATACACCATCTTCAAACAGGTTCATCCTTGCGCTTGATGATCGCTTTCCATAAACGTAATAATGAGATGATGTAATAATTTTTGAAGTCTAAATTGACACGCACTCCCCAAAAAATACTTATTATTCGTTTGTCCTCTCTGGGTGACATTCTACTGTCCACTCCGTTAATCCGAGCGTTGCGTCAGAAATACCCTCGGGTTCAACTTGATTTCCTGATCAGAAAGGAGTACAGCGACTTACTGAGATACCATCCGGCTCTGTCGAATATCATCGAATTTGATGTCAGTGGTGGTTTTGCTGCTTTAGTTGAAATGGCCGGGAAAATCCGTAAGACTCGCTATGATTTCATACTGGATATCCATAATAACCTGCGCAGTAGATTCCTGTGTTTGGGTTTAATGTTCATATCCGGCTTTAAGACCCGAGTGTATCGCATAAGGAAAAATCTTTTCATCCGATTCCTGTTAGTAAAATTCAAAATCAACCTTTATCGAAAATTATACGGACGAGTGATTCCAGTCTGGGAAAAGTATCTGCAAACAGCCCGTCCTTTAGGCATAATGCCAGAGGACGGGAAGCTTGAGATTTATTTACCAAGGCAGGTCGAGGAAACTGTTAAAAAATTTCTGAACACGTTATCTGAAAATAATTGGTCAGTGGTAATGGCCCCTGGTGCCCGGCATTTTACCAAACGCTGGCCGGAAGATTATTTCTCAGAATTAATTAAACAGGTCTTTCTGAAAACTGGTCGAAGAACGATTTTGGTAGGCGGAAAAGATGATCTTCCGACTATCAAAAAAATTATGCAACAGCTTCCGGAGGGAATTGCCGTGTCCACCGCCGGGCACTTTTCAGTGCTGGAAACCGCTGCTATAATCAAAAATACCTGGTTGATGATCAGCAACGATTCGGGATTAATGCACCTGGGAATCGCTCTGGATATTCCTTTAATCGCCATTTTCGGATCTACTGTAGAAGAGCTCGGATTTTTCCCCCATAATCCCAGAGCAAGAGTGGTAGAAAATCATGGCTTATATTGCCGACCATGTTCGCATATCGGGCACAAGGATTGCCCGGAAAAACATTTCCGCTGTATGCGCGAGATTAAACCGGAAGACATTCTATCGCTGGTTTTATCACATTCACCCTCACTTTAATTTTTACTTCGAATTCCCAAAGGTATAGTGCTGGCATTTCTGCAACTTCTGGTCATCTCACCTGAATAAAAAAACCCGGAGATTTTTATTCCCCGGGCTATATCCATCATAAAGGCTTTTAATCGAAAACTATTTTCCAGCTTTTTTACCTAAATCGTGGTCCAACATATACAAACTACCGCCGTGTTTTTCAATCAGACCGATTTTATCGAGAATCGTCTGGAAAGTGTCTTCTTCTTCCACCTGTTCGGCAATAAACCACTGTAAAAAATTAAAAGTGGCCATGTCTTTTTCTTTCCAGGCCATTTCAGCGATAGAATGAATGGATTTAGTGACAGCTTTCTCGTGCTTCAGACCAATCTCAAATAATTCTTTGAACGATTTAGGTTGCGGAAGCGGTTCACCATAATCAGAAACTCTGGGACTACCGCCGGCTTCCAGAACGTACTTTATAAATTTCATCATATGTCCGCGCTCTTCCTCCGTCTGTTTGTAAAGAAAGGCAGCGGCACCCTCATAGTTGGCTTCATCTGCCCAGAGAGCCAGTGCCAGATAGGAACGGGAAGCATATTCTTCCATGGCGATCTGTTTATTTAAGGCGTTTTGAATTTCTTTCTTTAACATCCTTTTTCTCCTTTATTTTTTATGATTAGTTGTTTTAAATATAACAAGAATTTAGGTGCAATATAAAACGGAAATTTTCTTCACTACTTCTTCTGTTCGGGAAAGTTTAATTAAACTTCGTCTGAATTCTCCGGTTAGTTTTTGAAATGGGTTAAGATAATCTGGAAAGTAAAAAAATCTATTTCCTTGACTCATTTTGGTGAACGATGTATTTTTTCACGTTAAAAACAATGGCAGAAGGAGCCAGAACCGAGTGAATATTCAACTGCTTTCAGCCGTAATAACTGTGGGTGGATTAGGTTTAATTTTTGGAGCATTATTAGCATATGCCTCAAAGATTTTTCATGTTGAACGAGATGCCCGCGTTGAAAAAATAAATGAAATCTTGCCACAGGCCAATTGCGGGGGATGTGGATATCCGGGTTGTATTAACTACGCCGAAGCAATCATTACCAAAAACGCGGCCATTAATTTGTGTGCTCCGGGCGGGGAGAAGGTATTGGAAAAGATAGCCGCTATTTTAGGAGTAGAAGCACAAGCCGTTAATCCCATGGTCGCCGTAGTCCGCTGCCAGGGCGCCCATGGAATCGCAAAAGACAAATTCATTTATGAGGGGTTGGAGGATTGCAATGCAGAAGTATTAATACATGGCGGACATAAGGCTTGCGAGTATGGTTGTCTGGGTCATGGTTCGTGTGTGAAAGCCTGTCCTTTTGACGCCATGGCCATGCTGGATAACGGTTTACCAACGGTATTTGAAGATAAATGTACCGCGTGCGGTATCTGTGTGACCACCTGTCCAAAGGGAATTATGCAGTTGATTCCACGCTCGCAAAAAGTATTCTTGGGATGTGTCAATCAAAATTCGGGTAAAGCGGTACGGGAAGTGTGCTCAGTAGGATGTATTGGGTGCAGTCTCTGCGCCAAACCCAATATTACTCCTTCTGGCAAAATCGTGATGAAGAATAATTTACCGGAAGTTCCAGCCGACTGGGAAGATTTTGATCTGGCAGTTAAGCGCTGTCCGACGAAATCGTTCGTCGTACGAATTCCTGGAGAGGCTGCGCCTGTTAAAGAAGCGGTAACGGAAGAAGAAAAAGCTTAGAAAAAAACTAGCTCCCGTTTACGGGTATAAATTATTCCAATAAAATAATTGAATGTTGGAGGGATATGTCAGGAAAAATATCAGGATTTCTTATCGATATTGATGGAGTTTTAATTACCGGGCATCAACGGTTACCAGGGGCACTAGAAACTATTCAATTTCTAAAAGAAAAGAAAATTCCTTTCCTGTTGGTAACAAACACGACTCGGCAAAGTCGAATAACCATCTGGCATCATCTTAAACGAGCCTGGTTTCCGGTGAGCGAGTCGGAAATTTATACCGCTCCACTGGCAGCGGTAAACTGGCTTCGCCATAAAAAGGTGAGAGAGATTAACCTGCTCATTTCAGGTAGTGCCGTGAACGACTTCAAAGAATTTAAAATTACCGCCTATAATCCGGAATATATTGTGATCGGTGACATTGGAAAAGAGCTCACTTTTGATCGGCTCAATTCCACTTTCCGATTGATCATGAACGGTGCTCAAATTCTGGCTCTGCAAAAAAATCGTTACTGGCAAACCGAAGAAGGTCTCACCATTGATGCCGGGGCAATTGTTGCTGCCCTGGAATATGCTACGAATAAAAAAGCAACCATTATTGGTAAACCATCCAAGGATTTTTTTAGACAGGCAGCTAAAATGTTAGGTCTCCCTGCTCGCGAACTGGCTGTGGTGGGAGATGATATCGAAATGGATGTGGGAGGTGCTCAGAAAGCAGGTATGCTCGGTATTTTGGTGAAAACCGGCAAATATCGACCGGAATTGGTAGCGAAAAGCAAAATCAAACCTGAAATTATCATCGATTCTATCGCAGGACTTACAAAATTTATTTCCAGCAAATGAAACCCGAACAAAGAAAAGAACTAAAAAAACCGCTTTTCTGCCAAAAAGCGAATGTTAATAATCTTACTTTGGTCGGCATTGATTTAATACGCTCTCATTTAAAAACCTTTTCTTTAAAGAATATCTCGTTAATAACATCTCTCCGGGCCGAGATCTTTAAAAAGGGGCGGTCCCGGTATAAAGATTGGATGGCTCTCAAATATAAAAGTGATTCCTTAGGAATATGAGGAATTCCCGTGCCGAACTTTTTTAGCTCTTAAGTTCCTTCTCCTTCCCTTTCCATTGCTGATCCTATAATTAATAAAATATTTAAAACCGAGACTTATTGATCTTTCTGTTAAAAAAATCTCTTGCAGGAAAAATTTATAAAGCAGGATCCTGTACGGTGGATCCTGCTTATGGTTGATGGAGGTGATGTATGGAATGTCAATCTGTTTAACCATAGAGTACCGAATTAGTTTCCGGATCTTTCAAATTGAGTAATTAACGTACTTTATTAAGATTAAAATCTTACGCACTGCTTTACCAATTAAATGTACTCGCTGGAAATGACTGTGCAAAACCAGGTAAAAGTGAAATGTTCTGGATGAGTATGTACAATGGTAGAGATCAGTTGTTATCTGTAGATAAAAATGCGGTCCAAAACATGAAGATGAAATTAAACATTTTCCGATAGATCCAAAAAAGATTTCAAAGACTAGTGGTTCTGGGAATTCTTAATATCGAGAATAATGCGGAAAACCGTGCTTTTATTAGGTTGGGATTCCTTCAGCAGTAAAGTTCCCCCATGGTATTCTTCGACGATGCGCCGAGCCAGGCTTAATCCCAATCCCCACCCTCGCTTTTTAGTGCTATATCCTGGATCGAAAATTTTTTTTCTCTCTCGCAACGAGATTCCTTTGCCATTATCCTGCACATCCACATATACTCTTCGTTGATTTAAGAAATCACAGATGATATTGATGGATCCAGCGTTACCTTCCAGGGCATCAATGGAATTCTTAAGCAAATTTTCCAGAACCCAGGAAAAGAGAGCCTTGTTCAGGAGCAAATTAGGTAGGTTGGGATTGACATATTTTTTTATTTCTATCTTTTCATTGTTGGCGGGTAATCGACGCCGAAAATACTCTATGACTTCTTCAATAATACTTTCCAGATTCTCCTCTTGCAGATCGGGCACCGACCCAATTTTAGAAAAACGATGAGCCACGGTCTGCAACCGATTTAAATCTCTTTCAAGATCGGATATAATCCCCGTCGTTTTATCAGGAGCATTTTTCAAATATTCCACCCATCCCATTAAAGATGAAATTGGGGTGCCAAGTTGATGAGCGGTTTCCTTGGCCATACCTACCCATATCAGGCGCTCCTCACTTTTTTTAATTGAGCTGAATCCGGCATAACCAATTAGAATAAATAAGGCCACAACGATAATTTCAATGTACGGTAGCCACTTCAATTGTTGTATAACTTTTGATTGGCCATAATGATAATAACCCAAAATCGAGGTCTGGTATGAAATTGGGATGGGATCATTGGTTTTATCGTATTCCGCGATCAGTTTTTTTAGTTTTTTTTCAATTTCGGCTGGTAGAGGTCGTTCGTTAATCTGAGGAATATCGATGTTCCGCCAGAAGGCTGGCTCGCCTTCACTATCCGTGTAAATGATGGGATAATCGGCCGTGACAATCACCTCATTAAAGAAAAAGCTTAGATCCTGGGGTTCTTCCGAATTAATATTTTGCTCAAATATTTTTACCCGAAAGCGGAGAAACTCCTTCGATTGTTTTTGTAGTTCGTTGACCAAAATCTGGGTATAATACAGAAATCCAAAAACCAGAACCATGGCCAGAATAAAAAGAAAACTTTTAAAATTACCTTTGAATCGATAGATATTTCTTGCCATAAAAGCGTACCAAATAATTTCGTTTAAAAATTACAGGTCTAATTCCCTGGATACAAGATGGATTTTACCTTCGCTGAAAAAGAAGGGGAAAGCGTGTTTCGAAAAGAATAAATTTCTTCTTCTATCTGATACAGATAAATGATTATTTTTATGACAAATGGGAGTTTAAAATGAAGAATTCGATCTATCTAAGCTGGGATGAATATTTTATGGGAATTGCCCTCTTTACTTCACTGCGCTCCAAAGATCCAAACAGTAAGGTGGGGGCGGTTATTGTGAATCGCAAAAATCACATCGTGGGAACGGGTTATAATGGTTTTGTGGCAGGCGTGGACGAAACCGCATTCAGCTGGGCCCGAGAAGGAAATTGGTTAGAGACAAAATACCCGTACGTGGTTCACGCCGAAGCGAATGCCATACTGAATTCAACCACTAGCGATCTGGAGAATTGTCGTATTTACTCAACTCTCTATCCATGCAATGAGTGTGCAAAAAAAATTGCCCAGAAAGGAATTAAAGAGGTTATTTATTTATCGGATAAATATCACGAACAGGACTTCCATCGTGCATCAGTGAAGATATTCAATGCTTCAGGCATTAAAGTACGCAAACTGACCATGCCACCATTAGCAGAAATAATAAAGAAATTCTCCACCTATTTGACAGAATAATCATGACAGAACAGAAACATTGACACTGTTTTAAATATTTAGTAAAATTATAGTCACATTTATTGACGAGGAGGAATCATGAAGCAAATGCACTTCAACTACAAAGATATTTTCCGGTCAGCTCGCCTGGCTTTCAGCATTCAAAGAATCTGGTTAAATGGGCTGGGTCTATTAGCAGGATATGTAGTGTTCCTTATCCTTGCCTATGTCGGTTTATTGGTAGGAGGTTACGGTTTCTCTGCGATCTGGAACAAATTTGGTTTATTGCCTTGTGCCTTTGCCACAACGGCTCCTTGGTATTCCATTTTAATCTACATCATCGCGTTAATCGCGTTTTTAGCAGTTATATTATTAACCAACACCGCAGTATCCCGAGTGGTGTACATGACCTTGCGGGATGAACTCTTCTATACCTGGACCCAGGCTCTAAAATTTGCCTGGAAGAAATGGATTTCTTCATTGGGAGCCATGTTAACATTTATCTTTATTATAGCTTTTTTTGTCATTGGGGCTTTGGTGATGGCTTTCATTGGTCGAATTCCTTTTATTGGAGAAATCGGAACCGCTCTTTTTACCATTCCTTACATTTTAGCCGCCTTGCTTCTATTCTTCATTTGTCTGGCCTTTGGCGTGGCACTTTTCTTTGTTCCCGCCATTCTGGCTACTTCGGACGAGGATGCCCTGGGCGGAGTTTTTCAATCGTTCAGCATTACGTTTAATCAGCCTTGGAGAATCCTGATTTACATGTCGCTTCTGGGAGTGATCTATGTCCTGGGCTTTTTCTTGTTTGGGTTGGCAATGAAGCTCTCCTATCACATTTTTATGAACCTCTTCTCCATCGGAATGGGAGACAAAATGGTGCAGATACAACAGCAAGCTTTGCACGTTTTAGATCGTGCCCTGCCAGCCGTTTATAGCTGGGCTCATTCTTTACCGGGAAGCATGGGCGGAATGATATATCTAAATAACCCCCATCCAATTGTGGCCAGCATGCCGGTCTCTATTGCCATATCCGGTTACATCTTAGGCATTTCTCTGCTACTTTTGGCCGGCGTTGTAATAGCGTATGCCGAGGCAATTGGAAATGCCGGATTGACTATCATTTATGTTATTCTCTACAAATTGCAAGAAAAAGAGAGTTTGTTGGAACGGGAGGATGAGGAATTAAAAGAAGAGGAAGAAGAAAAGAAAGAGGAAAAACCAGCAACTACTGAAGAGAAAAAAGAAGAATCAAAAGAAGAAACTGAGAAACCCTCTGAAGAAGACACCGAGAAAAAGGAATAAAATGTAGCCTTTTGTTCTGTCCTTTATTCCCTCTCATTTATAAAAACGGGTGAAATGAATAGGAATTCACCCGTTTTTCTTTCCTTGAAGTTTAATTTTAAAAATGTCCATATTTTGTCAAAAACAACGATTGATTGAACGATGGCCGAATGATTATGGTTTAGTACATGACAATAGAAGATAAATCAAATTCATTTAAGAATCCGTAATAAGATAAAACATTTGAGCTAAGTTTTCAAGATTACACGGATTAGGTTCAATTTTTCTAAAAATTAAATCGACCCCTACAAATATGAAGAAACTTACTGAAAGCCGAGTGAACACTACCTTGATAATGTAGCGCTCCAGAGGAGTTCCATATTGATCCTGGAACTGATAAGTTTCTCCCTGAGGCTCCTGTTTAAAAGTAAACAGAATATTTTTCAATAGTGGTGACCGAAAAATCGACGCGAAAGATGATTTGGGAGAAGAGCCGGTGTGATAAACTTTTTTCAGCGATGGAATGCCATTCTCATAATCTCGCGGAAAGTAGGTTTCTTTCCATACAATAAACTCCCAATCCTGAACAGCCGACCGGCGATGAATACTCCAACCAGAATAGATATAATCATAATAGCAATTGAGAGATAATAATCTTCTGGCGGCGGATTCCCCAGGGGAATGCGCAGAATCATGAATGTTGGTGTTAAGGGAGGGAGAAAGGATAGTACTCGGACCAGCAGGGAGTTAGGGGTATCCAATACCAGGACGGCTAATACAATAGGAAATATAGATAGCAAACGCATGAATTGGCTGAGATGATGGGCGTCTTCCTCATGAGAAAATAAAGATCCCACTCCCACAAATATGGAGGCGAAAAATAAATAACCCAAAACAAAATAGAGCAAAAATAATCCCGCATTGGTAAAACTAAGGAAAGTAACCTCTGTGGTATCCAGAACATTCATGGCGGCTAAAATCAAAGTCAGGGTGAACCAGATTAAAATCTGAAAAATTCCTAATAGACCAAGACCGAATATTTTTCCAGCCATTAATTGAATAGGACTCACCGATGATAATAACAATTCTAAAACTCGATTGCTTTTTTCACTTAACACGCCGCTGAAAAGAAATCCACTGGATGTGAAAATACTGATAAACAGAAAAAGGACAATAATGATAGGAGTAAGATAATTCACCAGAAGATTAAATTCTTTTTTTTGTTCTCCCTGCATTTGGATCTCTCGGAAAAGGAGAGGCTTTAGCAGATTTCTTATTTTTTCTACCCGGAGTCCCTCGCTTTTTAATCGCTGTTCGATGATGACCACCTGGGTAGCCTGCTTAATGGGATCGACTTGCAGAAAGCTGGTCGGCAACAGTGAATGAAACTCAATAATTCCGTCTGAAAAATTGATCTGGTCAACCAGGAGATAACCCTGCAGTTGGGAAGACTTCAATAAGTTATCGGCGTAACGGATCATCTCTATTCGCCAAAGAGAATCGGCTTGCTGTTTGCTCCGTTGATATTCGAGTTCTGCCAGGTCTCGAGCTTCGCGAATATCCAAAAGCTGGTCATAGGTTAACTTCAGTTCCTGGTTTCTTGTTGGACTTTCTGGTTTCTGAAAAATAAATTTTCGCCGTTCTTTGATGAGAATGTACTTATTATCCAGACTGTCTAACTGTGCTTTTGCCCGGTTCAATTTGTGAAAATAATTTTGCATTAAATTGCTGGTGTCGGCGCGGACTGTTACCAGTTGCAGGAAAGCTTGAGAGGGATTCTCGTAGTTCAACTCAATAAGACGTTGCCGGATTTCACTGCAAATACCAGTGGTATCTAACTCAACACATCCGATTATTCTTAATTGATCGACGCTGCTATCGCCTACATACAGGGTGGGAATTAACATAATGGCGGCAAAGATAATCGGAGAAATAAAAGTGGACAGCAAGAAACTGCGCGACTTAAAGTGCCGAATAAATTCCCAACTACTGATGATCCAAAACAATTTCATTAACCATTTCCCTTTATAGTCTGCATGAAAATGTCATGCAAGCTGGGTCTATGGATTTCTAAGCGAGTGACATTCAGTTTCCCGACAATTTTTTGCATGATCTCTGTGACCCGGGCATTTTTATCGAGGTAAAGATACAGCAGACCGTCCCGCAATTCTATTTTTCGAATACCGGCAACTTCCTTCAACAATGACGGATCCTGCCTGGTCTCTAAAATGATAATATTCTGGTAAAAGTTTTTCTGTATTTGCGGCAACGTCCCCTGCAGAACAATTTTGCCATGATTGATCAATAGAAAATAATCGCATAAATTTTCAGCCTCAGCCAGATGATGCGTGGAAAGCAAAATACTTCTACCCTGCCCTTTCATTTCGGCAATTTTTTCTCGCACTAATTGTTGATTCAGTGGATCCAGTGAAGCCATTGGTTCATCCATAATTAAAAGGTCCGGATTACCAATCAGGCATACTAAAAACTGTAATTTCTGCTGATTACCCTTGGAGAGATGACCAATGGGCTCATCAACATAATCGATCAAATTGAAAGCATCGAGCAAACGAACAGATTCAATGTGGCTTTTCTTCCGAGATAGATTCTTCAATCGGCCAAAATACAGCAGAACATCCATGACCTGGAATTTTTGATACAATCCTCTTTCTTCTGGTAAATACCCGATTCGCTGGCGAATCTTTGGATTCATTGGTTGGTCGTCAAAAACAATTTTCCCTTTATCGGGCTTAAAAATATCAAGAATCATTCGAATGGTGGTCGTTTTCCCTGCACCGTTGGGACCCAGAAGCCCAACAACTTTCCCCGGCTCCAGGGAAAAAGATAAACCATCCACTACGGTATGGTCTCCGAAGGTCTTATTGATTTCTTCAACCTGAACCAACATAATTGATCGACTTTTAAGCGAAACGAGTTTTCTTGCTGAGTTTTGTTTTAAAGTTTCTCAGTTGATTAAAAATGGTCTATTAATTTACGGCACTAACAATATAAAAACAGGATGTCTTTTTTTCCACTATTTCTCAAATGAATTGAATTTTACCCGAAGTTCCGTTCAGTAGATCCTGGCGGAATCTTTCCACCCGGGAAGGCAGAATCCCAATCTCTGCTTTCATTCCGAAAGCATCCGCCTCCTCTTTCATATACCCCCCAAAGCGGTGAACAATATGATGAACGCGATTCATCAACTCAAAAGGGTAATGAACTGTTATCTTTTCAAAATTATGACGGATGCAGATATCCGAATTTTGTATGGCTTTTTCAGCACATTCACTATAGGCGCGGATCAAACCGCCAGTTCCTAATTTAATTCCACCAAAATAACGGGTAACCACCAGTACGACCCGGGAAAGTTCATATTTGTCCAGCATGGCAAGAATCGGTTTTCCAGCCGTGCCTGCCGGTTCACCCGCATCGGAAGTTCGAAAAAGCGATCCGTCAATACGGTAGGCAAAACAGTTATGGGCCGCGTCGTAATACTGATTGCTAACACGACGGATGAATTCTTCTGCCTCGCTCTGATTCTCGGCCGGACTCAGATTTCCGATAAAAACTGATTTTTTTACCCGCAATTCACTCCTGGCAGAACCTGATACTGTGCGATAATTATCCGGTTTTATATATGCCTCCCGCAAATGACTTAAAAATATAGACAGTTGATTTGATGGTGTCAAGAAGTTAAGACGGAGACTCCAAATCCACTTTTTTCGACAATTTACCTGCTCACCTGAATATTACTGCTGACCAGAAATTAAATTGATAGCATTCCTGGCCAATGTTTTATTAATATGTATAGAGGTGTGAATTCAAATGGACTAAAGCAAGGATGAATCTTTAAGGGTGCGAAAATTCTATCCTGAGTTTATTCGTTTATAATTAAAATTAAACCAGACACACTTATGACGAAGTCAAGGAAAAAAATTGTAAAAGATGATATTACCACTGATTTTCTGCTACCATGTCTGCAGATAGGCAAGCTGCTTACCTCTACCCTTGATCTGGAAGAAGTCTTGTCCCTCATAATGAAAAGAATTAGCCAGATCACAGAAGCAGATAATTGGTCGCTGCTACTCCTGGATGAAGAGAAAAAGGAATTACATTTCGAGGTGGTGGTGGGCATCGATAAAAAACTGGTGACCGATGTCCGCATTCCACTGGGAAAAGGTATTGCCGGTGAAGTCGCTCAAAGCGGAAAACCTATCTATATCAATCACGCGGAGGATGATCCGCGAATTTTTCGGGAAGTCGATCGACGCACTGGCTTCACAACTCGCTCCATCATCGCTATTCCCCTGAAATCTCATGGGAAAGTTTTGGGGGTCATAGAAGTGGTCAATATGAAAAACCTGGACCAGTTCCTCCAAAAAAAATTACCCCTGCTCACCAGTCTGGCCGATTATGCGGCCATTGCTATCGAGAATTCACAGTACACCGCTAAAATCCATCAGTTGAGCATTACCGATGAATACACCGGGCTATATAATTGTCGTTATATGTACCAGATACTTCCGGAACTATTACAAACTTCCCGGAAAAGTGGGCAACCGCTCAGCGTGGCTTTTATAGACATTGATAATTTTAAAAGCATCGTCGATTCGTATGGGCATCTGGCGGGGTCAAAAGTGCTAAAAGAAATTGGACAGGTGATTCAGCAGTGCCTTTCCACGCCGGATATGCTGATGAAATATGGAGGGGATGAATATATTATCATCATGCCGGAAAAAGATAAAACCCAAGCCAGTCATCTGGCAGAAACTATTCTAACCCATCTACGTAATTTCAGTTTTCTGAATGACGAAAAGACGCCAGTGAAGATAACAGCCAGTTTTGGAATAGCGACTTTTCCGGACGATGCAATAACCGTAAAAGATCTCCTTCTAAAAGCGGATGCAGCCATGTATAAAGTAAAGAAATCAACCAAAAACGCGGTTGGTGGGGTATAACAAAAATTCATCGATGAAATAAGCAGCAAACCAATATATTTCATGAACCGCTAGAAAATGAATACCACTCACACTCTGAAATTTTTTCCTCTAACCATGGATCGCTGGAACGATTTTGAGGAGCTATTTGGAAAACGTGGTGCCTGTGGGGGATGCTGGTGTATGTGGTGGAGAATAAAACGATCGGATTTTAATCGACAAAAAGGTGAAGGCAACCGCCAGGCAATGGAAAAACTGGTTGAATCCAGGAAAATTCCCGGTATTCTGGCGTATCAGCGAGGAAAAGTCGTGGGCTGGTGTTCAATAGCACCGCGGGAAGATTTCCCGGTCCTCCTGAACTCACGGATACTCAAACCCATCGATGATCAACCGGTATGGAGCATTGTCTGTTTTTTTATTTCCAAAGAACATCGGCGGAGTGGCCTCACTGGCCAAATTATAAAAGCGGCCATCGATTATGCTCGACGTCAGGGAGCAAAAATTATTGAGGCTTATCCTGTTGAACATCAGAAAAAGCAGATACCTGCGGTATTTGCCTATACAGGTTTTGCTTCAACCTTTCGCAAGGCAGGTTTTCAGGAAGTCACTCGGCGATCACCAACTCGACCCATCATGAGATTTTATCTAACCGACTGATTAGATTCTAAACAACGAAATTCTATCTTTTATTTAATCCAGTCGATATTTAATTGTTTACACTCCGCCGCTCGATTAATAGTGCCGCCTGTATAATGATTTATCGTTTAGTATTCGTCGAGAAATTTGCTTACCATAAATTAAAATTCAGATAATTGAAACTGAGCCTTCTCATGTAGCTCATCTAAAAACTGAAAGTAAACTTCGCGGCGTTTCTCCTGTGCCAATTGTCTTTCAATTTGAGTTCTTACTTCTTCAATCGGCCGAGTTTCTTTCCGTCTATCCTCAACCTTAATAATATGATAACCGTAGTTGGTTTCGACGATATCGCTTATTTCTCCCACCGGGACCGAAAAGGCAGCTTCAGCAAATGGAGCAACCATATCCCTGCGGCTAAAATTCTCATATAAGCCACCCCGATCTTTTGAACCCGGATCTTCAGAATAACTTTTGGCCAATTTGGCAAAATCCTCACCGCTTTTTGCCCGCTGGAGAATTCCTTCCATTTTCTGATAAATTAGCGCTTTCTCAGAATCATTTTTCCCCTGAGTTAACATCAGGATGTGGCGAACAGTGGCAGTTTTATCGCTGTTATATTCCTTCTGGATGTCTTCTTCGCTGACGGCTGCTCTTTCACCAAGAATTTTTTCCAGAAATTCTTCAATAATCACCGACTCTTTGATCTGCTGTTCAACGAAATCGATACTCACTCCATTCTGATTCAGCAGTTCAATAAATTTTTCCCGGGAACCATGACGACGATATTGCATCTGCATAATGCTATCGAACCTGGCCGAAGACAGTTCAATCTTCTCCTTTTGAGCCGCTTCCAGCAAAAGCTTCTTGTCGACCTGCTCTTTCACACTGTTTTTCAAAACTTCCTTAAGATTAGCAGAATCCAGGGAATAAAAACGAGTGACTCCTTTACCCATATTATTATAAATATTTTTTAATACCTCTCCGCTGGTGACTTTAAAACTATTGGTGATTGCCACTACTTTATTCTGATCTGGATCGAAATATGGCAAAGTCGCCGAAATCCTCTTAGCAAAATCGTATTCGGGAGTACCTTTCTCAAGTTTGCTGCCATCGCGACTGCAGACCAGCACCAGTAAACCCAGCGCCAGTAAAAACACATAACTCTTTTTCATCAAAGCTCCTTTCTTCGGAATAAAATCGACAAAAGATAATGACGAAAATACCTATTTCATAAAGCTTTTATTCTTTTGATGGTGAGCCGTCTTTACAAATAAAATTTTACTGATTTTCTACAGATAAAATTAAATCTGTTGCTTAAGAAAGTTCATGCCATCGGCTTTCTAAATAGAGATTAACTCCTGCCTCTGATGATAATACACCGCTCGTAAGCGGTATTAACTTAAACTTGATTCAGCCTTAAAAATTGTCGATCTTTTGCAAACAATTTTGGTGAGAATTGATGCACAGAGCTGTATATTTTTTCCTGGCAACAGTTTTCTTCTTTTCCTGCCAGAGCTCGAATCAGAATGCTTTGCGGGAAATAAAAGAATTAGAATATCGACGAACTGTTGACGGTACAAAATTTGTCGGCTGGCTAAACAGCAAGGATCCAAAAGTACGCGAAACAGCGGTGGAATCCCTGGGAAGAATCCAGGATACTACCACCATTTCCTGGGTTGCTAATCGATTATCAGATAAAAGTGACTCGGTGAGATATAAGGCGGCCTTTGCTATCGGCCAGTTCTTCAGCACAAAAGCCGAAGAACCTGTTCTTTCCTTTCTCCCATATGAAAAAAATACAATCATTCGCTATAAGCTAACTGAGGCTCTGGGAAAAGTGGGTAGTGCAAAGTCTTTTCCCCTGATCCGCAATGCTATAGAGAGCACTGACCCCAACATGCAACAAACCGGTGCTATCGGATTCGCCCTGCTCGCCTATCGTGGTTATCCTCCCTTTGAATATGCAAATAGTTTGAGCTCTCTTTTGCTTTCAACCAATGATCCTGACGTTCGCTGGCGCTGTGCCTATGGATTATACCGCTGCGGTTCTCTGTCTGAATTTAAACCTCTCATTGAATCGATGTCGTTTCAGGATCCCATGACCCGCTATTTTTCCTTAAAAGCACAAGCGGCTATTATTGGATATCTTCGTTCGCCTTCCGCCAAAATCCACCAGCGCACGGAGTTGTTTCAGAACACTGCTAAAATTATTTATTCAAATGAATATGAAATTCTTCTTCAGCAATGTTTACAGGATTCCATTTGGTTTGTCAGATTGGCTGCTCTACAGGTCTGTGAAGCCTTGACTCCTGCTAAACTGATTACTGAGGTAAAATCACTTTGCGCGGATCAAAACGAGCAAGTGAGAGCAACAGCCATTCAAACCTTGGCGGCCTACCAATATCCGGATGTCCTCTCTTTCCTTAATACTATTTTTGAAAATGGGTCCGATTGGAGAGAGAAAGGAATAGCTTTGCAGCAACTGGCCCGAAGGCGTCCAAAAGAGGCGCTGAATAAAATTAAACATACCATATCCGAATTGAAATGGCCAGCCACCTATTACCATCTCCAGGCTCTGGAACAAATCGAAGATCAGGAGGCCACACGAATACTTCAACAATTAGCGGAAAGTGATGAAAAAGCTCAACTCACACTGGTCCTAGAATCTCTGGCCAACCGATCGGGAGTTCCAATTTCTCTTTTCCTCGATAAACTCAAATTATACGATCCTATCATTACCACTATTGTAGCTGAAAAATTTGCCCGGCTCGCCGATAGCTCTCTAGTACCTCCACTGGTGGAAGCCTACGGTCACTTCACGGCACCGAATGATTTAGAACCCATGTTGGCCATTTTATCCGCTCTCGACAGCATTCCCCATCCGATCTCTCGTTCGCTGTTGGAAAAGGAAGCGCAGAGTCCCTATTCATCTATCAGAAAAACTGCCCGCAAGGCGCTGATCAGATTATACCCAAATTATCAATTCGCTCAGGGTCCAGACAGTCTGCCTACAACACGTTACCATTTCCCTATTATCCAAAATAATTTTCAGCCCAGAGTAAGATTCTCCACCAATAAAGGAGAATTTATCATGGTACTATTTACCGGAAAGGCACCGATAACCGTTTCAAACTTTATGGAATTGGTAAACAAGGGGTTCTATAATGGCATATATTTTCATCGAGTTGTTCCGGGATTTGTGGTTCAAGCCGGTGATCCTCGCGGGGATGGATGGGGTGGTCCCGGCTATACCATTCCCTGCGAATATAATGACCTTTTCTACGAGCGAGGTATGGTAGGAATGGCTCATGCCGGCAAGGATACGGGTGGAAGTCAATTTTTTATCACCCAAACACCGCAGCCTCATTTGAACGGTCGCCATACAGCCTTCGGAAAGATAATCTCTGGAATGGAAGTGGTTGATCGGTTGGAGATCTATGACAGGATTACTAAGGCAGAATTGATTCAATAAGAAATTGCATCATAAAGATTGACCATTTTATTTTTCTACCATTAAAACCAGGAGGTCTTATGAACAGGTTGATGAGTTGTCTGTCGATCATTTTCATTTTGTTCGTCGTTCGGTCCGCTGCCGTTTCCCAGGATATTGGAACCTTAATAGCAATGGGAGATCAGGCGTATGATTCTTTCGATAACAAGTCGGCGCTGGATTATTATTCAAAAGCTGTTTCCCAGGATCCTACAAACTACGAAGCTTTATGGAAATTATCACGGGCCTATGTAGATGTAGGTGAAACATTAACAGATGTGGAGCAACGGAAGATTTATTACAAGAAAGCAGAAGAGTACGCTCAGAAAGCGACCGAAGTGAATCCCCAGGGTGCTAAGGGTTTTCTCTATTTAAGCGTTGCCATTGGTCGCGTGGCGCTGGATGCGGGCAAAAAGGAACAGGTTCAGTTATCCAAAGACGTGAAAGCGGCGGTGGATAAGTCCCTGGCGCTGGATCCTAATGATGATATTGCCTGGCATGTTTTAGGTCGCTGGCATCGCAAAATGGCTACTCTGAATTGGGTGCAACGCAACTTTGCCAATATGTTTTTAGGAGGGGTGCCGAAGGAGGCTTCAGTGGAAGCATCAGCCGAATGTTTCCAAAAAGCGATCGATCTCAATCCTGGCCATATTAATCACTATCTTGAGCTTGGTCTGACCTATGAAGAATTAAAACAGAAAGATAAGGCTATTGCCGCCTATCAAAAAGTGCTGGAACTTCCCAAAAAAGATGCAGATGATGATGGATACAAGAAAGAAGCGGCAGAGCGTCTGAAAAAATTAAAATAACATTTCATATCAAAAAATATTTTTTGTTTCATGAAAATTATTCTTTCCGGGCTTAACCTTGACATTGAGACCATAAAAGAACTTAAGGCGTTCATCCAGCAGGTTGCAGAACGGCTGGATGAACCCTTCTTCAATTCGCTGGATCCCAAAACCAAAAGTCATACCATTCACTCTTTACAACAAGAAGCCTTAAAGCTATGGAAGCGAAATAACCTCACCCCGGAGACTATCTCCGCCGCATACGCTCGGATTAGTCGCAATCCCAGACCGGTGAATGAACTCCGCGAGATTGCCCGTCAGGAAGTAGATCTGGCCAGAAAGTCGAATCAAAATATTATTTTTGGATTGGGTCATGGCTCGGTAGCTGAACATGCCGTTTTTAATTTTGACATTTTAGGTGTTTCTCGTTTTGCGGCAGAGACAATCGAGCACTTTAGACTGGCTTCCTATACCGAAAAATCTCAACGTTATATTCTCTTTGAAGATGACTTTGTGATCCCGGAAGAAATAAGCGGAACAACGCTGGAGAAAGAGTATGGTCTTCTCATCAAAGAACAGAATAAAACTTATTTCAAACTGTACGATACTTTGCGTCCATTCTTTCTCGAAAAATATAAAGATTTGGCTACTGACCAGATGAATCATCGAAACCTGGAAGTACTGGCCAAAGAAGATGCGCGCTACGTCGTTTCCTTAGCCACTAAAACACAGCTGGGCATGACGGTAAATGCCCGAAGTCTGGAAAACATGATCATCAAATGTTTGAGCAGTCCGCTGGCTGAGGTTCGGGAATATGGTCAACGATTGTATAATGAAGTCAGAGAGTATACACCATCTATCGTAAAGTATACCAAACCAACTAAATACTTGAAGGAAAAAAGAGAAATATTAAAAAACAGTTTTAGCCGTCTGCTTTCTGAAAATAGCAGGAATAGAGGATCAGAGAAAAATGTAAAGCTCATCGATTATCCTCGTGAGGCAGATGACAGAATTTTGGCCACCATTTTATTTCAGTTAGGAAAATTACCATTCAATAGATCCTTCTCCAGAATAAAAACTCTTACGCCGGAGGAGAAAGAGAATATATTTCATTCCGTTTTCCAAAATATTAATGTATGGGATGCCGTTCTCAGAGAATTTGAAATGATTCATTTAACTTTTGAACTAAAGTTGAGCGCTTCAGCGTTCGGGCAATTAAAAAGGCATAGAATGGCCACTATTATTGTGCAGGATTACAACCCTGACCTGGGCTGTACGATACCGGATTCTATTATAGAAACCAATCAGAAAGAATTATTTAATCGAATTATTGATAAGACAAATAATCTTTTTAATAGATTAGAAAAAGTATCTTCGGCCGCTGCACCTTATATTTTAACGAATTCTCACCGACGAAGAGTTATTTTCAAGGCGAACCTGCGGGAACTCTATCATTTTTCTCGACTGCGAGAGGATAGTCATGCACAGTGGGACATTCGACAGATTGCAGCAAAAATGACTAACGAAATACAGCATAAAATTCCACTCGCCACACTATTATTGGGAGGTAAGGACCGTTTTTCTGAAATTTATAATAAAGTCATGCAAAAATAGAACTTTTAATATTCTATATAAGAAGATATTAAAAAACCAAAATAAAATTTTCATAATATAGCCTTCCAAAAATATTATTTCACTGTCATTCAAAAATCATAAAATTTTTATTTCATAAATACCTTTAAGAAACATGAAGCTTTTACTTTTACCTAACTTTTAACGAAGAGGTCAATTTTGTGAAAGCCTCAGGAAAAAAATAAAGGGGCAACAAAATAAATTTTGTACTTTTAATCGTAGATAGGAAGTTGCGATGTACAGCGTGAGTGGTGGTGGAATTGATTTCAGGTATTATAGAACAAATGTTTTAAAAGAATAGAGAATAAAATTTCTAAAACAAATCATAATCATAATAATGACATAAAGAATTTGAAAAGAGAGTAAAAAGACAATAAATACATGGATGTCAATGTTATATTAATGTGAATAAAATGTGAACCGAAGTAGTTATTCTGTTAAAATGTTTTATAGTGTGTTAAAATTTATTCACAAGAATTAATAACAAGTGAACATGAAAATGAGTATTAGTGAAAAAGTTTTTTAATAAAGAGAGAAGTATTAGTAACCGAAAAAAGTTTATCTTTTTCCTATATAAAAAGAGAGAAAATATTTATTAAAAATTGAGACATATTTCTGAAATAGAAAAAACACTAGAAATTTTAAACAATTGTTGTAATGAGTGTCTTACATGAAATGATATAGTAAATGTTTAAATTTAATGACACTGTTAAACGAAAGAACCAGTTTTAGATTCATAAAAAGAGATCAATTGGGTAAAATAAGTATAAAGAAAAAGTGAAGAGCAAGTTCAAGAAAATCATTTTGTTTATGCAAGAAAGAAAATAAATTATATCGAGAAATTTTTGAATCGAATCATTTAGTTAGGTGAATGATGAGAGATACCCTCTCTAATCCATCTACGGAAAAACCTTCTTAAATAGCTGAAAGCAAAAAATAACCAGCGATTCTTGAAAATATAGATAAATTCTTGTAAACGTATCAGTTAAATAAGAAAGTATTGGTCACGTCATCTGATATTAAAAACAAGAAATTTATCTTAACAGAGAGAAAAACTGAATCAAATAATTGGATGAAACCTTTTATAATGGCTACGTCTACTTGTTAAAAGGAAAAAGATCATTAATCTAAGCAAGTATGATTTAACAAGTTTTAGTGTTCTAATAATAACCAAAAACAAAAGGAGGCAGGGTATCAGAAAATAGAAGCGCACGAAAAATTAATTTAAAACAAAAAGGAGAAAAAAATGTCAGCAGCAAAAGCAATTTCAAGAAGAGATTTTTTGCGTTGGGCTGCTGGTGTTCCTTTAGCAGCCAGTGTTTCAGTTGAGTTTTTACCCAAATTGGCTCAAGCCATACAGGAAGCCATTAAGGAGTATCCAATTGTCTGGATGCAAAATTCAACGTGTAGTGGTTGCTCTGTTTCGGTAATAAATACAATACATCCTAGTATTAAAAATATCATTTTGGAGCAAGTTCTTCCGGGACATCAATTAATTCTTTCTTATCATGGGACCTTAATGGCTGCTACTGGATCCATGTCACTCGAAACCGTTAGAGAAACTGCAAAAAAGTATCAGGATAAGTATGTATTAATCATTGAAGGTGCAATTCCAACACGTGAAAATGGAATTTATGGTTATATTGGTGAAGGGAAAAAACCAATAACCATGTTAGATTGGACCAAACTTTTAGCTCCGCATGCCCTGGTCGTTCTGGCAGTAGGTACTTGTGCCTCTTATGGAGGGATATCAGCTGCTGCACCAAATCCAAGTGGCAGTATGGGTACCCAGGATGTTTTCCAAATGCTGAAGATTGAAACCCCTGTGATTAACATACCGGGTTGTCCCTGTCACCCGGATTGGTTTATTGGTACGGTGGCTAAAATTCTTTTATATGGTATGCCGAAAGAGAAAGAATTGGATCAATATGGAAGGTTAAAACTATTTTACGGCCGTTCTGTGCACAATCGTTGTATTAATAGGGATTATCTGGACGAAGGGGTTTTTGCTGAAAATTTTGGTGAAGAGGGCTGCTTGCTCGAATTGGGTTGTAAAGGACCATTTACAAATGCAGACTGTCCCATTCGTTTGTGGAACGGCAGCGTCAACTGGTGTATTGCGGCAGGCTCTCCCTGTATAGGATGTACTGAAAAAGGATTTCCAGACGAACATTCTCCAATCTATCAGAGGAGGTAATGCTTGTGAAAACCATTAAAAAAACCGTGAAGATTGATCCAATGACCCGTATTGAAGGGCATCTGGATATTGAAGCCACTGTTGATAACAATCATAAAGTGGTGGAGGCAAAAACAAAAGGTACTCTTTACCGGGGCTTCGAGCAAATATTAGTTGGTCGGCATCCAGTAGATGCCGTGCAACTCACCCAGCGTTTTTGTGGGGTATGTCCTACTCCTCATGCGATAGCCTCTTCACAAGCGCTTGACAATGCCTTTGGAATTGTGCCGCCCAACAATGGTCGAGTCATCCGAAATATTATGCAAGGGGCAAATTATATCCAGTCTCATGTGCTTCATTTCTATCACCTGGCTTCACTAGACTATTATCGTGGTCCAAACATTCCACCCTTTACTCCTCGATACGAAGCAGATTATCGTGTTCCTGAAACAGTCAGGGAAAAATTGATTGACCATTATATTCAGGCTTATCAGATCAGGTTAAAGGCACACGAACTTTGTGCAATATGGTCAGGTAAAATGCCGCACATGGCTTCTATCACGCCAGGCGGGGTGACCATTATTCCTCGTATAGATAACATTACGACTTCTCTGTGGCGAATAAAAGAACTGTCAGATTTTATCGATAATGTATATATCCCGGATGTTATTACCATTGCCCAGATTTACCGAGATTGTTTTCAGATAGGAAGAGGGTGTGGAAATTTTCTTTCCTTTGGTTTATTCGATCTTGATTCTGAACCGGATGTGAGTAAACGAAAGCGATTTTTACAGATGGGGAGAATAACCAATAATCAGTTATTGCCGGTGGATGTCGAACGCATATGTGAGGATGTAAAATATTCCTGGTATGATTCTGCCAGCCACCGACATCCTCGTCTGGGCGAAACAATCCCGAACCCTCATAAACCGGAAGCATATAGTTGGCTGAAAGCGCCACGTTATGATGGAGAAAGTTATGAAGTTGGCCCTCTGGCTCGAATGAGAATTGCTTATCAGGCGGCTACGAATCCGAAAATTAATCAGTTGATCGATGAAATGATGAGCACCCTTAAAATTAGTTCTGAAGAGTTGTGTTCGGTAATGGGAAGGCACGCCATGAGAGCCTTGGAATGCAAAATTATTGCCGATGAATTAACCAATATGATTATGCAAGTAAAGTTAGAGGAACCTGTCTGTGTTCCACACCAGGTTCCCGAATCAGCAGAAGGTATGGGTTTATGGGACGCCGCCAGAGGAGCATTAAGTCACTGGATTTTAATCAAAAATCAAAAAATTGCCAGATACCAAGCCATTGTGCCAACGACATGGAACGCTTCTCCCAAAGACGATAAAGGAAATCCTGGACCGATTGAACAGGCTATGCTGGGCACAACAGTTGATGATGTGGATAACCCTTTCGAATTGGCTCGAATCGTTCGCTCTTTCGACCCATGTTTAGCCTGTGCGGTTCATGTTACTGGAGTGAAAAAAGGCGTTCACTCTTTCAGAATAGTATGAATTCGATTTCTTGAAAAATTTGAAATCACAGGTTCAGTAGAATAATCAATCAGTCCAAACCATCTTAAGATGGTTTTTATCAGGGGATGCTCTGGTGAAACACCGGTCGTGTTAAATTGCATATTATAATGCAATAATCAATTATTTAATCACCAACTGTGCGGAAGAAAAACGATAGCGACGTAGAGTAAAAATTTTATGTCTGCCAATAACAAAGATACTCTAATCGTAGGTATTGGAAATTTACTTATGGGAGATGATGGAGTCGGTGTTCATATCATTCACCAATTGAAAGAAATTTCTTTGTCAGATAATGTTGAAATTCTTGACGGAGGAACTTACGGGTTTGAGCTTACCCCATTTATGGAAGGAAAAAAGAAAATAATTTTATTAGATGCGGTTCGATCAGATTTGCCGGCAGGCACGATACTGCAAGCTACTCTGGAAGACCTGGAATTCGATGAGGTAAATTTTTTATCTGTTCATCAGCAAGGGTTGAAAGAAATATTATTATATCTTAGCCGCTTCACGCCGAAACCAGAGGTCGTTTTATATGGAGTGGTTGCCAAAGACTATCAACGTTTTTCAACTGAGCTAACTCCAGAAGTGGAGAATGGTGTTTCCATCATGGTTTCGATTTTAAAAAAAGAATTTGGCAGGTCGTAACTCTTCTTATCCACATTTACGGAAAAAGCTCACTTCATCCGAGATTAGATTTTGCTTCTTCCACGGACGGATAAATGGAGAAAACCTGATTGAGTTTGGTAATCTCTAAAAGTTTTTTCACCTTCGGACTGGGATTGGCAATTACCAGTTTTCCCTGAGCGCGATTCATATTTCCCCAGCAGGAAGCGATAATTCCCAGACCAAAACAGCTATTCATTAAATTGATTCCGCCTAAATCAAGGACGATCTTCCGGATTCCCGCATTAATCAATTCTTTTACTTTTTCTGATAACGCCCTGGCATCGGCATCGAGCATCTTACCTGCCACTTGCAGTATCACTATATCCGCAAATTTTTGTTCATTGATTGATAACATTTCTAATCCCTGCTAAAATTTACATTCTATTTTTCTGACTATACGAATGAATTCACTCAAATGTTTTCAGGAAATATATCAAATAAAAACCGGAAGTGAAAATAAAGATCTTCCAATTACATTTTTGTTGAGTTTAAAGCGTAGAATGAAGTGAGGTAGAACAGAAAATTAAAAATTATCTTTTCATTGAGAATTCTTTTTCTGATGTTCCTGAAGGTGACAAATTTCTTCAACCATCCTGGCGCGGTAGGCATCATTTTCGTTTTCGAATTGCACTCCCACCTCTATTCTCTCTCCTCTCTTTGAACACCAGACCACCTTGCCGGGTATCATGAAATCAGAGTTTATGCTTGGAAAATTTAAGCGAAGCATAGTGCCTGCGGGGAGCGGAGAATCTGTTTGAAAACATAATCCCCCTAAACTGATATTCTGAGTGAAATTGGTATTCGTGGTGTCTTTACCGGATATTCGATACTCAATTGGAATTTCTATCGGGTGGCGGATGTACTTTCTTTTTTCCCGTTTTTTTTTAAAGATATTTATACACATAGCAATATATATATTCGGCAGAAAATAGAAGTGCCTTAAATTAAAAAGTCTTATGTAACTTTAAAACCTCAATGTGAAAGAGTGTTCTTTTCGTCTGCCTTTTATGAAAGAATGAATGTCAATTAATTACTTTCTCAACATCTACCGCCGAGGTCTGTTCGTCGATCTTTATATCAAATCCTCTCTTACGGAACATGGCAATCATGCGATGGTTGTCTGTCGTCGTTTGTGCGACAATCTTTTTCAATCCCCAGCGGCGTGCAATTTCTATGCAGTAGTCGGTCAGTTGATTTCCTAAATCTTTTCCCTGCCATTTATCGGTAATAAGTATGGCATATTCCACCGATTGATGTTCTGGATCGGCAATCAGGCGACCGACCCCCAATAATTTTCGTTTACCGTTTTCCTGTATTTCCGCCACGATGGCGATTTCACGGTCGTAGTCGATGTAACAGTAGCGGGTAGCAACCTCATGAGAGGCCCATTGAAAAAAGTAGCGGAAACGCTGATAGATAGATTCCTTTGAACAACTGGCTAACAATTCCATCCAGAGAGGTTCATCCTCAGGCTTAATGGGTCGAAAGATAACCTGAGAGCCGTCTGCTAATTTCACCTGGGTGACGTATTCTTCAGGGTAAGGTTTGAGGGCTAACTGAGCGTATTTTTCAGAAGGCCTGGTAGTTATGGTGTGGTCAATAACCATGCGGGCATCCAGGGCAATGACATCTTTCGGAGAAACCAATAACGGGTTAATATCCAGTTCACTGATTTCTGGATAATCCGCCGCCAGGTAGGATAGTCGGATAATAACCTCGATGAGTTTATCCAGATGAACAGCAGGTTTCCCACGATAGCCATTTAAGAGCGGCCAGATTTTCAGTCCTTCCAGCATCCGTCGCGCTAATCGTTCGTTTAAGGGGGGAAATCCCAGTGATCTATCGGCAAAAAGTTCCGAGGCAATCCCCCCGCTCCCTACTAAAATCACTGTGCCGAAGGTGACATCTTTTTTGATTCCCAGGATAAGTTCAAGCGAGTCACTTCTCTGAATCATTGGTTGAACGGTCACTCCCTGCAGGCGGGCAGATGGTTTTTCTTTTTGAGCTCTATTCATTATTTCTTTATAAGCGGCGAGAGCTTGCTCATCGTTTACGATGTTCAGCCTTACTCCTCCGACATCTGTCTTATGAGTAATGTCTGGTGAGTGAATTTTAATGACCACCGGATATCCAATCTGGTTAGCCAGCTTTAAAAGAGCCGATTCATCTTCCGCCAGCAGAGGTGTGCTGACTGGAATGTCATAGGCTGACAATAATTTTTTGGAATGAATTTCGGGCAGGATTGATAGATCCTTTTTCAGAATAGAGTTGAATTCCTGACGAATAAGTTTTCGATTTAAAGTGAATTCAACCGGAATATCCCGTGGTGTTTCATAAAGAGTTTGTAAATTTCGGGAATAGGCGACCAGCGTCATAAACGCTCTTACGGCCTGTTCAGGAGTTTTGTAGGAAGCGATTCCATATTCATTTAAAACCCTGATACCTTCTCGCATAATTTTTCCACCCAACCAGGAAGCCAGGATTGGTTTTCGGGTGGTTTGCTGGAGCTCACCAATTTCCTTCGCAGCGGCAACGGGATTAGTCATGGCCTGGGGAGTAAGAATGACTAACAGGGCATCTACATTTTTGTCATCCAGTACGATTTTTGCCGCTTTAGCAATCCTTTTCGAACGAGCGTCACCCAAGACATCTACCGGGTTTCGTCGTGACCACATAGGCGGCAAATTCTGGTTTAAAATTTCCAGGGTTTCGGGAGATAATTCAGCCAGCACCCCATGGGCGGCAATAAGAGCATCGGTAGCCATTACTCCCGGTCCACCGGCATTGGTAACAATAGCCAGTCGTGCACCTTGCGGGATTTTATTGTGACCGATCAATGCAGCGCAATCGAAAATTTCTCCAATATCATACACACGAGCTAATCCAGTTCGCTGAAAGGCTGCATCGTAAACAGCATCTTCAGCGGCTAAAGCTCCGGTGTGGGAAGCAGCTACTGCAGCAGATTCTGGAAATCGGCCGGCCTTGTAGGCGATAATAGGTTTGGTGCGGGCAAAAGCCCTGGCAGCCGTCATGAATTTCCGCGCGTTGTTGATCGACTCAATATATAGCAAAATGGATTTGGTATTCTCATCCTCACCAAAGTAATCGATCAGGTGACCATAATCCACGTCAATTGCGTTACCTATGGAGACGAAATTAGAGAACCCGATTTTTTCATCCATCGCCCAATCCAGAACTGATGTGCATAGCGCACCCGATTGGGAAATGAAAGCAATATGACCCCTGGCAGGCAGGTGGGGAGCAAAACTGACATTGAGATTCATTTCCGGTACGATGATTCCCAGGCAATTGGGACCAATAATGCGCATTCCTTCAAATTTGGCCTGCTCGGTTTTGATATCCTCCTCAAGTTTTCTACCATGGTCCCCAACCTCTTTAAAGCCTGCGGAAATAATAATAATCCCTTTTATTCCGGCCTCACCGCAAGACCGCACCGCCTCAGGAACCTGTTCGGCTGGCGTACAAATGACTCCCAGATCGGGGGTTTTAGGAAGCGATTTCACATCTGGAAAACATGGAATCCCCATTACGGCTTCTTCGGTGGGATTAATAGGATACACCACTCCCCGGAAACCACTGCCAACTAGGTTAGCGAGAACCCTTCCACTTACGCTGTTAGGATTGGTGGAAACACCAATCAAAGCAATTCGCTTGGGTTTAAAAATGTAGTCTAAATTATGAATATTCACAAAAGTCCTCTAACATTTTCTGCTGATCTTTTGAGTCTGGCCATTCATAAGATCACAGACCCATCTCAGCGAAATATATAACATAATTGTGCAGATTTCGAGTGAATCGAAATTTTAAGAAAGGATGATAATTACCGGAATCAGCGAATTATAAAAGAAATCTGAAGCTTTCTTAGAATACATTTGAGTTCAATCCTGGCTCGGATTACGGTTTCTGCTGAGGGATGGTTGTACAAATAGAAATAAAGAGAAATAGATAATAATTAATCCCAGACTAAATAATGGCCAATTAAAGTAGGTGGGGATATGGGTAGAAATCAGATTTAGAATTAATTTGTTTTCAGATAAAGTAAAAAGCTCAGAAAGGGAGCCGTAAGTAAGAATAATTTTCAGATAATCGGAGATAAAAGTAATGAAAATCAGAGCGGCTCCACTGAAAAGGGAAAACCACTCACTGAATCGTAATTTAAAATCAGGCCTTTTGTCCTGTGTATAAAAAATGGTCAGTGCATAGATGATCATTGTCAGGGAACAGATGACTGGTGCCAAAACCGGACCGACCCAGGTGATGGGGATTAAAAACAGAACATCCCAGGTTAGAAGTGAAGTTGGCCAGTTTAAAAAAATTTTGAGGCCCAGATAATACATTAAATCCCAGATGGCAAAGCTAAAGAGAAAATATGCAAATCGTTGCAGTGGATTTTGACCAGCCAGTAATGCGATTGAAAGAAGCATAATAAGAGTGCATACTTCACGTGACAACTCCGCAAGAAAAATTCTTGGGGTGGTAATGGTCAAAGGAAAATCAAATCCATTTGGATAATAAATTTCTCTCAGGTATACCACCACAATCGCTTCCAGTAATCCCATGGCGATGGCAAAAATGGAAACATAGAGTAATTTTTGTTTAAGCATTTTTAATTTTTCCTATTAAGATATTGATTCAAGAATAAAAGAGAATTTATCTGTTGATAAATATATTCTCTTCATATTGATGAAAGGAATATTCCTTGGTTTAATTAAAGTAAAGTTTGGCTTTCGAATTCACTCAAGCATGTTTTTTCATCCATGACTGAGCCGCTTATAAGACTGTCTATTAGCTTTTTATTTACGATGATTTAATGATAAACTGTTTCGAAAGGTTTCATGGTTTGAGCAAGCAGTGATTGATCGCTATTCACCATTTTAAAAAAAGTTGCTGGTGGGTCAAAAATAATAAAAGGAGATAAATTATGCTTTCCGATTGCGGATAATTTTTAAAAACATGTTTGAACTTAGCAATTAGTGAAAATCTTTTGAGAAAATTTATTTCTTATCAAGTAGGTACTGGTGCTTTCTGAACATTATAAATTGTTCAGGAAAAATTTTGTCAACAGTGATTTTTGATATTTCTGTATGGAGAACTTATCATACATCGATTTTTAGTTCAGATTCAGATGGGGAATTTACCTGAGGCGAAATAAAAAGGGACATCTTTTGGATGCCCCTTTCAATACTAAAAGGTATGTTTGAATGACTATTCTTATTTCATTAGAAACATTTTACGGGTTTGAGTAAAATCATCTGTTATCAGGGAGTAAAGATAGATACCGCTTGCCAGCCCTTCTGAATAGAAATTATAAGAGTGGTTACCCGGGGTCAAATTCTGGTTATCTAATAGTGTTTGCACTTTTTTACCATGGATATCATAGATGACCAAACTAACAGACATGGAACGAGGAAGCAGGAAAGAAATGGTCGTAGCAGGGTTAAAAGGATTGGGATAATTTTGCTGTAAACCAAAGGTAGCAGGTAGCATACCCGTTGGTTTATCAGCAATGGCTGTCAAAGTAGTATCAAAGCCAATTTTGGCCATTTGTACTTTGGTCAATGGAGTGGCAAAGAATAATTGGTGACCATCCCAATCCCCTTCGACAAATGACCAATTTTTAGATGCAGTAGGTGGAGAACTGGGATCACCGTTGAAGGTAATGAAATCCATTTTAAAAGATCGTTGATAATCAGCTGGGAGAGGGACTACACCATGGAGCCAGCTGAGGGTACTATCATTTGAGTTCCAGGTAGCAAATTGGATGTGACCGGTACTATTATATTGCTGAATAGCTGCTACTGAACCCCCATAATTAACATGACAGTCTGTGCAAACTCGTGCATTGTTTTTTGTAATGGTATGAGCAGAATAAGGAGCAAAGGCTACCCAGGTATTTCCTTGATAGGATAGAGATTGAAAGGTTGCTGTTCCGATTTTACCATCTTTGGCACGATTAACCAGGATCACGTAATCATGAATCTGCTGTTTGGCGCGTTTAATCCCATGTAATACCTGACTTTCAAAGTGGCAATTGTAGCAGGCGATCACAGTGCGAGTATGGCAAGCAGAGCAATGTAGGGCACCACCATGCGGATCGTAGCTGCTATGAGAACCTGGTAATTGGGTATGGCATCCCGAATTCTGACAATCGGCCTTGATGGCACCTGGTTCCAATTGAGATTTATAAATCGTACCGTCTCCATGCATATCGTTAAAATTTTCCGTACTATTCACATGGCAATCCCAGCACTTTAATGGTGTGGAGGCATTGCGATGGACATCTGGATAGCCTGTTCCCCCCAGAGTGGTGGCTTCGGCTTTTTGTCGACTATGGCAGCCGAGGCACTGGTTCTCGCTAAGAGGGGTATAATTAGGAAGCGGATGGCAATCAACGCAACCTGGACCGGGGTATGGATTGGAGGTCGAGTAGGCAATTCCGTTGGCATCGGTTGGACCATGGCAACTGTTGCAGGCCACATTTGGATGGTCGATTGGGACATTGGTCAATGACTCAAAACCGGGGGCCGGGGCACCTGTGACGCTGGTATCAGCACCGTACCAAAAATTTTTCCCACCACGAGTAAAGTGCAGACCATTGGTGACTTGAGCTTCGGCGTTTAAGAATAGAATAACGAGAATGATAATCGTTATAACCATCGTTGGTTTAAATCTTTTCATAGATTCTCCTTATTTTGGTTATAGGTATTTCGCTGTTGGTAGTTAATGAGTTTTTTAATGATCCAATGGATTTTTACATCTTGCGGATTGAGTGTTTGAACTTTCTGAAAATAGTATAAAGATTTCGCCACATCACAAAACAGGTATAAAATTCCCAGGATGATATGATAGTCGAGAGAATCCTGCTGGAAAGATAATTTTTTTTCCATCACATGGACAAGCTCTGAGCAGGGGCAGTCTTCATCTAAGGGATCAATATCAATAATGAATCTGATATCTTTTTTCATGAGCTCAATGAACAGGTCAAGAGCCTTATTCACCTGACCAATTTGGGTATAGCAGATGATCAGTTTTCTGTGAACAGCTTTGTTGCCGGGGTCCTTGGAAAAAGTAATCTCCAGGTTTTGGGTTGCTTCTGGATATTTCCGGGCCAGAAAAAGTTGGTTTCCTAACATTTCATGCATAGTAAAGACCTCGGATTAAAGAAGGCAATTTTATTGCCAGCGTGTAAGTCTAATATTTACAATGATTATAAAAGTAAGGCGTTGAAACGATTTGTTTCAGCTCTTTACAACACGGAGAGAATTCGTGAAGATAAGTTTATAGAATATAAGTAATTAGAAAAATAGTGAATCAATTTGTTTCAACCGCTTCACCTGTAAACACATTATTCTGGGAATTGGATGTTATTTTGCCGCATTTTCCGCCAGAGCGGGGTTCGTCCAATGCCTAAATCTTTCGCTACTTTTGTCCGGTTCCAGTGATGACGTTCAAGTAGCTCCAAAATTTTAATAGCTTCGTTTTTAAACGGATGAGAGGCATGACTCATCCCACGAGCAGGGAGATTCTCAGTTATAGTAGAAGGTAGTTTTTCACGTTTGATCAGATGTCCCGCCTGGGTTCGCACAAAGGCATATTCCATGGCATTTTCAAGTTCACGTATCTTGCCCGGCCAGTGATAGTGAAGCAAAGTATCGAGTGTTTCATCGTTCACATCTTCTATCGTTTTGCTGTATAATCGTGAATATTTTTTTAAAAAATGTTTCACTAAAAGAGGAATGTCTTCTGGATGTTCCCGTAAGGGAGGCACAACAATGGGGATAACATTTAATCGGAAATACAAGTCCTCTCTGAATTTACCGCTACGAAGCAACGCATCCAGTTTTCGATTGGTAGCGGCGATGATCCGAACGTCAGTGTAGCGGGTAATCGATTCTCCCACTCTTTCAAATGTACCTTCCTGTAAAACTCTCAGCAATTGAATCTGCATTTCGGGGGACATTTCGGCAATTTCATCCAGGAAGATGGTTCCCTGGTCTGCAATCTCAAATCGACCAAGTCGATCTTTAACCGCACCAGTAAAAGAACCTTTCACATGACCAAATAATTCACTGGCCAGAAGCTGAGGAGTGAAAACGGAACAGTTGATTTTAATAAATTCCTGGTCGCGGCGATAACTGGTAGCCTGGATGGCGTTAGCGATCATTTCTTTTCCTGTACCCGATTCGCCCTGGATTAAAACGGTGGCGTCTGAATCTCGTATCTCTTCAATGAGCTCAAAGATTTCCTGCATGCTCTTGCTGTGTCCAATGATGCCATGGTAGGAAATCCCATCAATACTTGGATTTCTGAGAGAGTATAAATCTGCGACTTCACGCAAAGAAATTACACCACCAATCGGATTCTCATCCTTGGCTCTCAAAATAGAGGCATTGAGTCTGATTCGAATTAGCTTTCCATTTTTATGTCTGATATTCCCTTCAAGATCTCTAACGTTTTGACCACTTTCCAGTACAGTTGCAATGGGACATTTGGTCTGGCATAAATCAGAGTGGCAAATGAATTTGCAGAATTTTCCAATGGCTTCTTCCTGTTTGTAACCAGTGATCTTTTCCGCAGCTTTATTGAAAAAATTTATTTTAAAGTACTTATCAACAGTGAATAGCCCTTCACTGATGGAATTTAGAATATCGTAAGTTAAATCATCTTTTATTTCCATTTTATACCTGTTTCAATATGGAACAATGAAACATAATGTTTAAGTTATTTATTATGAAAGGATTAAATCAAGTTTAAAATAAAAAGTTTACATATCTGGAAGACATTTAATATGTTCAACGCCGAAGTGAGCCAGTTTCACAAAAATATGTTAAGAAAGTCGGATGTGACCAAATTTTAAATCTTAAACCTACAATTTCATATGTCTTTTCAAAATATGAGATTTGATATTTGGTTAGATTAATTTTCATAAAAGATATTAAAAGAGGCGAGAACCGTCCAATCTAAAATATTAGATCTAAAATGCCTTCCTGGTGGGCGCGGCTGGAGTTCCGTCACGTCCCCGTGCCGGAAAGGCTACCCGGCGACCGAAAAGATAATTAAAATAGGAGATTTGATATGTGGTTGGATTAATTTTCAGGAAAGATATTAAAAGAGGCGAGAACCATCCAATCTAAAATATTAGATCTAAAATGCCTTTCTGGTGGGCGCTGCTGGAGTCGAACCAGCGACCCCTGCCTTGTAAGGGCAGTGCTCTGGACCAGCTGAGCTAAGCGCCCAATAAGTTGGAACGAAAAAATTATTTTTCTACTCTCTTTTCCCGATAGAAAAGTCCAATTGGAATAATAATAAGATAAGCGAATACCAGCAGAATCGGCGCCAGAGTGCGAGTCAGAAATGCATCGGGATTGTCCGGGATATACATGAAAACATATCCGATCACGATAATTAAAATTCCAACCAGGATGATATAAAAATTAGTGCGCGTCAACGGGAAGTGGAAACGTACTTCTTTATCCGCTTTTTTTTCTTTGATTTTTACCATAAGCCTTCAGTTTTTAAGTGGGAAAATTTAAGGGAAGGATCATGGTAATGCAATAGAATTTCTGAAAAGCAGCATCGATTATTATACTGGGCTGAGATGGAAAATGAATTCGCTTTAGTAGCGAATAAAGTTAAAAGAGCTTAAAGAGCTTTCGCTTCAAGTCATCCAGAATCATGTCCAGGAAAAAGGGAGAAGTTCTCAGATCGGCCGGATCATGGATTCTCAATAATAGCATTTCCGGTTTTTTCGGGGGACTCACCTGCGAGCTGTTGTGCCTAACGTGCTTCGGATTCGCTCGCGGAAACGAACGATTATGTGAATCATATCTGCTCATGGTCAATATTATCGACGAATACCGGAAAGAGATTATAAAATTTTTTTGAGAACAGTTTGTGAGGAAATAAAAGGCTTTTTAAACTTTCAGAAACCGATGAAGAAGGCACTTCACGTGAATTGAATTACTTGTCTTAGCTTATGATGAAAAGATAATAGAATCAGTTGCGGAGAGCGATTTTATAAACGATTCTCTAATTGGCTTCAGAGGGTATGGAATTTGTTATGTCCAGCACCACTTTCCAGTTCCCTTCAAAATCGATTTTCCAGATGTGCAGATAACTGAACCTTTCCACTTGCAAACTGTCGGCAGTTTCAATCCGATATTCTCCTGTTCCGAAGGTATATCCAAGATCAGCAGAGGAAGCCAGTTCGGCGGCCTGGGGCGTCCAGCGAAAGACACCATTCAGATCAGTCAGGTAGGTTAAGGCAAATTCCACGCCGACTAATGGCAGGGCATTTTCCCGGTACAGCCGGAGATCGGGGTGGGCAAAAGTTTGAAAAGCCCTGGAAATTCCCAACCCTTCTGCCTGATCAGAGAATGAACGATCGAGGTCTAATAAAACATCGGGACTGCTTTTAGGAATTTTGTTTATCGTTTTACTTAAATCATACAAAGGATGCTCGATCTCTAACAATGCTTCATTCAAATTGTAGCCAGGGTATGGATGAGGGATACCCACATCAATTATGACTTTCCAGGAATGGTCTTTTTGTTGTTTCCAGATAGAAACGTAGTGTCCATAGGAGTCGGCGGAATCTTTCTTCCCGCTCCGGTGTAATTCCCAGGGTCCCGTTGTATATCCCAATTTCCCATCACGGGAGATGTCAGCGAAAATAGGTTGCCAGATGAGCATCCCCGGAATGGTAGGGCTACTGGCATATTTATCGCGACCTAAAACAGGTTCTGGGCGAAAAATAATGGCCTCTTCCGCCAGGTAACTCATAAAGGCATCGCGCATGCCTGATTCAGCCGAAAGTCTGGCAAAAGACTTCTCCGCTTCTATCAAGGACTGAAATGCCCTGTAAGAATCTTTTTGTTGATTACAGGATAAAACAAAGAACACGCAATGGAAAAGAATGATGAAAAAGGAAATTTTCATTTTTTAGGTTCCTGAATTCTTTATAGGCACAGATAAGATAGATCCAGTTTCGAAAATCAACTGGTTTTCTTTTCGGTCACCAACCATCCCAATATAAAACCACCGAGAATAGCATTGACTAAGGTTCCCAGAAACCAACCTAATGCCATTGAGTAAGGAATGGGCATAACTGAATAGGTACCATATCCCATCGATATTCCTGTTCCTACCCCAAACAGGACACCAAAAGAAACAGCGTAGTTCATATTTTTAGGAAAAATAAGCCGGGCGTAAATAGTGACAAAAACTAAGGCAGACAGCAATTTGACAGCATACATCAGGCCATTCTTCATCTCGCTCATTGGACGCCACAAATAAGCAGTGGCTTGATAAGCAGAGGATAGAATATATCCATGCAGAATAAAATCCAGGATAGACCAGGCAATGAAAATAGCTAATGTCGCAAGAATTATCTTTTTTGTCATTGTGAGTCTCCTCGATTTTATTTTAATAAATAATAGTCTGATAAAAATCCCAAATCACTCCATCGTTTAAATTCAAGCAAACCTTCTCTTATTTGCCAGGATTTTATCAGAAGCAAAGCCAAACAGTTGATTGATTCTCTCATAGACGACGTACCATTGTTTATGAATGAGGGAAAATGAAGATTTTAGAACCGACTCACTATCTGGTCGGTGGCTATTTGATGATGCCTCTTGCTAAAATACATTACCAAACGCTATAAATTACGTTGACTATCCCATCAATACTAACAAAAATCTACAGAACTTTTTCAAGGGCATTTCCGGCTTTTAGTAAACCTCAAACTCAATTTTATGAAAAATTTCCTGATTATTTTCCATCACCACTTTTAATTCGAAATGACCAGGATAGACCTGCCAGAGAAATTCATGGGTATTAATTGTTTTCTGAATCAATTGGTTATTAAGAAACCACCATAAGCTGGTTGATGACGGAGAGCATTCAGCCTGAAATCGAACAGATTGAAATTCTGGTTTCACATTCGGTAGCCGATAGTAAACGGCATTATTTTTAGGATGGACAATTTCTACTCGATACTGACCAGCTGTCGGGGAAGATGCAATTTCAATGCCCAGCGGTGCAGCCCATTTCTTAAATTCAGTCGGGACGACAATTCTGGCCGGAGGTGAAGAAAATTGATGCATTGTGCATTCGCTTTTTTGATAGTCTGGTAAATCCCTCCGGGGGATAATTTCATCCAGACGAGAAGGGCAGTAAGGACCGGGTTTTTTGCCAGAAAGCGGACAGATCACAATTTTAACCAATCCTTCGGGCGGAGAGTCTTTCTCTGGCATTTCTTTATTTTGATATAGCGAATACATGACATTGGCGAAGATCGGCCCCGCTCCTGTGATTCCCGACACCCTCATCATGGAGGTATGATCGAAATTTCCAACCCAAACTCCCAAGGTATAATCTTTCGTGTAGCCTATCGTCCAGTTATCGCAGAAGCGGAAAGAGGTACCGGTTTTGGCCGCGCAATGAAACGGTAGATTGAGAATAGAATAAAATCCAAATTCACTGCTGCGTGCAAAAGGATCACTTAATATGTCGGTTATCAAATAGTTATATATTGGTTGAGAAATAATTCTGGAAAGATTCGGTTCTTTCCGGGGGATGTCGTTTATACTGAGTATCTCGCGAATTTCCTGAAAATTTCCCGTTCGGGCTAAACACATATAGGCACGTGTCAGTTCATACAGACTAACTTCCCCACCACCCAGAGCCAATCCAATGCCGTAATAATCTGCTTTTTTGTCCAGAGAATGAAATTGATATTCTTTTAAGCGATTGAGGAATTTTTCTATGCCGATTTTAGCCAGCACCCGGACCGCCGGTACATTGAGAGAATTTGCCAGTGCTTCGCGGATTCGTACCGGGCCGCGAAAGGTTTCGGAGTAATTTTTGGGACTATAGATACCACTAGGCATTGGGTAATGAGTGGGAACATCTGTGATAAGCGACGCAGGATTAAATCCTTCTTCCATGGCCAGCAAATAGAGGAAAGGTTTCAGGGTTGAACCGGGCTGGCGCAAGGCCTGCACGCCATCAACCTGACCATCATGTTCGTTATTGAAATAATCGGCTGAACCTACATAGGCCAGGACATCTCCGGTATAGTTATCCAGTAAAATAGCAGCCGAATTCGTCACATGGTATGGTTTCAGCTGATTCAGTACCACGGTGATTTGTTCGGATAATATTTTCTGCAGTTCAGCATCCAGAGTGGTTCTGATGGTTTGCGCTTCTTTGGGTAAACGCTGAACTAAATGGAATACAAAATGAGGAGCCAGAAAGGAAGCAGTTTGAGGTTTTAGAAAAATATCTTCTTTAAGTACCCCTTCAATTCGGTTGGAGGAAATGACTCCACAATTGGCCATTCTTTCCAATACGATTCGCTGGCGTTTTTTCAACAGTGTTAAGTCATGATAGGGATTGAGCAGATTCGGCGAATTTGGAATCGCTGCCAGTAAACTGGCCTGGGCCAGGGTGAGTTCGGAGGCTGGGACTCCGAAATAAGCGCGGGAAGCCCCTTCTACACCGTATAAATTTCCACCCATCGGCAATCGATTCAGATAAGCCTTCAGGATCGATGATTTGTCCATACCTGCTTCCAGACGAAGTGCCGTATAGGCCTCTTTGATTTTATTAAAAAGAGTTCGTGGTGCAGGACGAAGCAATCTCGCTAACTGTAAAGTGATGGTTGAGCCGCCAGATACTATTTTCCCGGCAAGAAGGTTGTGGTACATCGCCCGCGCAATGGCTCGATAATCTAATCCGTGATGATGGTAAAAATTTTTATCCTCAGTGGCAATTATCGCTTCGATGAAATATGGAGACACCTTATCCAATTCCACATTGACCACTCGTGTCGCGTCAGCCGAGAGCAATTCTTGTAAGAGAATCCCGTGGCGATCGTAAAATTTGATGGAATGAAATTCTTTTTTCTCAAGATCTGATGCTCTAATGGGAACCAGATGGGGAGAGTATCGAAACGCAATGGCGATCAGCATAATGAAACCAATCAGCAGTGAAATTTTCCTTTTCCATCCTGAGGTTGTTGATTTCACACCACGGAGAATTTTCAGAAAAAATATTTTCATCGAATCAGTTTATTTCCGTTTTTTAAAATATTTTTGGAAAGTCCTTCCAGCTTAGATTCCAGGTATTTTTCAAAAAGTAATAGTGAGACAGAAAACAACCGAATTTATAGGCCAACCATTGACCGATACTTTTCATATACCTTTCTATTCTCTTGTGTTATTCGTGTGATCATTCAACTTTTAACCAGCCCTCGGCACAGGTTCCAAATTGTTCAGGTTCATACATTAAAGAGATATGTGCTGCCGGCCAGAAGAAAGCCCCAGAAGTTGTCGCTCGCAGCAGATACCGATAGGTATAAATTCCGGGCGCCACATAATCGGCGAATAGTGCCACTCGATCGTCCCTTAATTCCGCGTGATTAATGGGATTGGGAGGGTAGGTGATATCCTCTTCATATCCGGCCATATATTCTTCACCTTCCATGGAAGAATATCGAGCAGAAGTAGTTTTCAAAGAAGCATCAATCACTTCCAGTCCGGCGGGGATAGCATCATCGATTACCATATGGTAACAAGCTTGAGGAACTAAAAACTCCAGTTCAATTTCCAGAACATCGCCGCTCTTCACGGTTAAGGGCTGGGGTGGAAGTTCCTGATAGCTTGTTAATAATTTATTCGCCAGTCTATCTTTAACAGTTCGCTTAATAGAAAATCCCTGCTGACGAGAAGCCTGAGGTCCTTGTAAGCGATAAGAAAAAGCAAGAGTATAGTATAAAATTCCGCTTCCACTTTTGTTTATATTTATCTCACTTACGCCCATGGGCAGGTTGGCCATCGGGATGGATTTTTCACGAGGCTGGTACTGGTATCCCTTAAACATCTCTTTCAATACCGAACTTCCGGCCAGCAGGACATTGGCGGTAAAATTGGGCGATTCCGCTTCGCGTCGCAATGAGATTTCCACCAGTCCATCAATTGCTTTGGCATTTTCGTAGGTATAGCGCCAGCGACCGTTTTTGCGGGCATTCAGAAGGTAACGAGCAAATTTGGAGATGTATTCACTTTCTGGTTCCAATTCCAGAAAAAGTTTTATAGCGTCAGCGGTCGTAATGACGGGCGAATACATGAACAGCCAGGAGGGTGGCAGCATTCGCGGACTCTCCAGGTAAGCAGTTTGAGCAGTAACGAAAATGCTGTTTTTAATTTCCTGTAGCATCTTCCCGGCTTCATTTCTCCAGCTCGGAGCCTGAGAAAGAAGGTAGGCTAATTGAATTTGCGCTCCCAGACTTAAGTCATTGCGGCGGTTAAAATATTCTTCGAAGTATGTCTCATCCCGGCGACCGAGAGCCTGCAGACCCTGCAAAACATTCAACCGGTATTCGGCCAACATTTTCCAATCGCGAATAGAAAAGCATGGATTGGTTAGAGTGTAATTCAAGTATCCGATAAGCTTTTGTTTCACTTCTTCAGGTATGTCATATCCCAGCTCTCGACTTCGTTTAAATACATAGGCAGCATAAGGAGATAGATAACAATCTGAGGTGGCGCTGGAGGTCCAGAATTTAAAGCCGCCATCACTATTCTGTAACAAAAGTATTTTGCGGAGATTTGCCTCAATCACCTGATCTACTGATTTGACCGCTTCCAGTTTGAAACCGTATTTATCTGAAAGGTATTTAAGCTGCAGGAGTGCCAGCAACCGGCTGGCAGTTTGCTCCAGACAACCATAAGGATATTCTACCAGATATTTACTCCCTTCTCCGATGCTGCTCAGAGCCGTGCTGGACAGCAACAAATGAAGTCCGCCCATGTCCTGGCGGATGCTTTCATCTACTCTGATTTTTTGCACTTCTCGTTCCCGGGTTTCTCCTACTGCTACGACCGTCTCGGTAGCCGGAAGATCCTTGATGAGCAGAGGAATCTGTAAAGCATCGGCTTCGGTGATGGGCTGATTATCATAGCTGCCGGCAAAGCGTGCTGAAAATTTCAGGGTCGAAGGTCCTGTTTGATTGGCCTGGTACGAAAAAAGGACCGCTTTCGATTCACCAGCTTTAACCGCTATTTTGTCTTTTACTCCAGAAGTCTCCTGCAAACGAATAGATTGGCCTTCGATATCCGCTTGTACTTGCACTTCCCCAGGTCCTTCCGTAAGATTGGTGATGGCGACTCCAGAGAAAAATTGATCGCCGATTCTGGCGAATCGTGGGAGAACGGGCCGCACAATAAATGGTTGACTCACCACTATTTTTTCCTCGCTGTAGCCAAAGCAATCCTCTTCTCCTACCGCTACTGCCATTATTCGCCAGGTGGTTAAATTATCCGGGAGTTTAAATTGAAAGCTAGCTTTTCCATAACGATCGGTCACCAGTTGGGGATTATAATAGGCCAGTTTTAAAAATTCTTTCCGAACCCTGATGTCACCCATTCCTGCTAATACACCACCTCCATACCCGCTTCCTTTTTGCAATAATTCTGCTTCGGTGATAACGAATGGTCGATTATCATTTATTCTTCCAGAGAAACCGCGTTGAGCGTAGACTACTTTCACCAGGTCGGGTGGAGAATAACCGGAAAGAGCCAGAACGGCCTCATCAACCACCATCACGGTCAATTCGGTTGGTCCATTGGGGTTCTGGACTTCAATATGGACCGACATTTGTTCTGCCGGCCGGGCTTTGAGCTGATCAGGTTTAATTTGCAGCTGGAGATAACGTGACTCGCGGGAAATCTGGAAAGGCGCAAAGCCTATTCGCTCGATATGTTTACCCGACTCTTCTTTCACCGGCACAATAGGATCTCCCAGCCGAAACAGAGCGGCACCAACATAGGCGTTGGGAAGCATTTCTTCTGTAATTTTGAATTTGTAAAGGTACGAACTTCCTTTGAAGTTAATGATTTCCTGTTGGAATATTTTCTCACGGCAGATGGTGATGAATAATTCAGCTTCCGGGAAGGGGGATTGAATGAAAGCAGTGGCTTCATCACCGATGCGGTATTCTTTTTTGTCCATGATAATCTCCAGACGATCTTCGCCGGTTTCCTCCCAGGGAACATATTCCTCTCCGGCTACCCACATGGAGACGGCTGTTGAGGTTCCGGGAGTCGGATCCTTTTTCGGCTCAGCCAGTATGAAGTAACTTCCGGCTTCGAGAGGTGTGAATGAAACCTGCACCGGTTTATTCGAACTTTTTATTTCTTTTGTCGATAGTACCTTTTTGATGATATTTTGTTCGGTAGTCAAACGGCCGTCTGGAGTTTCGGTTTGTACAGAGTGATATTCTTTTTTAACTAATTTCACATTCAATGGAATATCGGATTTTACAATTCCTTCCGGTGAAGTAACAATTACTGCTACTTCAAAAGGTTTATTTTTTGTGACTATCCATGTAGAAAGCTTTAAACCAATGAGCTTATCATCGGGCAGTAACACCGCTTCCTGTCCGGCAGAAACTGTTTGACGTGAAACATCCTCAACTTCAACATCGAAATAGTAACTCATTGGATAAGGTATATCTTCTCGGGTTAGACGAACTGTCTTTTGACCAATACCTCGCGTGTCGAGTGCCAAAGTTTCCCGCAGATAGCTACTCGATAGAGCCACTTTTTGATCCTGTAGATAATCAGGTATACCGAAGGAGTATTCTTCCCATCCTTTGGGCTGGAAATATGTTTTCCGGCGGGTGATATTCAAAGAAGATGAGGCATTACTCATTGGAGCGCCAAAATAATACTTACCCTCCCAGTTAATTTGAAGTGGGGTGCCCGCGACCGCGAGCTTTTTATCCAAATCAAGTTTTACCTGAAATTCTGGTACTCGAAATTCAGCCAGGCGGAATTCCCCATAAAATTGTAGACCTGGATCAGGAGTTTTAGCGACCACCTGATAGTAACCCAATGGTTGGCCAGGTCGGGTGGGGATTTCAAAGTGAAAAGTACCGAAATCACTCACTTTAACTTTACCGATTTCTTTTTCTGCGCCCAGAGGATCTCGCAATTTAATCATATATTCCTGGCCTTTGCCGTTCATTAGCCTTCCGTACCACAGGTAGCGGGAAATCCCTTTCATCTGAACCGTATCGCCGGGTCGGTAAAGATATTGATCAGAAAAAATTGTTCCACGGGAAATCGGGCGTTCTGCTTCCCAATCGGCCATTATTCCAAACTGCCAGACAGAAGGATTACCATATGCATCAGTCTGTAAAAAAGTCCAATCATCACCTTTTTCGGCGATGATTAACAGGCGGGGTGGTTCAGGAGATCCGAACTGTTCCTGATCATATAAAATGTCATCGGGATCAGCTTCTGGTGGATACAATTCATTAAGTACCTTGCTGGTTATGCGACGTTTAGTGCATTTGGCCATATCCGGTCCGGAAAGGTTCAGCAGTCCGCTGTTATCGGTCGTTCCCTGGAAACAAGGTTCAATCTTCTTAATCTCACTACCACTGATGCGGTCCCATAGTTTATCCAACCGTGGCAGATCATCTTCGCGATAGATGGTAATTTTCGTTTGCGGGACGGGTCGTCCATCGGTCAATTGATTTATTTTAACAATTCCATTGGAGGGATGAAATTGAGTATAGATTCCCAGATTTGTTCGCAAGATAAGACCATTGAACTGGATGGGTTGATCAAAACATTGTACCTTGGGAGAGCGAAAATTATAAGCCACCACTCCATAATTGCCACCGCGTAAAAACGGGCGCAGATCAAGGAAGGATTTTCCTATTTTAGATTCATTCAATGGAATACTCATCTGCTGCTCAGCGCTTTTAATGGTATTTAGCAGTTGTTGGATTGAATAGTAATAATCGAGTTTTTCCCTCACCAGGATCTGTTCGGGCTGCAGGGAGAAAATTTTGAAGAAGGCGTTGTTGATGTTAATCGTTTTTATTCCCACAATTGGTTCCAGGTTGGGGGTGATTATCTGATAACCACTAGGACCCCACATTCGGGGAGTATATTCGCCGGTAGTGAAGGTGACGGTCTGAGGATTTTCCAGGTCTTGATTGAAAACATCTTTCAGACCAGCTTTGAGGGTTACCGTGTAGGTTGTGTGGGGCTGCAGAAGATAATCGTTTATTCCCAGGTCATTGTCCTGACAACCGTAAAGGTAGAAAGGAAATTGCTCGGTGGCTGGTTCGATGATGATAAATTGATCAAGATCTTTATATTGGGGGCGGTTTGTAAATGATAGAATGGGGAGAGTTACAAGATTGGCACCGCATCCGCCGCAGAATCCGGTCTGCAAAAATCGAAAAGGGGGAAAGGTCCGGAAGCTGGAGGTGATAGTATGAGGAATTGTACGATTCCCCCGTTTGGTTTTTAATCCTTCAAGAATTACCACCGTGTAGTCTGTATCTTTTTTCAATAGCTGGGTTGGTTTTAAGAAATAACGAAACCAGACTCGTCCCATCCCAATGTCTTTTTCACTCACTGGATTCTTTTCATCTTCCAACAGACGGCAATCTACTTTTCTATTGTTCTCCGTTTCCATTAGTGAGCATTTTTCTCCGAGAGATTTCAGATCGAGCGCGGCATTGCTGCGCACCTCGACGGCCACATCCACATTAACCTGCCGGTTACCGTTGTAAGGGGTAATTTGAATCTGCGGAAAAGGTGTCTGAAATTCCCAGAAGAAATCATTTTGCAGTTCATTTCCAAAGATATCTTTTAAGCCTTGTGCAATTTTTACCTGAAAATTTGTCGCCAGCGGTAAACTTTGGGCTGGTTGAAAAACCACCGTAGAGGTGCCCAAAAAACGGAATTTTCCCTCCACAGTTGGCTGCAAGGAAAAATACTGTAATATTTTTTCTCTTTCGGTATCGCTGAGAGTGGTGAGAGGAATTAGCGGATTGGAAAAGTCGATTTTGATTTGGGCCTGTCCACGGGTTTCTCCCTGCGGGGCATAGGAGATTATACGAAGCTGCGTATCAGCCACGGCGATCGAATCGGCCCCCGCCTGGTAAAAATAAGGTTGAGTGCCAGCGTGAATAACCTCGGTTTCTAACTTTTCTTTTTTTTCACCGCAGGAAAAGAAAAGAGTTAAGATTATTAAAATGGCGAGAACATGAAGATAAGGTAGAGATTTCATTTTGGTCTCCTGCCCATCTGATGGGTCATATAAAAAGTAAAGTTATCTTTTGATCAGCCTCATCTAACTGCTGATGTTTAAAGTGTCGAAAGTCCACAAATGAAATGCTGTTTTGAGAAACGCTGCCGAAGTGTGAAAGATTGGGATTCGCATTTTGTAATATATCTTCAATGATTGGAAAAAAATTTTGTCACTCAAACTGTTACCCGTTTGAATTTGAAGTAAATTACAAAAATTAAAGTGCCAATCAATATCTTTTTCTCGCTCGGTCAATTCATTATGCAGAGCGAGATGTCATTAACTAAGTCCCGCTATTTAGTGGCAGGTTTGATCGGAACACTCTGAAAGGTTTCCGGATAGAAGAATTTTTTCAAACCTGGCTGCAGATTGGAAATGAAGTAAATGTGAAATCTCCGAAAGAAACTATATCGTGAAAATAATTTTGATATGATCGAAAGAGAATATTTTAAGTTCCCCAGGCGTGAAGGGTACCATGGATCAGTAAACGATCTCTTCCAGTTTTTTTTGCCTGTTGTAAAGCCTCTTCGGCGGCTTTTATCACATCTTCTGGTTCGCGCAGGTTTTCATTCCGCTCGGCGATGCCGATACTCACCGTTATTTTGATTTTTTCATTAGAGCGGGGAGCATTATCCGGATCTTTCGGTTTTTGCAGTGGTCGTTTTCTGCTGCGGATAACAAAGAGTCTTCTGGAAATCTTTCGGCGCAACTGTTCCATTATCAACCGGGTTTCATTGACCGATTTTTCCGGTAAGATGATACAGAATTCTTCTCCGCCATACCGGAATATTTTTCCCGAACCTGCAACTCCCTGAGCCCTGGAAGCAACCATTCGAAGTATTTGATCTCCGGTTTCATGACCATATTCATCGTTGTGAGTTTTCAGATTATCTATATCGACGATGGCAATGGAATATCGGGCAGGCAATTTTAGGAAAGTCTCACTTAAGGAGCGGCGAGTGGGCAGGCCTGTTAATTCATCTCGGGAGGCGACTTTATGGGAATATTTCAGAGAAGACAAAATCAGAATGAGACCGCCGGTTGATAAATATGCGGAGGCCGGTGCAGGAGAACCTTTCTCCACCAGAGCCCCGAATACGCATAACAAAACCCAGAACAAACCACTCTCAATCATGTCCTTTCTCAGAATGTAGTTGACTACTAAAAAAATGGCGGTAACAATGAATATTAACATTGATAGTTGAGGAATATCAGCCTGCTGAAACCAATCACTTTTCAGGAATTCCCAATTGAGAAAGGAAAAGAATGATAAGTAGCGGAATTTAACCAGTGTGTAAATTATGAAAGGTTGAAGACAGATCAGGCTTAGTCTCCAAATCCCTTGCCAGGTAAAAATTCCTCTTTCACGCAGGAAGGCTATGATCAAAATATTCAATGGGAGAATGAAGCTGATGATATTGAAGACAATAAGATCGATGTTAACCCCGGCGGTGAACTGGAAAGTCAGGGTTTGCAGGGTGCGATCAGCCATAGTTAAAATGAGAAGGACAAAAATCAGGCGGCTACGGCTGAACTTCCATCCAATGTAGAGTCCCAACAGGAAAATAAGATACGGTAGAAAATTTGAAAAAACAGGTAGCCAGGACTGAAAGAATTCAACCTGTAGCAATATCAATAGAAAAAAATAGGGCGCACTGCCTGGCAAGAAAAATTTTAAGACCAATCCCCAGACCGACATTAACTTACCTTATGTTTCCTGTTAGTATATTCGAACAATTTGTAGGCAAACTTTAATTGGACTATGAATTCAGGAGTGGGAGGAATTTTTTATGGATACTTGTGCCAGACGGTAGGCATCGGGGTGAGTAGTCAATAAATGTGGATTACCGTTTTTTATTCCGTAGATTTGACCGTTGCTGTATACCCGGATGCAATCGTATTTACAAAAAAGCTGGTCCACCAGTTGGTGAAAAAAATGTAACCATTCGCTCTCTTCAATTTCCGGGTTTATTCGCTGATAATTATAGGCGATCTGATTCTGCTGCAATTTTTGGTCGGCCTTTATTTTTTGCTGTTCTTCTTCTTTAAAAAATCCGAAGCGGTCGGCTGAGCCTTCATTAAATTTCCAGAAACTCTGGCGGTCCAGTTCGATGTAATCGGCAGGAAATGATTTGGTTTTTTTATTGTCTATCTTCACGCTCATTTTCACGGAATCAGAGATGTGAACAACCGATGTTTTATTCAATTAAAAGTTTTATTATCAAATGAAATAGAATGAGTTACAAGAATTATAATTTTAAAAATTAGATTTTGAGTTTATACCAGAGGTTCAAATAACTAAAAATAAATTTACCAGACACTGAGCTTAATTATTTTATCGAACTATCAATTATATAACATCCGGCACGGGAATCATGATCAAGTACCCATTCTTTGGAACTTTCATGTCTGAGCAACCACAGGACGACCAGATCTCCTCCTGCTGCGGCGGTAAAAATTAACCCGTAAAGGAAGACCACTCCGCTTCCAGTGAGCAGTCCGATGAACACCGGGATGAATCCCTGGATAACAGCAGGCAATATGGCTCCCAGCCGATAGGCTTGGATCGGCAGAGCTTCTCGGCAATGGGCATACGGCGATAGAACCTTCCAGTTTACTCCGTAACGGATTGTTTTTATTGATTTTTTTCCCAGCAAAGACCAGGCAATTCCATGAATAAGCTCATGCAGAAAAATGCCGGCCAGTATGACTATAATAAACGTCCCCAGGTAATGAACAATTTCATGGCGAGCCTGAATAAGGCCGATTTTTCCCCAACTGATGAGAAATAAGAATAAGAAGAGTATGGTTAAAGGCAGAGCGAATATCAGGCTGTAATTATTAGCGGCAACCATTGAAATGGAGAGATCATTTTTGATTTTTACGTCTGTATCATTCATTGCGCGGGCTCAATTTTATTGTCCAATCAGCAGTATTTTGTGGGCGCTTTTGATGAGAAACCTGGTTAAACTGCCGACCATGAAATTGAACATTCCTTTTTTAGAATGAGCACCAACCACTACCATATGTGCCCAATCCAGGTAAGTATCTTTTATGGCATCAATAATGTGCTCCGTCTCCCATTTTTTCTGAATGTTTTTGAAATTATGGCATTGAAGATAGGTTTCGGCCTGTTCAAGCAAATAGAATGTTTTTTCCTTTTCTTCCTGTGAAGTAAGTAATAGGACGTCAAAAATTTCTGGCTGGACCAATTGGGCGAACCGCTGCAGAGCGCGGGCAGCAGGGTAACTTCCATCAAAAGCTATCAGTACTTTTATTTTTTCCCGGGGAATGCGGGGGAAAACTAATTTTTCAGGAACAGCATAAATTGGAGTAATGGTTTCATCCAGAATTTCTTCCAGGGAATGGCCCGGGGAATCATGAGTTTCAAAATGAAAATAGGTCCGCATTCCCAGAAGCATGGCATCATAAAAAATGGATTCCTGAATGATGCGTTCGCTGGGATTTCCCTGCAATTCTACTTCATGGAAGGGAATGCCCTCTTTTTTACATTTCTCCCTAAATTTTTTGAGTAGTTTTTGAACTTGCTTTCTGGCATCCTCCTGTTTGGATTTCTCTATTTTTTCGGCATAATACAATCCACCCAGTGGCACGGGGCCAATCGATTTTTTAATTCCAGGGATATCCAGAATGACCATCCCGGTCAATTCAGCTTGATTCAGTTTGGCCATGGTCGTACCGACTTCCAGAGCTGAATCAGTAAAGGGAGAAGGATCAAGTGGAATGAGAATTCTCTTTATCATGTATGAGCTCCTTGTAATACATTCAGGTGACGAAATTCTTTAGCATATTAATAAACGTCTGCTCAATATATTATCAAACTTTTCGAAAAGCTATCATTCATGTTCAAGAAAGCAGAAGTTCAATCTTAACCAGCACCGCCGGAAGCACCTCCACCTCCGCCTCCGCCACCACTGGAGGCCCCTCCTCCCGCTCCACTGGAAGAACTCATGGTGCTGCTGGCAATACTTATCATCGATGTGATGGCACTGGCGAAATCGGCAGGGGAAGCGAATCTTCCCACTGGATAGTGGTACCAATAAAAGTAGTGATGCTGTTCATCGACCGATAAAGATAACATCATTTTTTCGATAACTTTGTTTCCTACTCCCAGTGCAACACCATATACCAGAAAAGAGGGCCACATCTCTTTACTCGATTCCTGCAGGAAGGAATATTTCTTCAAATATTTTTGCAATGCAGTTAATTTTTTGAGACGCAGTTTCACTTCCGGAGTGTAGCGAAGAATAGCCAGAGAGAGCCAAAAAAATGTTGCTCCGCTCACAATAGCTATCGTTCCCGCGTTTCCCAGATAAACCACAATCAGTATCCCGGCAGCTAGAATGGCTAAAGAAGTTAAAATGGAATAAACAGTAGCTCGTTTACTCTCCCGATCGTAATAGGGTTGATTCTGAAGATGATTTTCTACCAGTTTTTTCCATTCGGTGAACCATTTTCTTACTGTGCTGGACTCTTTTCGAAAGGTGGAAAAGTTGACCGAGGTTTCTCCCTTTCCTAAATTGGTAAAGATAAACTCTAATAAATCCTTTTCGAAATCCAACAATTGATCATCAGCTTTTTGCTGATAAATTAATTGTAGAACAAATTCTGGCGGTTTGGTTCCCCACCATTTTTTCTCAGGAGGAGATGATTGTTCAATGTTTAGATAACCACGTCGAGCCAGATCTAAAATTGTCGCAATAATCGCATGACCGTAAACCTGTCCATGGTGAAGAAATGCACTGGTCACAGCTGGTGGTTCATCAAGAGGCAGCTCGGAGGTCATCGTTTCATAAAAGGGCACTCGATGACTCTGACCGTGTTTTAAAAAAAGTAGTAACCAGATGATGGGGGGAATTCCCGCTAACAGCAAGGAAATTTTCCAGGCGAGGGACTGCTTCTGCTTTTTGCTTTCTTCTTTTTCTTTTGCACGTTCTCGCTCCATATTAGATTTTACAGCCCAATCTTCTTCTTCGGCAAGGATATAAGACAGCTGGGATTTTGCCATTCGGCGTTGGCCGCTGGGAACCCAGCTTAAAGGAAATACGACTCTGGCTTCCCAGAATTGCTGAGCTGGCAGGGGTGATACCTCTAATTTGATTTTCCCTTCAAAGAATTGGATGGTCCCCCACAGCGGACCATGAGCCCAGGCCCGGACCTCCGGGTAGGTAGCGGTTTGAGGAAATGCAATAGTAATATCAACTTTTCCCACCTGAAATTGATTATCCGCGCCTACGAACTGGTAATAAAACTCGGCGACATCCTGATACAAAGTCACTGCATCACTCAAACGATATTGTAAAATAAAGTTGCGTGTTTCATTTTGTGCCTGATAGAACCAACGGACATAAAATTCATCCGGGTAGGATTCAATATAATAACTTCCTGGTTGGGAATCTGAGCCAGGTAGGTAAATAATTGACTCATCCTGTAATAAAAAATCCTTTACTTCTCCCAAACCCTGTAGTGGAAGTCGATAATCCGCCCAGGAAAATTGACCTCGAAAAGTATAGGTCCGGGCTTCACGAATAAATAAACTCCCATCGGTTTCAATAGTAGCTTCAATCTCGATACGATCGATGGTAAAGCTTTTAGAAAAGATGGTCTGTGCACCTACCATGATAATTATAATTGCCAGCTTAAGAAAAAGCATCACCTTATGAAACATTCTGATCTCCTGAATTTTTTTATTGGTTAAAGAGATCTTCTACTATTTTCCGAGCTTTTGTGAAAGCGATAGCGCGGTGACTGATACGGTTTTTTATTTCTTCCCCCAGTTCAGCATAGGTTTGGTGATATCCTTCCGGGATAAATAATGGATCATATCCAAATCCACCAGACCCACGAAGTTCTTCAATGATATGTCCCCGAACCACTCCTTCTACAATTCTTTCAATATGGGGACCAACTATGGCCACGACACAACGAAATTGGGCTCCGCGTTTTTGGGCGGGCACATGTCGCAGGCTTTCTAACAATTTGCGATTATTGGCGGCATAGTCACGCTCCACACCGGCGAAGCGAGCTGAATAAACTCCGGGGGCTCCTCCTAAGGCATGCACCTTCAGGCCAGAATCATCAGCTAGGGAAAGCAGGGAGGTATGACGAAAAACAGTTCGGGCTTTAAGCAACGCATTTTCTTGAAAGGTGGAACCGGTTTCTTCAATGGGGGGTATTTCTGGAAAATCCCGCAAAGACAGAATGTGCCAGGGAGGATTATTCATGATACTGATAATTTCATTCAGTTTATGGACATTGGTAGTAGCAATGACGATTCGTCTGACCGGGTGAGTGCTCATTTAACTTTTCCAGGAATTCAAGTATTCCACATATTTTTGAAGCAGTTTCTCACTCAGTTCAGCAGTAGGTGCATCGGTCTGAATATGGAAATAGGCTTTTTCTTTGTCGGGTATGAAGAGCACCGTTCCCTGATCCAAAATCAAGCGAACTCCATCAATGAGCAAGCGTTTCTGTCCTTCTGTATTCTTAATGATGTTTCTCATCACCTGTCCTTTTTTATCCCATGGACAGGGGACAGAAGTTTTTCGAATATGGATAGGAGGTAGTTTTTCCAATAAATCTTGTAAAGTCTTATTTGACAGGGAGAGCATTTCCAGAATCTTTGCAATGTTGTACATCCCATCGGAAGAGAATTGGAAGTTGCTGAAAATAAAACCGCCGCGGGTTCCAGCCACAAAAGGGATTTTTTGTTTGATCACTGCGTTCATCATCCCCTGATGATCCCCGCTGGTGTAAATGAGATCACAACCCTTCTGTGCACAGATTTTTTCTATGAAAATGCTGGCATCTATCGGAACAGCCATTTTTTTATACCCATACGTTTCCAGGGACAGTTGACTGATGGCCAGCATGAGCTGTTGATGATCGAAAAGGTTACCACGGCCATCGATGACTAAAATTTTTTCGGCACTGGCATTGAGGATGAAGCCCACATCTGCATTCACAACTGGTACAATATTTTGGACCTCCTGCACGGTTTTTCGACTTTCGATCGGATCATGATCCAGACGATGACCTTCCAAGTATGCATTTAGTGCGACAACTTTTACTCCTAATCGACCCAGGATAGGAGGTAGAATTTGCGAGGCACCTCCAAATGAAAAATCGATGACGACTTTAAAATTTTTTGATTGGATAGCCTCCGCATTCACCTGATTGAGGAAATCGGATCGGTAACGATCGGTGACCTGAATGGGAAAATCGATGGGACCGATTTTCTCACTGGAGGCTCGGAAAAAATCTTCCCCGAAAAAGAGACGCTCTATCGACTTTTGCTTTTTTACTGGCAAATCACTTCCATCGCTGTCCAGAAAAATTATTTCCACGGTTTCCGGATGGCGAGGTGAAAGACGACTCACCACACCGGCCGCTACCGAATGCGTTCGAAGTTGATGCCTGACAATTGGAATGGGGATATTTCGTAAATCGTATACCTGAATGCCAGTAGACATCAGCCCGGTGATAATGCCACGATTGACCATTCGACAGGCCGTACTGCTATCTCTGGCAACCATAACGGTTTTATCCATCCCCACCATTGCGCCCAACGCAGCTCCCAATTTGGAGGCGAATTCCGGTGTTATTTCACGATTCACCAGACCGATTACCTTTGATTCGCTGAATAATTCGCGTAGCCAACGATCGCCCCGGATCAGGCTGGAGTTCAGAGTAGCGCCGGATTCGACCTCTTTATTAGGCCAAATTTTTATATTCGCTTTTATGGTCGCTCCATTTCCAATCGTCACATCATCGCTAATGAAACAATTCTCCGAAATGAATGCTTCTGAACCAATCCGCGTCCGGGAACCGATGACGTCCTGGCGAAGTTGGGAATTCTCTCCCACGGTTACCCTATCCCACAGAACCGATTCCTGGATTTTAGCTTGAGGATGAATGGTACAGTGAGTACCGATGATGCTTTTTTCAATAATTGCTTCGGCACCAATCGTGGAATGAGGTCCGATTAAAACCGGTGCTTTAATTTTTGCCTGGGGATCTACTTTAGCCGTTGGATGGATCCAGCATCCATTCTGTTGCTGATATTCAGATAACCAGAGTTTTACCTCACCGCTCAATGCATCAAAGTTGGATTGCAGGTATTCGTTCAGGTTTCCCACATCTTTCCAGTATCCTTCAACAATGCAGCCGTACAGCGGAGCGTTTCCACGCAGCATCACCGGGAATAAATCTTTACTGAAATCGAATTCTTCGTGGTAAGGAATGCGTTGAAGCACCCGCGGCTCAAGGATATATATGCCGGTGTTAATGGTGTCGCTGAAAACCTGTCCCCAGGCAGGTTTTTCCAGAAAGCGGGTTATTTTTCCGTCATCGTTGGTTATCACCACCCCATATTGCAGTGGATTGGTTTGCCGGCTAAGGGCAATGGTTGCTTCGGCTCCCTTTTGTTCGTGGAATTGGATGATTTCGTTTAAATTGAAATCAGTGAGCACATCCCCGCTGATAATGATGAATCGTTCTGTCAGCAATTCTTCAGCGTTTTTTACGCTGCCGGCTGTTCCGTAATCGGATTCAGCGTAAATATATTTTAAATGGACGCCCCAATTTTCACCATCCTTGAAATATTCAGTGATAACGTGAGGTTGGAAGTAGAGCAAGACCACGATATCTTTGATCCCATATTTTTTTAAAAGCAGGATAATATGCTCCATCATTGGTTTGTTCATCACCGGAGTCATGGGCTTGGGGATGTTGGATGTCAGAGGACGAAGTCGGGTGCCGAAACCACCGGCCATGATAACTGCTTTCATTTATCGGACCTCCAACTTTATTTTATCACTGATCATGTTTTCAAACGCCATAAAAATCCTTTTTCCATCCCGGTTGATATATCGTAAGAGAGGACGAGTAAATGTAAACCCACTGCCGTACGATGTACTGATTCAAATATTTCATTGCCATCTACTTTCTCTTATTTCAAATAGTTTCCATGCTGGATGAAAATTATGTTTCGTACACTTGATCTAAAATTTTTTAGACCACAATTTTCTCTACAAGGTCTACATAGCTTTGAGCCACTGGTGTCAATGAGAAAGATGAAAGATGAGTTAATAATTCACTTAAATTTTTTCCACTGGTCTCTTCATCTGTCGTGTTGTCTATAACAGCCTCGCATTCCAAGAAAGATCCCAGATGGTCGACATCATCCAGATGAATGCGCACATTTTTAAATTGGTAAAGAGTTCTCTTTTTTTTAACTATAGATCGGATACCCAGAGCGTTTTCCAAAAGATCTTTTAGAAGATTTGCATGGCTGGGGTGATAAATAAAGTATTTACTTAATCGGGCATTTTCGTCATCATTTCTCTGATAGAAGATGAGTTCAGCTTCAGAATTAGTCTGAAACCGTAATTTTAGTCTTCCCCTGTTTACCCGGAAGTAGACATCTATTTGTTCCTTTTCCCACTGAAAACTGATAGAAGGATGATGGTGAAGAAAGGAGCGAATTTCAGAAAGAGAGGGAGTATGGAATTTAATTTCAATATTTTTCATGGAAAAAGTCAACGATTTCTGTGGGAAATTAATAGGATATTTGAGTTTAAACAAGCCGCTTTTCAGGTGGTGGTGAGGCCTTTGCGATTTTAAAGGAAAGAGCCTCCTTTTGGTTTCGTTGGACAGTTGGGAGATAAGTTTTGATAGAAGTGAAGAAATTATTTTGCAGGAATATGATGAAGTATCGTGATTCTATTCTTTATGATGCTAATTTTTTATTATGACGGGAAGGGGAAAGGCATCTTGACTTTGTGGGAAAAAACCTTTAATTTTAGTTCCCAATTTTTAAAACGGGGCGTAGCGCAGCCTGGTTAGCGCACCTGCCTTGGGAGCAGGGGGTCGCTGGTTCAAATCCAGTCGCCCCGACCAGGTAAAAGATGAAAGATTGAAGACTAGAAAACGGTAGTAGTTAAAAAATACTAAAATCGTAATTACTGGTTGCAAATTTCTTTTCATCTTTCATCTTTACCATGAAGCTCCCTTAGCTCAGTGGATAGAGCAGCGGCCTTCTAAGCCGTTGGTCGGAGGTTCGAATCCTCCAGGGAGTGCAGGTTGTATTTTGGTTGAAGCGATAAAATGTGG
>Ga0067045_1027390_pt1 | contig 172927 bp, 163 predicted proteins | sample TerdegcTABiofilm_FD_59184 | JGI IMG/M metagenome (GOLD analysis project Ga0067045, IMG submission 59184) | Combined Assembly of (Gp0054472, Gp0054536) Wastewater bioreactor microbial communities from Singapore -Terephthalate degrading... | reverse complement strand
ATGTGCACAGTGCTTTAGGATATTTATCACCAGAGGAGTATGAGTTAAAATACTACAGGGAGCAGCAGAGAAATGTTGCATGAGGCTCTACAAATTGGAAGACTAAAAAGTGTCCTCAAAAATGGGGTGCAGTACATCTCCCCAGAATTTTTTAGGCCTGCAGAAGTAGATATTCTCTGTGGTGATTTTCGAAAAGCTGAGGAGAAACTTGGATGGAAACCGCAAACAAAATTTGAAAAGTTAGTTGAGATTATGATGGAAGCAGATTTGAGAAGAATTAGTAGTAAATAGAGAAAGATAATAATACTGTACTATTATGAAGATTTACATTGACGGACTATTCTATCGGGGTTCAGGGATAGGTAGGTATTATGAATCTTTAGTAAAAGAACTATCAACGAGGGGTCATGTAATTTACACTGTAATACCCGAGAGATTGCGAGCAAATTTTCAAGATGACTTTAGAGGATACGATAATATCCAAGTGTCTTTTGTTAATTATGAAAAATTTTCTATATCAGGTTTTTTTAAACACTCTGAGATTGTGAGGAAATTAGAAAAAAAAGTTGACATATTCTTCTTTCCTCAAATCAATCTTCCCCTATACGTTCCCAATAAGGTTGTCACAACTGTTCATGATTTAGCCCCTTTTACAGTTTTTTGGGATAGAAACTTTATAAAAAAATTTGCTTTCAAATTTTTTTTAGAGAGAGCAATCAAGTACTCAGAAAAAATTATATGCATTTCAAATACAGTTAGAGATAGTCTTTTAGAAATTTATCCTCAATGCACAGAAAAATTAATTGTAATATATAGATTTGTAGATTCAAAATTCAATTCTAATTTTCAAAAGAAGCACCTTTTAGACCGACCATATTTACTGTACGTTGGAAATCGAAAAAAGAATAAAAACTTAGTAGGATTAATAAAAGCATTCAAAGAAATCAGCAATGAAATACCACACAATTTAGTTATTGCTGGAGCAAGGGATAGAGACTCTAAATTTGATGAGGTTGACAATATGATAAATAGTCTCGGTTTGTCAGATAGAGTGATAACTTTTGTATCACCAGATGATTCGACAATTATTAATTTATACCACAATGCTGACCTTTTTGTATTTCCCTCTTTTTTTGAGGGGTTTGGATTACCGCCTTTGGAAGCTATTTCTCTTGGTTGTCCTGTGGTTTTATCTGATATTCCCATATTTAGAGAATTATTTGAGGATTCTACATTGTTCTTTAATCCATATGATATATTTGATATTGCTAAAACTATAAAGAAGACAGTTTTAAATGAACGACTCCGACTATCACTCTTAGATAAGCAAAAAGAAATACTCAAAAAATTTGATAGAGTAAAGATTATAGATAGCTTTGAGAATCTAATTAAGTCAGTTTGTGATAAGTAATAATGAGTAGAATTCTACATATATCGACCTATTATCCCCCCAACAAGGGAGGGGTTGAGCAGACAGCTTATGATATCGTATGTGGTCTGAAGGATAAGTATGAACAAAAAGTAATATGTTTTAATCATGAAAAGAAAACAAATTTTGAAATTTATGATGGAGTTGAAGTTTATCGAATTGGATATTTTGCTAAAGTAGCATCTCAGGCAATTTCTTTTAAATACCTTGAAGTTTTAAATTCCTTATTGAAATCTTTTTCACCCCAGATAATCTATGTCCATCTGCCAAATCCTCTTATAACAGTGTACTTACTTTTGCTTAAGAATAGAGTTAAAAAACTTGTTTTGCATTGGCACTCTGATATCGTGAGGCAAAGACTAATAAAACCTTTCTATAAACCATTTCAAGAAATGACCTTGAAGCGTGCTGATCTCATTTTTGTTACAAGTGCAGAATATCTTGAGGGTTCTGAAGATCTTAAGCCATTTAAAAACAAAGTAAAAGTTTTGCCGAGTGTTGTAAATGAAAAAAAGTTTATATTAAATGATGAAAATTTTAGAAATATAGAAAAAATTAGGAGAAAATTCAACAATAAAAAAATAGCACTATTTGTTGGAAGGCATGTAAAATACAAAGGGATTGAGTATATTATTAAATCGAGTGATTTGATAAATAAGCAAGCAGTTATTTTGATTGGTGGAGAGGGTCCGCTTACCAATAAACTCAAAAAAATGGCTCAAAGTAAAAGGAATATCTACTTTATTGGAAAATTAACTGATGAAGAATTGAAAGAATATCTCTATAGTGCATACATTTTCCTCTTTCCATCAATTACAAGAAATGAAGCTTTCGGATTAGCTCTCGCTGAAGCTCTTTATTGCGGCGTCCCAGCAGTAGGATTTAAAATAAAAGGTTCTGGAGTAAATTTTGTCAACAGAGATGGATTTACTGGTTTCATGGTTGAAAATGGAAATTATGTTGAATTTGCGAATAAGATAAATTTACTTTTAGAGAATGAATCTCTAAGAAATAGTATGTCTGAAAATGCTAAAAAATGGGCAAGAGAAAATTTTAGTTATGAAAAAATGGTAAATAATCTAATTAACGAACTTTATCGACTATCATAATAGAGAGGAGGTTTTAAAGTGATTATACGTGCCCGTGCGCCTCTTAGGCTTGGACTTGCTGGAGGAGGAACAGATGTAAGTCCCTACTGTGATTTATACGGTGGAGCAGTTCTTAATGCAGCTATATCTCTTTTTGCCTATGCAACTATTGAACTTATGGATGAAGGTAAGATTATTTTTAATGCAGAAGATAAAGGTAAAGCAATTGAACATGAAAGCGTTAAAGAAATAGGGTATAATGGCGAGCTTGATTTACTCAAGGGGGTGTATAACAGAGTTGTTAGAGATTTTAATGATAGTAGAGCTTTATCATTTAAGCTTACTACTTATGTTGACGCTCCACCTGGGTCTGGACTGGGAAGTTCCTCTGCTTTAGTGGTGGCTGTTTTGGCTGCCTTTGCCGAATGGCTTAAACTTCCTCTCGGAGAGTATGATATTGCCCATTTAGCCTATGAGATTGAAAGGATTGATTTAGGAATGTCGGGAGGAAAGCAAGACCAATACGCTGCCAGTTTTGGTGGATTTAATTATATGGAGTTTTATGCTGATGACAAAGTAATTGTAAATCCTTTAAGAATAAAGTCGGAGATAATTAATGAACTTCAGTTTAATTTACTCTTATACTACACAGGAGTTAGCCGATTCTCATCGGAGATAATTGATGAACAGATAAAGAATGTAAAAGCAGGTAAAAGTCACTCTGTTGAAGCTATGCATAAACTTAAAGAGCAGGCTATGTTGATGAAAGAGGCAATACTTAAGGGAAAACTTGACCAGATTGGTGAGATATTAGACTATGGATGGAGATATAAGAGAGAAATGGCGGGTAAAATTTCTAATCCATATATAGAGGACATATACGAAGAAGCAAAGAAAGCAGGAGCAACGGGAGGGAAAATTTCAGGTGCAGGTGGAGGAGGGTTTATGATGCTTTACTGCCCAAGGAATACAAGATATAGCGTGATAGAGACTTTAAAGAAATTCGGAGGTGAATTTAGACGGTATCAATTCACAAAGTACGGGGTTGAGACATGGAGGGTTTGAATTCACACCTTCAAATAAAGGAAATAGGTTAATCCATGTCTGAAGCTATCATATTAGTAAGAGGGCTTGGAACAAGGCTTAGAGATGTAATTGATGATTATCCTAAATATGGCTAACGTACTAGGTAAACCTTTTCTTTGGTATCTTTTTAGTTTTCTTTCTGATGAAGGAATTAAGAGAGCTATAATTTTTGTTGGCTACAAAAAAGAAGTTATAATCGATTACTTTGTAGACAGATTTAAAGACATAGAGAGTATTTATAGTAGTGAGGAAATCCCTCTTGGCTCTGGAGGAGCTCTGAAGGAAGCTCTCAAATATGCTTCAAAAGAGAATGTCTTCGTCTTTAACGGAGATACTTTCTTTAAGTTTAAGTTAAACGAACTTTATGATTTTCATCTAATTAGATTGGCTGATGTGACAATTGCATTGAAGCAAGTGGAAAAGACAGGAAATATGGATTTGTTGAAATTCGTGAGGATGGTCGTATTTTGAAATTTGTCGAAAAAGGAGGGCATGGGAGTGGACTCATAAACGGAGGAGTTTATTTAGTGAACGTATTAAGGCTAAGAGAGATTTTGAGTCCGATAGATGAAAAGAAATTTTCTCTTGAGAAAGACGTAATCGAAAAGAATCTTGATAATATGAGAGTCTACGGTAAAATTTTTGTTCAATACTTCATTGACATTGGTTAAGAGAGGACTATGAGAGAGCCAATCAATTACTTCCAAGAATTTTTGAAATATCTTAGGTTTATCCAACTTAAAATTATAAAGAGCCTATTCTTTAAAATTAAAGTGATTTAATTAAATGGAAATTAGTTTGGATTTAATATTGAAACTTTTACCATATTACAGCTTGATTGTGATATTAATAGCTATTAGCTTTTTATCAAAAATTTACAAATATGAAATTTTTTCACTATTTATAGTTTTTTTGCTAATTATTTTTAGTGGATTTAAGGAGATAATAAGTCCTGATTTTGAAAGGTATGCTTATGCGTTTGAAAATATAGATTCTTTAGGTCCAGATAGTTTTGAGCCTTTTTTTATTATTTTATCAAAAGCATTAAAAGAATTAGGATTTAATTATTATGCATTATTTTTTCTTTATTCTTTTCTCACGATTTTTCTCATATATTTGTCAATTAAAAAATTAACTCCACACATTAATTACTCTATATTCATATACATATGCATACCTGGTTTCTTTCTTAACACTTTTGTAGAAATGAGGCAATCATTAGCAGTTGCATTGTTTTTTTATGGAGTAACTTTAAATATTAGGGATGAGCATAAACTTAAATCATTATTAATTTTTATTTTTGCAATACTTACTCATTATAGCGCTTTTCTTCCTATAGTTTTATATATTCTTGTGAGAAAGGGTTTGAAGAAAATTTTTTCTTTTAGAATATATACTTTTTTACTTATAGCAACATTAATATTTGCATTTTTTAGGATTGATATTATTTTTTTGATGGTAATAAATAAGATGACGAGTTGCTTATCCGATAATTTTTTTTACATAAAATATATCGAATACCTTAATTATTATATTGAGGGGAATACTGAACAAGTTAGTGGACAAATATATAAAAATGCTTTCTTTAATTTTATACTGCTATTTATAATATTTAATACCTTGCGAAATACTCAAGTCCAAATCTATATAATGCAACGAGATTATATTGCTCAAAATGTTATGATAAATTTGATGTTTTTAGGTGTCATGTTGCTTAACATTACCTTTAATTTTGCAGTATTATCAAGAATAGCTTATTATTTTTTAGTTTTTATTATTGTTTTATTGCCTAATTCTATATTATATATAAAAGATAAAATGCTAAAAATTTTATATTTATATGTCGCTTCTTTAATGTTTTTAGCAATTTTTATGAGAGGTTTATTGTATTTTTCAGAAGAAGTACAGCAATACATTTTTCTACTTTATAGAAACATATTATGGGATTTCATAACTGGAAATTTACATTGATGATTTGTTTCATAAATGCTCCGTGATAGGAAGGTTTTATGAGGCAATGTTATAGGAGTTATATACTGCGATATAGTGGTAATGAAGTAATAGAGATTTAATGTGATAAAATTCTTTATGGTGGAATATATATAGAATTTCCCAATGTAAATAGCTTATCCTTACCAAGTATGAAAGGGTGTTTGAATTTTTGTGATGACCCTACTCATGTAAGAGTTTATACAATTGTAGAAATTGCTAATATATTGCTTAAAAAGAATTTTAAAATCTTAAGAGCTGGTAGGCATAAAGTCATTTTAAATAACATACTTTTTGTCCCTAAATTAATTAAGATCAATATTCTCTGGGACTATGGGTGGTGCTTTTTGGGATATATTTAATTTTGCTGACTATGTTTTTGCAATAAAGAGAAAAACATCTTTGGAGGGTTTAAAATATGGATAAATTAGTCCTAACAGCCTTAGAAGATTCAGTTTCTGTTAAAAAAAGTATTATGATTAATCAAAAATTAATTGAAACTATTGTAAACGTAGCCAAGGAGATAGTAGACTGTTTTAGAAAAGATGGTAAGGTTTTGCTCTGTGGTAATGGTGGATCAGCTGCAGATGCACAACACTTAGCTGCTGAATTTTCAGGAAGATTTTATATTGATAGAGAACCATTATTTGCCGAAGCATTACATGTAAATACTTCTTACTTAACTGCAGTAGCTAACGATTATGATTATAATGAAGTTTATGCGAGGTTGATAAAGGCTAAAGTAAGAACTGGAGATGTTCTCATTGGTATATCAACGAGTGGTAATTCTATGAATATTATAAAAGCAATAGAAGTGGCAAATAATTTTGGTATCACAACGGTAGGCTTAACTGGAGAAGACGGAGGTAAAATGAGAGATTTGTGTAGATATCTAATAAGTGTGCCCTCAAAAGATACTGCCAGAATCCAAGAAGCACATATTACGCTGGGGCATATAATATGCGAAATTGTCGAAAAGGAACTATTTAAAAATGTTTGAGGTAGTTATATTAGCAGGTGGGCTTGGCACAAGATTACAAAGTGTTGTGAAGGATGTGCCAAAACCTATGGCTAAAATAAATGATAAACCTTTTTTATTTTATCTTTTGAAATACTTGGAAAGGAATAAAGTTAATAAAGTCATTTTAGCTGTGTATTATAAAAAAGATGTAATAATTGATTATTTTGGAAGTAATTTTAATGGAATACCTATTGTATACAGCATAGAAGATAAGCCACTTGGCACAGGTGGGGGGATAAAAAAGGCTATTGTTTATACAGAAAGTGAAGATATATTTGTACTAAATGGAGATACCTACTTCGATATTGAATTAAATGATTTATATTGCTTTCATAAAGAAAAATTTGCGGATATAACCCTCGCTTTGAAATTTATGAAAAAAGCAGACAGATACGGAACAGTTGAAATAACAGAAGATGGAAGAGTTACTAAATTTTTAGAGAAAGGATACAGTTTGTCTGGATTAATAAATGGTGGCATTTACTTAATTAAAAGAGATAGTTTTTTAAATGCAACAAAGGATTTTCCAAAAACTTTCTCTTTTGAGAGAGATTTATTGGAAAAGACTTTTAATTTAAAAATATATGGTAAAGCATTCGGAGAATATTTTATTGATATTGGAATTCCAGAGGATTATGAAAGATTTAAATACGAGTTTAAATAATTACGATAATAAATTGAAGAGACGTTCTATAGAATGATGCTTTTTGTCACCCTGAGGCGAAGCTGAAGGGTCTTCTCTATTGTAGCTAAGGAGATTCCTCGTCGCTTACGCTCCTCGGAATGACAAAAAACAGCTCGGAATGAAAAAAGGAATGATAACGAAAGAACATAAAAGCTATAAATTTTTGCATAGCCTAACAAAAACTTCGGAGGTTTGGAATGAACGAACAAGAGCGAAAGGAGCAATACTCTGACGAGATTGACCTTTATGAACTGCTTCTTGTGCTTAAAAAGAGGTTTAAGCTTATCGTTGCAGTTTCTCTCATGGGGCTTTTAATAGGAGGCTTGGTAACTTTTCTCTCTCCCAACATTTATCAGGCAAGGGCAACACTTTGGGTAGATTCATTGATTACTCAGGAAATCATGGAAAGATTTAAAACAAGCGATAACAAGTTTTCATTTATAATTCCTTTAGGACAAACCAAGTCGCCAGAGGTTAATAATCTATCTCTATCAATACTTAACAGCCTTGAGTTTAAAAAGAAAGTGCTTGATAGATTGATAAAACAGTATGGAGAAAGAGAAAATATGCTCAATTTGACTAAATCAATCAATAAAGGTAAAGGAGAAGTTGTTTTTAAGGCTGAGATAGATAAAAAGACTGGAAGCATTAATCTAATTTCTGAACAGAAGGATAAAAAAGTTGCTGAAGATATTCTGAAGTATGCTATAGATGAGTTTGAAAAGGAGCTTGACAACACATCTCAGATTTATTCAAAGGCAATATCAACAAAAACAGAAAACATTAAAAATAGTAAAAATTTTGTCTTGAGCGTTATAGAACAGCCTACCTCTCTTGAGTTTCCCATAAAACCAAAAAGAAAGCTCATTATCACAGTGGCTACGATAAGTGCTCTATTTTCAGGTATTTTTCTTGCCTTTGTGGTTGAGTGGTGGAGTAATGTCAGAGCAAGAGGTAAAAATTAAAGCAAATTTTATACTTTTAAGCGATAGAAAATAAAAGTGAAGATTTTTATAATAGATGTAATATAAGTGTTGGAGGTTTTTTATGGATGAGAAAACTTTATTAGAAATTGTGAAAAAAGCAGTAAGGGAAGAGTTCAATCTTTTTAAACAGGAAGTGGCGACAAAAGAAGACTTAAAAGCGTTTGCGACTAAGGAGGATCTGAAAGAGCTTAGAGAAGAGATGGCGACGAAGGAAGACTTAAAGGCGTTTGCAACAAAGGAGGATTTGAAAGCCCTCAGAGCAGAGATGGCAACAAAGGAAGACTTGAAAGCGTTTGCGACGAAGGAAGATCTGAAAGAGCTTAGAGCAGAGATGGCGACAAAAGAAGACTTAAAAGCGTTTGCTACAAAAGAGGACTTGAATAAATTAAGGGCAGAATTAATGTATGAGATTAACTACATAAAATCTGAGATGGTAACCAGAGATGATCTTAAGATTTATATAACCAAAGAAGACTTTAACATGTATATTGAGGCTATTTCTGAAAGGCTTGAAAGATTCTCGAGAGGCATTATGAGCATGCTTGAACATTACGAGCGTGATGTAAGAGAGCTTCACAAGAAATTTGAGCTGATTGATTTTGGTTTGCTTCTTACTCATCTTGACAGACTGGCTGGTTTCATGGAGAAAAAGGAACAGGAAAGAATTATCGCTGAAAACCAGCTTAAAAGAAATTATCTGGAGATAAGAGATAGAGTTAAAAAGATAGAAAGTATTATTGGTATGTAATTAAGTTCACATCCAAAATTTCCTTCTTTATGTAATGCGAGTCTGTTCAAAAAGTTGGAGTTATTGATTTTCAATAAACTCCAACTCCTCTTATTTTTCATTTACCCACATCTGTCATTCCGCTTTCACTCGGCCATTCCGAACTTCTTCCTGTCGTTCCGACTCCTTTCCCCTGTCATTCCAAGGAGCATGAGTGACGAGGAATCTCCTTCTCCAAAGAAGTAGACCCCTCGCTTACGCTCGGGGTGACAGTAAAAGTGTCATACCGAGGCTGCATGAGCGACGAGGAATTCTCTCCTTTCTACTGAAACATAAGAGAGATTCCTCACATCCATTGAGGATGTTCGGAATGACAGAAAATCGTTCTTCCGAGCCGAGCGAAGCGAGCCCTGAGCCGTAGGCGAAGGGTTTGCAAGGAATCTCCTCATTTCCGATTTAAGGTGGAGATCCCTCGGGCAAAGCCCTCTGGATGACCCTTTCGGCTCAGATATCTCACTTAGTTCTGAATAACAAGAAATGACTGAATACTAATTTTTTGAAAGATTTGGATATATTTTGTTATACTTTAACCTAACTGGATTTTAAGGGAAGAGAGGTGAGAATCCTCCGCTGCCCCGCAGCCGTGTTGGGAACGAAAGCCCACGTATGCCACTGGAGAGCAAATCTCTGGGAAGGCGGGCAAGTAGGTTGAAGGGAGCCCAAAGTCGGAAGACCTATCCAGTCAGAGAGCCTTTGGCTTTCTGAAATGCCTCGTGGGAGGAGTAGATGAAGATTAAAACCACTGTTTTTGGCTATCCCCGTATCGGTCCGAAGAGAGAATTAAAAAAGGCTCTGGAAGACTACTGGAACGGGAAGATTTCAAAAGTAGAACTTTTAGAGACTGCCAATTTTTTAATAATCCAGAATGCTAAAGTCATTCAATCCTCTGGGATTGACCTCATTCCATCTAATGAATTTTCCCTTTATGACTTTATTCTTGACCATTCAGTAATGTTTAACGCTGTGCCTAAGAGATTTAACAGAATTTCAGACCCCTTGGATAGATATTTTGCCATGGCAAGGGGCACTCAAGAGCTTACAGCACTGGAGATGACCAAGTGGTTTAATACGAATTATCACTACATCGTGCCAGAAATAGAAGAAGAAGAGTTTGAACTGTTGGAAAACAAGCCCCTTAGGGAATTTACGCTTTTAAGAGATAACTTAGCGGTAAAAACCAGGCCTGTTATAGTCGGTCCTTTTACCTATCTGAAGTCTGCGAAATTAAATATGGATAGACTGGAAAGATTATCGGAAAAAATATTGCCTGCCTATAAAAGGCTCCTTATAAAACTCGATGCAGCAGGAGTTGAAGAGATACAGATTGATGAGCCTGCAATGGTAATGGATATGGAAGAGCGAGAAATAGAACTCTTAACAGGTCTTTACAGGGAGCTGACAAAGGGACTTACTTTAAAAGTCTATCTTCAAACTTATTATGAGGCAGTCTCAGCGTATGAAAAGCTTGTTTTCTCTCTTTCTGTCCATGGATTTGGCTTTGACCTTGTAGACGGCAAGGACAATCTTGAAAATATCCTGACCTACGGATTTCCATCCGATAAAGTTCTCATTGCTGGAGTTGTATCGGGAAGAGACCCTTGGAGGACTGAGTTTACTGTTGTTATGAGCATGTTGGAGAGACTTTTCAGAGTTACCGATAAGATTATGCTTTCAAACTCCTCTCCACTAATGCATCTTCCGATAACTGTTGAGGCTGAGAGAGGACATATTCAAGAGGATATACTTAACATGCTAAGTTTTGCCAATGAGAGACTTGAAGAGTTAACCATACTAAAAAGAGCAATTAATGATGGCACAGCCCTGCCAGCAAGGAAAAGTATAGCCCATGAGATATTTTCAAAGGCAGAGGTAGGCAAAAAAATCTCCAGCATTGATGAAAAAGCTATTTTAAGAAAACCCGAATTTCAAGAGAGATACAGTATACAGATGAATTCTCTCAAGTTGCCTCTTTTCCCTACAACTACCATAGGAAGCTTTCCGCAGACAAAGGAAGTAAGAAAATTCAGGGCAGATTATAAAAATGGGAAGATAACTGAGGATGAATACAAAAAGTTTATTTTTCAAGAGATTGAAAAGACTGTAAAAATTCAGGAAGAGCTTGATATAGATGTGCTTGTTCATGGAGAGTTTGAGAGAACAGACATGGTAGAGTTTTTTGCTGAAAAACTAAAAGGCTTTGCGATAACTAAAAATGGCTGGGTTCAGTCTTACGGTTCAAGATGTGTAAGACCACCGATAATTTACGGAGATGTATGGAGAGACAAAGCTCTTACCGTTGAGGAAACCCTCTATGCCCAATCTCTCACACCAAGACCTGTGAAGGGAATTATGACGGGTGCTGTTACAATTCTTCAGTGGTCCTATCCAAGAAAGGATATATCAAAGCGCGAGATTGCCTATCAAATAGCTCTTGCTCTAAAGGAGGAAGTTCTGGAGCTCGAGAAAAGGGGTATAAAAATTATTCAGATTGACGAGCCTGCTTTCAGAGAAGGTTTGCCTCTTAAGAGAAACAAGCAGAACGAGTATTTTGATTGGGCTATAAATAGTTTCAGGCTTACCACAGCCGATGTATCTCCCTTTACGCAGATTCATACTCACATGTGCTATTCAGACTTTAATGAGATAATTGACAGGATTTACGCTCTTGATGCTGATGTGATATCAATTGAGGCATCAAGAAGCAAGGGAGAGATTTTATCAGCCTTTGAGAACTTCAGATACGACCATGGCATTGGATTGGGAGTTTATGATATTCACTCTCCAAGAGTACCTTCTGTTGAGGAGATGATTGAGATTATTGAGCGTTCGGTCAGTCTGATTGATAAGTCACTTTTTTGGATAAACCCAGACTGTGGACTCAAGACAAGAGGATGGCAGGAGACAGTGGCATCACTAAAAAATATGGTTTTAGCTGCAAAGGCTATGCGCGAAAGGGAGGTTTAGGATGTTTAAAAATATAATAAAGCGAGATGGCCGAATTGTCCCCTTTGACCCTGAAAAAATTACAATAGCCATTTCAAAGGCAGGAAAAGCAACGGGCGAGTTCGATTACGATACGGCAAAAAGGCTTACGATAAAAGTCCTCTTGCTTGCAGAGGAATTAATCAGAGATCGAGACCCACATGTAGAGGAAATACAGGATATAGTTGAGGAGATACTTTTAAGCAGTCCTTACAGGAAAACAGCTAAGGCATACATCATATACCGCGACCAGCATGCGAGAATGCGTGAAATTGCCCGTCAGGGTGGACTTGAGCTAATAGACAACTATCTTAGCAAGGTTGATTGGCGAATTAGCGAAAACTCAAATATGAGTTTCAGTCTTCAGGGGCTTAACAATTATATCTCCTCTGAGATAAGCAAAAGCTACTGGTTACACAAGATATATCCTCCAGAGGTGAGGGAAGCCCATATAAATGGCGATATGCATATTCACGACCTGAATGCCCTTTCTGCCTATTGTGTTGGATGGGATTTGATGGACTTGCTTATCCGGGGCTTTGGTGGAGTTCCCGGTAAAGTTGAATCTCGGCCTGCTAAACATCTTCGGCCTGCACTGGGTCAGATTGTCAATTTCTTGTATACAACCCAGGGAGAGTGTTATTCCTCAGATACGCAGGTTCTTACATATTCAGGTTGGAAGTATTTTTTTGAACTCACAGAGCATGATTTCATTTTTACTATGAATACTGAGACAAAAAAAATTGAACTTCAAAAACCAGTAAAGTTTTACGAATTTGATTATAACGGTGCGATGTATCACTTTAAGTCAAAAAAACTTGACTTGCTTGTAACACCAAATCACAGGATGTTGGTGCAGCAGTATACTCCAACATCCAAAGACAATGGAAAACTAAAGTTCATTGAAGCAGAAAAATTCAATCCAAATACTCACTTTATACCAAAGCACGCATTATGGGAAGGCAGCATAGAGGAATACTTTATTCTGCCTGAGATCAAAATTTACCAATACAGAAATTTTAAAAAAGTAAACAGTAAAAGTGAAAGTCCAGATATCCTTGAGGAAGAGGCAGGAATCTACAGCTCTCAACCAATTGAAAAATATGAGATCAAAGTGTTACCTCCAAAGAAGATTCCCATGAATTTATGGCTTAAATTCTTTGGCTTCTGGTTAGCCGAAGGATGCACTTATTTGAGAAAGAGACAGAGAAAAGGAAGAGAAGTTCCCTACTATGAATACTTAGTAAGAATATCTCAGAAAAAAAACGAAATTGCTGAAGAATTTGAAAAGGTGCTCAGTCAAATTCCCTTCAGCTACAACAAGAAGTTTAAAGCTGACCTAATAGAGTTTTACATCAATGACAAGCAATTGTTTTCATACCTAAGGAAATTTGGAAAAAGCTGCGACAAATTCATTCCTTCTGAAATTAAAAACCTAAGTAAGGCACAACTTGAGATTATCTTTGACTGGCTAATGAAAGGTGATGGTTGGCGAGGTAATGGAAACATAGAGTATTCAACAAAAAGTAAAAAATTAGCCGATGACATACAGGAGATAGTGCTTAAACTTGGAATGTCAGCTAACATTTATGAGAGAAAAAAGGGAAATTTCAAGTGGTATGATGTAGGAGTATCTTTGGCAAAAAACTTTAGACTCAATAGTGTCAATAAGCAAGTCACAAATTATGCAGGAAAAGTTTACTGTGTAGAAGTTCCAAATCATACTCTTTATGTAAGAAGAAATGGTAAAGCCTGTTGGTGTGGAAATTCAGCAGGTGCGCAAGCTTTCAGCAACGTTGACACCCTTCTTGCACCCTTCATTGCCTATGACGGATTGAACTATAAGCAAGTAAAACAGGCACTTCAGGAATGGGTCTTCAACCTCAACGTGCCTACCCGCGTTGGTTTTCAATGTCTTTCTGAGGACACTGAAATTTTAACCTTAGATGGATGGAAAAGATATAACGAAGTAGAAATTGGAGATTCAATTTATACATTCAACATAAACAGTGGCGAGATTGAACCAAAATTGGTGACCTATGTTTTCAGAAAGGAATACTCTGGAATTATGTATAATCTGAAAAACAGAAGCCAGAGTCAACTGATCTCGCCAAATCACAGAGTTGTAAGAAAGGTTTTTAATACAGAAAAATATAGATTGGATAGGATTGAAGATTTACTGAACTACAGCTCACCATTAATTATTCCTGTAGCAGGAGAAAACAAAAATCCTGATTATCCTATTTCAGATGAAAAACTTAAACTTTTATCATGGATACTTTCAGAGGGAAGCATTGAGAGGGAAGGAAGTTACAGGGTAAGCATATATCAGTCTAAGGAAACTCATCCTGAAAACTATGAAGAGATTATTCAGCTTCTGGAAGATTTGAATTTTGAATATACTGTTAAAGAGCAACACTCTCTTGGCAAGTGCGAGCATATAAGGCTAAAGCCAAAGTCAAGTAAAGCAATACATGAACTCATAGGCGATAAGATTAAAAGGTTTCCCGAATATCTGTATAGGTTAAGTAAGAGGCAGGCGAGACTCTTTCTTGAAACACACTTAAAAGGTGATGGTTGGACCGAAAAGTTCAGAAAAAGAATAACCGTTACAGAAAAGAAAACAAGGGATTTCATTACAGCAATTGCGGTATTGGCAGGATATAACTTTAATGTGAAAAAGAGAAAAGCTGGAGGAATTTCCAAAAAGCTTCAGTATATTATTACCCTTACAGAGACAAAAGCTGACCATATAATGAAAATTGAAAAGATTGAATACAGAGGTATTATCTGGAGCGTGCATACAGAAAACGAGACTGTTATTGCAAGAAGAAATGGACAGGTCTTTATAACTGGAAACACCCCTTTTTCCAATATCACCCTTGACCTTAAAGTGCCTGAACATTTTGCATCTCAGGCAGTTATAATCGGAGGAAAGCCACAAGAGCCTACATACGGAGAGTTTCAGAGAGAGATGGATATGTTCAATCAGGCTCTCTTTGAAGTGCTCTCCGAGGGCGATGCAAAGGGAAGAGTGTTTACCTTTCCAATTCCTACAATTAACATAACAAAAGATTTTGACTGGAATAGCCCAGTTGTAAACCTAATAATGCAGGCAACGGCAAAATACGGAATACCATATTTTGCAAACTATATAAACTCTGACCTTCGTCCCGAGGATGCTCGTTCAATGTGTTGTCGGTTAAGGCTCGAAACTAAAGAACTAAAACACAGAGGAGGAGGACTTTTTGGTTCTAATCCTCTCACAGGAAGTATAGGGGTTGTGACCATAGATCTTCCAAGAATCGGATATTTAAGTAATTCAGAAGAGGAATTTTATCAAAGACTTCTCAGGCTTATGGAGATTGCGAAGACATCCCTTGAGATAAAACGGAAAGTACTTGAGAGATTTACAGATTCAGGACTTTACCCCTACTCCAAGCATTATCTGAGTTCTATAAAAGAAAGAACAGGAGCTTACTGGTGTAATCACTTCTCAACAATTGGAATAATCGGAATGAACGAAGCCATAGCAAATGCTCGTTGGCTTGACTCTAAGGGAATTTGGACAGAGGAAGGGAAAGCCTTTGCTCTAAAAGTAATGGATTTTATGAGGGAGAGACTTCTTGATTATCAAAAAGAAACAGGCAATCTATACAATCTTGAGGCAACACCAGCAGAGGGAACAAGCTACAGACTTGCGAGGATTGATAAGCAAAAATATCCAGATATTATCACTCAAGGCAGTGAACATCCTTACTATACAAACTCCACATGGCTTCCTGTTGGATTTACAGAGTCAATTCATTACATATTAGACAATCAGGATGAGTTGCAGAGCAAATATACAGGAGGCACAGTGCAACATATATTCTTGGGTGAAAAGCCCGAACCCCAGAAACTAAAAAGATTCATAAGACAGGTGTTTGAAAAATATACACTTCCCTACATAAGCATAACACCAACTTTCAGTGTATGTTCTGAATGTGGCTACATTGAAGGCGAACACTCTATATGCCCCAAATGTGGTAGAGAATGCGAAATATATTCCCGTGTTGTAGGCTACCTCCGTCCTGTATCTAACTGGAATGAAGGCAAAAAAGAAGAATTCAAAGACAGAAAATATATGAAAGAGCTTTGATAAAGCAAGATTGCCTTTTTGAACTATAATTATTTAAACTATCAAATGAATTTAAATGAAAAAGAATTTCTTAAACTATCAGATAAATTTAATCTAATTCCTCTTTACAGGGAAATTATTGCAGACCTTGATACTCCTGTAGGAGCTTTTCTTAAACTTAATCGCCGTCCTTCTTTTCTTCTTGAGAGTGTTCAAGGAGGAGAGAAATGGGGTAGATACTCAATAATTGGTATTGAACCCTCTGTTGTGATTAAAGCAGAAAGCAAAAAAATAACTGTTCAAAAAGGACAAAACATAAGGGTTTATAAAAAGTTAGAACCTTTTAATTTTTTAAGAAAACTTTTCACTCAGTATAAGCCCTATATTGACTCAGAACTTCCAAGATTCTTTGGTGGAATGGTAGGCTTTATTTCCTATGATACTGTAAAACTTTTTGAAAAAGTTCCTGATATTCCAAAACCCTCAATAGACATGCCTGATATCTTTCTAATGATTCCGGAAACACTTCTAATTTTTGATAATCTTAAACAATCAATCAAAATTGTGTATAATGCTTTCATAGATAAAGATGCAACTTCTATTTACCAAAAAGCACAGAAAAAAATTGACAACCTCATTTCTGATTTAAAAAGTCATAGTGATGAGAGATTTAGAACCTATCTAAATGTTCCGCAAAAAGGGAGCAAAACACTGCACGGATTTCATTCTAATTTCAGCAAGGAGGAATTTCTCTCTGCGGTAAGAAGGGCAAAAGAGTATGTATTAAATGGTGACGTTGTTCAGGTTGTAATATCACAGCGATTTGAAACTGAAACCCAAGCTCATCCCTTTGATATTTACAGAATTCTAAGAATTATAAATCCCTCTCCATATATGTTTTATATTGATACAGGCGAGGGTTTTCTTGTAGGGTCTTCTCCTGAAATTCTTGTTAGACTTGAAGATGAAAGGGTTATTGTAAGACCTATTGCAGGAACTCGTCCAAGAGGAAAAACAGAGGAAGAAGACCTTGCTCTTGAAAAAGAACTACTCAGCGATGAGAAAGAAATAGCAGAACACATTATGCTTGTTGACCTTGGAAGAAATGACGTGGGTAGAGTGGCAGAGATAGGTTCGGTCAATGTTACAGAATTAATGACAATTGAAAGATATAGCCATGTAATGCACATTGTAAGCAATGTAGAAGGGAAGCTTAAGAAAGGACTTGATATGTTTGATGTCTTTATGTCCTGTTTTCCTGCAGGAACTGTAACAGGTGCACCAAAGGTAAGGGCAATGCAGATTATTGAAGAACTTGAACGAACAAAAAGAGGTCCTTATGCAGGAGCAATAGGATATTTCGGATTCAGTGGTAACATGGATATGTGCATTGGCATAAGAATGCTAACAATCAAGGACAATCATGTATTTGTTCAGGCAGGAGCAGGAATTGTTGCAGATTCTATACCTGAAAGAGAGTATACAGAAACAGTTAATAAAGCAAAGGCTATGCTTAAAACAGTAAATTTTCTCCAATCTGGAGGACTGTCCTCATGATTCTCATAATTGACAACTATGATTCATTCACATATAATCTCTATCAATATGTTGGAGAGATGGTTAAAAACGTTAAAGTTTATAGAAACGATAAAATTACAATTAAAGATATTGAAAAAATGTCTCCTGAAAAAATTATTATTTCTCCAGGTCCTTGCACTCCTACAGAAGCAGGAATTTCAATTGATGTAATAAAATATTTTGCAGGTAAAATGCCAATTCTTGGAGTATGCCTTGGACATCAGGCAATTGGAGCAGCCTTTGGTGCAAAAGTTATTCGTTCTCATGAAATAATGCATGGTAAAACATCTCTTATTTATCACGATGGTAAAACAATTTTTACAGGGCTTCCAAACCCTTTTGAAGCAACAAGATATCATTCACTTATAGTTGAAAGGGAAACTCTACCAGACTGTCTCATTGTTAGTGCATGGACATCAAATGATATAATTATGGGTATAAGGCACAGGGAATATCCTGTTGAAGGAGTGCAGTTTCATCCTGAAAGCATTCTTACAAAAACTGGCAAAGACTTATTAAAAAACTTTTTAAGACTATGATAGAAGAAGCAATATACAGATTAAGCAAAAGAGAAAACCTTCCTGAGGAACTTTTAAAGGGAAGCTTTATTGAGATAATTGAAGAGAAAGCTTCTCCAGTGCAGATTTCAGCTTTTTTAATGGGATTATCAATGAAGGGAGAGACAGAGGACGAAATTCTTGCAACTGTTAAACTTTTTAGAGATTATGCAATAAAAATTAAATCTCCTCAGGGAACAATAGATATTGTTGGCACAGGAGGAGACCATTCTGGTACATTCAATGTGTCTACTGCTACAAGCTTTGTAGTAGCAGGCGCAGGTGTTCCTGTGGCAAAGCATGGAAATCGCTCTGCTTCAAGCCAATGTGGAAGCATTGATGTCCTTGAAGAATTGGGAATAAAGGTTGATATGTCTCCTCAGATAGCAGAAAAATGTCTTTTTGAATGTGGACTCACTGTGCTTTTTGCTCCACTTTATCATCCAGCAATGAAAAGAGTTGTTCCTGTTAGAAAGGAATTAAAGATAAGGACTATTTTTAATATCCTTGGTCCAATGCTTAATCCTGCAGAGGTTAAACGTATATTGATTGGTGTCTTTTCAAAGGAATACATGGAAATAATCGCCCGAGTGATGTCAAAACTCGGAGCAGAGGATGTTATGGTTGTTCATAGTGAAGAAGGACTTGATGAGATATCAATCTCTGGAAAGACGTATATTGTTAGAGCAAAAGATGGTAAAATTGAAACAAAGACCATTACTCCTGAAGAGGCTGGATTATCTCGTAGTTCCTTAGACCAAGTAAGAGGAGCTGATAAAAGGGAAAATGCAAGGATTGTATTAGAAATTCTCAAAGGAAATAAAGGACCGGCAACAGATATGGTCTTGTTAAATGCAGCTTCAGCCCTTCAGGTTGCAGGGAAAGCGAATAGTCTCTCTGAAGGTGTAAAGATAGCAAAACAGGCAATAGATAGCGGAAAAGCTTATAATAAATTAGAACAACTTAAAAAACTATCTCATTCAATTTAAAAATGGTAGAGTTAGGCAAAATACAAAGACTCAGTATAGATGAGTTCAAAGGCAAAAGAAGGCTTTTTTGTATTCCAAATCTTTTTGTTTTTGATGAAGAAGATGAAAAACTAAAAGATATAATTGAGAAATACTGGCAGGAAGCTCTTATTCATGTTGAAAAACTTGAAAAATTAGGGTTTGTTACAAAAATTTTTATTGAGACAATCTTTATTGAAGGGCAGGAAGCAATTGATGTAATAAGAGAAACCAATCCTTATTTATATCCATTTATAGAGAAAAAAGTTTCAGAAGGTGCGGTTATTATAGGGATTGAAGACCCTGAAATATTTGGAGAATTTATTGATTGGGGAAACTGTCTTAGAATTGTTAAAACCAATGCTGTAATGCAGAAAATATTTGATTATTTTAATAAAATAAGCCAAAAAAGAATTGAGGAAATAGGAAACAAAATTTCAAGCAGTCTTCAGGAAGGAGAATCAGCAATCCTTATACTAAGAGAACAGGATAGAATTAAACTTCCTTTGCCAAAAGATATAGAAATTTTTCTTGTTGTACCATCTGCGTATGATGATGTATTGCGATATCTAAGAGATAAATTCTTTCTGCAGTAATTTTTATCTTTGCAAAATTCTTCAAAATCCTGTAAAATTCTATATCGGGAGTGTATGGGGTTCTGGTGTCCCTCCTGGACTTCAAATCCAGTGTTGCCTGTGAGGAACAGGCAGGGTGGGTTCGATTCCCACACGCTCCCGCCAACTCTTTAAAGGAGGTGCTTAATATGAAAATAACTCATTATTCATTTGGAAAAATTGTAGTAGATGGTAATGAATATACACAAGACCTTATTGTTTTTCCTGATAAAATCTTTCCCTCCTGGTGGAGAAAAGAAGGACATTGTCTTTGCATAGAAGACCTTGCTGAAGTACTGAAAAATAATGTTAACATTCTTGTTGTAGGAACAGGTGCATATGAAAGAATGCGTGTTCCTGCAAGCTTAATAGAAGAACTCAAACAAAAAGGAATTGAAACTTTTGTCAGCAATACAGAAAAAGCAGTGGATTTATTTAATCAATTTATGGATGAAGGCAAAAACGTGGCAGGGGCTTTTCATTTAACCTGCTAAAAATAAAAGGAGTCAAAAATGGAACAAAAAAAACCTGATCCTATGAGAGTTGCTATAGTAAAAATGCTTCCAAGAGATATTAAGGAACAATTGACAGTAGAGGAAATGAATGCTTTACTTTACGATGAAATTTTGCCTGATTCATTACTGGAGAAACTTAAGGATTATCTTGCAGACATAGATAATCCATCAGAATAAAACAAAAAATAATAATTCAGGAGAGTTTATGCTTCCAGAACCAGTATCATGTCCTGACTGGTTAATTGCTCAAGAAGCTGAAAAACGAATGAAATCAATATTTCAGCTTGCTGAAGAGCTTGATATAAAAAAAGAAGAACTTATACCGTATGGGTCTTATATTGCTAAGATTGATTACAGAAAACTTTACAGTAGAATAAAAAACAATCCTAATGGCAAATATATTATCGTTACTGCTATTACTCCTACACCTTTTGGCGAAGGCAAATCAACAACAACAATTGGATTAACTCAGGGACTTGGGAAAAGAGGTAAAAAAGTAAGCTGTGCTATAAGGCAACCCTCAGCAGGTCCTCTTATGAATATAAAAGGCTCTGCAGCAGGGGGAGGACTTTCCCAATGCATTCCCCGAACAGAGTTTTCCTTAGGGTTTACAGGTGATATAAATGCAGTAATGAATGCCCACAATCTTGCTATGGTTGCCCTGACATCAAGAATGCTTCATGAAGCTAATTATTCAGACGAAATTCTCAAAAAACGGGGGTTAAGAAGACTTGATATTGACCCCAAAAGAGTTCAGATGGGATGGGTTATTGATTTTTGTGTTCAGGCATTGAGAAAAATAGTAATTGGTCTTGGTGGGGAAAAAGATGGCATTACTATGGAATCAAGATTTGACATAGCTACATCGTCTGAATTAATGGCAATCCTAAGCCTTGTAAAAGATTTGAAGGAATTAAAAAAAAGAATTAGTAGCATTGTTGTTGCGTATTCAAAAACTGGTAATCCCATAACTACTGAAGACCTTGAAGTAAGTGGAGCTATGTCTGCTCTTATGCTTCCAGCTTTCAATCCGAATTTGATTCAAACCATTGAAGGACAACCTGTATTTGTTCATGCCGCACCGTTTGCCAATATTGCCATAGGACAATCATCAATCATTGCAGATATGGTAGGGCTCAAGTTGAATGAGTATCACGTAACAGAGTGTGGATTTGGAGCTGATATCGGCTTTGAAAAATTTTGGAATATAAAATGCAGGACATCAGGTTTGAAACCAGATGTGGCAGTTTTGGTGGCTACATTAAGGGCATTAAAATATCATGGTGCAGATAAAGATTCACCCAAAATTATACCTGGTAATCCATTACCGAAGGAATATATTGAAAAAAATATGCAGTGGCTTGAAAGAGGAATGAAAAATCTCTTTCATCATATAAAAATAATTAAAAAATCTGGATTAAGCATTGTTGTGTGTATAAATAAATTTCAGTCTGACACACATGAGGAGCTTGATTTTGTTAGAAAATTCTGTGAAGAAATGGGCATTCCAGTTGCAATTTCAGAACATTGGCAAAAGGGAGGGCAGGGTGCTTTAGAACTTGCAGACTTTGTAATTGATGCTTGCAAAAACAATTCAAACTTTAACTTTCTTTATGAAAATAGTTTGCCACATATTTCACGAATAGAGTTGATTGCGAGAGAAATATACGGAGCAGACTCAGTAGAGTTCTCTCCTCTTGCTTTAGATAAACTTCAATCAATTAATTCAAAGAAAGAATTTTCAGATTTTGCTATATGCATAGCAAAAACTCATCTAAGTCTTTCTGATAATCCGCTTTTAAGAGGAGTTCCTGAGGGCTGGCAATTATTTATCAGAGATATATTAGTTTTTTACGGAGCAAAACTAATTGTTCCTGTTGCAGGAGAAATAAGCTTAATGCCGGGAACAGCTTCTACTCCAAACTTCAGAACAATAGATGTTGATTTACAAACAGGAAAGGTAACAGGAATATAGCTGATAAGAAAATCCTTTTTTATCTGACCTTATCAATTTTCTGAGATATTTCCTAAATTCCTAAATTTTTCAAGACAATGGTCTCAGTTTAAAAAAATTTAATGGGAAATTAGGTAGTTTAAAAGGTAAAATTAATGTTTTCAGTAGTTGGCAATGAAGTTATGTTAATTGACATCGGAAAAAAGAAGGAATGGATTGAAAAGGTGTGGTCATCTACTCATAGTTTTTGATAGCTTTTTCCCACCAATCAAATTCATCTGGAAACTTTTTATAATTTCTTTCAAACCATTGCGGTAGTTCATTATCATGATAACCACCTCTATCAAATCTTTTTTCGAATTTTTCCAAACTCATATTCATTCTGATAGCCAATATATAATATCTTGCACCCACATTATCATTGGGATTCATTTTTAAAAGATTTCTGAATAAATTTAAAGCTTCATCCATATGATTATTTTCCCATAATGAGATAGCTTTATTTAAAATAGTTCTTATAATGTGTCTATTTTCTAACCATCCCCATTCAAGGATATCAGGCCATTTGTCATTTTTATCTGTTATTAATTCCATTGCTTTTTTATAAGCTTCGTCAAGAACCCTATCAGCCTCTTCAAAGTCTTTTTCATCACGTAATACTTCATAAAGTAACAAATAGGAATCTAAAAAATAAGGGTCTTTCTGAATCAAGCGAATTAATTGATTTTTTATTGATTTTGCATTTGTGCCATCATATCTATCAAATAATTTATAATATTCTCCAATTACTTTGCTATGGTCTTTTTTGTCATAAAATGCTCTCTTTTTGCCCATATTATCCTCCTGCTAACTCCCCTGAGATTTCTTCAACCACTTTTTTCAACTTCTCAATATCACTTATATTTTCTATTATGGTTCTAAGATAATTTTCATGAAAGACAACAAAGCCGTTATTAAGCCTGATAAAATATTTTTTAAATGCTTCCAAAGAATTTTGATAACCTGTTTTATCCTTGACTCTTTTACTTCCAATTTTTCTTTCAAAATCCTCTAAATTAAAAACCGCATAAGGAATTGTGATTAAACTTTTCTTTTTACTTGCACTACGGGCTTCTTTTCTTTGAGTGATTTTAGCTATCTGAAAATTTATTTCATTTACTCTCGCATCAATTCCTTTTCTATCTAATTCAGAGTTGCATTCAAGTTTTAAATTTTTACTCTCTTTGTCACAGATATATTCAAATAAATAGCAAAAATCCAACTGAGTAAGCACTGAAACCCTCCGAAATTCTCAAACCATTCTTCAAAATTTAAAAAATTTCTTTCCTCCCAGTAATATCTGAATATTGAACTCAGTGGGAGTATTTCTTTTGGTAGATCTTGCTCCACCCATTTAATATTTTTTAATTCTTCGCGGTATTTGTCTAAGGGTATAGAACTTAAAAAATCCCTGAATCTTTGTAAATCTTTAAGAGGCTCTTTCATAATGATATCTCCTTTTTTATCCTTTTCCATTCTTTTTTATTAGGTAAAGGCAGGTTTTTTAATTGGGTGATACTCAAATGGTATGTAATTTCTCTATATATATCTTTTACATAACGCTTCACATAATCTGAATTTAAATATTCCACGACTTCTTGCTCAGACATGTCAAAATTTAGGTTGAATAGATTGGTTTTTCTTATAAGGTGATAAACATCTCCCATCCAAGGGTAGCATTTTTCATCATATGCTGCCGCTACTCTTCCATTTTCTCTAAAACCAAGCCCTACTACTATGTGGGGTATATTAAAGTATCCTCTAAGCTTATTTATATCAGCTTTTTTAATCCAGTAGCCAGTAAGATTCTCATAAATAATTTCATTGCATTTTAAATTTCTACCATTTAGGAGAGGTAAATAGTTCTGTTTATTCAAAAATTCTGCTTTCACAATATAAGGATTGTTTTTAATTTCTGGAGTTCTTGGAGAGATTCTTATTTCATAAATGTCTCCTAATTTATGGGAACAGCTGTGATCTAACTTTTTTGAATAATCTGTTTCAAAAGTAATCACTTCTCCCTGCCAGTTAGAGTTTATTTTTACTGCTTTTATCTTGTTTCTGTGATATTCTAAAATCTCAACTCTGTTAACAAACTCCTTAGATTTAACAAAATCAAGTATCACACATGAGACATCTGCTTCAGGCTTAAAAACATCTGAGCCAAGATAAATTATTGCTGTGCCGCCATTCTGAGATAAAAATTTTCTTAGCTTTTTAAATTCATCAAGAATCATAAAGGTAGCTGGAACAATAAAAATTAACTGTCCTTCTGGCGTAAGAAGCTTGATCGATTTCTCAATGAATGCTCCATAGACATTGTATTTTCCATACCATGTTTCATATAAGGTTTTATACTTTTTCTTTATTTCAGGCTCTACTTTTATTGTATAGTGTTCAGACAGACTTGGTATTCCATAAGGTGGATTACCAATAATTAAATCAAAAGATGTATTAGCTTCCCATAAAAGGTAATCTCCTTTTATAAGTTCAATCTTACTACTAATATCAAAACTCACTAAATAATTTATAACTTCTTGATTTATCTCTATTCCGATAAGCTTTGCCCTTTCAAACAATGAAGAATGATTTCTTTTTATTCCAAACAAAAACTGTGCAAGTCCACATGCTGGCTCTAATATGGAGATGTCTTCTTTGCTGGACAATTTATCAATATCAATAAGGTTAACCATAAAATCAACGAGCCATTCAGGGGTGAAAAATATACCATAATCTTTCTTTATATTCTTTAGATTGCTATTTAATATGAACTGCTGAGTTTTATAGTCTAATGCTTGCTCTTTTATTAGGAGAGATTTTTCTTTTATTTCTGCGTATTTTAATTTTTGCATATTTTAACACTCCACAATTTTTATTATCATAACAAAAATTAAGATAATTAAAGATGTTTTTTAATATCAATATTTTACGAAATAAATAACATTGAAAAATAGAGCGGGCATGTATAGAAAAATTATGCCCATATGGCTTTTCAATGAAAAAGGAGGAGTTGATTGAAAAGGTTTGCTCTGGGATTTACTAAAGTATAGGAAGTAGATACTATGTCCTCATCAATAGTCAGAATCTCTTTTAAATTAATGATTGATAATGAGGGAATTTCAATGCGATAAAATATCTATTAAATCCGTAAATAGGTAAATCTTTCCCTTTACTCCCTTAATAGCAATGGATTTTAAAATTCCCATTCCAACAAATTTAGAGAGTAATCGCCTTGCAGTAGGTTCTTCTATGTGCAAATCCTTACTCTTAAAAATAGGCTTTGAAAACATTGTTTCTAAAACCTTATCTGTATAAGGTGATTTCATTTTTTCAATTTTTTCTTTTATTTGTTCTCTGAGGTAAAGAATTTTATAAATTAATCCTTGAGTCTCTTTGGCTTGATTTTTAAGTGAAATAAAGAAAAATCTTAGCCATTCTTCGTATTTTCCTGTTTTATCAACTTTTTTGAGGTGATTAATATATTCATCCCTATATTTCTCAAAATAACCGCTTATGTATAAAATTGGTTGAAATAAAATTTTTTTCCAATACAAATACAGGGGAATTAATAATCTCCCTATCCTTCCATTTCCATCATTAAAAGGATGTATTGCTTCAAATTGATAATGAGTTACTCCAATTTTTATCAATGGATGTTCCTTATTTTCTGAGAGATATTTTTCAAGATTTTCCATATATTCCTGCACTAATATTGGTTCAGGTGGGATATAATCCGCCTTATCAATAGTGGCATTTTCTACTCCAACCCAAACAATATTCTCTCTGAATTTACCTCTATATTGTTCTCCTCTTGTCCCTTCGAGTAAAATCTGATGAGTCGCTCTAATAAGATTTAAAGTTATTGGTAGTCCATTGTCTATTTCATTAGTCGCTAATAACATTGCTTTTTTATAATTTGCTACTTCCTTTGTATCTGCATATTTGGGCAAACCTGTTGCTTCAAACTCTAATACATCTGATACAGTACTTTGTGTACCTTCAATTTTTGAACTAACTGTAGCTTCCTTTGTAATTAAAGGAGCAATCAGTATGGTAGGATTTGGAAGATTATATTGTAATCCATTTAAATTCCCTAATTCTAAAGCAGCTTCCGTAAGCTCTTTATAAAATTCTGTTGGATTTATTTCAACAGGTAACTTGGATGGGTGATGATGCTTCAGCATAATTTAATTATATTATAATCCGCTCAGAAAATCAAAAAAGTGATCGGGAAATTACTCTTCCGCTCATAAGTGATCGCAAACCATTGGTTGAAATTATTTCAATCTTCTATTTATCCTTATTTTTAGATTTATTGACATATTTATCAAATCATTATAACTAATCATGCAGTAAAAGATGCTTCTAATCTTTTCATTAGTTACCAATGAAATTGTGTTATGATCAAGTTTATTAAGGTGTTCACAAGGCTTTTTAATGAATAGATTGAAGGGATAACTTTATTATTTTCATTTAAATTCTTTGTTAAACTTTTTTTATGGAATCAATTAGCTTTTTGAAAGCTATTATTTTGCAAATATTCATTGCTATATGCTCAGGAGAAAGAAAAATATCATGAAAATTTCTGAGCCATACTGTTTCTTTTGAAGTATTAATGATTATTCTACAACCAACTCGTTCAGAATTTTTAAATGCCTTAATACGTTTTTCCAGTAATCCAGGATCTTCAAATATATCCCCATTAGGCAAAGATGGATCACTTAGAAATTCTATTTTATAGTTTTTTACAGTTCCCTTTTCAGTAAATTCATGTTCATATTTAGAGGCTAATTTAGCAATAGGATCTTTCTCCAATTCTGCTAAGGTTTCAACAGTTACAATTAAATCCTGTATATATTCATCTCTGTAATCCCAAGGGAGGGAGTCTATTTTTTCACGATATTCATTAATGTAATTTTCTATTTTTTCTTTGAATTCTTTCTTGGCAAGTACCTGTCCAATAATTCCATCCACAATAGTCAGGCTTATCTCAGGAGCAATTTCTTTTGATTCTTCAAAAGAGATGACATATAATGGATAATTCAGTTCCCTTGCTATCTTGAGCTTTAAATCTAGTTTGAATTTTCTGTGGGGATCTTTTGTTTTCTCAATTTGAATATATTCACCATTCCTACTATATCCTTTCCCTAATCCGTCAAACTCTATCGACAAGATTGGGATACCACTTTTCGTGCATAAAGTATAATCTATGTTTGTCTTGTAAAAAAATTCCCTTTCCTTATCATCTAATGCAGTTTCATTTTTTTCAAGCTCTACAATGCTGGAGAAAGGAAGGGATGGCCATAAATCAAATTGTTTTGACCATCTATTTTGCAAGAAACGAAATAATTTATGTTCACTTTTACTCCCAAAAATGGATTCTCTAATCTTCATTTTTTAATCCCCAGTAATATATAACTATATTATTTTACTTAATTTTTATTACCATTCGTCAAAAACACATTTTTTAATTTAAGTTAAAATTAATTAAACAATAGTGAAAAGGACTGATTATGTATAAAAAAATTCTGGCAGAGGTGGATGAGAGGCTCACATCGGAGAGTGTTGCAAGGTATGCCTTAAAGTTTGCAAAACTAAATAATTCTTCACTTTATCTTTGCTTTATTCATAAAAAAGAAGCAAAGTTTGAAAAGGCTGAAGTAGCATTAAAAAGAGTTTTCCTTGAGGCAGAAAAGAACAATATTAAAGTTGAATGTATCATAAAAGAAGGTGAAAGACTTGAAGAACTAAAAGAGATTATAAAAAAAGAAAAAATTGACATTGCCTTTGTCACATCAGATGATTTTAAACAAATTTCAAAGCTTCCATGCTCAGTTGCTATGATAAAAATTATTAATATGGGGAAATTGTCTCCAAAGAGGATTCTTTTTATTCTGAAAGGCAAGGTAAACTATCTTAAAGAAAAGGCTATTTTTATTGAAAATCTCTCAAAAATTTTCCATGCAAGAGTGTATATCAACTATTTTGGAAAGGATGAAAACATTGAGAAGCTCTTTTCAATTTTAAAAAAGCATGAGATAAAGATAGAAAGCAAGGTTTTTCATAAATTCTCTCTAAAAACAGTAATGTTTCAGGCTCTTTCCAAAAAAATTGAACTTCTTGTAATGGAACAGGAAAAAAGCGGATTTTTAGGGATTATAAAGCCTGACTCTATGAGTAAACTGATTGAAAATCCACCATGCAATTTAATTATTTTTAAGCCCTATCATAAAGAATGAAAATAACAGAGGCTACTAAAGAAGAACTCTTTAAACTTCTTGATACATCTGAGGCAGGACTTGCAGAAGAGGAGTCAAAAAGAAGGCTTTCTCATTTTGGTTTCAATGAAATTAAAGAGGCACGCAGGTCTCCCTTAATTTTAAAATTTTTAAATCAATTCACCCACTTTCTTGCAATAATTCTCTGGCTCGCAGCAGCCCTTGCTTTTATTTCTGATTGGATTCATCCAGGTGAAGGAATGCGTCATCTTGGTTTTGCAATTATAGGAGTTATCGTTATAAATGCAATCTTTGCCTTTGTGCAGGAATACAGAGCAGAAAAGGCAATTGAAAAACTTAAACTCATGCTTCCTTTTTATGTAAAAGTTATAAGAGATGGAGCTGAAAAACAAATTCTTGCAAGAGAACTCGTTCCCGGAGACCTAATCATTCTTTCAGAAGGAGATAAAGTTCCTGCTGATGCAAGGGTGATTGAGTCAAACTCCCTTACAGTTAATAATGCTCCACTTACAGGAGAGTCTGTCCCTGTTGTTTTAACTCATGAATCTGAATCAGGAGATTTAATTCCAAGCAAAAACATTGCCTTTGCAGGTTCAACAGTTGTCTCAGGCAATGGAAAGGCAGTTGTTTTTGCAACAGGAATGAGCACAGAGTTTGGAAGAATTGCCCATCTTACACAAACTGTTCATATTCAGCCAACTCCACTTCAAAGAGAAATTGCAAGGACTTCAAGATTTATTGCCCTTGTTGCCACTTTGATTGGATTAATATTTTTCATAATAGGACACACAATTGGAAGAAGTTTCTGGGAAAACTTTATCTTTGCCATTGGTGTTATTGTTGCCCTTGTTCCTGAAGGGATGCTTCCAACTGTCACACTTTCCCTTGCTCTTGGAAGCCAGAGAATGCTTAAAAGAAATGCACTTGTCAAAAAACTCACATCTGTTGAAGCTCTTGGCTCAATTACAGTTATATGCACTGATAAAACAGGAACAATCACCCAGAACAAAATGGAAGTTAAAAGGTTATGGATGTTAAATCAAAATCCAGAAACATTAAAGATGCTTTTAAAAATTGCCTATCTCTGCAATAATGCGAAGTTTGTTGAAGGACAATACAGAGGAGACCCAACAGAGGTTGCACTTTTAAGGTATGCAAGGGAAAACATCGGAGATTTAGTATCAGAGAGAGTCTTTGAAATACCCTTTGATTTTGAAAGAAAAAGAATGACAACAGTGAATGTTATTGATGGAAGGAAGCTTTCGCTTACAAAAGGAGCTACAGAAACAGTCTTACCTCTGTGCAGATATGCTTTGATAAATGGAGAGAAAGTTGATTTAAATGAAGAAATAAAAGAAAAAATAAACCATGCCTACCACTCACTGATGGATGATGGATTAAGGGTTCTGTGCTTTGCTTATTCAGAGGATGAGCCTGAAAAGGATATGCTCTTTGTAGGGCTCATTGGACTTGAAGACCCACCAAGACCTGAGGTAAAAGAAGCAATTAATAAATGCCATGAGGCAGGAGTAAGAATTATTCTTATAACAGGAGATGCAAGCAGAACAGCCCTTGCAATTGCAAAAGAGATAGGGCTTGTAAAGGATGCTCCGGTTATCATTGAAGCAGAAGAGTTTCATAAAATGACAGACTCTGAACTAAGGGAAAAACTTAAAGAAAAGGAAATCCTATTTACAAGAATGACACCAAAGGATAAATTAAGAATTGTTACACTTCTTCAGGAATCTGGTGAGATAGTTGCAGTCACAGGAGATGGAGTAAATGATGCACCTGCTCTTAAGAAAGCAGACATAGGAGTTGCCATGGGAAGCGGAACAGATGTTGCAAAAGAGTCCGCAGAGTTAATTCTGCTTAATGATAACTTTGCAACAATAGTTAATGCCATTGAAGAAGGAAGAGCAATCTATGAAAACATAAGAAAATTCATTTCCTACTTTTTCACTTCAAACATTGCTGAACTTGTTCCATATATTGCTTATGCTTTATTCAGAATTCCTCTACCTCTTACAATTATGCAGATTCTTGCAATTGACCTTGGAACAGATATACTTCCAGGACTTGCCCTTGGGGCTGAAAAACCAACAAAAGAAATAATGAAACAGCCTCCAAGAAGCCATAAAGAAAGACTTCTAAATCTGAAGTTTCTTCTGAGAGTATTCTTAATTACTGGACCAATTGAGGCAGCTGCGGGACTTTTTGGATTTTTCTATGTTTTAAAAAGCGGTGGATGGCACTGGGGAGAAGCTTTATCAGCAAGCAATATTCTTTATATGCAGGCAACAACAGCATGCCTTACAGGAATAGTTCTCACACAGATTGCAAATGGCTTTGTATCCCGCTCCTTCAGAGAATCAGTTTTCAGCCTTGGTTTGTTCTCAAATAAGCTTCTTTTAGCGGGGATACTTGTTGAAATCATCCTGCAGATTTTCATTGTATATCATCCAGTGGGAAACAGCATATTTTCAACCTATCCTATTCCTTTAAATGTCTGGCTTGTTTTAATTCCTTTTGCTTTGCTTTTGTTTGCTATAGAAGAGGTAAGAAAAAAATTCTTTAATTTTAGATTAAAATTGCTGTAATAAAGAAACTGGATTGAGCGAGTTTAGAAATGTCAAAAAATATCTGAGGAGCGAAAGCCAGTGCTTCTATTAAGAATTTTAAATTTTAAACTAAAATAATTAAAGAGACCATGAAAAAATTTAAAATATTTCTTTTTCTTCTATGTGAGATTAATAATAAATATCTTGCGGAACTCAGAAATCATCTTCAAAATCTATTTGGCTTGGATGTAGAATTGACATCACACTCAGTGGATTTAAGTTTTGCTTACAATGAAAGAAGGAGACAGTACTCAGGAGAAGAAATTCTCAGAAAAGCCGAAAAAAATAAAAGAAATGCTAATGAAAAATGGCTTCTTATTGTAGATGTTGACCTTTATTCAAGCGGACTTAATTTTATCTTTGGACTTGCAAATCCCTATTCAGGCACATCAATAATATCCCTTACAAGATTAAGACAGCAGTTTTATGGTAAGCCTGAAAATGAAAAATTTTTTATCGAGAGATTAAAGAAAGAAGCAACCCACGAACTGGGGCATCTTTTTTATTTAAGTCATTGTTCAGATAAAAAATGCGTAATGCATTTTTCCAATTCTCTTTATGATACCGATGTAAAATCAGCTTACTTTTGTGAAAGATGTAAGAAATTACTTTTTAATATAAAAAAAGGAGAATAAGAAATTGATTTACCTACGTGGGCATCATCTTATATGTTTGCATTTCTTTACAGGTGAGGGATACAGCGAAGAGTTTGTTGAAAACCTTCATGCAGTCATTGGAAGAGCAAAAAATGAAGGTATTTTTGTTGTAGAAGGAGCTGATGACGTATGCAAAAAATGTCCTTTTTTGGTAAAAAGGACATGTAAAGACGAAAAAGAAATAGCAGAGATGGATAAAATCGCTCTGGGTTTACTGAATCTCAAAATAATGGATACCGTTTCATGGGATAAAATAAAAGAAAAACTTCCTGAAATCTTCAATCGCTGGTATAGTCTTTATTGCATTCCTTGCATTTATCTCAATGTTTGTTCAAAAACTGCTTTACTTAACTCTCTTAGGAATATCTCTTCCTGATAGACCTCTCTTTGAATCTATCCTTTCTTTATAAAGTTTTATTGAATCCTCTACATCCTTAAGCCCTTCAGCATATATATATCTTAAATATCCTTCTGTTCTATATGATGTAATAGTTCTCAGCCTCTCCTTGAGGGTTAAAAAATAACAATAATAAAAAAGGTCTTCGTCAGGAGTATAACCATCTTTATAAACAGCTTCATTTACTTTATTTAAGAAATAATACTGCTCTGAAGGAGATAACTCCTTTAAAAACTTTTTCGCAATTTCTTTGTTAAAAACTTCTGTCATGCTGGACTTATCAAAACAGCAACCAATAGTGCTTTAGTGACATCTTCCATAAAGGGAAAATTTAGCTTATCAGGTGTATCCTGAGATGTATGGTAATAGGGATTTCTGAACATAGCTGTATCAGTAAGCATAACTGCCTGAAATCCCGCATCCCAAAACGGTGCATGGTCACTAAATCTTGTTTCAAGAGCAAGCCATCCATTCATTGGCGCTTTGTAAGTAATGAGATTTATAGAAGGAACATATTCCTTTACTTTCTCAAAAAGCTCCAAAAGAGTATTGGATTTCCCATTTCCTACAACGCCAAGAAAATTTCCTACATCAGGTCCTTTTGTAAATGCAGGAAGTTTTTGTGAGCCCTTAACATCTGAGTAGTAACCCACTGACTCAAGTATCAGGGCTTTGTATCTGTGCCCAAGCTTTTTGAATTTCTTTACAAACTGGCTACTTCCGATTATGAATTTAAGGTCAAAAGCCTGGGGTTCTTCAAGGGTAAAGGCAACAAATTTTATTCTTTCAGCAATTGGGCTCTTTCTAATGATTCTTGCCACTTCAAGCATTACAGCAACACCACTTGCATTATCATCAGCACCAGGAGAACCAATAGCAGAGTCATAGTGAGCACCAATCAATAACCAGTCTTTGTTTGAGTTAATGCCTTTTAGAGTGGCTATGATATTTTTATACTCTTTGCCATTATAGGAAAATTCGTTAATTTCAACGATATAGCCGTATTCTCTAAATCTATCTTCAACAAAGTTTGCTACTGATGAGAGGGCTTCGTAGTTATACCAGCCGTGTCTTGGAATGGATATTGATTGAACAATATTCTTAAGGTTATTCTGTTCTACTTCTTGTATAAATTTTTCAATATCCATTTTATCTTTCAAATTCAATGGATTTTTGCTCTAAAACTGCTTTTTTATGCTCATAGATTCTTTCTTTTTCAACTATATGCAAGACTTTCCACCCTCTTTCTGAAAACACTTCTGCGATAAATCTTCTATGACAGCGAAAGAAAAGCTTTTCAGCACAGAAAAAAACAGATAAACTATTCTCTGCGATTTCTTCAAGTTTTTCAATTCCTTTTTCAAATTCTTCTGTTTTAGTATAATTCTCATAGCCGCCTTTTCTGAAGCCACCGAGTTCCTTCCCGAGATAAAAATAACCAATACCATCTTTTTCTAAAGCTTCTCTGAGATTTTCTTGATTAAAATGGGGAAAATTTTTTGATTTTGGAAAACTTCTTACATCTATGGCTGTTTTTATCTGGTATTTTTTTAAAATTTCTATGAATTCTTCTATTGAACGATTACTTGTGCCAATTGTATAAATTAGTTTCTCAGACAATTTTTATTATTGCTTCATCAAGATTTTTTATTCCAAAAATTTCTTTCATGGAAAAATTATAGCACAATTGAAGTCAATGGAGAGAGTCTTTAACATATAGACAATTATGGTAAAATTATCAGATGTTTTATAAAATAATTGCAACAGTTTTATTTATAGGTTATTTCCCATTTGCACCAGGCACAGTCTGTTCTGCTGTTACTATGATTTTTTTGGATTTATTTAAACCCTCTTATATGGCTGTTTTAACTATTTTGATTGTTTCTATTGTTACCGGTATAATAGCTTCTGAAAGGATTGAAAAGGCTTCAAATAAAAAAGATCCCTCTTATATTGTTATAGATGAATTTGCAGGATATTTAACTTCAATTCTTTTTATCCCGATAAACTGGCAAAATCTTTTAATTGCCTTTATTTTGTTTCGTATTTTTGACATAATAAAGCCACCACCCATAAGGCAGATTGAAAAGAAATTAAAAGGAGGATTAAGTATAATGATGGATGATATAATTGCTGGATTAATTACTAATGTTTTAATAAGGATTTTTTTAATGTTATGATAATTTTATGCGACTTTTTATAGCCATAGAAATACCTGATGAGATAAAGGAATTTCTGTATCAACTCATATATTTAAAAACATCACTTGACGGAGTAAGTATTGTTCAAAAAGGAAATTTCCACATCACATTGAAATTTCTTGGAGAAGTCAACGAAGGTCTTATCCCTGATATAACTAATACTCTAAGGAAAATTTCAAATGGGTTTTCTCCTTTTACGCTGAAGATAACACATCCAGGAGTTTTTCCAGATAAATTTAAACCAAGAGTTATATGGATAGGCACAGAAAACACGGATAGTCTTAAAGAAATGGCAAAGAGAATTGATGAAGAGATGGAATCATTGGGATTTAAGAGAGAAGATAAAAATTTTAAATCTCACATAACTGTTGCGAGGGTAAAGAATTTCCATAATGGAAAATATTTGTTTGAAAAAATTTTAAAAAAATTTTCTGGAGAATCTTCTCAATTAAAATTTCAAGTGGAAGAGTTTGTTTTAATGAAAAGCACTCTTACTCCAAAAGGTTCAATTTATGATGTTTTACAAAGGTTTCCTTTGGTCAAATAGATAAATGGTATAATAAAAAAAAGCCTAAGAGGTGATTTATGAATAAGGATAAGTTAAAGGCATTGGAAATTGCCATATCCCAGATTGAAAAAAATTTTGGAAAAGGCGCTATAATGCGTCTTGGCACTAAAGCTCATGCAGAAGGAATAGGAGTAATTCCTACAGGTTCTATTTCTCTTGATATAGCAACTGGTATTGGAGGATATCCAAGAGGAAGAGTTATAGAGATTTTTGGTCCGGAGTCTTCGGGTAAAACCACCCTTGCACTTCACGCAATTGCAGAGGCTCAGAGACATGGCGGAGTTGCTGCTTTTATAGATGCAGAGCATGCTCTTGATGTTAATTATGCTTCAAAATTAGGCGTTGACGTTGAAAATTTACTGATCAGCCAGCCAGACACAGGTGAACAGGCTTTGGAGGTAACAGAGACACTTGTCCGTAGCGGAGCTGTAGATATTATTGTCATTGATTCTGTTGCAGCATTGGTTCCTAAAGCAGAGATAGAAGGAGAAATGGGAGATAGTCTTCCAGGGCTTCAGGCAAGGCTTATGAGTCAGGCATTGAGAAAACTTACAGCTGCTATATCAAAGTCTCAGACCGCTGTTATCTTTATTAACCAGATAAGGCAAAAAATAGGAGTAATGTTCGGAAATCCAGAGACAACACCGGGTGGAACTGCTTTAAAGTTTTATGCATCTATGAGGCTTGACATAAGAAAGATAGATACACTTAAAGAAGGGCAAGAGACAACAGGCGGTAGAGTAAGAGTGAAAATTGTTAAAAATAAGGTAGCTCCACCATTCAAACAAGCTGAATTTGACATCTACTTCAATGAGGGGATATCAAAGACAGGTGAGATTCTTGACCTTGCAGTAGAAAAGGGAATCATTGAAAAGTCAGGTGCATGGTATAATTACAATGGTTCAAGACTTGCACAAGGTAGAGAAAATGCTAAGGAATACTTAAAAACTCATCCTGAAATTTTTAATGAAATATATTCTAAAGTTCTTGATGTATATGGATTAAAACAACCAAAGGTTTCGGAAGGTGAAAACAAAACAGAATAAGGCATTAACTGTTGCATTGAGATTAATTACTAAGAGAGATAGAACAGAGGCAGAATTACAAGACAGGCTTCAAAAAAAAGGTTTTTCTGAAAAGGATATAACCGAAACTATCCAATATTTAAAACAGAAAGGCTTTATAGATGATTCAAAGTTTATTGAGAAAGCAGAAAAAATTGCTGAAGACAGGTTTTTAGGGACAATGGGACTAAAAAATTATTTGATGAGAAAGGGCATAGATAAGAATTTAATTCAGCATATTCCTGAAATTGATGAATTCTCAATAGCTCAGAAGCTCATTCAGAGGAAAAAGCATTTTTTAAGGGATATTCAACCAGATAAGAAAAAAGCAAAAATTGCAGGATTTCTTCTTCGCAGAGGATTTTCATGGGATACAGTAAATAAATGCTTAAAATTAAATGATAATTTTTTCGGGGATATTAAATCCCCTCAGAATGACATTTTAAGGGAGGATAGAAAATGAGAATTTTGATTGCTTTATTGATTGCTGTTTTTATTTTTGGATGCGCATCGCAAGGTGTCAGATATACCTATGATGAAATTAAAAACTATCCACCTGATGTTCAGGAAAGAATTGCTAAAGGTGAAATAGCACTTGGGATGACAAAAGAGCAGGTAAGATATGCATGGGGTCCTCCTTCCACTACAAGAATTCTTACTCCTGAGAAAGGAAAACAAAGAGAAGAGTGGGTGTATTCTTCCTCTCTTGGGCTTTTAAAATCAAGACTTATTTTTGTTGATGGAAAACTGACATACATAATCAGTAATGAACAAAGAATTGTAAATGAGGAATAATTAATGCAAAGTTCTGAAATAAGAAAGCTTTTTCTGGATTACTTTGTATCAAAGGGACATGAATTAGTTAAAAGTTCTCCGCTTATTCCTAAGGATGACCCGAGCCTTCTTTTCACAAATGCAGGAATGGTTCAGTTTAAAAGGGTTTTTCTTGGCGAAGAACAAAGACCTTATAGCAGGGCTACTACCTGCCAGAAATGCATTCGCGCAGGTGGAAAGCATAGTGATCTTGAAAACGTTGGATTTACTGCAAGACATCATACTTTCTTTGAAATGCTTGGCAATTTCTCTTTTGGCGATTACTTTAAAAGAGATGCAATCCTTTTCGCATGGGAGCTTCTTACTGAACATTTTAAACTTCCAAAGGAAAAGCTCTGGGTTTCTATTTACAAAGATGACGATGAAGCTGCAGAGATATGGGAAGAAGAAATAGGAATTCCTTCAGAGAGAATTGTCCGATTAGGTGAAAAGGATAATTTCTGGCAGATGGGAGATACAGGTCCATGTGGTCCATGCTCCGAGATAATAATTGATCAGGGAGAAGACTTTGGATGTGGACAGCCTGACTGTTCAGTTGGATGCGATTGCGATAGATTTCTTGAACTGTGGAATCTTGTTTTTATGCAGTATAACAGAGATGAGGAAGGAAAACTAACTCCTCTTCCAAAGCCGAGCATTGATACTGGAATGGGGCTTGAGAGGATTACAGCAGTTAAACAGGGCAAACGGACAAATTTTGATACAGACCTTTTTGAGCCGATTATTTCTGAAATATGTTCAACTCTTAATGTTAAGTATGGTAAAGATAGAAAAACAGATATTTCAATAAAAGTCATAGCAGACCACATAAGAGCTGCCACATTTTTAGTAGCTGAAGGACTAATCCCTTCAAATGAAGGCAGGGGATATGTTTTAAGAAGAATAATAAGAAGAGCTGGAAGACATATTAAACTTCTTGAATATGATAAAACAGCCTTTTACAGATTTGTAGAACCTGTTGTTTACAAACTTGGAGAAGTTTATCCTGAGATTGTTTCAGAAAGAGAAAGAATTGAAAAGATAATAAAAATAGAAGAAGAAAGATTTCTGAGAAGCCTTGAAAAGGCTCAGCAGATTTTTGATGATATTATTAACAATCTTAAGAAGACTGATTCAAAATTAATTCCTGGACATGAAATTTTTAAACTCTATGATACATTTGGTTTGCCTTTTGACTTGATAAAAGAAATGGCTCAAGATTCTGAGTTACAAATTGATGAGATAGGATTTCAGCAAGAGCTTAATAAACAGCGTGAACGTGCAAGGGCAGCACAAAAGTCCGAAGAAGTAGGAATAGGTGAAGTTTATAAACAGCTAAGACCTCAGTCGGAGAATTTAAGATTTATAGGATATACGGATTACGAAACAGAGACAGACATATATGCTATTGTGAAAAATAGTGAAAGAGTAAACGAACTTAATAAAGATGAAGAAGGTGAGATTTTTCTTTTTAAAACACCTTTTTATGCTGAGTCAGGAGGGCAGGTAGGCGATACAGGTATGATTATTTCAAATTCTGGTAAAGCAGAGGTTTATGATACAAAGAAAATTTCAGGATTACATTGTCATAAAGTCAGGGTTATTGAAGGAACTATTAAAGAAGGTGATAAAGTTTTTGCAAAAATTGATCTTGAAAGAAGAAAGGCTATAAAAAGAAACCACACTGCAACTCATTTACTTCATGCTGCATTAAGAACCGTGCTTGGAGAACATGTAAAACAAGCAGGTTCTTTGGTTGCACCTGATAGATTACGATTTGATTTTACTCATTTTGAAGCTGTGAATGATGAGGAGTTAAGAGAGATTGAAAGAATTGTAAATGAAAAAATACTGGAAAATCTTCCAGTTAAAATAGAAATTAAATCACTTGATGAAGCTTTAAATGAGGGAGTTACAGCACTTTTTGAAGACAAATATGAAGACACAGTTAGAGTAGTAAAAATTGTTGGTTTCAGTAAGGAACTCTGCGGAGGAACTCATTGTGACAGTACAGGTGAAATAGGAAGTTTTTATATAGTTTCGGAAGGCTCTGTCGCATCAGGAATCAGGAGAATTGAAGCTGTTACAGGGATTGAGGCATTCAAATATTCAAATATTAACAGAGAACAACTTAAAGCCATTTCCTCAATTCTTAAATCAGCTGAACCTGTTAAAGCTGTTGAAAGACTTGTAGCAGAACTTAAAGAAAAACAACAAGAAATAGAAGTTCTTAAAAACAAACTAATAAGTCAGAATATTGAAGAGATTGTAAAGCAGGCAAAGGAGATAGATGGGGTAAAAGCTCTTGCAGTAAAACTTGATGGTGTTGATCTAAAAAGTCTTAGAACACTTTCTGATAAACTTAAAGAAAAACTCCATCCTGCTATAATTTTACTTATATCAAAGGCAGATGGACAGGGCATATTGCTTCTTTCTGTAACCAAAGACATAACAAATAAATACGATGCTGGAAAACTTATGAGAAATATAGTCCAGGCTGTTGGTGGCAAAGGTGGTGGAAGGCAGGAAACTGCTCAGGGTGGATGTCCTGATGGAGAGTCTCTTGAGAAGGTATCGGAGATATTCTACAGTTTGATTGAAAAACAATCATGAAGGAGGTAGCATGGCATTACAGGATTTATTTAAAAATATGCTTTTTGCATGCTTGGGAATGCAGGAAATGCTCAGAGAATTTCTTGAGGATCTTGTGAAACGGGGTAAGATGAGCGAATCAGAGGCAGCAAAGATAATTAATGAGTTTATATCAAAATCAGAAGAGGCAAAGGAGAGTTTCAAGGACAACTTCAAAGAAATGGTTCAAAAAACATTACAGGGAATGAATCTGGTAACAAAAGATGAGATTGAGAATTTGAAATCATTGATAAATGATATAAACTTAAGAATTACAAAGATTGAGGAAAAATTAAAGGATTAATGAATCTGGATAAGACCAAACTCTTAAGAAATATTCCTGCTGTTGATAGGATTTTAAAAAATGAAAGAATAGAAACTCTTCTAAGTAACTATTCTTATTCATTAGTTCGTGAATGCACAAGAAAAGTTCTTAACAGATTAAGAGATAAAATACTTAAAGGTTATGTTTCTCAGATTGATGAAGATAAAATAGTTGAAGAAATAGAAAAATCTTTAAACCAGAGATATTCACTCAGACCTGTGATAAATGCTACAGGAGTTGTGATTCACACAAATCTTGGGAGAGCAATACTCCCAGATGAGGCAATAAAACATGTGATTGAAATTGCTACAAGCTATTCAAATCTTGAGTATGACTTAGAAAAAGGGCAAAGAGGCAAGAGATATGTTCATATTGTTGATGCTATAAAAAAGATTGCTGATGTTTCTGGAGCAGTGGTTGTAAATAATAATGCAGGTGCAGTTTTCCTATGCCTTAATACTCTTGCTCGTGGCAAAGAAGTAATTGTCTCTCGTGGAGAACTTGTTGAAATAGGTGGTTCTTTCAGAATTCCTGATGTAATGACTCAATCAGGAGCAATTTTAAAGGAAGTTGGCACAACAAACAAAACACGATTAAGTGATTATGAAAATGCAATAAATGAAAATACAGCTTTTTTACTTAAAGTGCACAGGTCAAATTTTAAAATTGTAGGCTTTACAGAAGAGGTTTCAATTAGGGAACTTTCAAATCTTGGTAAACAAAAAGGTATTCCAGTCATGGTTGATCTTGGAAGCGGATGTTTTATTGATTTAAAAAGATATGGATTTTTTACTGAACCATCGGTTCAGGAAGTTGTTAGAGAAGGAGCAGATATTGTTACATTTAGTGGAGATAAACTTCTTGGAGGAGCACAGGCTGGATTTATAATTGGACGGGACGATTTAATTGAACAGATATCAAAAAATCCTCTCATGCGTGCTTTGAGAGTTGATAAAATGACTCTTGCAGCACTGGAAGCAACTTTGATGCTTTATCTTGATGAAAAAGAAGCTATTGAAAAAATTCCTACATTAAGAATGATTGTTGAATCTCCTGAGAAGATTAAGAATAGAGCATTAAAGATATTGAGGATGTTTAAAAAAGAAGGAATTGATGCTACTCTGAAAGAAGATGTGTCAATGCCTGGAGGCGGATCTCTTCCTGAAAATGGCATTAAAACATATGTTGTAGCAATTAAAACAACTCAGACTGAAGAATTTATAAAAAAATTAAGAAAAACAGAACCTCCTGTAATTGCAAGAATAAAGGAAGATTTTGTTATTTTTGATGTAAGGACATTACAGGAAAAAGAGATTCCTTTGCTTGTTAAAGCTATAAAACAAGTTTTATGAACATCAGAGAACGATATCAGGAAATAGAAAAAAGTTTTTTACATCCCAAGTCCTGTCTGAGTTCACAAACAAAAGGAAGATTAAAGCCTGAACCAGAAGATGATATAAGAACTCCTTTTCAGCGTGACAGAGACAGAATTATTCATAGTAAAGCTTTTCGCAGGCTCAAACATAAAACACAGGTTTTTTTCTCTCCTCAAGGTGATCACTACAGGACTCGTCTTACTCATGTTTTTGAAGTATCTCAGATATCAAGAACAATCGCAAGAGCATTAAGGCTTAATGAGGATCTTACAGAAGCTATAGCACTTGGACATGATCTCGGACACACTCCTTTCGGACATGCTGGTGAAGCAATACTAAGAGAGCTTCATCCTGGAGGGTTTGAACATTATGAGCAAAGCCTTAGAGTTGTTGATATTCTTGAGAAAAATGGTAAGGGACTTAATCTTACATTTGAAGTAAGGGATGGAATACTTAAACACTCAAAGGGTCGTGGAAAAATTTTAAGTGATGAGCCTTTCACATTAGAGGGGCAAATTGTGAGAGTAGGAGATGTTATCGCATATATTAACCATGATATAGATGATGCAATAAGAGCAGGAATTATCAAAAAAAATGATATTCCACAAGAGTTTTTAAAATTTTTTGGCGATAGGCACTCAAAAAGAATAGATAAAATGGTTAGAGATGTTATTTTTACAACCATAAAAGAAGATTATGAAAAAATCTCAATGTCTCCTGAGATGGAACAAATGGTTCACAGTTTTAGAGATTTTCTTTTTGAGAAAGTTTACTATAATGAGCGCATTATAGAAGAGTTTAAAAAAGCTAAGAGAATGCTTGAGAGTCTTTATAACTATTATCTTGAGAATCCTCATATAATAGATGCTCAGGAACTTGAAGAAAAAGAACTTCATAGAAAAATATGTGATTTCATTGCAGGAATGACAGATAGATATGCTCTTTACACATTTGAGAAAATATTTATTCCTAAAAGCTGGGCAGTTCCATGATTGAAGGAGTTGGTGTTGATATTGTAGCAGTTGAAAGAATAAAAAAAATTTATGAAAAATGTGGAGAAAAATTTTTAAACAAAGTTTTTACCGAAGGAGAAATTTCTTATAGTTTCAGCCATGCAAATCCTTTTCCTCATCTCGCAGCTCGCTTTGCAGTCAAAGAAGCAGTGATTAAAGCATTAAAAAAACAGAAAGGATTAACCTTAAAAAATATTGAAGTCAGAAACAACTCTGACGGTTCACCAGAAGTTAAAATACCAGGCTTTAATAAAAAAATTTTCATATCTATTTCCCACGAAAAAAATTATGCTGTAGCATTTGTCGTAATCACATAGCTTTACTGAAATTTCAAAATTCTGCTAAATTAAATAATATAATTTTCATTCAAAGGAGGATAAGTTGACTGACAGGATTCCCATGACCCCTGAAGGTTATGAAAAGCTGAAGGAAGAGCTGGACAGATTGATAAAAATTGAACGTCCAGCAATAATAAAAGCAATCGCAGAAGCACGTGCTCACGGAGATTTATCAGAAAATGCTGAGTATCACGCAGCAAGAGAAAAGCAGTCTTTTATTGAAGGAAGAATTCAGGAACTTCAGGCTAAACTCGCCCGTGCCTATGTAATTGATCCATCAAAAATCAATCAAAATAAAGTTGCCTTTGGTGCAAAAGTTAGAGTTATTGATATTGATACAGAGGAAGAGAAAGAGTTTCATCTTGTTGGTCCTGATGAAGCAGACGTAAAAAATGGAAAAATATCCATTACTTCTCCTGTGGGTAAAGCTTTAATTGGTAAGGAAGTTGGTGAGCAGGTTACTATAAAAGCTCCTGCTAAAACATTTAATTACGAAATTATCTCTATAAGCTTTGAATAAGCTATTTAAATCAAAAGTAATAAGCAATGAAGCACTAACAGAAGAGATTTATTTAATTTCCCTTGAGATTTCTGATGATGTTAAAACCAAGCCAGGACAGTTCTGTATTCTAAGAGTTAATCAGAGGCTTGATCCTCTTTTGGGAAGACCCTTTAGCATTTTTGAGCATGAAAAGGGAGAGATTAAGTTTTTATACAGACTAAAAGGCAAGGGAACAAATATCCTTACTAAACTTAAAAAAGGTGATTCTATAACTCTTACAGGTCCATTTGGAAGATGGTATCCTTTCCCAGAGGGAGATTTTATAGTAATTGCAGGAGGAATTGGACTTGCATCAGTTTATTATCTGATTAAAAAATTTCCTCAAAGAGCCTATCTTTTTTATGGTGTAAGAAATGAAAAAGAAATACTTTTTTATGAAGAACTAAAAAGGCTTTCAAAACAACTTTATATCTCAACTGAGAAAGAAACTTCCTATGCCTATAAAGGAGTTATTACAGAGCTTTTTAGAGAAAAAAGCATACAACTTCCTTTCCCTATTTATGCCTGTGGACCTATGATGATGTTAAAAGAGCTTAAAAAAATTGTTAATGAAAACAGACCCTGTTATGTAGCAACAGAGGAGAGAATGGCTTGTGGAGTTGGAGCATGTCTTGGATGTGTAATAAAAACAAGGGAAGATTTCAAAAGAGTTTGCACTGAAGGTCCTGTTTTTGAGCTTAAGGAGCTTGTATTATGATGCCTGTCTTGGAGGTTAAAATAGGTAATCTTAGTTTTAAAAATCCTGTGCTTACTGCATCTGGCACATTCGGCTACGGACTTGAGTATTCTCAGTTTGTTGATCTTAATATTTTAGGTGGCATTGTTGTAAAGGGGCTTTCATTAAAACCAAAACAAGGGAATCCTCCTCCGAGAATTTATGAAACTCCCTGTGGAATGATTAACTCAATTGGATTGCAAAATATAGGATTAGAGGCATTTAAAAAAGAAAAGCTTCCATTTTTGAAAAAGTTTAACACTAACATAATAGTAAACTTTTTTGGTGAAAATCTTGATGAATATATAGAAGTAGCAAAACTTCTTGATGAAACTGAGGGAGTTCATGCTCTTGAGATGAATGTTTCATGCCCGAATAAGACAAGTGAATGGAGAAAAATGGGATTAGAGCCAGAACTTTTACGGGAAGCTATAAAAAGGGTTAGACTTCATATTAAAAAGCCATTGATAGTTAAACTTGCTCCTCAGGTTACCGAGATTGCTTTAATGGCAAGAATTTGTGAGGAAGAAGGCGCAGATGCTGTCTCTTTGATTAATACAATTCCAGCAATGGTGATTGATATAAAAACTCGTAAAAGTATGATAGGAACTCTTACCGGAGGTCTTTCAGGACCTGCGATAAGACCAGTAGCTTTAAGAGCAGTGTGGGAAGTTGCCCAAGCTGTTAAAATTCCTGTAATTGGAGTTGGAGGAATTGTTAGTGCAGAAGATGCTTTGCAGTTTTTAATTGCTGGAGCAAAGGCTATTCAAGTAGGAACAGCTAATTTTATAAACCCTATTGCAACAGTTGAGATAATTGAAGGCATTAAGCAGTTTTTAATTGAAGAAAACATAAAAGACATAAATGAGATCATTGGCAGCTTCAAAGAATAGGATAATTACACTTTTAACTGATTTTGGTTATGATGACCCTTTTGTGGGGCAGATGAAAGGAGTAATTTTAAAAATAAATCCAAATGTAAAAATCATTGATATCACACATGGTATTAAACCTCAGACAGTGGAGGATGCTGCTTTTGTTTTATGGCAAAGCTTTAAATACTTTCCTAAGGGAACTATTCATCTCAGCATTGTTGACCCTGGGGTTGGTTCTCAGAGAAAAGCTTTGATAGTTAAATCTCAGGGACATTACTTTATCGCTCCTGACAATGGACTTCTTAGCTATGTTATAAAAGAACCCTTTGTATGCATATCAATTGAAAATCCTAAATATTTTCTACAAAAGGAAAGTCCTACTTTTCAGGGAAGAGATGTTTTCGCACCTGCTGCAGCATGGCTTTCAACAGGAGTTTCAATAAGTGAATTTGGCAAACCATTAAAAGAGATTTTTTTACTGGAGCATTTAAATCCTGTAAATTTGAATGATAAAATAGTTGGGAAAATAGTTTATATTGATAGATTTGGTAATGCAATAACCAATATAAAACCAGAAGGGAGAAAAATTAAAGAAATAAGAGTTGGAGAAACAATCCTTCCAATTGTGAACTTTTATTCTCAGTCTCCAAATAAACCTGCAGCACTTATAAATAGTGACGGATTTATAGAGATATTCATTTATATGGGCAATGCTGTAAAAACTATGGGGTTAGAGAAAAAACAGATTGTGGAGGCTTTATTAGATGGATGAGGTTGTAAAAGGATTAATAAAGAATGAGCATGTTCTTGTTGTAGCAACAATTTGCACAGAAACAGTTGAGTATGCAAGAAAGATTCACGATACATGGCCTACTGCTACAGCAGCAATGGGAAGAGTTATTGCTGGAAGCGTTCTTCTCGCATCAACATTAAAGGATAGGCAGAAGATAATGGTTCAGATAAAGGGTGATGGACCTTTAAATGAAGTTGTAGCTGAAGCAGATTCTTTTTATAGAGTTCGTGCATATGTAAAAAGACCACATATCTATATGGGATTGAAGAATGAGAAAATTGATGTGGGAAGAGGAGTGGGCAAAGGTTTTTTAAATGTGATAAGAGATTTGGGATTAAGAGAATACTATCAAAGTAGCGTGGAACTTCAAACAGGTGAGATTGCCCGAGACCTTGCTTACTATTTAAATGTTTCTGAACAGATTCCTTCAGCAGTCTCACTTGGAGTTTATGTTGAACCAGATAACTCAGTTAAAGCAGCAGGTGGTTTTATGATTCAGACCATGCCTGAAACAAGAACTGAAATAGTTGAGTTCCTTGAAAGAAAACTTTCTGAAACTCAATCAACTTCATCAATGATACTTCAAGGAATGGATTCTCTACAAATACTTGAAGAAGTAGTAGGATTACCAATTGAGGTTTTGCACAGAGGCACTGTTACATACTTCTGCCCATGCACAAAAGATAGAGTTATCAATGCAATTGTTACACTTGGAAGAGAAGAAATTCAGAAAATGATTGAAGAAGGAAAAACAGTTGATGTTGAATGCTATTTCTGCAAGAAGAAATATGAGGTAACAGTGGAAGAGTTAAAAATTCTGCTCAGGGAAATTTAAGTTTTAGCTTAAAGTTATAGTCTGCAAATTTATCTTTTTTCTTGATAAAAAGCCATTCATCAGATTTCCCCTTAAGTTTCACTAAAACAAAGTTTCCTTTTAATATTTCTCCTTCCATAAAAATTTCCCACTGTCCTTCTTCAGGAGAGCCTTTCACTGTGCTATATTGCCCTTTATCCCAGATATAAACCTTACCTGCACCATACTGTCCTTCAGGAATAATACCTTCAAAGTTACCATACTCTAAAGCATGATCTTCAACCTGAATTGCAAGACGCTTATCTTGAGGATTCATTGAAGGACCTTTGGGAATTGTCCAAGATTTGAGCACTCCATCCTTTTCCAGTCTGAGGTCAAAATGAAGCTTTTTTGCATGATGTTCGTGCACAACAAAGTAAGGCATTGTTCCTCCTATTTTTTTGCAAAGATTCTTTTAATAAGCATTGTTGCATAGGAACCTCTTGGAAGAATAAAACCAAGAGTAAGCTTTATTTTACCTTCATAAACTTCATCATCTTCAATTTTATGCAGAATATTAGGGATGACAAGGACTTGTCTTGGAACAGATTTAAAAAATGACTGTCTTATTTTTTTCAAATTAAACTGAGAAGGTTTTATTTGTCTTTCAAAAAAAATCTCATTATATATTTTTTCAATAATGTCCTGGGGCATTTTTGCGTTTGAAGAAGGTGTAGGAATCTCTAAACTCTTAAGATACTCAAAATTTTTTTCATCAATTTCATCAAAGAAGATATACTCTCCTGCAACTCCTTTATGAATAAGCAAATTTTCAACGGGGAATAAAGTTTTAAGGAGTCTTTTAACAGTTTCATTCCATATAAAACTCTGATAGGCTGAAAAAAACATGGACATTTCTTCTTTTGGAATTTTTTGAAGCAGTGATATGTAATCCTTTGGAGATTCTAAAAGATGGCTGAATGCAAATTTTTCAAATTTAGTTTTAGCAAAATTTAAACAACTGTTCCAGTCACCCCAGTTTTCAGAAATTTTTCTTTTTCTTTCTTTTGCCTTTTTTTTATCTTCAGGATATATATGGGTAAAGTAAATTTTAAGTGCTCCATTATAATGCCCTTTTATTATTTTTTCAGCAATAAATCCTTGGTTTGGATCAAAGCTTCCAAATCTCTGATCATCAAAATAGTTTATGAATCCGTAATTTTTAACTTTTTCAATATGATATATGATAGAATCAATGGCATTTGGAGAAATAGCTCTTACAGTTACTTTGAAAACATTGTTCTCAATGAATTGTGGCTTCATTGGTTCATCTGAAAAACCAATATGTTTGAGTTCAAATTTATCTTCTTTTATATTAAATTTGAAAGGAGGATTTTTTATTGTTATGAACTGCTCAGTAATACCGTGTCTGTCTTTTTTCCCACCGTATGAGATGCTATCAAAGGGAATTCTCAATTTTTGGGCAATCTTTTTTAACAAGTCAATCGTATTCCACTTTTTTTTCTTTAGAATAAAAACTCCAAAAGGTCCCTTTTCCTTTAAGGGAATTGAACTTATCTCTTTTACAATGAAATCTTCTGGCTTTACTTTAATTTTATATGACATGTTAAAATTATACCATTATGATAGAGGAAAAGTTGAAAGAGTTAGGGATAACACTTCCAGAGCCTCTAAAACCTGTTGGTGCTTATACAACCGCTTTAAAAGTAGGAAATCTTTTATTTTTAAGCGGAATTCTTCCTTTTAGAGAAGGAAAGCTTTTAAGGAAAGGCAAGGTTGATAAGAATGTATCTATTAAAGAGGCTTCTGAAGAGGCATTACAGGTTGTTTTAAATGCACTGGCAATTGTAAAAGATTATATAGGTAATCTTGATAAAATAAGACAATGTGTAAAAGTAACCGGATATATTGCTTCTTCAGAAAGTTTTACGGAACACCCTAAGGTTCTTAATCCAGCATCAGAACTTCTGATGAAAATATTCGGTGAAAATGGGAAACATTGTAGAGTAGCTGTAGGAGTATATAGCCTCCCACTTGATGCTGTAGTAGAAATGGATTTTATTTTTGAATTGAAAAAATAAAATTATCTAACGAAGATTATTATTTATTTCTTCTTAATTTTTCTATTTCTTCCTTTGTCAATGGTCTAAGTTGACCTGGTTTCAGGTCTCCCAATTTGACGTCATCAATAGCTATTCTAATAAGCCTGATAACAGGATGCCCGACGCGTTCAAGCATTTTACGAATCTGTCTTTTTCTACCTTCATGAAGAGTAATCTTTATCCAAGAATTAGCTTTAAGTTTTTTTACGAGATGAACACTTACAGGTACAGCAAGTTTGCCTTCAATTTTTATCCCTTTCCTAAGTTTTTCAATTGTTTCAGGTTCAACGATTCCATCAACCTTTACCATGTAAGTTTTTTCTATCTGGGAACTTGGGTGCATAACTTTGTAAGCTAATTCTCCATCATTAGTAAGAAGAAGCAACCCTTCAGAATCAAAATCAAGCCTGCCTACAGGGTAAATGCGGAATTTTATTCCCTTTATAAAATCTTTTATAGTAGGTCTTCCTTGAGGGTCTAAAAGTGCTGTGATTACCTTTCGGGGCTTATAAAAAGCATAGTACACCTTAGGTTCTGGTTTAATGAGAAGTTTTCCATCAACTTTTATATAGTCTTTTTCAGGGTCTGCTTTTTGTCCTATTACCGCAATCTGTCCGTTTACAGTTACCCGTCCTTCTTTTATTAATTCTTCAGCGTGTCTCCTTGATGCAATTCCGTAATCAGATAGTATTTTCTGTAATCTTTCAAGCATTTTTTAATCCATAATCTCAATATAAGCTCTCTGACGTAAACCTCTTGTCCAGAGCTTGTAATCTTTTTTAAACTTTTCATCTTCTAAAAGACTTCTCACGTAGTTTACAAGCTGTTCAGAACCTTTTTTAAAACAAACTCCATCAAGCCTGAAAATAAAAATACCATGTTCAGTCATCATAGGTTCACTTACTTGTCCTATATTCATTTTTGAGAATAAATTTGATAGTTCAGAGGCAATTTCTTTCTTTTTAAGAAGTCCAATTGCTCCTCCTGTTTTTGCTGTTACGTCCTCACTCATCTGAGATGCTACTTTACTGAAAGGCTCACCTTGAATGAGTCTTTTGAAAACTTCATTTATTTTTGCTTTTAGTTCTTCTTGATTTTCTCTTTTTTTCAAAAATATCTGGCTTACATAATAACCCTCATCATCACATGAAAGCTCTGGATGAGCTGCAATATAGTTATTTATCTCAGCATCAGTAATAATAATTTTGCTTTTTACTAATGTGTTTAATGCTCTACCAATTATTATCTGTTCTTTAAGCATTTTTTTATAGTCATTAATGCTCATGCCTTCTTTTTTAAGGGTTTCCAGAAAAGCTTGTTCTGTAAGAGCATATTTTTTCTTTATATCATTTATTGCTCCTTCTATCTCAGAATCGGTAACAAAAATTCCATATTTTTCAGCTTCTTCAATCTGAAGTTTTGTATCAATTAGTCTCTCAAGAAACTCTTCTTCATGAGCTTTAAAGTATTTGAATTTTTCATCTGGGTTTAATGCCTTAATCTCATCCTTTGCAGTAAATTCCATATATTTGTATAGTTCGCTCCAGGTTATTACATCTCTGTTTACAACAGCGATTACTTTATCAACGAAGAATTTGTTTTCTTCTGCATTAAGTTTGAAAATTAAAAGCTGAGTGCAGAAAAAAACAATCATCAGAAAAAAGACAAACTTGATTGAGCAATTTAGATATTTTTGATTAATCACTCTTGGTGAAATCAAGCGATTTTTAAACTTTCTCATATCTAACTCCTTTAACATATTCTTGGCAACTGTTCTCCAGGAAGCATATCAACTATTCTGGTACCCCCAATGAATGTTTTAAGTAAAACTTTTCCTCCCTTGCCAGTTACTTCCCCAATTATAGCAGATTCTTCTCCAAAAGGGTGCGATTTCATTAATTGTAAGATTTTCTCTGCTACATCTGCTTTAACAATTGCAACGAAAATTCCCTCATTCGCCACATAAAGTGGGTCAAGTCCAAGAAGTTCACAAGCACCTTTTACTGTGTCATGAAGAGGGATAGCACTTTCATAAATTAAAATATCTTTCAATGATTCTAATGCAAGTTCTTTAAGTGTTGTGGCTAATCCTCCACGAGTAGGGTCTCTCATTACTTTTACGAATGGTGTAAATTCCTTCATTATCTGGTCAATTAAGCCATTTAATGCCCTTGTATCACTTAAGACAGGTGGCTCAAAGGTAAAGCCGTTTCTCTCGCTCATAACAGCAATACCATGATTCCCTATAGAGCCACTGATTATGATTCTGTCACCTTTTTCAATTTTTAAGGGTGAAAGTTCAACTCCATCTGGAATTATGCCAATCCCAGAGGTGTTAATAAAAATTCCGTCTCCCTTTCCTTTGTCTACAACTTTAGTATCTCCTGCAACAATTTTTACTCCTGCTTTTTTAGCTGAGGAGGAGATGCTACTGAGTATTTTTTCAAAATCAGACAGAGGAAAACCTTCTTCAAGAATAAAGCCAACAGTAAGATAAAGGGGAACTGCACCGACCACTGCCAGGTCGTTCACAGTTCCATTAATTGCAAGGTCTCCAATATCGCCACCTGGGAAAAAGATAGGAGAAACAGTATAAGAATCAGTTGTTATTGCTATTTTTCCTGAATGATTAAGAGAAACTATCGCAGAATCCATAAGAGAAGGGAGTTCAAAAATAGGTGCAATATATTTTTTAATAAGCTCATACATGAGCTTGCCGCCACTTCCGTGTCCCAGAAGAATTTTATCCATCATGCACCTCCACTTTTATTTCTACTGCTTCACTCTCTTTTAAAGGAGCTTCCGAAGTGATTTTATAATAAACCGGCGATTTTATGTTAGTGATATTATACTTGGCGTCAAAGAATAGAGGAATCATTGTTTCACCTACAAGCTCATAACTCTTTTCATCTGCTGTTTTTCTATATATTCTGTAACCTTTTATCCATCTTTCTTTGGTTTCTTTCCATGAAATATAAACTCCTTGCTCATTAACTGACCAGAAAACTTCCTTAGGCTTTGTCGGAATAAAAGATTCAATTGAAACTTTTGTTTCAATGCCTTTGCTCTCCAGATATGCTGATTCATAGGATTTAGAAGTAGTAATAACATAGGGAATTTCCGATTGAGAGTTTTCTTTGTAACTGCTTATGCTTCCGTAAAGAAGTTCGTCTAAAAAGAATTTTTTATCTGTTGACCCAATCTTTACTCTCTCACCCTTTTGATTTATCCTGTACACGTTATAAGTCAATGAATTCTGTGCATCCCATGAAAGCATTACGCCTTCAGGATTAATTTTATAAGTAATATTTTCCACCTCAGGTAATTTTTGAGGAGTAATCGTAGCTTCTGTTGGTTTGCTGTATATACCTTTTGGTCTTATGGCAAAGATACGATATCTGTAAGTTTCTCCGAAGGTAAAATCTTTGTCCTCAAGGGAGGTAGTTTCTTTATTGTAGTAACCAAGAGTTTTTTTCTCTCCTTTGCTTTCTCTCTCTATGAGGAAGCTTTCTATTTTAGTTTTTTCTTTTTCAGGATAACTCCAGGAAATTAATATTTTGTCATAAGTAGCTGAAAGCGTTAAACTCGCAACGGGCTCGGGCTGAAGATAGTCATCAAGATTTGGGTCAAGCTTTCTGCCACAGGCTGTGAGAAGGAATAGTAAAATAAAAATTGTTAAACAAGTAAATACTGGTGTGAGCGATTTTAGATATCTTTGGGTAACAGTTCTTAACGAAGTGTAGCGTAAAACAGTTGCAACTGTCTGAAACCCGAAGGGTTGAGTTTTGCAACTGTAGCGAAACGAGTTTAGAACTGTCCAAAGATATCTCATGAGCGAACACCAGTAAAACTTGCCTTTCTTCATTCCTTCAACCTCTTCCTCAACATTCTTATCTGTTCCTTTACACTCTTTTTTGAAGTGCTTCCGTAGGAGCTTTTTGAATCAATTGAACCTTCAGGAGTAAGTATGGCATAGAGGTCTTTTTCAATTTTTGACGAGAACTTCCTTAATTCCTTTATGCTTAATTCGTTGAGATTTTTACCCTTTTCAATACAGTAAAGCACAATCTTGCCTGTTATCTCATGGGCATTTCTAAAGGGAACTCCCTTCTTTACAAGATACTCTGCAATGTCTGTAGCTGTAATGTAGCCACTTCCGCAAGCCTCTTTCATTCTCTCTTTGTTGAATTTTATCTCCGGAAGCATTTCTGTAATTACTCTAAGGCTCATGATTACTGTGTCAATCGTATCAAAGACAGGCTCTTTGTCCTCCTGCATGTCTCTATTATAGGTAAGGGGAAGTCCTTTCATAGTTGTAAGCATGCTAAGCAGATTTCCGTAAACTCTGCCTGTTTTCCCTCTAATTAACTCTGCCGGGTCTGGATTTTTTTTCTGAGGCATCATGCTTGAGCCAGTGGAGAATTTATCAGGCAGCTCAATAAATCTGAATTCATCTGTTGCCCAAAGGATTATCTCTTCAGCAAGCCTGCTTAGATGCATCATGAGCATAGCACCACAGTATAAAACATCAAGGACAAAATCTCTGTCTGAGACCGCATCCATGCTGTTTGGAATTGGTTCTTCAAAACCAAGCTCCTTTGCTGTGTAATGCCTGTCAATTGAAAGGCTGCTTCCTGCAAGGGCACCTGCACCAAGAGGGCATAGATTGAGCCTTTTTAGTGCCTCTTTCAGCCGCTCCCTGTCTCTTTCAAGCATCCATGCATAAGCAAGTAGATGATGAGCAAGGAGCACAGGCTGGGCTTTCTGTAGATGAGTATATCCGGGCATGATTGTATCAATGTTTTTTTCGGCAACATTAACAAGGGTTTTCTCAAACTTTTCTGTTAACTCTATTAATTCATTCACTCTTTTTCTCAAATAAAGTCTTAAGTCAGTGGCAACCTGGTCGTTTCTTGAGCGGGCTGTATGAAGCTTTGCACCAGCAGAGCCTGTTTTTTCAATCAAAGCTTTCTCAATGTTCATGTGTATATCTTCAAGCTCTTCTTTGAACTGAAACTTTCCCTCCTTGATTTCCCTTTCAATTTCAGCAAGTCCCTTTAAAATCTGCTTTAGCTCCTCTTCAGTGATAATGCCCTGTTTGCAAAGCATCTTTGCATGGGCACGGCTTCCTTCAATATCTTCCTGCCAGAGCCTTCTGTCAAAAGAGATTGACTGTGAGAACTCCTCCAGTGTCTTAGCAGTTCCTTCCTTAAATCTTCCACCCCACGGTTTTTTCATCTATGCTTACTTCCTCCCTCGTATGTCATTTCAAGAAGCGTAAACCTCCCTCATCTGTCATTCCGAACGAAGCAAAGCAAAGTGAGGAATCTCTTTCGATTGTAAAAATTTTGTCTGCACTATTTCTTGTAACCTGAGTAACATATAAATTAGGCGACCCTTCGGCTAAAGCCTCAGGGTGACCCATAAGGGTCACTTCGGGGTCATTGAGCCCCCTCGGAATGACCTTTTGTAATTGAACATACCCTAATTTTTTAAGTTTATTATTCCTACAAAACATATTCATACTTTCAGAAAACAGATGCTTTAATAAGCGATTTATAAATCTTCTGGTAACAATTTTTATCAAATAAATAATTGCTGTATTGAGCGACTTTTAAAATTTTTGGGTAACAATTCTTATCGAAGCGGAACGTCCATAGCCAAAACTGTTTGAGCCTGAAAAGCAAGTTTTTTGGCTGTAGTGGAGTAAGCTTAGAATTGTCCAAGAATTTTGCAAAAGCGAAATACAGCATCTGTTTACTTCACTCCTCTGCCTTTGCCTGACGTTCTTTTTGCCTCTGCTCAATTATTTTCTGGGCAATATGAGAGGGCACTTCCTCATAATGGGAAAACTCCATTGAGTAAATTCCTCTTCCCGATGTCATACTGTGAAGCTGATTGGCATAGGTAAGCATCTCTGCCATGGGCACAAGGGCTGTTATCTTTTGATTTCCTCCAGCCTGTGGGTCAACGCCCTGAACCTTGCCTCTACGGGAGTTAAGGTCTCCAATGATTGTTCCCAGTGTTTCATCAGGCACGATTATTTCAGCTTTCATGATTGGTTCAAGCAATACGGGTTTTGCATCCATAAAGGCTTTTTTAAGAGCAAGAGCACCAGCTATTTTGAAAGCCATTTCAGAGGAATCTACAGGATGATAAGAACCATCATAGAGAGTTACTTTTATGTCAATTATTGGATAGTATGCAAGTATTCCTTCTTTCATCGTCTCAATTATGCCTTTCTCAACAGCAGGGCGATACTGTTGCGGAATAACACCTCCTACGATTTTATCAACAAACTCATAGCCGCCTCCTCTTGGAAGAGGTTCTATCTGAATCCAGCAGTCTCCATACTGGCCTCTTCCACCAGACTGCTTTTTATATTTGCCCTGGGCAGAAGCAGAGGCTCTGATTGTCTCTCTGTATGGAACTTTTGGTGCCATTAGGTTAACTTCAACACCAAATTTTCTTTTAAGTTTTTCCAGAGCAACTTCTATATGAACCTGTCCCATTCCACTTAGAATCATATCCTTAGACTCTTCATCCCTTGAAAACTTAAGAGTAGGGTCTTCCTCAAGAAGTTTATGTAACCCTGCGCTGACCTTTTCCTCATCACCCCTTGTTTTTGGTGCAATTGCATAGGAGATAATAGGCTCGGAGAATCTTACCTCTGGAAGCAGAATCGGATTATTTTCATCGCAAAGAGTGTGTCCTGTGAGAGTATCCTTTAGTTTTACTGTAGCTACAATCTCACCATGTCCTGCTTTCTGGCAGGGATTTTGTGTTTTGCCGAGTATGTAGTAAATCTGGCCAATCCTTTCCTTTGTGCCTGTGTTGGGATTAAGAACTGTAGAGTCAGCCTTAAGCACACCTGAGAAAACTCTTATGTATGATATTTTGCCTGCAAAAGGGTCTATGGTGGTTTTGAAAACATAAGCAGCAAGCGGAGCTGTTTCGGAGGGTTCTCTTTTTGCTTCGCTGCCATCTTTTGGATTAATGCCTTTTATAGGATATATATTTGCTCTTTCCTGTGGGTCTGGAAGAGCGAGAATTATGCTGTCAAGTAAGGCATCAACTCCTATTCCAAGTAGAGCTGAACCAGCAAGGACGGGAATAAATCTGCGGGCTATGGAGGCATCATGAAGTCCCTTTCTTAATTCTTCTTCAGTGAGCTCTCCTCCTTCAAGATACTTTTCGAGCAGGCTATCATCAAGCTCCGCAATTTTCTCTACGAATTTTTTTCTGTATTCCTCAACTTTTGATGAAAGCTCGGAAGGGATAGGCACTTCTTTTACTGATTTTCCATCCTGCTCGTAGGCTTTAAGTGATATAAGGTCTACTATCCCTCTTAAGCCAGGACCTTCGCCAATGGGCAGGGTAAGAGGGATTGCCTCCTGACCAAAAACCTTTTCAATCTCTGCAACTGCTCTGTCAAAGGATGCGTTTTCCTTGTCAAGCTTGTTTACGAAAACTACTCTTGGAAGGTCGTAGTCATCGCAGTATTTCCATATTCTTTCAGTTTCAGCTTTAACACCCGAAAGGGCACTGACAATGACAACAGCGCCGTCGGAAACTCGAAGGGCATTCTTTGTATCTTCAAGAAAGTTAACAAAGCCAGGTGTATCTATAATGTTAATTCTGTGCTCTTTGTAATCACAGTAAGCAACTTTGCAACTCAGTGTCATATTTCTTGCAAGCTCTTCAGGTTCATAATCAATTACTTTGCCTGTTGTCTCGCCTGTAGTTACTCTGTCAATTTGCCCTGTTTTAAAAAGTATCTGCTCTGCAAGTTTGGTATTCCCTGCACCTGCATGGGCTACAATTGCTACATTTCTAATTTTTGTAATGTCTCTACTCATAAAACCCCCTCCTCGTATTTTTCAAATTTCTATCCAAACACTCTCCTGTAAATATGGTCTATGTTTCTTGTGTAATAGTTTAGCTCAAAAATGTTTTTTATTTCATCTTCATTGAGATACTTCCTCACTTCTTCGTCCTTAAGAAGAAGCTCCATGAATGGTATGCCTTCTTTCCAGCTCCGCATAGCATTGGACTGGACAATTTTGTATGATTCCTCACGGGTAAGCCCCTTCTCTACAAGAGCAAGTAATACCCGCTGAGAGTTGTATAGACCAAAGCTAAGTTCAATGTTTTTAAGCATCCGTTCTGGATAAACCCTCAAGTCTTTGATTATTCCGTAGAGTCTATTAAGCATATAGTCAACAAGGATGCAGTTGTCGGGAATTATTACTCTCTCAACAGATGAGTGGGATATGTCCCTGTCATGCCAGAGTGCAATGTTTTCATAGGCTGTAAAGGCATTGCTTCTGACAAGGCGGGCAAGTCCACTTAGGTTTTCGCAGCCCACAGGGTTTCTCTTATGAGGCATGGCAGAGGAGCCTTTCTGTCCTTCTGTAAATGGTTCTTCTGCCTCTAAAACTTCGGTTCTCTGTAAATGCCTTATCTCAACAGCAATCTTTTCAATCATGGCAGCAATAAGGGCAAGCACACTTAAAAACTCTGCATGTCTATCCCTTTGCACAACCTGAGTTGCCACAGGCTCAGGCTTAAGCCCGAGTTTCTTAAGGGCAATCTCTTCAATCTCTGGTGGCATGTTTGAGAATGTCCCAACAGCACCTGAGATTTTACCGACTGAAATTCTATCAATTGCTGAAGCGAGTCTATCAATATTTCTTCCTGCTTCCTCATACCATAGAGCAAATCTCAAACCAAAACTTGTAGGCTCTGCGTGAACTCCGTGACTTCTTCCCATGCATATTGTATCTTTGTATTGAAATGCCTTATCTTTAAATAATTCCTTAATCCTTTTCAAATCCTCCATTATCAACTCTCCAGCCTCTTTCATAAGCAATGCCTGGGCAGTATCAACGACATCAGAAGATGTCAGTCCCATGTGAATATATCTGGATACAGTCCCAACTTTTTCAGCCACAGCAGTCAAAAAAGCTATCACATCGTGCTTGACAGTTGCTTCAATCTCATCAATCCTTTTAAGGTCAAAGTCTGCCTTTTCTTTTATCTCCCGTAAAGCTTCCTCAGGAATCTTTCCAAGCTCAGCCCATGCCTCACATACAGCAATCTCAACAAGAAGCCATTTCCTGAACTTGTTCTCATCGCTCCAGATGTTTCCCATCTCTTTTCTTGTGTATCTCTGTATCATTATCAAACCTCCTCCCAGATAATTCTTTCAGGTTTTATAATTACGCCATTGCCATAGCCTATTCCAAGAATTTTACCCCTGGTGTCTTTTACTTTAACCCAGCCTGCTGGAACTATTCCAGAGGGTATTTTCACTGGATTGCCGTTAAGAAATCTCGGAATGATATAATCCTGCATTGTAACAGATGGCAGAAAATATAAAGCTTGGTCTATGGAGAAAATACCCTTCTTAGGCTGAAAGCTGAAGGCTGAAGAGTCAAGATTATTTGAGATTAAACTCTTTAACTCCTCTAACTCTATTGACTCCTCCACTCTAAACTCTCCAATCCTTGTTCTTGTGAGCTCTACTATATGCGCTCCTATACGGAGTTTCTCTCCTATATCGTGACAGAGAGACCTCACATATGTTCCCTTGCTGCATACTACTCTGAATGTCACAAAGGGTGGTTCAAAACTTTCTATTTTAATTGAATGGATAATCACCTTCTTTGGTTTTCTCTCTATTTCAACACCCTTTCTTGCAAGTTCATGAAGGGGTTTGCCTCCTACCTTTACTGCCGAATACATAGGTGGTATCTGCATTATCTCTCCAGTGAACTCCTCAAGGATGCTCTCAACTTGCTCTCTTTCAAGCTTAAAATCCTCAACCACTCTCACAATTTTCCCCTCAGCATCATAGGTATCTGTTGAAATTCCAAATTTTGCCTTAAAGACATACTCCTTCTCAAGTTCCATCAAAAAAGGTGTAATCTTGGTCGCTTCATTTATACATACAATCAAAATCCCTGTTGCCATAGGATCAAGTGTTCCTGCATGCCCTGCTTTTTTGACTTTTAAAATCTTTTTTACCTTAGTAACAGTATCTTGGCTTGTAAAACCTTTTGGTTTATTAAGAACTACCACTGCGTTCATAAACTCTTATTGGACCTAATCCTTTCAATTCAAAAATTACAAGAAAACTAAACTCAGAGGTTTTTCTTCCTTGTATTTCAACAGGTCTTCTTGTGATTGCAATATTTGTTGCCCAGCAAGATTGAGTATATTTTATGTTTAATGAGCTATCTCTTAATCCAGGACCTTTAGCATCATAGTTTAAATTTGCTGTAAATGACCACTTTTCTGAAAGTTTTTTGGCTATTGCTAAGGCGTATGTCTTAACTCCCCCTTCTTTTTCCTGTGAGTTATACTGGTCTCTTAATGTAGGAGACCAGAGATAAGCAGGAGAAAGTGCACCGTCTTTGGTATATCGTTCACTTAATGAGAAAGATGTTGTTTCATCTGGAGAAAAACTTATATCACTGTTAAATCTTTCCATCCTTTTTTTTGCTATATTCTGATATGTATCAAATCCGAAACTTATTTTCCATAAGGATATTCTTCCTTCAAATAAAATCGGATATAACTTATCCCATTCATTTTTTGCTCTGAAATCATATACCTGGGCGATTCTTGCTTGGATATTAAAACTTTTAAAGTTTAATTTGTTATACACACCAGCTCTTAAAAGTGCTGTGTCATCAATTACTTCAGTATCTTTTAAAATAGGAGGCTTACCATTAACTCCTATAAAGACTCCTTCCACGAATGGCTCAATCAGATGAGTGAAACTTTCTCCTCTTTTATAAAATCTCATAAAACTTTTTGCATTATATTGAATCATTTCTCTATGAGAAGTATCCTCGTAAGGAGATGTGTTTTCAAGATTATAAAAAGTTTCTTTTAATCCCAGGCTCTGTGTTAGTTTAACACTATCTCCCATACTATGACTTATTTGAGGGCTTATCTCAAATCTTTGCCCTTTAAGTCCGTCTTCTTTATAAAACTCAGCCAGATTAGTATTGAAATTTATATTGAATTGTCCAAGTTTATATGGATAAACAACATATCCAAGTTCTGCTTTTCCCGGAGGACTTATACCTCCTTCTTTTAAATCCTTCCACCCTTGTCCAAGCAAATAAAATCTTGATTGAACCCCTGGTACAGAAAGCTCCAGAGAAGACTGCAAGAATCTATCATATCTTGCAGCAAGGTCTTTTCCATATTCTTTAAAAAGAAATGTATTTGAAGCTGAACGAACATCTCCGTATTCCCTGTAAAAATCATTCTTATTGACATAGTTTAAATCTGCCAGCAAGTCAACTCCCTTAAATTTCTGAAGATGAATTCCTCGTAATTCAATATATTCTTTATTAAGTTTCCTGTCCTTGATCTGATATCCATACCACATCCCCTTTGTATCAAAATCCATGTATCTGTATTCAATTCCTTTACCAAGTCCTATTTTTGAAAAATAGTCAAGATAAAATGTGGCATCTTTATTACTGTCAATCACAAGATAATAGGCAGGGCTTAAACGAACTCCGCGAGTATTTGAATTTCCAAATTTAAATGGTAAAAATCCGGATTTTTTTGTGCTTCCACCAGGACCCCAGAACACAGGAGAAAAAAGAATAGGCACATCTTTGACTTTAAAAGTAGTAATTTTTGATGTTAATGTATCATCAACCACAAGGTCAACAAACTCCCCTGTAAAACACCATGGTTGTGCAGTATCTGGCTCTGGTTCACAAGTTGAAAAAGTTGCTTTTTTAGCTTTGTATTTAATCTCGCTCAGCCTTTCAATCTCAGATGCTTTTATCCACATATCCTGCTTTTTTATATGAAGAAGAGCATTTTTTAAAAGACCTGTTTTTTTATCCCTGTTAAGTTTTCCTTCTTCAGCCCATGCAGTAATTTCGTCATCGTCATAGTAAAGGTCTCCATAGGCTTCTATATCACCTGTATTTTCATAATAAATTACTTTTTGTGCTTTAAGATCAAAGGTTATATCGCTCATATAGACATCACCAATTGCAATAATTTTTTTTTCTTCGTCAAAGTATTCTAATGTTTCAGAGATTATCTCTGTAGCAAAGGAAATACGAGCAATAAAAAAAAGAAACAGTATTATACAAAACAAAAGAAAATGCCTGGAGATAATAATTTTCATAAAATTTCTCCAAGACTTCTATGCAATGTTTTTTCTCCAAGACGCTCTTTTATTTCACCAACCAGATATGCTGAGCCTGTGCAGAGGACATATATGTCTGAATTATTCTTACAAAGTGAAATGGCGTTTCTAAATGCTTCCAAAGGTTCAGGAACAAAATCTATTTTTTTATCATTTAGTCTTTTCAGTAATTCTTTATATGTCAGAGCTCTTTCATAATTAGGGACTGTAAAAATCATTTTATATGCATAATTTTCAAAACATTTTATAAATTCATTTACATTTTTATCTCGCATCATTGCAAAAACTACTACAGGTTTTTTATCTGTAAGAGTTTTTAATGATTTTATCAAAACCTCCGCAGCATCAGGATTATGTGCTATATCAAAGACAGCAAGAGGTTTATCATAGATTATTTCAAGTCTGCCCGGTATTTTTACATTTTTTAATCCTTCTTTGATTGCATTTTCATTATACATGGGATATATGTTAATAAAAGCCTTTAATGCTACAGAGACATTTTCAAGTTGATGAAAGCCTGTAAGAGGCAAGAATAAGTCAGGCTGAAGGCTTGAGGCTGAAAGCTTGAGGCTGAAGGGGTAAAAATCAAAGACTATTCCATCAAGGCTTATTGACTTTAATACACCTATGAAATCTCTGTCGTAAATAAATAATGGTGACTCCATCTCTTCTGCTTTTTTTATAATCACTTTCTCTACTTCTTTTTTCTGAGATGAAGATACTACTGGTATCCCGTTTTTTATGATTCCTGCTTTTTCTTTTGCAATAGAGGCTAAATCAGCACCTAAAAACTCCTGATGGTCAAGTCCTATGTTTGTTATTACAGATATCAGAGGATTTACCACATTTGTGGCATCAAGCCTTCCTCCCATACCTGTTTCAATCACTGCATATTCAATACCTTTTTCTTTAAAATATTGAAAAGCCATTACTGTTACATACTCAAAAAAGGTAAGTTCATCTGAAAAAGGTTTTATTTTTTCAATAAGATGTTCAACTTCTTCTTCAGAGATTTCAATATCATTGACAATTATTCTTTCTGTAAATCTTGTAAGATGAGGAGAGGTGAAAAGTCCAACACTCAGTCCTTGAGCTCTTATAAGACAATATATGATTTTAGAAACAGAACCCTTACCATTTGTTCCTGCAATATGAATTGATTTGAAGGAATGATGAGGGTTGCCAAGTTTTTCAAGTACTGAAATAACTCTATTAAGTCCAAGTTTTATGCCATTTGTTCTTTTTTTATAAAGCTCATTTATCAACTCTTTATATTTCATCCTCTTTGTCATTTAGAGTCTGAATTGGACGAAGAAGAATTTTTACCTGTATACTGTTCAGTATTCTTGTTTTCTTGAATAACATTAAAGGACGATTCAGGGTCATGGATGTTTTTAAGATTTTGGCTGTTGCTGTTATATGAAGTTGATACAGGCATAAGAATCTCAATAAGTCTATGAATTGTATTTTTTAATTCTTTTCTTTCTACAATGATATCAACCATTCCGTGTTCAAGTAAAAATTCTGCCCTCTGAAATCCTTCAGGTAGCTGCTGTTTGATTGTTTCCTGAATAACTCTCGGACCTGCAAAACCTATAAGACTTTTGGGTTCTGCAATGATTATATCGCCAAGCATTGCAAAGGATGCTGTAACTCCACCAAATGTCGGGTCTGCTAAGACAGAAATATACAGAAGTCCTGCTTCTTTAACTCTTCCAATTGCCTGAGATGTTTTCGCCATCTGCATGAGAGAAAACATGCCTTCCTGCATTCTCGCACCACCTGATGATGAGATTATTATTAAAGGAAGTTGTCGCTCAACTGCTCTTTCTGCTGCTCGTGTTACTTTTTCTCCAACAACTGTTCCCATGCTTCCACCCATAAAGGAAAAATCAAGAACAGCGATTACTACATCTCTTCCATTGATTTTTGCATCTCCATATATTGCTGCCTCTTTAAGTCCTGTCTTTTTTTCGTTTTCTTGTAATCGGTCCTTATAAGGCATTGTATCTTTAAATTCAAGAGGATCAGGGCTTCTAATATCAGAGTCAAGTTCTGTAAAACTTCCGGTATCTGTTATAAGAGAAATTCTTTCTTTTGCTGAGATTCTGAAATGATACTGACATTTTGGGCAAACTTTAAGATTATTTTCAAGTTCTTTTCTATAAATTATTTCTTTACAATTTTCACATTTCACCCATAATCCTTCAGGAATTTTTACTTTTTTGTCTATTTTAGGCTCTTTTCTTTTAAACCATGCCATTATATTGCCTCTCTGAGAGATTTAATGAATTCAGAAGCCTTTTCAGGCTTTTCATGAAAAATTTTTACAATTGCACTTCCCACAATTACTCCATCAGCAATTTGAGAAATATATTTTGCTTCTTCTGGTTTACTGACTCCAAAGCCTACACAAACAGGTTTTCCAAAACTTTTTACAAAATTTATATGGTCATTGAAAGATTTATCAAGGCTAAGTGTAGTGCCTGTTATTCCTGTTATTGAAACATAGTAAACAAAACCTGTTGAGGCTTTTACAATTTTCTTTACTCTCTCAGGAGTTGATGTTGGTGCTACAAGAAATATTGTATCAATACCGTATTTCTTCGCAAATGTTCTGTAATACTTAGACTCTTCAACTGTTAGATCAGGAAAAATAACTCCACCAACATTTACTCCCTTTGCATCATGAAAAAATCTTTCAATTCCGTAACAGAAAACAGGATTTAAATAAGTCATAAGAATTATGGGTGTATTAATACTTTTTTTAAAATCCTCAAGAAAATTCAATATCTTACGTAAGGTTGTTCCAGAGTTTAATGCTCTTTCTGCTGCTTTTTGTATTGTCGGTCCATCAGCAAGAGGATCTGAAAAGGGCACGCCAAGCTCTATAAGGTCTGCTCCTGCCTGTTCAAGTATTTTTAGTCTCTTTGCAGTTTCCTCAAGATTTGGGTCTCCTGCCATAATATATGGAATAAAGGCTTTTTTACCCTGATTTTTTATCTCTTCAATTTTTTTTCTAACTGCGAATCCTTGTTTCATATTTTTGTTTTTCCATCTCCTCCTTTGATTCTCGCCACCTCTTGCACATCCTTGTCACCTCTACCTGAGAGGTTTACAATTATTATTGAATCCTTTGACATTTTTGGTGCTATCTTTATTGCTTCAGCTACAGCATGGGCTGACTCAAGAGCTGGAATAATTCCTTCAAGTCTGCTTAAAAGTTCAAAGGCTTCTAAAGCCTCCTCATCATTAGCATAGGTGTATTTTACTCTTCCTGTATCTTTCAGATAGGCATGTTCAGGACCAACAGAGGCATAATCAAGCCCAGCAGAGACAGAATGTGTTTGAAGGATATTACCATCTTCATTTTCCAAAACATAGCTAAGACATCCTTGAAAAATTCCCTTTGCTCCTCCTGCAAATCTGGCTGCATGAAGCCCTGTTTCTATACCCTTTCCACCTGCTTCAACACCAATCATCTTTACATCTTTATCATGTAAAAAAGCACTGAAAAGTCCAATTGAGTTACTTCCACCACCAACACAGGCAATAAGAACATCTGGAAGCCTGCCTTCTTTATTTAATAGCTGTTTTTTTGCCTCTTTTCCTATAACACTCTGAAAAAATCTGACAAGTAATGGATATGGATGAGGACCAAAAACAGTTCCCAAAACATAATGTGTTGTTCTTACATTGGTTGTCCAGTCTCTTAATGCTTCATTTATAGCATCTTTAAGTGTCCTTGAGCCTGTATCAACAGGGATAACCCTTGCACCAAGAAGGTTCATTCTGAAAACATTAAGTGACTGTCTGCGAATATCCTCTGTTCCCATGTATATGTCACAACTAAGTCCTACAAGTGCAGCACCTGTAGCAGTTGCAACTCCATGCTGACCTGCTCCTGTTTCAGCGATAATTCTATCCTTTTTCATGAGTTTGCTTGCAAGTAGAGCTTGTCCAAGAGCGTTATTTATTTTATGTGCACCTGTATGGGCAAGGTCTTCTCTTTTTAGATAAATTTTTGCACCACCCAGGTGTTCACTTAGCCTTTTTGCAAAATAAAGAGGGGTAGGGCGACCAACATAGTCTTTAAGAAGAGATTCAAATTCGTTAATAAAATTTTTATCTTTTCTGGCTATGTTGAAAACCTTGTCAAGTTCTTCAAGAGCGGGCATTAAAGTTTCAGGAACAAAACGGCCCCCGTATAGACCAAAATATCCCTTTTTAATACTCATGAAAAGTATTATAGCATGAAGATTTTAAGTTTTGCATTGGATAATTTCTGGCTTTATTTTCTTGTGTTATAATAGTTTCAGCGAATGGATATTTTAAGAATAAAAAAAACGTATTTTTCAGCAAAGAGACTACAAGAAATAATCAATGTGTTTTTAAAACACGGATTTGGACAAATAATTGATCAGATTCATCTTGGTAGATTTATTGGTCTAAAGAAAAGGATTAGAAGTTTCGGAAGATGGCCATATTATAAAGTCCCCACCATTGCTGAAAGGCTTAGAATAGCATTTGAAGAACTCGGACCTACATTTATAAAACTTGGTCAACTTCTCGCATCACGTCCTGACATGGTCACGCTAAATTATGCGAAGGAGTTTAAAAAACTTCAAGACAGAGTCCCTCCTTTTAAAGTGGAAGTTGTTTACGAAATTATAGAAAAAGAACTGGGTATTTCAATTGAAAAGGTTTTTCAAAGTTTTAATCCAGAGCCAATAGGTTCTGCATCAATTGCACAGGTTCATGAAGCTACATTGATGAATGGAGAAAGGGTTATTGTGAAGGTTAGACGTCCTGGTATTAAAGAACAGATTATGCTTGATCTTTCAATACTTCAAACTCTTGCTAAACTTGTTGAAAAATATATTTCAGAAAGTAAGCTATTTGACCCTGTCGGAATTGTGGATGAATTTTCAAAATCTATTACAAAAGAGCTTGATTTTAGAAGAGAAGCAAGAAATGCAATAATTTTTAAGGAAAAATTTAAAAATGAGGAAAAAGTTTATATTCCTCACGTTTTCAGAGAGTTTACTACTGAAAAAATTCTTGTTATGGAAAAAGTAGATGGAATAAGAATTGATGACAAGGAGTCAATTAAAGAGAAAGGACTTAATATAGAAACTCTTTTAAATACGCTGATTGATATATATTTTAAACAAATTTTTGATTATGGCTTTTTTCATGGTGATCCCCATCCTGGGAATATCCTTGTCAGAGATGATGGAAGAATAGCTCTTGTTGATTTTGGTATAGTCCAAAGAATTGATGAAGAATTCAAAGAGGCTTATGCAAATGTCGCACTGGCAATAATAAACCAGAATACTGAACAGTTAATTACAGAGTATCTTAAACTTGGAATAATTCCAGAGGATATTGATAGAGAAAAAATCAAAAAAGAATTAAAGGAAGATATAGAAGAGCTTCTTTTCCCAATTTATACGTACAGAATTGAGGAAATCAAAATATCAGAACTGATTGAATCAATTATGAGAGTATGTTTAAAACATAGACTTAGATTCCTTCCTGAACTTCTTTTAATTGATAAGGTTTTGATAATGCTTGAAGGATTAACAAGAGAACTTTGTCCAAAGATATCTATCATTGAGTTGCTAAAACCTTATGCGAGAAAAATTATATCAAAAAGATTGCATCCAGAGTTTTACTTGAACAAAACTTTTAAAGCCCTGCGTGAATTCAGGGATGCTCTTGAGCATATTCCTTTTCAGTTTAAAACACTTCTTAAAAAGGCTGTTAGAGATGAGATAACTGTGAGAATGTATCATGTTAATCTTCCAGAGTTTATTAAAGATATTGATAAAGCGAGCAATAAAATTGCATTCAGTCTTATTGTAAGTGCCATGATACTGAGTTCTGCAATAATGCATGCAAACCAGGTAAAACCTTTGATATATGGAATTTCCCTTTTTGGTTTAATTACAGGAGTTTTTGCATTTTTTCTCGGCTTATGGTTGATAATCTCAATAATAAGGTCAGGGAAGTTGTAAGAAAATTCTTTCATTTTGATATAATTGGATATGTATAAATGGTTGACAATAATAGCAGTATTTTTTTCATTTTTTAACAGCAATCTATGGGCAGATAGAATTTGTGTTAAAACAATAGATGGTGAAAGGGTTTATACAAACTTTTGTGAAGAAAAAATTAAAAAAGTATCAACAAAAAAATTAGGTAGGGTCCAAAAAATATCAACATCTCAATCAGTTTCTCATTCATCCAGACATGAGCTTGAGAAAATTGTAGATGAAAAATCCAGGTTTTATGGTGTTGACTCTAAGCTTATAAAAGAAATGATAAAAGAAGAAAGTGGATGGAATCCAAATGCTGTTTCTCCAAAGGGTGCAATGGGAATTATGCAGCTAATGCCTCAAACAGCAATTCTCATGGGAGTAAAAGACCCATTTGATCCTGTGCAAAACATAGATGGTGGAATAAAATACATGAAATATCTTCTTGACAGGTTCAATGGCAACTTTAAGCTTGCTTTGGCTGCATATAATGCAGGACCCAATCTTGTTGAAAGTCTTGGTAGAATTCCTAAGATTCTTGAAACACAAAATTATGTTAGAAAAATATCTCTAAGGTATGCAGGAGATTCTGGACAATACAGGATCAAAAAAATGCCTATTAAAGCGATTATTCTATCTGATGGCTCTGTTGTATATACAAACAGGGAGGATTTGTATATATGGTCAACAGGACAGTAGAAGAAATTCTTGCTCTTAAAAAACAAAGGAATGCTATAATTCTTGCTCACAACTATCAGAGAGAAGAAGTTCAAGAAATTGCTGACTTTGTTGGCGATTCTCTTGAATTAAGCAGGCAGGCAACAAAGGTTGACTGCGATGTTATAGTTTTTTGTGGAGTTCATTTTATGGCTGAAACCGCTGCTATTCTCAATCCTGATAAAACAGTGCTTCTTCCTGAGATTGATGCTGGTTGCCCTATGGCAGATACTGTAGATGTTGAGGAACTTAAAAGATGGATAGATAGATATCCTTATGCGCCTATTGTGTCATATGTTAACACCACTGCAGAGGTTAAGGCATTGAGTTATGCTTGTTGCACCTCTGCCAATGCTCCTCAGATTGTAAAAGCGGTTCCGTTTAGCTCAATTATATTTGTGCCTGATAAAAATCTTGCAGACTGGGTTAAAAAGCATGTGCCTGAAAAAGAGATTATTGCATGGAATGGTTTCTGCCCAACACATCATATGATAAAAAAAGAAGATATTATTCGTGCGAAAAAGGCTCATCCGGATGCATTAGTTGTTGTTCATCCTGAGTGCCGTCCTGAAGTAATAGAACTTGCTGACCATGTTGCATCCACATCTGGAATGGTAAGATTTGCTCGAGCAGCATCACAAAAAGAGTTTATAATTGGCACAGAAGTCGGGCTTCTTTACAGGCTTAAAAAAGAAAATCCTGATAAGGTTTTCTATCCTATCAAAAAAACCATGATATGCCCCAATATGAAGATTACAACACTTGAAAGCATTCTTACTGCCTTAAAAGAAAATCAATATGTAATTAAAGTTCCTGAAGATATAAGAATCAAAGCCTATGAAGCTGTCCAAAGAATGTTAACTCTCATTTCCTAAAAAGCCGTGCTTAAAGAAATAATCATTAAAAAAATCAAAAAACATGGTGCAATTCCATTTGATGAGTTTATGGAAATGGCTCTTTATTATCCAGAGCTTGGTTATTACACTAAACCAGATGCAAAAATTGGAAGACAGGGAGACTTTTTTACAGCATCTCATCTTGGTTCAGTTTTTGGATTTTTTTTAGCAAGACAAATAGAGATTTTTTATCAAAAGCTCAATTGTCCCAAAAATTTTACCGTAACTGAGATAGGACCAGGCATGGGATTTCTTGCTAAGGATATTCTTGATAATATTGACTCTTCGGCTTCTATAAAATATAATCTCGTAGAAATAAATCCTGCTTTCAAAAAAGTTCAAAGAGAAAGGTTAAAAGAACATGAAGATAAAATTTTTTGGTATAGCTCAATTGAACAATTAGAGTCATTTAGCGGATTAATTATTTGCAACGAAGTCTTTGATGCCCTTCCTGTAAGAATATTTGAAGTGAATGACTCAGGTCAGATTATGGAAGTTTATGTAGACATTGGAGAGCAAGAACAGTTAATTGAAATATTTTTGCCTTGCAGAACAGACACATTAGAGTATTTACAGGAATTCGCACCATGGGTTTTGAAAATGAAAAAATATCGCTCAGAGGTAAATCTTGCAATGAAATCATTAATTGAAAGCTTGAGCAAAAAATTAAAAAAAGGCTATATTTTAATCTTTGATTATGGCTATACCTCAGAAGAATACTATCATCCAGACAGGAATAAAGGCACTTTACTCTGTTATTATAAACACAATATTAATGAAAATCCCTATATAAACATCGGACATCAGGATATGACTGCTCATGTAAATTTTACAGCAGTTGAAAAATTAGCAACTATGGCTGGACTTAAATTTGAAGGATATTTTTCTCAGGGTAGTTATCTTATTTCGCTCTGTGATGAGAAAATATTTCAAAAAATTTATCAAAAGAATTTAAAAGAGCATTTTAAAAGACTTGTGCTCCCCCAAGGAATGGGGGAGTCACACAGAGTTATGATTTTATCTAAGGATTAATAAGGCTTCTTACCTTTGATATTACCTGCAGGATTGTAATTACAAACCCAGATTTCCTCTCCTCCCTGACATAGAGCCCTGCCACAGCCTATTTCTCTTGTATCTTTCCAAACAATCTGCGTATAATGCCCACATACTTTACCTGGTTTACAACTGTCAGATAAATAATCATAGTTAAATCTTTCCTCTGCCCAATAATCAACCACATACTTTGCTGTAACAGGATAATTTGCCCAGAATATATTTTCTCCATAATTACTACTTCGGTGCATCATTCTACAACCATATGTTCTACTTAATTTATATGCCCAGTCTATTGCAAGTTTTTCCATTTCATAAGACCATTTTAAAGCTGAAACACCTACCTTAGCCCTCCATTTATTATGCTCTGCAAGTAGTTCTTCTTTTTCACTTGCTGAAAGTTCTGCATAATATCGTTTAGTAGCATTTTTATATTGATAATTTGAGCAATTCGTTAGAAAGACTAATAAAAAAAACATTATGAACAGGACTCTATTTTTTATAAAAATTTTAGTGTATTTCATTAAATACCTGATTTTGTTAATTCCTTTATAATTGCCTGTCCTATGACATTCCTCTGAATCTGATTTGTTCCTTCATATATCTGAAGAATTTTTGCATCTCTCATCATTTTTTCAACAGGATAGTCCTTCATATATCCTGAACCACCCATGACCTGTACTGCATCAACTGTTACTTTCATTGCTACATCTGTTGCAAATGTTTTTGCCATTGCTGAAGCCTTTGTAATATCTTTTGCTCCGCTGTCAATATATCTTGCAACAGAATAAATAAGTGCTCTTGCAGCTTCAATCTGAATTGCCATATCAGCAAGCATGTGCTGGACTGCTTGGAAACTTATTACAGGCTGTCCAAATTGAACTCTCTGCTTAGCAAATTTTGCTGCTTCTTCAAAAGCTCCCTGAGCAACTCCAAGTCCCTGAGCTCCGACACCAACACGACTCTGATCAAGTGTTTTCATAGCGACAATAAAACCCATGCCTTCTCTGCCGAGCATATTTTCTTTTGGAATTTTACAGTCTTCAAATATTAATTCTCTGGTGGCAGAAGCTCTTATACCCATTTTATTTTCTTTTTTACCAAAGCTAAAGCCAGGAGTTCCTTTCTCAACAATAAAAGCAGATGCACCCCTTGCTCCCTTGCTTTTATCAGTCAAAGCAATAACTGTATAAATCTCAGCTTCTCCACCGTTTGTTATCCATTGCTTTCTTCCATTAAGAATGTAATAATCTCCATCTTTTGTAGCAGTTGTTTGAATTCCTCCTGCATCACTTCCTGCATTTGGTTCGGTGAGTGCAAAAGCAACAAGACGTTTCCCATCTGCTATATCAGGTAAGTATTTTTTCTTTTGCTCCTCTGTTCCAAAAAGAAGAATTGGGTATGTCCCAAGTGCGTTTGCAGCATAGGTAGTTGAAACTCCAAGACAAACTCTTGATAACTCTTCCACAACAAGACAAAGTTCAAGGGCACCTGTTCCAAGTCCTCCATATTCACTTGGAATGAATACTCTGAACATATCTGCCTGGGCAAGAATTTTCATGATATCCCATGGGAATTCTCCTGTTTCATCAAGCTCTGCCCGGACAGGAAGAACATGTTCTTCTGCAATCTGCCTTGCTAAGTCTTTTATCATCCTTTGTTCTTCAGTTAAAAAGTAATCCACGGCAATCCTCCTTTAACCAGATATATCTGCACCTTCTACAAGAAGGGTTGGTGAACCAGTGTTTCCAAAAAATTTTAAATCATTAGCTAATGCTCGTATATTTTTGAATAATTCTATCACATTGCCAGAGTATATTACTTCCTTTACAGGATGTTTTAATTCTCCGTTTTCTATATAAATTCCTGAAACTCCCACTGAGAAATCTCCACTAACAGGATTTGCTGTATGCATACCCATAACTTCAACAACATAGATTCCTTTGTCAACTTGTTTTATTAAATCCTCTGGAGAAGGCTTTTCCCCTTCATTATCAATATATAGATTTGTTGGACCTACGGATAGTCCTCTATCTGTTCTAATTGCATTTCCTGTAGATAATGTTCCTGCCCTGTTTGCTGTATAGGTGTTATGTAAAAGAGATGTTAAAATCCCATTTTTAATTAAAACTTTTTTTGATGCTGGAACACCTTCAGCATCAAATGGTGTTGAACCAAACTTTTCTGGAGACAGTGCATCATCAATGATATTTAATTTTTCGTTTATAACAATTTGTCCGATTTTGCCTGAAAAAAGAGATTTACCCATTTGATAGTTTTCTGCAGAAATAGATTGAGCTATAAGTTCAAGAAATTCACATGCAACATAGGGAGATAAAATTGTAATTCCTTTAAATGGTTTAATTTTTCTGGGAGAAAGAAGCATTAAAGCTTTTTTACCTGCTTCTAATGCAACATCTTCAAAGTTGATATTTTTTAAAAATCTTTCAGTTCTGTAAGCCCATCCCATCTGAGAATCTCTTTCTTCAGCAATTGCAATTATATGAACCATAATGCTTGTAAAAGGTTGATAAAGAGAGATGCCTTTTGAGTTTATTATGCCTTTTTCATCAATTGTAAAGCTTATTTCTGCATTTCTGAGTTTTTTAATTCTTCTATCAAAAAGAGCGGATTTTTGCATATTTATCAATATTTCAGGCAGTGATTCTTCCTTGTTGATTAATTGTTCATCAAAAACTTCCACTTTTTTTATTTGTTCTGGACATGGAAGAGCTAAAAATTCATCTTGGTCAGATATTTGAGCAAGCGTAGTTGCTAACTGAAAAGCCTCAGGAATTTTATTTATTTCGCTACAAATTGAAAATCCAGCTTTTTTATCTTTTATTACTCTTATTGAAAAAAATTCTCTTGTAGCATCCTTTTTTTTATCAAGTTTTAAATCTTTACCTTCTACTGAATGAGTTTTTCTTCTTAGAAAATAAATTTCCCAATCAGCATGAATATCTGGTATTTTTTTTAAAACTGAATCTAAATATTCATTCCATGTATGTTGCAGATGCATAATCAGACTCCCAGACAGTAACACTATAAAGTCTTACAAGCGTTGTATTGAACTTATCTTTCAGAGACATATATATCCATCTTGCTATGTTTTCGCTTGAAGGGTTTAATTGTGTAAACGGTGGAATTTGGTTTATAAAGGTATGGTCAAGCTGGGATACTACTTCATCAACATTTTTTTTTAATTCTTTAAAATCAAGAGCAATTCCGATTTCATTAAGTTTTTCTGAAATTACTTCTACTTCCACTTTCCAGTTGTGTCCATGAATATTTTCACATTTTCCTTTATAACCTTTTAGTTGATGAGCAGCATCAAATCCTGTAATAATTTTCAACTTATACATTATTTCACTTCTTTCTTGAAGACTGTGATATAAGGGAGATTTCTGAACATTTCATGATAATCAAGCCCGTAGCCAACAACAAATTTATTAGGAATTTTAAAGCCAGTATAGTTAACAGGAACATCAACAACTCTTCTTTCTGTTTTATCAAGGAAAACACAAATTTTAAGAGAAGATGGATTCATTGAAAGAATTTTTTCTCTTATGACTTTTAAAGAAATTCCTGTATCAATAATATCATCCACAAGAAGCACATCTTTGCCTTGAATTTCCTCTCTCGGAAAATAATGAATTTTTACTTCTCCAGAGGATGAGTCTTTTATGTAACTGGATGCAATAATAAAATCAACTTTTAAAGGAGTCTGAATATACCTTATGAGATCTGAGAAAAACATAAATGAGCCTTTGAGAACTCCGATTACAAGTAAGTCCTTGTTTGCATAGTCTGCAGATATTTTGTATGCCAGTTCCTTAACTTTCTTTTGAATCTGGTCTTCTGAAATAAGCGGTGTCCCAATAAACATAGTTAACAATTATAACAGAATAAAGATTATTTTTGCGAGAGTCTTTAGATTCCTATAAAGGAATATGGAATATGTTTTAAAATGGTTCCTTTTTGTCTTTCCAACATATACATAGTAACCTGAATAGAAATAATAGTTTCCCATCTGTATGATATTGATTAAATTCAGGCTCATTCAGGTTAGCTGTACTCAACTGTCATTCATTTATTTTAGTTATAAATTTTTTTATTTCCAGATATCTAGCAATTCCATTTCTTGTTATCATGCCTGTAATTTTCCCATCTTCTAAAATTACAAGTCTTCCTACATCTTCTCTGAGCATCTTTTCAAGAGCATTTAATGCATTATCTTGAGGAGATATCTCCCATTGAGGTTTGTGCCTACCATAAAATTCAGATACCTCTCTTAGTGGTCTGTCTTCTTCAGGAATACTTTTTATATCCCTTAGTGCCAAAATACCCAGATATTTGCCTTCAGAGATTACGGGAAATCCTGTATAACCATACTTAAGAAAATAATTATTAATCACCTCTTGAATGCTCATTGATGGAGAAACAGTAACTAAATCTTTTACCATCAAATCCTTTACTTTAACATTCTGTAACAGTGCCTCAAGTGTTGATTGTTGATAACTTCCATAGGCTGCGGAATAGAGAAACCATCCAATTAAAATGAGCCAGAGACCTGTGGGAATCCCCATAAAAAGAGAGAATACACCAAATATCATGAAGAATATTGCTATATTCTGTCCGATTTTTGATGCTTTCTGGGTAGCATATAGGTAATCTTTCTTTTTGCTCCATAAATACGCTCTTAGAACCCTGCCACCATCCATAGGAAACCCCGGTATAAGGTTGAAAAAACCAAGGATTAGGTTGAGCTGGTAAACATAGGAAAAAAGAGACTTGAAACCGATATTTGTTGTTTTCAGACTAAACAAAAAGAAAAAAGCCGCTAAAAAAAAGCTTGTTAGGGGACCGGCAATGGCTATTCTGAACTCAGCCTTCGCACTTGGAGGTTCTCCTTTCATCTGAGCAACTCCACCAAAAATAAAAAGCGTGATACTTTCAATTGTAAGCTTATATCTCTTAGCTACAAGTGAATGGGCAAGTTCATGTATTGCTACAGAGAAAAATAGCAAAAACGCAGCCACTACTCCATTAATCCAGTAAGAAGCTACTGGTAACTGTGGCGCAACTTTCGGAAAATAAAATGTTGAAAGTGACCATGTGATGAGTCCGAAAACAATAAGCCAAGTGTAGTGTATTCTTATGGGAATTCCAAAAACTTTTCCAATCTGCCATGCTCCCTGAAAAAATCCATTCATTTTCTCAATCTCCTTCTGAGCCATTTGTCAATTTCAACAACTATAATAACTGAAAGAGCCACAAGAAGAACATTATGCCAGTCTTTGATTGAAATCGGTTCTGTTCTGAATATCCACTGAAGTGTTGGAACATAAATAAAAGCAAGCTGGGCAATAGTTGCTGCTATTAGGCTTAAAAACAAAAATGGATTACTTAATAAGCTGATTTTAAATATGGATTCATACTCAGAACGACTATTCCATGCCTGAAAAAACTGGAAAAATACCATTGTGGTTACCGCCACTGTTCTTGCTCTCTCAAGGGATGCATCACTTTCTAAGGCATTGATAAAGTTAAAAACTATTCCTGCCGAGATTAACGCACCCACAATGATTGTTCTTTCAATTAAAAGCCGCGACATTATTCCCTCTTTCGGATCTCTCGGAGGCCTTGTTAGCACACCCTTTTCTCCAGGTTCAAAGGCAAGAGCAATATCCTGAAGAGCATTTGTTACAAGATTTATCCATAAAATCTGTGCAGGAACATAGGGAATGGGAACACTGAAAAGCATTGCAAGAATAATTGAAAGTATTGAGGCAACTCCTGTAGGAATCAGAAAGAATGTGACTTTTCTAATATTGTCAAAAACAATTCTTCCCTCTCTTACAGCATGAAAGATACTTGCGAAGTTGTCATCAGTAAGAACCATATCAGAGGCCTCTTTTGCCACATCTGTTCCGCTTTTACCCATTGCAATACCTATGTGAGCAGCTTTCAGAGCGGGTGCATCATTTACTCCATCTCCTGTAACTGCAACTATTTCTCCGTGACGTTTAAGTTGATTAACAATTCTTAGTTTATGTTCAGGAGAAACCCTTGCATAGATAGATACTTCTTTTACTTTATGGAAAAGCTCCTCATCGCTCATTCTTTCAAGCTCTTTTCCTGTAAGAACCTTTGATTTACCATCTGAAATCCCGAGCATCTCACCTATTGCCTTTGCAGTGACTGCATGATCTCCTGTTATCATCACAACTCTGATTCCTGCGCTTTTACATCCCTTAATTGCCTCTATTGCCTCAGGTCTTGGGGGGTCAATCATTCCCTGAAGTCCTGCAAAGATTAATCCAGAGACTGTATCACATTTTTCTATCTCTTTACATGTTATTTCCTCAATTTCTTCTTTAATTTCTCTATATGCAAAGGCAAGAATTCTGAGCCCCCTCTTTGCAAACTCATTTGCCATGTGTAGTATTTTTTCTCTGTCTATCTCATTTCCAAAGGAATCTTTTATGCACATCTCTAAAACCTTTTCAGGTGCACCTTTTACAAATAAATATTTTTTCCCTTTGTGTCTGTGTAAGGTTGCCATGTATCCTCTTTCAGACTCAAATGGAATTATTGCAATCTGTCTGTATCTTTCTTTTTCTTCTTCAGGAGACATCCCTGCCTTCATTGCTGAAACAATCAAAGCAGCCTCTGTTGGATCTCCTTGAATTTTATACTCTCCATTTTCCACATAAACTGATGATTCATTGCACAGCAGTCCAATTCTTAAAACATCTATGAGATGATGTCTTTCTTTTGGGTTTACAGGTAATCCATTATGAAGTATATTCCCCTTGGGTTCATAACCGCTTCCTTCAACTTCATAAACATCTTTCCCATCATAAATCACTTTAACTGTCATCTCATTTTTTGTTAATGTTCCGGTTTTATCTGAACCAATAACAGTGGTGCTACCAAGGGTTTCAACTGCATGAAGCTTTCTTACAATTGCATTATGCTTTGCCATCCGTGAAACACCAACTGCAAGTGCTACAGTTACGACAACAGGTAATCCTTCAGGAATTGCAGCTACTGCAGCAGCCACTGCTGTCATAAACATATATTTTATTGACTCTCCAATAATCAATCCTGCTATAAAAAGTAGCAAAGAGGCTGATAGAACAAGAATACCTATAGCATTTGCAAACTTGGTTATTTTATCCTGCAGCGGTGCTTTTACTGTTTCTGCTTCTTTTATATGCTTTGCGATTTTTCCAAAAACAGTATTCATTCCTGTTTCAACAACAACTCCCTTTGCTCTTCCACTTACCACAATAGTTCCCATGAATGCCATATTTTTCTGATCTCCGTATGTGAGATTTTCTTCTTTAATGACATGATGATGTTTTTCAACAGGAAGAGATTCTCCGGTAAGAATTGATTCATCAATCTTGAGTTCTACTGTATGAATAAGTCTTATATCAGCAGGGACACGAATACCTGAATAAAGAAGGACTATATCACCTGGAACAAGCTCCTCACTGGTTATATCTCTTTCAACTCCATCTCTTAAGACCTTGGCTTTTGGAACAAGCATTCTTTTCAGTGCTCTTACACTTTGTTCAGCTTTGTATTCCTGAAAATAACCAATTATTGCATTTATTATTACAGCTGCAAATATGACACTGGCATCAATATATTCTTTAAGCAAGATTGTAACTACTCCAGCTATGATAAGAATGTAAATAAGAGGACTTGCAAACTGATGAAGAAAGATTTTAAGTCTGTTTATTTTTTCCTCTTCGGTGAGTCTATTTGCTCCATACTGTTTAAGCCTTTTTTGAGCTTCCTCATTGGTAAGACCTTTTTCAGAGGTATTGAGTTTTTGATAGATTTCTTTTGAACTTATTTGATACCAGTTCACAATTACTCCCTTTTAATTTTTGACAGATAATATCCAATTGATAGTGCTAATATAATCGCAGCTATTCCAAGCATTGTAAGACTGGATATCTCTTTCACATCAAGGATTATCACTTTTCTTGCAATAGCAATCATGGCAACTGCCAGAACAACCTTTACATGATCCACTCCCTCTTTAAGGTAGGTTTTAATTATTGATTCAAAAAGCTCTATGCCTATTATTACAAGCATAAAAACACCAAAAATTTCAAGAAGTTCATCAAGCTCCAGAAGAAAAAAAGGTGGAGAAATTATGTCTTTTGCTATTACATAGATTAGTTCAACAGTAGCAAGCAGAAGAACTAAGGCAAGAAGGAAAATTATGACTACAATTAGTGCATGCTTGAATTTTATTAAAAGATCAAACATTATCAATTATTTTAATTTAACTTGACAAGATGTGTCTATGAATTGTAATTTTTTAAAAAATTTATATGAAAGGAGAATTTGTATGGAACCTTTTATCTTAAAAGAGATATCTAAAAAAGGATTTTTCAGTAAATTGTTAGGGTTAGAAAAAATCGAAAATGCAGCTACAGAAATTAATAATCTGTTAGCTGAAGCTAAGGATATAAATGAAGTAACAAGAGAAAAGATTGAGGAAACTTGTAAGAAATGGAATGTAAAATTAGATAGTGCTTCTTTAATAGATAAACTCAAGAATTTAGTAGAAAAATTTTTAATTTATACTATTACCACAAAAGATTTTTCTGAATTTTTAGAAGATTGTCACTATGTTTTAAACATTTTTGGATTATCTATTACAGATTTTTATAATACGTCTTTAGAGTTACTTAAAATATTTGGTAAAAAAATTATAGAAGATGAAGAATTTACGCAGGATGAAAAAAAGAGACTTGAAGATTTTAGGAGATTCTTTCAAATAAAAGAAAAAGATTTTAAACAAATTTGGGAACAGCTTATCACAGAGAAACTTAAGGCTATAGTTCAAGCTGGAATTCAAGATGGACGATGGTCTCCGGATGAAGAACAAAGATTATGGAATTTTGCTAAGGAGTTTCAAGTTGATCTCACATTGGATTCTCAAACTCAAAAAATGTTGGAGAAATTGTCCTTAGTTTGGAAAATTGAAAATAATCAGATTTCTACCGTCCAAATAAATATTAACCTAAAAAAAGATGAAAATTGTTACTATTTCACTAAAGGAGAAATTTTAGAAAGAAAGAAAAAGGTGGTTTCATATGGCTATACAGGAAGAGCAATATCATTCAGAATAGCAAAAGGCATATATTTAACAGGCGGGTCTTCTAAGAGAATAAGAGATGAAAAGGAAGTTATAGAAACTATGGATAGTGGTAATATTTATGTAACTAATCAAAGAGTAATTTTTATAGGTAATAAGAAAAGTTTATCAACTCCATATAACAAAATTCTGAATATAGATATTTATTCTGATGCTATAATTCTCTTTAAGGAACAAGGCAAACCCGTAATTTTCAGTACGCCAGATAGTGAAATTTTAGGATTATTTATAACAAAATTTCTTAGTATTTAAACACTTTCTATCATCATATCTTCTTTCAAGAATTTAAAAAGATCATATGCAAGAAAAATTCATATTGACAACGCATATTTTTATATCATACACTTATAGCATATAAAGGAGGTGATATAAATGCGTGCTACATTAAATATTCCTGATAATCTTATAGATGAGATTTTAAAAATTACTGGAGAAAAGTCAAAAACAAAGGCTTTGATTAAAGTTATGGAAGAATACATAAAGCAAAAAAAAATCAGCAAATTGATAGAACTAAGTGGAAAAATTGAAGTTGAAGATCTAACTGAAGACCTTGAGATAATGGAATTACAAGAGGCAGAAAATAATGCAAACTAAAGGAGTAATAATTGATACCTCTGTTTTCATTTCATTTTTAAGAGGCACAGAAGCTGCTCCATTTGTAATTAAACTACTTAAAGAAAATAAGGCTTATATCAACGGAATTATTATCGCAGAATTGATACAGGGATTAAAAAATTTCAAGGAAGAAAGCAATATTATAGAACTTTTAAAAGCAGTGAACACTCTTGAAATTACAGTAGATATATGGATAAAAGCAGGGAAGTTAAGTCTTGATTTAAGAAGAAAAGGAATTAGTATACCTCTTACAGATGTTGCAACTGCTGCTTTGGCTTTTGAACATGATATGGAATTGTATACTTTTGATAAACACTTTGATTTAATTCCTGGTTTAAAAATTTATAAACCCTAAAAATTTTAATAAGTAAAAAGTTTAATCTATCCTTCTTTCATAAATTCTCAGCGTTTTGTATCTCTTTGCACCCACAATCTGGGTGAGATTTATTGTATCATAGTTATCTTCAAGTATCCATGAAAACTCACACTTTTTAAAACCATGCCTGACAGCCCCTCTAAAAGCTTCTCTTATCATTATAGATTCCACACCTTTATGTCTAAAATTACTTTTTACTCCAAATAAAAGAAGCCTTATTGATTGAATTTTTTTTCTATAGTATAAAGCCTTTAGGATTGACAGCGGAGTTAGCCTTCCTTTCAGCCTCCTTAAAACCTCGTTGAAATCAGGAATAGCACCAAAAAAACCCACAGGCTCTGCGTCTTTTTCAGCAACAATAACTAAATCCGGAATAGCAACAGGTTTAAGTTTTTCTGCCATATAGTCAATCTCTTCTTTTGTTATCGGGATAAATCCCCAGTTATCTTGCCATGCCTCATTGTATACTTCCATAAATGCGTAGAGTTCTTCCTTTAGATTTTTTAATTTTACAGTTCTTGTTTTTATTCCCTGTTTTTCAGCAAATTGTGCAACTCTATCAATTTTTACGGGAAGTTTCTCAGGCACATCAACAATAAAACAGAATAAATCTTTCACCTTTTCCATACCATAAGCTTCTGAAAGTTCATTGTAATAAGGTGGATTATAAGGAATCATTATCATAGATGGTGTATCAAATCCCTCATAGAGGAAACCACATTCTTCATTGGTTGAGAGATTCATCGGACCACGCATGATTTTAAGATTATTCTCTATAAGGAATTTTCTTGCCTTATCAAAAAGAGCATTGGCAACTTCTTTGTCATTAATACATTCAAAAAGTCCGAAAAAACCCACACTATCATTATGAAACTCAAGGTGGGCATAATTAACTATAGCTGCTACTCTTCCAGCAGGTTTTCCATCTTTATAGGCAATAAAAAATTTTGCCTTTGCTCTCTTAAAAAAAGGATTTTTATCTGTAAGATGCTCCATCATATCTTTTATCAAAGGTGAAGCATAGAAAGAATCTTTTTTGTAAAGTTTTAGAGGCAGGCTTACAAACTCTTTAAGATACTTTTTATTTGTAACTTCTTTTATTTCCAGCATTTTTTTATTCTGTTTTTTAGCAGTTGAAAATTCAAGCTTTTTAAAATTTTATAAAATTATACCATAAGACATTTTATTCTTAAGCTTTGAACTATTTATTATAAACATCTTTTCTAAAAAAACATGCATAAATAGTGAAAAAAATCAGGTTTATTAAGAAAATGTATTTAAAATAATCATAAACAGAATTGAATGAAATTAGAATAAAACCAGAATAATAAAAAATTAAATGCAAATAAATTAAATAAAAACCTTTTTCCAAAGCTGTTGCTATGCTTATGAATACTATGTTAAAAAGCAGAGGTAAAATTGCCCAAAAATAGTAAGAAAGAAATTGCACTGCAGGTTCAAATTTATATCCAAAGAGTAATAGGAAAAGAGGCTTACCAGTAATAAATATAACAAGTTGTGCCAAAATTTCAGCAAGCACAACAATGCCGAACATTTGAAAGATAACATTTTTAAATTTGCCAGAGTTTTTAAGTTTAACGAACTCTGGAAAGTAGACCCCAAGAATGGTAATAGTAAGCCATACAAGCACCTTACCAACTATTGATACAGATGCAAATAATCCTGCAGTATGCCAGTCAAATATTCTTCTTATAAAAATATCGTCAGCATAAACAAAAAAACCTGATGGTGAAATATAAAGAGATGTCTTTATTATGTTTCTAATATTTAAAGAAGGCTTCTGTCCAAAGAAATTTTTATTTTTATAAAAAAGAAAAATTAAAGTGCAGAATAAAGCTATTGTAGAAGCCAATAACACACCGCCAACTTTTAACCCAATAAAAAGCAATAATACAGCGGCAAAAAAACGAAGTGTAAGTTCAAAAATACTTGAGAAAGCAAAAAGATGGAATCTATTAGTTGATTGAAGAAAACTTTTTTCAACAGTAACCATAAACATTCCAAACCATGACAAGGCTATTATAAAAAAATAGTATAGTTGCGTTACATGTAGAAAATTTTTAAGAAATAAAGAACCTAAACAAATAGATATTGCAAACATTGTTCCTATAAAAAAGACAAGTTTTCTCAATGACCTTAAAAGTTCATATCTATAAACAAAATTTTCAACCAATATTTTTATACTCACTGCCCCAAGAAGCGATGTAATATTACCTACTGTTAGCATGAAGGAATAAAGGACCATAAATTCACCGTATTGAACAGGACCAAGACTTCTGCTTACAACTGCATGAAAGAAATAGCCGAGAATATTTATATAAATAAAAGCAACAGTTACATAGGAAATATTTTTAAACATTTTTTATATTTTTCTATAGCTTGTCAAAAAATTGTAATTTATTGTAAATCAAGGCATTACAAGTTTCAATATTTTTCATTTATTTTTATTTGTCATTGTTCGCATTCTTTCTGTAATGTTCAGCCTTTTTCCCTGCCATTCCGAACCCTCTTTCTGTCATCCCGCTCCCACTTTTTTTATTCCGACCCCCTTTATCTGTCATTCTGAACGGAGTGAGGAATCTCCTCTGTTTTTTCTCCAGAGGAACAGTCAGAGATTCCTCTCACCATTGAGTTTGCTCGAAATGACAGATAGAAACTGAATAGCTTTTTAATCAATATCCTACATATTTTTTTGGTAATAGTCAACTTTAAATGATTTTTACTATCTTTATTTGTGACTCATATGTATTAGATTTTTTTAATTTACTTATAGAAAATTGTTGTAATTGCAACTTCATCTGAGAATTTAAATGTAAATTTTCATGATTTTCAATTGCCTTGATAAATGTATATTTTTTATTTTATGATTTTAGATTATGCAAATTACTGAGGGAGGATTCTATGCAAGATATGATGAAAAAGTACTATGAAGAAGTTAAAAATTTTAAACTTGATGTTCCAGAAAAGTTTTCTTTTCCTTTGGATGTTTTTGACAGATGGAATGACAAAATAGCACTAATCTGGACAGATGGTAACGAATTGAAGAAGTTTAGTTTTAGTGATTTAACCCGTCTTTCAAGCAAACTTGCTGGAGGGTTTAAAAAACTTGGTATAAATAAAGGTGATACAGTTTTAATACTGCTTCCAAACAAGCCTGAATGGTGGGTAATTGTTCTTGCAGTTATGAGAATCAACGCAGTTGCTATTCCTGGAACAACTCTTCTTACAGCCAAGGATATTGAATACAGATTGAAAGCAGCAAACATTAAAGCTGTTATTTCGGATAGTGAGAATGCATCAAAAATAGAAGAAGCTGTTAATAAACACGGGAAAGACGTGATTTTGATAAATATAGATAATCAGCAGGGATGGCATAAATATGAGGAACTTCTTAAAAATGAAGCATTTTTAGGTGAGAAGACATTCTCTAATGACCCGGCATTTATATTTTTTACATCAGGAACAACAGGACTTCCCAAAATGGTTCTTCATACTCAGGTCAGTTACCCTCTTGCTCACATAATTACTGGAAAGTTCTGGTTGGACTTAAAACCAGGAGAGATTCATTGGAATATTTCAGATACAGGCTGGGCAAAAGCAGCATGGTCAAGCTTTTTTGGACCTTGGAACATGGGGACAACAGTTTTCACCTACTATAGAAAAGGAAAATTTTCACCCTCTTTAATTGTGGAAACATTAAAGAAATATGAGATAAACACTATTTGCGGTCCACCTACTGCTTATAGAATGATTGTTAAAGAACTTCCTTTGGAAGAACTTAAATTTAAAACAGTAAGACACTTTGTTGCAGCAGGTGAACCTTTAAATCCTGAAATAATTAATCTATGGAAAGATGCAACAGGAGAATATATTTACAATGGTTATGGACAGACAGAAACAGTAAACACTCTTGCTATGTTCAGATTTATTCCAATGAAACCAGGAGCAACAGGATTTCCAACACCTGGATATGAGATAGATATAACAGATGATGAAGGAAATCCGCTTCCTCCAAATACAGAAGGAAATATTGCAATTAAGATAAATCCTCAAAGACCTGTGGGACTTTTTCAAGAATATATAGGTGATAAATTAGAGATGGCTGCTGCATTCAGGGGTGATTGGTATTTTACAAGGGATCGTGGCTATAAAGATGAAGATGGTTATTTCTGGTTTGTTGGAAGAGAAGATGATGTCATAATAAGTGCTGGATACAGGATTGGTCCATTTGAGGTAGAGAGCGCTCTTATCAAGCATCCTGCAGTTAAAGAAGCTGCTGTTGTTGCAAGTCCTGATGAGGTAAGAGGAGAAGTAGTTAAAGCATTCGTTGTTCTTACACAGGATTATGAACCTTCTGAACCTCTTGTTAAAGATATTCAGGAATTTGTAAAAAAAGAAACAGCACCATATAAGTATCCAAGAAAAATAGAATTTGTTGATGAACTTCCGAAAACAATAAGTGGTAAAATAAAAAGAAAAGAACTCAAACTTAAAGAGTTTGGGAAATTAAAATAAAAAATATGTCATATATAGCAGTCATAGGAGCAGGGAGCTGGGGAACAACCCTTGCTTCCCTTCTTTCAAAAAAAGGATTTGATGTAGTAATCTGGGCAAGAGAAAAAGAGATTGCGGATGCTATAAATTCTAAAAAAGAAAATCCGATATACTTACCTAATATTAAACTGCCCCATAATTTAATCAGCACCGATGATATATTAGAAGCAATTAAAAAAGCCAGATTTATTGTGAATGTTGTTCCGACACAACATATACGCTCTGTTTTTACTTCTTTACAGAATAAGTTAAATGATGAAAATATCGTTGTGAGCGCATCAAAAGGTATTGAAAAAGGCACTCTAAAAACACCATCTATGATTCTTGAGGAAATAATAAACAAAAAAGTTTATGTTCTTTCGGGTCCCACTTTTGCTATTGAGGTGGCTCAGGAAAAACCTACAGCTGTAACAATTTCAGGTTCAGAAAAAAGAGGAAGATTATTGTTACAGGAAATTTTTAGCACTTCTTACTTCAGGGTATATGAACACGATGACCCTCTTGGCGCTGAGATTGGAGGAGCTATAAAAAATGTTATTGCAATTGCTGCGGGAATTTGTGATGCTCTTGAGCTTGGCAATAATGCAAGAGCTGCTCTTATTACAAGAGGACTTCACGAAATCATGAGACTTGGCAAAAAGATGGGAGCAAAGGAAATAACCTTTTCAGGATTAAGCGGACTTGGAGACCTTTTTCTTACATGCACATCAAATCTCTCAAGAAATTATACAGTAGGATACAGACTTGGTAAGGGTGAATCACTGAATGAAATTTCAAAAAGCATGCGCTCAATTGCAGAGGGTGTTGAAACGAGTCTTTCTGCCATGCAACTTTCAAAAAAACTTGATGTTGAAATGCCTATTACAACTGAAATATATCAGGTTATATATGAAGGAAAAACACCTCAGCAAGCAGCTTCTGATTTAATGAACAGAACCTTAAAACCAGAGTTTTATTAAGAAAAGATTTTTTGAATGACAAAATAAATTAAAATAAATCAAGCTTCATAATAATAGCGTCTTCTTCAGGTAAAAGATAGTATTTTTTACGTAATCCTGCTTTTTTAAAGCCAATTTTTTCATAAAAACTGATTGCTTCATTATTTGATACTCTCACTTCAAGAAAACAAGTTTTTACAGAGTCTTTTACCTCATTCAATACATTTTTTATAAGTTCAGTAGCAATCCCTTTTCTTCTTAATTCAGGCTTTACAGCAATTGATAACAATTCTGCTTCATCTAATATTTTCCTGAGAACAATATAACCAACAATTTCTCCATTAAATTCTGCGACCTTGAGTATAGAATGAGGATTTAAAAGCTCATTTTTAAATGATTTTAATGACCATGGTATAGAAAAACTCTGGCTTGCAATTTCTAAAACACGTGAAAGGTCTTGTTCTTTTAAGTTTCTTATTTTTATATTCATCCAAAATGCTAAACTTTATCCTGAGACGAAGTTGAAAGTGTTATTTTTATTTCAGCTTCTGATTTTCTGAGATACTCAGGTTTTAAGTCTTTTCCATTAGTTGCTTCATTAATTCTTTGTAGCCCTATGTATGCCACAATTCCAGGATGTGGCACTGAATATATTAATGGTGGGAATATAGCCTTACTACCAAGTTTTTCAATCAATTTTTCTTTATAAAAATCTGCCCCACTTCCAGCAAATATTGTTTTTTCTTTAATCCAGTCTACCAGAGCATTAATTCCTAAAACCGAATCTTCCTTAATTCTTAGAATCTTATTATTTTTCCATTTGAACAAAGCTGTGAAGACCTCTTTTTTTCTTGCATCAAATATCGGACATATCTGATATTTGCAGTAAGGAAATTCCCATGCAATCACTTCCAGTGTTGATACAGGAATTACCTTTTTTTTAGTTACGAAAGAGAGCCCTTTTGCTGTGCTTATACCAATCCTCAAACCTGTAAAAGACCCTGGTCCTACAGTAATTGCATAATAATCAATTGTTTCAAGAGGAATTTTCATTATTTCAAGAATATGGGCAATTTCAGGAAGAAGTTTCTCAGAATGGGAAGCCATAAACTGCATTGTAGATTGTGCAAGCAGTATTCCATCTTCCAGCACTGCTATACCAGCATATTTTGTTGATGTATCAATCCCTAAGATTCGCATTTTTCAATTTTGATTATATATCTTTTACCTCCTATTTGCGAAGAGTTAATATCTGGAAGTTCAAACTCTCTTATTTCTATGTTATATCTCTCAGGTAAATTTTGAATTTCCTCATCAATTTTTAATGATTTACTTATTAGAAAATATCCTTCCTTTTTGAGTAAATGGTTACAATGTTTAATAAAATCCTTTATACTCCACAATGCTCTGGATATTACAATATCAAACTTATTATGAATCTCTTCTGCTTTTGCCTTGATAATTTCAATATTTTCAAGTTCAAGTTTTCTTTTTATATTTTTTAAAAAAGCGTTTTTTTTCCAGGAAGGTTCAATCAATGTTATTTTTGCACGAGGTCTTACAATAGCTATTGGAATTCCTGGGAAACCCGCACCTGTGCCGATGTCTGCAATGCTTAGAGGATTTTCAGAGATGAAACATAAATATAAAAGCGAATCAATGAAATGCTTCACGATTATCTCTTTTTCATCTTCTATGGATGTGAGATTGTAGGCTTTGTTCCATTTTTTGAGTTCTGATAGATAAAAGAGGAATTTATCTGCCAGGACTTCAATCTGTTTATCATCATCTGGCAATTTTAACGAGTTTATAAGAATACTGCTAAAACATTTTTTGAAAAAGTCTTTCAACTCTTTCACATTATTACTTCTTAACAGTTGTTTTTTTCTGGACAGCCACCATAAGAATGGATATGGCTGCAGGAGTTACTCCGGGAATTCTCATTGCCTGACCGATTGTTCTTGGTGCTACTTCTGTGAGTTTTTGTATTACCTCCCTTGAAAGTCCAGGGATATTAAAATCAAAATTTTCAGGAATAAGTTTTTCTTCAAATTGTTTCATTCTTTCAACAAGCTCCATCTGTTTTGCAATATATCCCTCGTATTTAATATGAATCTCAACAAGCTCTTCAAGCTCTTTTGTTAAAGTCACCTCAGAAGGTGCGAATTTTTTTATAAAATCATAGTTAAGCTCAGGTCTTTTAAGAAGCTTATCAAGAAACGTGGCTTCTTCAACTGGAGTTGTTTGAGCTTCTATGAGTGCTTTATTAAGTTCTTCTGAAGGTTTAATTGTGGTAGTTTTGAGCCTTTTGATTTCTCTTTGGAGCAATTCCTTTTTCTTGTTGAATTCTTCATAGGTTTCTTCATCAACAAGGCCAATTTTATATCCATAATCTCTTAGTCTTAAATCAGCATTGTCATGTCTAAGTAGCAGTCTGAATTCAGCCCTTGAAGTAAACATCCTGTAAGGCTCTTGTGTTCCTTTTGTTACGAGGTCATCAATTAATACTCCAATATATGCTTCATCTCTGCCCAGAATAAGAGGTGGTTGTTTTTTTATCTTAAGTGCTGCATTAATCCCAGCCATCAATCCTTGTGCAGCAGCTTCTTCATATCCACTTGTTCCATTAATTTGACCTGCAAGATATAATCCTTCAATTCCTTTCACTTCAAGAGTATGCCTTATCTGTGTAGGGTATACAAAATCATACTCAATTGCATATCCCGGCCTCATTATTTCAGCATCTTCAAGCCCAGGGATTGTTCTTACAAAAGCAACCTGTACATCATAGGGCAAAGATGTGGGAATTCCGTTTGCGTAATATTCTTTTCTACTCAATCCTTCAGGTTCAAGAAATATCTGATGTCTTGATTTATCTCTGAATTTTACAACTTTGTCTTCAATTGAAGGACAGTAACGGGGACCTATTCCCTTTATCTTTCCGCTATACAGGGGGGAACGGTCAAGATTATTAAGAATTATCTCATGGGTTTTTTCATTTGTATATGTTATATAGCACGGTACCTGAGGATTATTAATTTTCTTGGTGGAATAGGAAAATGGTATAGGAGGGTCATCACCCCCTTGTTCTTCTGTTTTTGAAAAATCTATTGTTTTTGCATCAATTCTTGGAGGGGTGCCTGTTTTAAGTCTTCCCATCTTTAATCCGAGTTTTTTGATTGATTCTGAAAGCTTTTTTGATGGAAATTCTCCTGCTCTGCCTGCTTCAAAAGAATCAAGACCTATGTGGATGAGTCCATTTAAAAATGTTCCAGGTGTAATTATAACAGCTTTTGCACCGTAAAAAACACCAAGAGAAGTTATAATTCCTTTAACTTTACCATTTTCAACCACTATCTCCTCAACCATTGCTTGTTTTATAGCAAGATTTTCCGTTGATTCAAGAATTTTACGCATATAAACATTGTAAAGGATTCTGTCAGCCTGAGCACGTAAAGACCAAACAGCAGGACCTTTTGAACGATTAAGCATTCTGAATTGTATACCTGCCATATCAGTTACCTTTGCCATAATACCACCCAGAGCATCAATTTCCCTTACAAGATGTCCTTTAGCAAGACCTCCGATTGCAGGGTTACAACTAAGTTGTGCTATTGTTTCAAGATATATTGTAAAAAGGGCTGTTTGTAGTCCCATCTTTGCTGTAGCTAAAGCAGCTTCACATCCTGCATGTCCAGCTCCAACAACAATTATGTCAAAATCTTTTTCTTTATACATTTTTTCCCTTTAATTTTGTTTCCCTTTTTATTATAATAAATGTGATGAGTTTTCCTGTATTCAGACATACAATTTCTAAATTAAGAGAAGTTTTAGTAGAGGATTCAGATAAAATCTCTTTCTTGATAAAGTATGACCCTATAATTGCCTATCTTATTTTTCAGGAAGTTAATAAACCCTGTAGCAAAACAGAAATAACAAACTTCTCTCAAATGGTTAACTATATTGGAACAAAAAAAATTGAACAGATAATTATTGAAAGAGATCTTTTCCTTGAAGTTGAAGATTTACATATATGGGTATATGGCATTTTAAGTGCTGAAATTTGTTCTCTTATTGCAGAGAAATTTTCTCATATTCATAGAGATGAAGCATTTTTTGTAGGCTTGCTACCATGCCTTGGTTTACTTTTTATGATGAATGATTTTCCTAAATACAGAAATATAATTCATTTTCTCGTTAAACTTCCTCTTGAAGACAGAGTCTTTCTTGAAGAATCAGTTTTTGGCACAAATCATATTGATACTCTTAAAAGAAATATAATCTGTCCTCCTTTTAAGGAAGTTGTGAATATTCTAAACAGGATGTTTCCAAAAGATGGGCAAAAGGAGATAAAAACATCTGTTCCACAAAGGGGATCTACTTTGCAGAGTTTTTATGATATGGCATTGCTTTCAGACCTTGCTTCTTATGGTGCACAGGCTTTGATGTTTCCATCTGTTGTTGATAATCGCGAACTTTTTCTTGAACTTGCAAAAAGATACTTCAGAGTAAAAGAGTCTGATTCATTAGAAATTCTTCAAAATGCAATGGATAGATTTATCTCAATTGCTCAGGAGTTTAATATCCTTGAAGAAATTCAGCTTTCAACTGAGAAAGTTTATCAACTAAGAAAGTTCAGATTTGAAACAAAAAATCCTGTTTTTGCAAATATGCTTAAAAATTTATTTGAAGAAAATGCAAAAGATAGAAACATTTTTATTTATGGTGAAAGAGCAGTTGGCAAAAGACTTCTTGCTGCAGCACTTTATACTGCAGATGATAATCCTCGTAGAGAAAAACCTTTTGTAATGATTTTTTGTGATATAGAAGAGGAAACTCTTGAAGAAGAGTTTTTTGGAATAAAAGAAGGATATTTTGGCAAAAAAGGTAAAAAAGGAGTTTTAAAACATGCAGAAGGAGGAACTCTTGTAATAAAAGAGTTTGATGCAATGCCTGGAGATTTTCAAGATAAATTTCAAAAAGCAATTCAGAACGGAAAATTTTATAGAGTAGGGGATATAACTCCAGTTGAATTTCCTGATATAAAATTTATTCTTGTAGGCAAAGAAGATATAAGAATTAAGGTTGCAAAAGGAGAATTTTCAGGTAATTTACTTAAACTGCTTAATCCTGTTTTTTTCAGAATACTTCCATTAAGAGAAAGAAGAGAAGATGTTTTTTATATTGCAAATGAGATAGTGAAAAAATATAATCTGAATATTGAAGATAGACTTGCACAACCAGAAATTATAGAAAAGCTTAAAACTGACCCATTCCCGAATAATCTTAGAGATTTAAAAAGATTTTTATTCCTTCTTTATATTCAAAAAATTCTTAAACCTTAAATACTCAATTCCACCAATAAGAGAAGCAAAAACCTGAGAAATAAACCATAAAAAAGACACTGCTACAACATTAGCATATCCTAAGGAATTACCAAAAAATAAGATAAAGCACCATTCTCTTACTCCAACTCCTGATACTGATATTGGAAGCATTGAAATTAGTATTATAATTGGCATAAAAATAGCTAATTCAAAAAAAGATATTGATTGGTGAAGCCCAATAAAAATTATATAAACCGAAATAATTACAATAAATTGAACAAAAATAGACAAGATAAATGCCTTAATAATCTGTTTTTTGTTAAAACTTAAAATATAATCTTTCAACCCTTTAAAAAATTTAGTTTTTCCAAGCAATAAAAAGAAAATACTTCCTCCAATAAATCCTACAAAACTTACAGGAACAGTCCATATAAGCATTTGTTGTGGAAGCTTTGTATAAAATACACAAAAAAATATAAAGCCTATGAATAATAAAGCAGAAAGTCCTATATATCTTTCCATAAATACTGATGCCAATGCTTGTTTGGTCCCTGTTTTTTCTTTAATCATAAAAATTTTTACTATATCTCCTCCTATGATTCCAGGTAAAACATTATTAAAAAATGCGCCTATTAGATAAAGAGAAAAAAGTTTTGAAATACTCAATTCTTGATAAGGAAGAAAAATTTTCCATCTCAATGTAGATATGTATGAAGAAATAATGTATAGAAAAGAGGCAAAGAAAAAAGCAAAAGGATTTATTAAAACAAAAGAGCTTAAAACATTAGAAAAATCAATTTTTTTAAGAAGATATAAGACTAATAAAACAGTTACTGTAAAGCGAATGCAAAATTTTATATATTGCTTCAATCTCCAGGTCCTAAAATTTTCTTCAGAATATATATGGGCTTTTTCTGGGTTTCATGGTAAACTCTTACAATCATCTCTCCAAGAAGTCCCATACCAATAAAGTTTAAGCCTATCAGGACAGAGAAAAATCCTCCAAGAAGCAAAGGTCTTCCACCTATGGATATTCCCTTGAATAATTTAAGAAAAACAAGATATCCTACAATTATAACTCCTAAAATCATAAATAAAACACCAATCGGTCCAAAAAACTGTATTGGCTTTGTTGAGAAACTATGTAAAAATTTTACAGTAACAAGGTCAAGAAGAACTTTAATTGTCCTTCCTATTCCGTATTTTGACTTTCCTTTATATCTTGGATGGTGAGTTACTTCTATCTCTTTTATCTTTACTCCATACCAGCTTGCAAGGGCAGGAATAAATCTGTGCATCTCACCATAAAGTTTTAAATTTTTAACAACCTCTCTTTTATATGCTTTTAGAGAACATCCATAGTCATGAATTCTTACACCTGTGACTTTTCCGATAAGCCAATTCGCCACTATTGATGGGAGTCTACGAGATAAGAATGGATCTTTTCTTTTTTTTCTCCAGCCACTAACAATGTCTGCGTCTTTTATAGCTTCCATAAGCTTTGGAATATCAGCAGGGTCATTCTGAAGGTCTCCATCCATTGTAATTACAACATCCCCTCTGGCAAAATCAAAACCTGCTGCAAAGGCTGCTGTTTGTCCAAAATTCCTTCTGAAACTAAGCACGACTACATGGGGATCCTTTTTTTGAATTTCCTCAAGAAGTCTAAGAGTATTATCTCTGCTTCCATCATCAACATAGATTATTTCATATGAAATCAATAGTTGGCTTAATGTCTCTGATAATTTCTTATGAAGTTCCTCAATATTTTCTTCTTCATTGTAAAGTGGTATTACAATAGACAAATCCATTTTTTCTCCCTCAATAATTTTCTGGTTTTTTTAAATTCATACCTTTGAAATTATAACACTTAAAAATTGTGTAATCTCTAATTTTAACACCTTTTTTAAAAACTGTGAAATTCTCGGATGTACATCCATCAAAAGCAGAAGAGACTTCGGGTTCAGGTTCATTTTTTGTGCCATAAACAACATAGATTCCGTGAACAACTGATAAGTCATTGAGTTCATTATTTATTGACTGCCACAGGTCATATTGATTCATTCTTCTTCCGAGATTTATACAGTAAACAACTGGTTTGCCTTTTGTATAAAAAGCAAGTTCACTTGAAATCTGATACCTATCTGAAAAAATCACCACTTTTCCTTTTTTTGCAAATTCCTTTTTTATTTCAGAGACTTTTTCCCCAAGTTCCTTCCATCCTTTAAGTCTTGCTGAAGGGTCAAATTTTTCTGGTAGATTTAGATATGGCAAAGCATAGTTAATAAATGAAAAAATAAAGGCTATCAGGATTGCTGATATTATAAGTTTTTTATAAACCCTCTGAATTAAAGCATGAGCAAGAATAATCAAAAAAGGAATGTAGGCTGGCATTGCCCAGTTTGCCTGAACTTTACCCTGTATGCTTTTTATTAGAAAAAAGGTAAAAACAGGCATTGAAAGGGAAATTAGAAGCCATCTATGATTAGGCTGAAGGTTTAAGGCTGAAGGCTTAAGGAGAAGATAGACTCCTAAGATAAAAACCAAAGGAGTAACTACTAAAAGTTGACTGCCAATAAATTCAGCAAAATATTTCAATGAAACCTTCAACCCCTCATATATGTGCGCCTGTCCTGCAGTATGCTTCAGTGTTACCCAGTCATGCTGAAAGTTCCAGATGATAACAGGAGAAAAAACAATAAAAGAAATAACTATACACAAATAAAGCATGGGATTTTTAAAATGACTTATTCTGTTTTCATCTTTTTTTAATAAATAAACAAATATGCACAAATAGAAAAAAGCCATTGTATACTTGGTAAGAAGCCCAAAACCTATGAATACTCCAAGAAGTAACCAGTAGTTTTTTCTCCCTTCAAGAGCAATCAAAAAAAGATAAATTGAAACAATCCAGAATAAAATAAAGGGGCTGTCAATGGTAAAGATGATACCAAATGTTGAAAATAAAGGAATTAATTGGAATAAAATTCCGCTAATATATCCGGTTTTTTCATCAAAAAGTTTTTTCCCGATTTTATAAACAAAAAAGCTGCTTAAAAATGAGCACGCCGGTGCTAAAATTCTAACTCCGAATGGATTATCGCCAAAAATCCATGTAGAAAAAGCAATTAAATAAGCAATCATCGGACCTTTTGAGTAATAACTTAAATCAAGCCTTCTTGACCATTCCCAGTAATGGGCTTCATCTGGAGATACGTCAACAGGTCCGTGAAGAATAAAATAAATCCTAAAAAGACTTATAATGAATAGGCTAAAGTAGAAAACTCTTTTTAATGAATTAACCCATATGATTGCATGAAAAACAAGAAATCCAAATAAAATTCCTAATATTATACTACCCAGAACATCTGTAAGCCAGTGAACACCTAAATAAAGCCTTGATATACATATAAAGAAAGCAATTAAGAGGATATAAAAATAGAAAATTTTTCTCAATTTTGTGTTAACAGAATTATTTTTCAAAAATAATATCAAAATTGTGGAAAAAGTCAGAGCATTTGTTGCATGATTTGATGGGAAGCTGTAAGAATGTGTACATCCAACAATTCCTCTAAAATATTCTGTCCAGCATGGACGAACTCTCTGAATAAGATTTTTAATCTCCAAAGAAAGCCAGTCTGAAAGAAATACTCCTAATATGATTGCCAAAATAAAATATGCTATGTATCTGTAATTCTTTGTTTTAAGATATTTGAATATCATGTAAAGAAACACTGGCAACCAAAGTATCCAGCCTCTCTGGGTAAAAAAGAGCATTAAAATATCTAAAAAATTGTTTGATAGAGTTTTATGAAAGAATAAAAATATTTCTTTTTCCATGTCCAGTTTGAAATTATAACATGTTATAATTTCATTATGCCTGTTTTCGTGAAGGATAATGAAAAATGTGTTGGATGCCTTATCTGTATGTTTGCCTGCGGAAGGGCACATCAGGCTGCTGGACTTGAAAGTTCTTGTATAAAGGTGCGTTCTCAGGGTGGAATCTCAAGAGGTTTTTCAGTATTTGTATGCCGAGGTTGTGATGACCCTCCATGTGCTCGTGCTTGTCCAGAAGATGCATTGATTGTAAGAAAAACAGGAGGAGTTTTGCTTAAAGAAGAAAGATGCACAGGATGTGGTTACTGTGTCAAAGCCTGTATTCTTGATGCAATAGGATGGAATAATGGGAAAAATAAGCCTGTTATATGTATTCAATGTGGAGAGTGTGCTAAAAGCTGCCATTATAAAGTTCTGGAGTTTGTAAGAAAATGATTAAAGAAGATCCTTTAAATAGAGTTCTATACATTGACCTTACAAAGAAAAAGTTCTGGATTGAGGAAAGACCTGAACTTTTTACAAAATATATTGGTGGAACAGGTGTTGCAATAAGGCTTTTGCATGAAAACTGTCCCAATGATATAGACCCATTTTCTCCTGATAATCCTATAATCTTTGCTGTGGGACCATTAAATGGACTTTTTCCGATAGCATCAAAAACAGTTGCCATGTTTAAGTCTCCTCATACAGGAAATCTTGGTGAATCTCATGCAGGAGGCAGAAGTGCAATTGCTATAAGAATGGCAGGATATGGAGCAATAGTTATAAAAGGAAAAAGTGAACGCCCATGCTATATTGCTATCCATTCAGACAAAGTATATTTTAGAGATGCTACAACTTTATGGGGGGTAAAAGAAGGATTATCAGTTGGGAGTCTTATAAGAAGGCAAGAGCCAGGTGCAGGTCTCAGAACAATAATGAGAATAGGTCCAGCAGGTGAAAAACTGATAAGTTATTCCTGCGTTACACTTGAAACTTACAGACATTTTGGGAGACTGGGATTGGGCGCTGTATTCGGGAGTAAAAATTTGAAAGCTGTTGTTATATCAGGCAAAAGAGACATAAATGTAACAAACTTTAAAGAATACAAACAACTCTATGAAGAGTTATTATTGCAACTTGCTGAATCGGAAAAAATGAAAAAATATCATGAACTTGGTACGCCTGCTAATATTCTTCCGCTTAGTTTTTCAAAAGGGATTCCTATAAAAAATCTTTTAACAAATGAAATTGAAAAAATTGAAAACATATCAGGTGAGTCTTTTGCAGAAAAACATCTCGGTAGGCGAGTTGCTTGCTCTCACTGCCCTGTTGCTTGTATTCATTTAGCTACTTTACGAAAACCCTATGAAGATGAACCATACTTTTATAGAACGGTTTATCTTTCATATGATTACGAATTAATTTATGCTCTTGGCTCAATGCTTGGAATAACTTCTTCTGAAGATGTATTAAAACTTATTGAAGCTGTAGAAGATATGGGACTTGACGCTATATCAACAGGTGTTATTTTAGCCTGGATTACAGAAGCTTTTGAAAAAGGTATCATAAATGAAACTATGACTGATGGAATTGTTCCTGAATGGGGAAACACAGAATGCTATGTAGAACTCATAAGAAAAATTGTCTACAGCAATAATGAACTTTTCAACGATTTGAGAAGAGGCATTGACTATACATCATCCAAATATGGTGGAAAAGATTTCGCTCTTACCTATGGTAAAAATGAGATGCCAGGATATCACACTGGTTATGGTGCTCATATTGGTTATCTCTTTGGGGCAAGGCATAGTCATCTTGACAGCGCTGGATATGCAATTGACAGAGAAGCAATGACAACTCAAAAAACTGTAGAGGAGTTAGTGGAAAGAATTATTAAAGAAGAACAATGGAGGCAGATACTGTCAAGTCTTGTTATATGTTTTTTTGCAAGAGAAATATATACTTCCGATGTGATTCATAAGTGTTTAAAACTATCGGGATTTGGCTTTAGTGAAGAGGAGCTTTCAGAAATTGGAAGAGAAATTTATGCTGATAAATATAGATTTAAAATTAAATGCGGCTTTGATATTGATAACCTGAGTTTACCCAAAAGAGTATTTGAAATTCCAACAAGCTTGGGATTTATTGACAAAGACTTTACAGACAAGGCAATTGTTTTATTAAAAGAAAAAATTAAAAGTTTGTTATAATTCTTCATGGCAAATAGAGAGTTACTAAATAAACATTTATTATCTTTGATAAAATATTTTATTTGCCTGTTAATCTCTTTTCTTTCTACATCCGTTTATGCAAAAGAGATAATTGTTCTTACAGTAAATGGGGTTATAAATCCACCTCATGCAGAATACACAATAAAGGGAATACAAAAAGCCCATGAACAAAATGCAGAGGCAGTTATAATCCAGCTTGATACACCAGGAGGACTTGATACATCAATGAGAAGCATAATTAAAGAGATGCTTAACTCTCAAATCCCGATTGTTGTGTATGTTTCACCTAAAGGTGCTCGTGCTGCAAGTGCAGGTGCTTTTATAACACTTGCTGCTCATATAGCTGCAATGGCTCCAGGTACGAATATAGGTGCAGCTCATCCTGTTGCTATGGGTGGAGAAAAAATGGATAAAACAATGGCAGAAAAAATAACAAATGACGCAGTTGCATATATTAAATCAATTGCAAAACAAAGAGGAAGAAACATTGAATGGGCTGAGCAAGCAGTAAGGAAAAGTATATCATCCACTGAAACAGAGGCATTGAAACTTAAAGTAATAGATTTAATTGCTGATGATTTAAATAGTCTTATGAAAGACATAAACGGCATGAAAGTAAAAACAGCACGGGGTGAAGTTACTTTAAATACAAAGACTGCAAAAATAAATAAAATTGAAATGAACTTTAGAGAAAAACTCCTTAACTTTATAAGTGACCCTAATATTGCTTATATTCTTTTGATGATCGGGATATATGGGATTATATTTGAACTGAGCAATCCGGGAGCAATACTCCCAGGTGTAATTGGTGCGATTTCTTTAATCCTTGCTTTTTACAGTTTACAAACTCTTCCAATAAACTACGCAGCAGCAGGACTTATTCTTCTTGGAGTAATTTTATTTATTCTTGAGCTCAAATTTACATCTCATGGACTGCTAACACTTGGAGGAGTAATATGTTTTATACTCGGTTCAATAATGCTTTTTGATACAGCAAATCCTTTATTCAAGCTTTCTCTTTCAGTTATTATTCCTGTAACCCTTGTTACAGCCTTATTTTTTGGAGTTTTGTTAAGGCTTGCTTATAAAGCACATAAAAGAAAACCTGTTACAGGAGTTGAAGAACTCATCGGCTTAAAAGGCATAGCAAAAACTGATATTGACAGACACAGGGGAATGGTTATGGTGCATGGAGAACTCTGGCAAGCTGTATCAGATGAAGAAATAAAAAAAGATGAGGAAATTATAGTAGAAGAAGTAAAAGGGCTAACTCTCAAAGTAAGGAGAGCTAATTGAAAGTTCTGATTACTGGTGCAACGGGTTTTATAGGAAGTCATCTGACAGAGGCTCTTTTGAATGAAAATTTTGACGTTTATTGTATTGTAAGGAATCCTTTGAAGCTTCGTTTCCTTCAGGGATTGAATGTAAAGATAATTCAGGGAGATTGTTCTCAGAAAGAAACCATTGAAAAAATTAGGTGGGATTTTGATTACATTTTTAATTTATCAGGAATTACAAAAGCAACCCATCCTGAAGAATTTTTCCAATCAAACTATCTTGGTACAAAAAATCTTGTAGAAGTAGTAGCTGAGAGGAATCCTTCTCTTAAAAGATTTGTTCATGTAAGCAGTCTTGCAGCTGTAGGACCATGCAGAGATGGAAAACCTGTTGATGAAAAAACAGAACCTGCACCTATATCAGAATATGGAAAAAGCAAATTAATGGGAGAAAAAGCAGTGGAATTTTTCAAAGATAAACTTCCAATTACAATAATAAGACCACCTGCTGTTTATGGACCAAGAGATAGTGATTTTCTTACATTTTTTAAAATGATTAAGGTGGGGGTGGTTTTATATCTTACAGAAGCCATCTATTCAATGATTTATGTGAATGACCTTGTCAATGGCATTATTACTGCTTCAAAGAGTGAAAAAGCAGTTGGTGAAACTTTTTTTATTGCTGAATCTCAGCCATATGACACTCATCAGATAGTTGAGGCTATCTCTGATGCAGTAGGTAAAAGACCTGTCAAAATTAAAATTCCTAAGGGAATCGGAATGTTTTTCATAAGAGTATTTCAAAAATTTGATAAAAAAAGTATAATAAATAGCGATAAACTCAAAGAGCTTGTTCAGCCCTGCTGGGTTTGTGATACACAAAAAGCTGAGCAATTGCTCGGTTTTAAAACAAAAACTAAGTTAAAGGAAGGGATGGAATGGACCGCAAAATGGTACAGAATGAATCAATGGATATGAAAAAAGATGTATTTGAAAAATGTTTTAAATTTACAATAGCATATGAACTTCAAAAAATAGGAGTTTATCCATACTTCAGGGTAATTGAGTCTGCCCAAGGTCCTGAAGTAATAATGAATGGTAAAAAGATGATTATGATAGGCTCAAACAACTATCTTGGGCTTACCAATCATCCAAAGGTTAAAGAGGCTGCAATCAATGCTATTAAAAAATATGGAACAGGATGCGCAGGTTCCAGGTTTTTAAATGGAACGCTTGATATTCATGTGGAACTTGAGGAAAAATTGGCAAGATTCATGAGAAAAGAAGCTGCTTTAATATTTACAACAGGATTTCAGGTAAATCTTGGAGTAATTTCATCATTAATTGGAAAGGATGATGTAGTAATTATTGATAAGATGGATCATGCAAGTATTGTTGATGGATGCCGTCTTTCCTTTGGTGAAGTTAAAAGATATAAGCACAATGACATTGATGATTTGGAAAGAATTCTTAAAGAATCTGAAGGGAAGCCCAGGCTTGTAGTAGTTGATGGAGTATTTAGTATGGAAGGAGATATAGTTAAACTTCCAGAAGTTGTAGCTTTATGCAAAAAATATGGTACAAGGCTTATGGTTGATGATGCTCATGGAATAGGAGTGCTTGGAGTAACAGGTCGTGGAACTGCTGAACATTTCGGACTTGAAAATGAAGTTGATATGATAATGGGAACATACAGCAAATCTCTTGCATCAATTGGAGGGTTTATTGCAGGACAAAAGGATGTTATAAACTATATCAAACACTTTGGAAGGTCTTTTATTTTCAGTGCAAGCCCGCCACCTGCATCAGTAGCTGCGGTTTCTGCAGCTATAGACATAATTGAAAGTGAGCCAGAACGCAGGGAACAACTGTGGAAAAATACAAATAAGATGCTTAAAGGATTTAAAGAACTTGGATTTGATATCGGAGTAGCAGAAACACCAATAATTCCAGTAATTGTTGGAGAAGACGAACTGGCATTTAAATTTGTTATGATGCTTCAAGAAGAAGGAGTATTTGCCAATGTGGCTGTATCTCCAGCTGTTCCTCCTGGAAAAGCTCTTATAAGAACAAGTTATATGGCAACTCATACAGATGAGCATCTTGATAGAGTCCTTGAAGCGTTCAAAAAAGTTGGTAAAGCATTAGGAGTAATTTAAGTTTTTATTTTTCTCAAGAAGTTAAAACAAACTGTAAGATCAAGATTGATATATTGCTTTTTGGAATTATTGATTAACCCTGTTTGCAAAAATTCAGCAGGGGCATAATCTGTGAACTATCTTGCATAAACAGCTTCTATACGGGAATGAGTAGTCTCAGGTCCTTCTGCTTCTGAGATTATGGTATAAATAAAACCTTTATATCCTGCGCCAAACTTTGAATATGCTACTCCTGTTATTTCATATCCTGGAGGAGTTTTATATGCATTGAGGCATACAGTTATATTATTTCTAAAAAGCGTATTACTTCCGTAAAGCTTGAACTTAAGTTCAATAGGACTTGATGTGCATTCTCCAACGCTATATTCGTTAAATGAACCAGATTGAATCATTATTACAGCATGATGAATCCCACCAACTGCTGCATCACGAACTGAAGCGTATGTTTTTATTGTCTGTGAAGTTCCTAAAAGTTTTGTAAGGGCAAAATAAAGTCCTGCAAGTGCTAACAATGCAAAAAGTGCAATCAATATAGCAGAAAAAAGAGAGATTCCTCTATTGTTTATTGATAGTTTCTTAATTGAATATCCTGCTCTATTACCTTCCATCTATACCACCTCCCTATATTATTCCACCACGTGCTATCTATGGTTGGACCTCCTCCACAGTCTGTACTGAACTGCGGCTTGGTTGTTACAGTATCCTGCTTTCCACCAACCTGAAGAATAAGGCAGATACGGAATAGTTTAAGGTTATGACTTTGAATATCTGAAGAAGAAACTGAATCCTGATAAATAATTGAACCACCACTTTGTATACCTGCTCTAACTTTGAAACTATTTGGTAAAACACATGAAATAATTGGTTGATTTGCCTGATAACCTGCATATCCTGATGTCCCAATTGTTTTGATAAGATTATATGTTCCCTGTGCACATTCCTTCGGTAAGTTTGTCTGTGTAAGGCTATAACTAACCATAAAAGATTGAGGATATTTATAATCATCATTTGTTGTAGCATAAAAACCTAAGCCACTCATGCCTGTTAAGTCATTGCATAGATAGTCAAGAGTTGAAGGGCATAAATTTTTTTTAGTTATAGAGTCAAGAACAATGTACCAGGCACTGGGAAATTCGCAGTCCTGTCCCATAAAGTTTTTACTTTTTATTGTTAAGCTACCATTGTCTAAAACCGCCCAGCATCCTGACCATATTTCTTCTCTTGAGGCTAATGAAGGAAACTTTAAAATTCCTGATGTTATTGTTGTTGAAGTCAAATTATCAACGTCCACTCCAAATCCTGCAGATTCAACATCCTTTAAAAGCTGATTAATAAGAACTCCTACATCAGCTTCCTGTTTTGCAACGATATGCTTAGTTACATTTTCCTTTGCTATGAATCTATATGCAGAAAGAATGCCTGCTGCTAAAATACCCATGATTGCAATTACAATTAGTATTTCAACAATTGAATAACCTCTTTTCATCTTTTTTCCTTAATTACTACGGAAGTCATCTGCTTAAGAGTATTTGTAAATGGCTCAAAATACCACACCATAACTGAAGCTGCTTTACCTGTTTCTCTGCCGTAATCATCAATTATTCTTGCAATATTCACAGCTAAGTATATTTTTTTGCCTGAAAATCCTTCATATGTGCACACAGGAAGAGTGCTTGGACAGTTACTACCACTACAGCTACATTGTGCATTTACATTATTAGATGAAGGATACAGTCTTAATTTTGAAGAAAGTCCGTCAATTGGGTTCGTTCCTGTAGGTGAACCTATATTGTAAAAATCTGTCTCACTTTCAAAAAAACTGCAAGATGTTGAATTACAGATTACATTATTCCATGAAGAATTATTTGCATAAAGTATTGATTGAATTCCGCTTCCATCACTTACATAAGGAAGACTTTCAATATAAGCTGTAAACTGTTTCGCTATTTCCGTTGCTTTGTCTTTCATTTTTGCTCTTATTGAAAATTTGTTATATTCAAGAATACCTTTTAAAAGACCAAGCATTACAACAAGTACAATGAGCATTGCAATAAGAAGTTCAATAAGAGTGAAACCTTTATTATTTAATTTGAGTTCTTCCATATTTGCTTATTTCTATTATTTTTTGATTATTATTAATGTTTTTTAAGGTGATGCTACTTACTCCCAGCGCGCATGTTATAGTTCTTGGATATCCTTTTCTATCAAAAACCAATGTCTGAGAAACAGTGGCAGTTATTCCAGAAATAAAACTCTGAGATTTAACAGTCTCAGCATTATTAAAGTTACAGTTTCCGTCTGAATCTTTAAATATTGTATAACTACCTATATTGACTACTATTCCATAGGGTTCTTTAGAAATTGATTGAGATTTTATCCAGCTTATTTCATCTGTGAGCATATTTGCCTGTCTCATGAGTTCTCTGTCTGCTTTATATTTTGTATACTGGGAAACACCAACATACATGAGAATTGACAGAATTGCTATGATTATTAAAAGCTCAAGAATGCTGAAACCTGCTATTTTTCTATCCATGAAATAAACCTGCTTTCATATCCTGTAGCTACCTGTTGTTCCACTCTAAGCACAATCCCAGCTGATACCTGAATAAACTTTGTATACTCCCTTGAGCTTATTCCAGTTGTTATCTGAAATGGATTTCCCAAGGGAGGCACACCTCTGCCAAGAGAAATCTTCGGATATACAGTTACAGTTCCTTGAGTTCCACTTGTTGCCAGACTTGAAAGCACAACAGGTCTTGGATAGGCGGTACCTGATTTATAATATAAGGCAAGAAGATTTGAATTTCCTTCATAGGCGCATATATTTGAAGGAGGAGCAAAGCTTAAAGCATCTAATACTCCGCCAAATATGGCAGGCTGGCTTATTATTGCTTCTCCTGTAAGCTCATAATACCATCCGCGGGTTACTTCTTGAATTGAACTTATAGGTGTTGTATCATACACAACATCCACAAGCCCGCAGGAACTACCTGAACAGGAGCATAGTTTTTTAATCTCTGTAACTGTTGCCTGAACGGTGACTGAAGTTGTATCTGTAAGGTTAGTTTTTGAATAAGTATTTGAACAGGAGCCATCCCAGCATGGGTCTTTGTATCCTATAAGATAGTTTTTATAGGCAATGGTTTTGTCTGCCTGAGCAAGATATCTTCCTGTTCCAAAGAAAACCCAGAGATTGCCATATTCATCCTTTGTAAATGTGGAAGCAGCAAAGACAGGAGGAGCTTCATTATATGTTGAAGTTTTGAATGTTTCAAGATCTATTGCCTTTGAGACAGTTGCCGAGGCAAGTCCATTTTTAACAACAATTCTGTAAAACATGCCCCAGGTTTTCCCGCTTTTTAATCCATACAGCCCGAAATAAATCGCATCATCAGAATAATCAAAATCAACATCAACAGGCATTATATCTCCAGTTGCAGCATAGATATTGCTTGATAGAGAAAGTGTAAAATCTTTTGCTAATGTTCCATCTCTAATGTTTAAAAAATATATTTTTGTGGAAGAAGAAAAGCTTGTTCCATCAGGGCTGCTCGGTCCTGTTCCTGTAACCACATACCAGCTACTGCCAATTTTTGTGACAGCAGGAAAAGAAAGCGTAAGAGTTTGATCATCAAGGGATTTTTCCCATAAGAGAGAAGGATTTAAAGGGTCTGTAATATCAAGAACAAAGACACTTGATGAATAACTACTTAAGGCTTTTCCCCCAAATCCCATGGCTCCTACAAGAAGAGTTTTCCATGTCCCATCCACCTTTGCATCAACAACAAGGGTTCTGTAATCAACAGTTGGAACATGACAGTAGTCGGATTTTCCGTACCATATAAGATAGGGTATAGCATTCTTTGGAATGAATGCCCATTCTTCCCTTCCAATTTTATCAGTTCCTGTATCAGTAGGTGAATTTTGTAGTTTTGAAGGTTTTTCAAGATTTGCCTGATTTACAATTGTTCCTACTCTGAATGCATGAAGCATTCCATCGTTTGCGCCTACAAAAGTTAATGATGGACGATTTTTATAACTATCCTGTCTTATGAATTCTGCATATGTACTATCTCCGTATTTTATGTGATAGATATTAACAGGCTGATCAGAGACAACTGATGGAGTAGAATGGATTATATCCCCAAGCTTCCATGTTTTTGTTTGATTTATCCCACAGAATGATTGTATATTCAGTTCTCTTGGTCTCTGAACATAGGAAAGGGTTTTACATGTGGCGTCACCTGACAAATCCTCGCCTCTCAGATATCTTATTATACAGCCTGCTTTTGTTGAATCCACTGTTGAGTCAATGCTCTGCCATACTGTAGCAAGTGTAGATGCCTCTGTGGTGGTGAAATCTGTCAGGACTCCGTTTTTATTGTATTTTATGTTTCTTGAGGAAGTATCTATGTTTGCAAGCCAGCAACCACTGTCAAAAACTGCTTTAAGCTCAGATATTTCTTTTACCTCTTGAATCTGACATGTATCAGTTCCACCCTGTAGCACCGCTGTTTTTGTCTGGTCATCAACTATAACAAACTGGAATATTTTATCAATGGTATTCAAAATATTGAGAATAAATTTTTCAACTGTATCCTCTCTAAGGTTTTGACTAAGGTCAATCCAGAAACTTCGTAAAAATCCAAGCCATCCAAGTTCTGTACCATCTTCCCTCTGATACTTGGGATAAAAATATGGCTGAATAACAAGGCTTGATATTCCAGTTCTTGAAGCAAGAGTTGCAACAGTAGAACCTGAGGATGCGCGGCGGAGAATATCAAATATGGCGGTTTTCACTGCTTCCTTTATTTCAGTTGCATCAGAGGCTGAATAAAAAGTATCGGGTTTTCCATCTCCATCTTTATCCCAGTCAGAAGAAGATGTTGGAAGAGTTGCACAGGAACTGCCTTTCCCGCAGTTAGTTGTTGAACAGCAGTCATCAACATAACTACAGCTTGTTTGGGGATAACTACTTAAACCATCGGGCCATGTTTTTGTTCTGTCAAAGGCTCCATACATGGCAACCTGTTTTAAAGATTTTTCTCCAGTGCCTCCAAGCCAGAGACCTATTCCGTAAACTGCTTCCACATAGGAAGAAATTCCTGTTGGTGCATTAGTAAAACCTTTTTTATGAAGCCAATAAGCAGGGACAACAGGATCTGCTGAATTTGCTTCATATCCTGTGTCTATCTTACATGTTGAGGTAACGGGATATCCACCGTAATTCCACTGCCCGTCAGTAAGAAGTATTACAAAGTTTTTTGCACAGGGAACAAGCTTAAGTTCACTTCCCTGACAGACTCCGTTGTTATCTTCATCAACACATTGATACATGGGATTACGCCATTGGTCTCCACTGCCACTTTGGGGAGTAAACCCTCCATATTTCGGGCTATTCTGGGCAAAATAGTTATAGGCATCCCATAAAGCAGGAGCAGTGGGAGTTGCACCTGATGGTGACTCATAGTTTATGGCAGCAATTAAATTTTTGTAGGGATTAACTCCATCAAAACTGGCACTTGAAGTAAAATCACCAACATGTACTTTGTTGCTTCTGACTCCTGTTCCACTGTAAAACATTACCCCAAGTCTTGGCTGTAAAGTCAAACTTCTGAACTGAAAGGTGAGGCTATCATATATTCTTGTCCAGGGAACTTTTACCTTTATTCCTGATTCTGATTCAAGAAAACAGCCACTGCTGTCACAGCTGAGATTGGCAGCTGGTTGTCCGTAGAGCTCTGGGTCACATTTTTTTGGATCATTTGAGGTGCAAGAGCTAAGTTTTCCTCCTGTTATTGCCCATCTTACAAGGTCAACTCTTGTCATATATATGAAATTGAGACATGCACCTTTATATTTCTTGGATGTATCAATATCGTATGCTCTTTTGGGGCATGTTGTTTCAGTTCCTGTTGTTTCTACCCATACATATCCATTACCCACATTTGGAATAGATATAAATTGTCTTTCATATAGTTTATCAGGATTAAAGTATCCTTCCTCTGTTCCTTTATATGTCCATCCACAGCCTGTGCTTGTGCCACAGCAGTCCTCTCTGTCAGTTTTAGGATTATAGGCACACCATGACATTGAACCACTGACATCTATTACAAATAGAACATTTGGAGAAGCAATCTGTCCAATTGAGGGAGGAACATAGCAGTAATCTGCCATATCAATTGATTCTACTGTAGGATGATCCTTGATCAAAAGAGAAATGAAAAATAGAAAAATAAAGAAAAACAATTTTCTCATGATAACCTCAATTCAAAAGAGGTGTTCGTATTTTATGTATTTTAAATTTATCACAATGATTTGAATCAATTCCGAAACTGATGACTTTGTTGATGAGTAAATCCTTTGAAAGACCCTTTTCAGCCCAGAACTCTCTAACACCTTTACATGAACTGCTTAGAACATCTATCTTTATTTTGCCAGTATCTGGTTCATAATTAATTACTTTCCCTGTAAGATAAAGTTCATCAACAGCAATTGACAGGGCAGGGGATAATATAAAAAGAAAAACCAATAAAAAAGCTACACGGACTCTCATTTTAAGCCTCCTTTTTTAGCTGAGTATAGTTTAGCAAAAAAACATCAAAAAATTGTGAAAGTTGTGTGAGAGATTTATTTGATGAATTTTTCTCTGATTGTTTCTATAAACTGATAGAAACTTTCTAAATTTTCCTTTACATTCTTAAGAAGCAGAGAGTCATCAATTTGCCAGTATCTGTGAATCAAGATATTTCTGAAATCAAAAAAAGGCTTAAGAGAGACATATATAGATTCATCAATTATATTTTTTTCTCTGGCTTTTTTGATTGTATCAATATAGCCTTTTACAGGGATACCGTAATTTTTTGCAAGTATGTGCTGGATTGTTAGAGAGATTGATTCAGCAATCTCAACAAGACTAAACTTTAAAGCTTTAAGAATCCTTTTATTATTTAAAATTTCTTCAGGAGAGAAATCTTCAAGTATTGATTTTATATCGTCTGTATTCTCTTTGATTTCATAAATATATTGAGAAATTCTCTTTACATCAATATTCATTATTTACCTATAAAACTCATTGAGGACTATTTGATTTATACGATAATTGAGTGATACTTTTTCAATAAGATTTGTTCTTAATTCCGGGTTTTTGTCCACAATTAGAACACCTCTATCAAGAACTTCAATTAGAAAGTCATAGGGAGCATTGTTAATTACTCTTAAATCAATATAATCTGGAGCTATGTCTATCCCTGCATTTATTAATTCATTAGAAATTTTAATTTTCATGTCTGCCTGAAAGTTGAATACTGATTCTATTTCTGAGCAATAAATTGCTATATCAATATCATTGAAAAAGGTTTGCTCAATAAAAGAACCATAAAGATAGGCAAAAACTACCTTTTCTTCATTGTGAAGAAGAGTTTTGAGCAAGTGAATTATTTGATTTTTCTGATTTTTTGAAATCTCCGGCATATATAATTATATCACACAGAGTAAATTTAATTTATCAAAATCGAGGCTATTAAATTGAAGAGAATCATCCCAATGGATCTTCTCCTTTAAAAAATGAGAAAATTCCTCGCAGGATAGGATTGAAAGAGAGGGGATGATATGGGAGCCTTAATTGTTGATATTAATGCCGATTTAGAAATAATAAGAAGTAGAAACCATCAAGAGAAAACTTATCAGGCTTAAAATGCCCCTTTACAAGCTTTGAAAGATGGTGTAATCTGTATCTTTATAGAAACTTTAAAATAGTTAGGAAATGCTCTCCCTTAGCTCTATATTTAATAGAGAATTTATGTATCCTGCATAGATATTCAACTATTTGTAATCCTATTCCTGAACCTTTAAGAATCTCTGAGAAATCATTTCTTATGGCAATTACGTCACTGCAAATTTTTATGTGCACTTTGCTTCGGGAGTATCTGAAGGCATTGTCAAGAAGAAGGAAAATTATTGTTTCAAATGCTTCAGGATTTATATCAAGAAAAAGTTGTCTTGAAGTAAAGATTACTTTTTTATCAGTCACAAACTTTGAAACCGTTTTGTTTACTACCTCATTCAAATTAACTGTCTGTCTGCTTTTTGATATTTTGGGTAGCTTCTTTATTGCCTCCATGGATTTCTTTATTTCATCATCAATAAGATTGCAACTATTTTCAATTCTTTCAAGAACTCTCAGTTCAGGTTTAAGTTTTAATATTTCTATATTTGTTTTCATTACAGAGAGAAAATTTCCAATTTTATGAGATAAAACAAAAAAGAGAAATTTTAAGAATTCTTCATGCTCTATTTCTTTTTTGTTTATTAAAACTAAAACTTTATAGAAAAGAAAGCTTAAAATCAAAATAAATAAAGCTTCCCAAATAAGCACTGTTTTGGAGTATCTCGCAAATCTCTCTTCATAGTATGTTTTATCAATAATTATTTCATCTCCGTATCTTTTCAAATAAGGCGGGAGAGGGTGGTTTTTACCGTGTTTTAAAATATCCTGATAGATAGAGGTAAATTCATTTTCAAATTTAATATATTCTTCCTTAAAAAAGTAGATTGTTATGAAGTTTATCGTAGAAAAGATAATCACTGCTGAAAACAGAAATAGAATAAATATTTTTGTTTGAAATCTCAACTTAATTTATATCCTCTTCCTTTATAGTTCTGAATAGTTCCTTCTGGAAGCACTTTTCTTAACTCTTTTATATATGCTCTTATAACTTCTTCGCCTACTGCTTTCCCACCCCATACATAGTTTAAAATTGTTTCTTTATCAATTATCTCTCCTTTTCTTTTTACAAACAATGTTAATAAGTCCCATGCGGTTTTTGAAAGTTTTATTTCTTTACTTCCCTTTAAAATAATTTTTGTATCAATATTAATACTGATATCACCTATGTTTATCATACTGTCTATATGCTTCCTTTTGCTTAGTGCTAATAGCCTCAAAACAAGCTCTTTTGGTTCAAAAGGTTTGGTAAGATAGTCATCAGCACCTCTTAAAAAGCATGTTTCTTTATCTTCAACTCTTTTTTTTGCTGTTAATATAAGAATTGGTGTTTTTATTCCTTTTTCTCGTATAAATGTTATTAAATCTTCACCGCGACTGTAATTTAATATTAAATCAATCACAATTACATCAAATTCATAGACATTTAGCACATTGGGAAGTTTTCGTTCATCCCATAGCCAAAGAGTTTCAAAGTTTTCAAGCTTTAGATATTCTTCAAGGCTTTCGCCAAGTACTCTGTCATCTTCCACTAAAAGAATTTTCATCAATTGAATATTACAATAAAATGTGCGGTTTTTCAAGAAAAAAAGGAGCAGACAATTGATGTCTGCTCCTCTGTAAATTGGCGAGAAAATTAATACATATCAGGTGATGGCATTGGAGGTTTCTTTTCCTCTTCAGGAATTTCAGCTACAAGAACCTCTGTTGTAAGCATTAAGCCTGCCACAGAAGCAGCATTCTGGAGAGCTGTTCTTGTAACTTTTGTTGGGTCTATAATTCCAGCCTCCATCATATCAACAAACTTTTCTGCATAAGCATCATATCCATAATTGATATTCTTATTCTCTTTGACTTTCTCAACAATCAGGGTAGCTTCAACTCCTGCATTTGCTATAATCTGCTTTATTGGTTCCTCAAGAGCTTTTTTAACTATCTCAGCTCCAAGTTGTTGGTCATGATTTTCAAATTTTATTTTTTCTAATGCTTTTTGACATCTCAGAAGCGCTACTCCACCACCAGGAACAATTCCTTCTTCAACAGCAGCTCTTGTCGCGTTTAATGCATCTTCTACTCTTGCTTTCTTTTCTTTCATTTCCGCTTCAGTGGCTGCACCAACATTTATTCTTGCAACTCCGCCTGCAAGTTTTGCAAGTCTTTCCTGAAGTTTTTCGCGGTCATAATCTGAAGTAGTTTCATCTATCTGAACCTTTATCTGCTTGATTCTTGCCTGAATCTTTTGTGGATCACCAGCCCCTTCAACAATTGTTGTGTTATCTTTGTCAATAATTATTTTCTTTGCTTTGCCGAGGTCTTCAACTTTGACATTCTCAAGTTTGAGGCCTATGTCCTCAGAAATAACTGTTCCACCAGTCAGAATAGCTATGTCTTCAAGCATTGCTTTTCTTCTTTCTCCAAATCCTGGTGCTTTTACAGCACAAACCTGAAGTACTCCTCTGAGTTTGTTTACAACCAATGTTGCAAGTGCTTCACCTTCAACATCTTCTGCAATAATGAGAAGCGGTCTACCCATTCTTGCAATCTGCTCAAGAATTGGGAGTAAGTCCTTCATAGTTGATATTTTTTTATCATGGATTAAAACAAAAGCATCTTCAAGAATACACTCAAGTCTTTCTGGATCAGTAATGAAATAAGGTGAAATATATCCTCTGTCAAATTGCATTCCTTCTACTATATCAAGGGTTGTAGCCATTCCCTTTGCTTCTTCAACAGTTATAACACCGTCTTTCCCAACCTTGTCCATTGCTTCAGCAATCAACTCACCTATGGAAACATCATTGTTTGCAGAGATAGTTCCAACCTGAGCAATTTCTTTTTTATCTACAACAGGCTTTGAGATTTTTTTAAGTTCCTCAACAACTGCTTCAACTGCTTTGTCAATTCCTCTTTTGAGGTCCATTGAATTGGCACCAGCTGAAACATATTTAAGACCTTCTTTGTAAATAGCATAGGCTAATACTGTTGCTGTTGTTGTTCCGTCACCAGCAACATCAGATGTTTTTGAAGCAACTTCACGAACAAGCTGAGCTCCCATGTTTTCAAAGGGCTCTTTAAGGTCTATCTCTTTTGCAACTGTGACACCGTCTTTTGTTACATTGGGAGAACCGAATTTTCTCTCAATTACTACATTTCTTCCTCTTGGTCCCAATGTTGCTTTTACAGCATCAGTAAGGAGTGTAACACCTTTAAGAATAGACTGTCTTGCTGCATCACCAAATATTAACTGCTTTGCTGCCATATCATCCCCTCCTTTTTTATTTTTCTACTATTCCAAGTATTTCTTCTTCTTTAATGATTAAATACTCTACATCATCAACTTTAATTTTTGATCCTGCATACTTGTCAAAAAGAACTGTGTCACCTACTTTTACTTCTTTTACCTCAGAACCAATTTCAACAACAGTGCCTTTCTGTGGTTTTTCCTTTGCTACGTCAGGCACATAAATTCCTCCTGGGGTTTTTTCAAGTTCTTCAGATGAGAATTTTACAACTACTCTGTCTTTGAGTGGCTTAATCTTCATATCCTCCCTCCTTTTTTATTTTTGTTTTTTTGATTATTAGCAACTACCTTAACTGAGTGCTAATATAACCTGAAATTAAATTTCCAATCAAGAACAAATAAAAGAGTTTATTGTTAATTTTTGCTTATTTTTGTCAAATATTTTAATTTTTTATCAATTTTTGCTTTTTAGCATATTATTTTATAAATTTTTTAAACATTTATCTAAAGCCTTATTTGATGAAAAAATGCCGCAATTAAGCAAATGAAATAAAAATAATATCGGCAGTTTTATATTTTTCAGAGTTTCAGAAAACTTGAAAATTTAGTTTGCTTTAAGGTATAAAAAATAGTTATGAAAAACGTGGTTGTTTTATTTCTTTTCTTTACTTTGATTTTTTGCCTTCCTTGTTATTCTGAAGAGACCTCTCCTGTTATCAAGCAAGATGAGAAAAAAGAAGTAATATTTTTAGGAAACGAAGATTTTAAGCTTTTACCAGATACAAAGGAAAGCTTTATTGAAAGAGTAGAAAAAAATATTGTTTTATTCTCTGAAAAACTGAAAGAAAAATTTTCTCTTTGGCTTAGCCGTTCTACAAAGTATATTGAAAAAATGAAAGAAATACTTGTGGAAAAGGGCTTACCAGAGGATCTTGTTTATTTGCCTTTAATAGAAAGTGGATTTAATGTGAATGCTCGCTCAAGAGCAAAAGCTGTTGGTCCATGGCAGTTTATTGAAAGCACTGCAAAAAGGTATGGTTTAATAGTTGATTGGTGGAGGGATGAAAGAAAAGATCCCATTAAATCAACTGTTGCTGCGGCAAACTATCTTAAAGATCTTTACAAAATGTTTGGAGACTGGTCACTGGCTTTGGCAGCTTATAATGCTGGCGAAGGAAGAATTTATAAAGCCATGAACAGGGTTGCTGAGAATGATTACTGGATGCTTCTTAATACAAAGTATCTACCAAGAGAAACAAAAAATTATGTGCCAAAATATATTGCAGCTATAACAATTGCCAAGCAGCCAGAGAGTTTTGGATTTAATAACATAAAAGAACATGAAACAATTAATTATGAAGAGGTTGTTATTCCTTCTCCTACTGATATTGATATAATTGCCAAGTGTGCACAGGTTGATGTAAGTATAATCAAAGAATTGAATCCAGAACTCAAAAGATGGTCTACTCCTATGAATGTTAAAGAGTACATTATTAGAATTCCTGAAGGTAAAAAAGAAGATTTTTTATCAAACTTTGAAAAGATACCACCTGAAAAAAGATTCAGCCATGATACATATGTAACAAAAAAAGGTGATACAGTTTATAAAATTGCTAAAAAAACAGGATTTTCACCAACTGTTCTTTATGAGATGAATGGTAATGAAGTATTTAAGAACTTAAAACCAGAGACAAAAATAATGATTCCTCCTCATGATAAATTTACACCTACAAATGAAGATAAATTTCATGAAAATAAAAAACCAAAAAAGAAAGTTACATTGAAAAAGAAGAAAAATTCATCTGTTAGCAAAACTAAAAAGGCAAAAAATAATAAAAAAGCTTAATTACTTAATTTTTGTAGTTCTGCTTTTGCAGATTCAACCATTGTAGAAGAAGGAAATTTATTTATAATCTCTTCATAATATTTTTTTGCTTCATCTTTATTATCCGATATTTTTGCCATTTCAAATAGTGCAACATCTTTCATTACAGTTGATTTACCATCTATAATTTCTTTTAAAGTTTTAGTTGCGCGTTCTTTATCATTGTCTTTAAGATAAATCATTGCCATTTTAAATTTTGCAAGATTTGAGAAATTTTCATCATTCATACTTGCTACTTTGCTTAAATATTCAATAGCTTTCTTGTTATCTCCTGCAAAAGAGTATGCATAACCTGCATTTATAAGATAAGTAATATTTTTCTTTTTCTCATAGGCTTTAATAAATAAATCACCTGCCTGCGAAAATTTTTGCTGAAGCAATGCTTTGTATGCTTCGTATTGAAGCTCTTTTGCATCAGTTTCTTGTTTAAGGTTATAAACATAAAAACCTGTTATCAGGAAAACTATACCGAGAAATACAAAAATTCCGATTACTAATTTCTTTTTTTGTGCAAAAAGTTTTTCTTTAAGTGTTTGTACATCTTCTGGTTTTTGTTTCACTTAATCTTCCTCCTTATAATTTCTTCCATATTCTGGAATACCTTATAAATTTCTTTTTCTATTAATCCGGCACCTTTCAGTATTTTTATAGCAAACTCCTTTGAAATAAAATCTCCTGGTGAATGACAATCAGTATTAATAACAAGTTTTGCTCCATACTTTAGGGCTGCATGAGCAACATGTCCATTGCTAAGACTATGCCCTCTTCTTGAAGTAATTTCAAGATATATATTTCGGGCTGATGCCTCTATTGCCTCTTCCTCAGTTATCAAGCCTGGATGAGCAAGTATATCAATATCTGACTGTAAAGCCTTTATGTTTGTTCCTTCTTTAACAGGCTCAACCAGTGTTTCACCATGAACAATAACGATTTTTGCCCCGAGTCTGCGAGATTCTTTTGCTAAATCAGGAATTGTATCTGGTGGGACATGAGTAATCTCTATCCCAGGAAGTAAAACCATATTAGTAAAAGGTTGGATTCTCTCCATCACTTTAACAATTCTGGGAATAATTAGGTCAATATTTGAGTGATCTGCATGATCAGTTATTGCAAGAGCTTTATAGCCAATTGCTTCGGCTCTTCTGATTATTTCTGCAGGAATTAATTCTCCATCGCTAAAAACACTGTGAATGTGCAAATCAATCATTTTATAAACTCCAGAATTTTTTTAAACTCTGTTGTCCCAGCTTTTTTAAGAATCTGAAATGCCAATGTTTCAGTACAGGATATGACTGCACCAGCTTGTTTCATAAGCTCAAGTCCAATGTGCCAATCTTGTTTTCTACGGCTACAGACAGCGTCATAAGGCACAAAAACATGATAATCTCTTGCGAGAAGGTCAACTGCTGTCTGAAAGACACATACATGGGTTTCCATACCTGTAAGAATAATTTTCTGCCTTCCAATGTCTTTAATTTTGTTTGCAAACTTTTCTTCTCCAACTGAGCTAAAGCTAATTTTTTCAATAGCTTCTTCATTTATCAATGTTTTGATTCTATCTAAGGTTTTGCCCAATCCTTTTGGATACTGCTCAGTAAAAACTATTGGAATGTGATAGAGTTTACAAAGCTCAATAAGTGTCGTAATATTTTTCAAAGTTTTCTCAACAATTTCCTCTTTCATGGCTTTAGCAAGTTTTTCTTGAACATCAATTATTACAAGCAGAGAATTTTCAGGTTTTATAAAAAATTTTTCAAATTTCATTCAATGCACCTCTGTAAGTTCTCTTAAAAGTTTTATTATATCATCTATTTTAAATGGTTTTGTAATATACCATTTTACTCCTAATTCTTTAGCAGTTTGTTTATCTATTTCCTGCCCTTTTGCTGTAAGCATAACAACTTTCATGTCCCAAGAGGGAGGCTCTTTCTGCAAAATTCTACATATTTCAAATCCGCTCATCTTTGGCATCATTATGTCCAATAAGACTATATCGGGTTTTTCTTTTTTTATTAACTCAAGCCCTTCAACTCCATCACAGGCTTCAATTGTTTCTATATCCATATCTTCTAACTCATCAATTATTTGTAAAATCAACTCTCTGATAAGAGATTCATCATCAACTATTAATATTTTCATTAAACTCCTCCTTTCTTTTTAAAGGGATTGTAAAATAAAAGGTGCTTCCTTTTCCTAATTCACTTTCAACCCAAATTTTTCCTCCATGAGCTTCCACAATCTGTTTTGAGATTGCAAGTCCCAGTCCTGTGCCTTTTGGCTTGCCTCTTATTAAATCTCCTACCTGTTTAAATTTCTCAAAAATCCTTTCTTTTTCTTCTTCTGGAATACCTATTCCGCTATCTTCCACGCTCACAACAATCTCATCTGCATTGAGTGCGGTTTTGCATTTTACATATCCTTTTTCTGTAAACTTTAAAGCATTTGAAAGAAGATTAATAACTACCTGAATGAGCCTTTCTCTATCAGCATTGATAAATGGAAGAGAGGGCTGAATTTCTATGTAACAGGGGATTCCTTTTTGCTCAAAAAGAGATGAAAGCGCTTTATACGCATCTGTGATTACTCCCTGTATTGAAATTTCTTTGAAATTCCATATAGCTTTGCCTGATTCAAGTTTGGAGATATCAAGAACATCGTTTATTAAAGAAGTTATTCTCTCTCCTTCAGAAAGAATTATTTTAAAATTCTTATTTATCTTGTTTACAGCTTTGGATAACCTGAAGTTATTCATATCAAGATGTGGAAGAATATTTTCTGTAAATTTTTTATTTATTATTTCAATAAATCCGAGTATTGAAGTAAGCGGAGTTCTTAGTTCATGGCTTACAACAGTAATAAATTCCGTTTTAAGCCTGTCAACTTCTTTTTCCTGAGTAATATCTCTTATTAAAATTACAGAGCCAAGAATTCCCTTAGCTTCGGATTCTTCAGAAAAATATTCTTTTTTAATACTTTTTGCAACAGCCTTTCCAACTCTTTCATTAACGAGATTTATTTCATTAGAAACAATCTCCTCGGTATTAAGTGATTTTTTTACCAGCTTATCAAGCTCCTTTCCAAGAATCTTTACATTTTTCCCTATCATCTCAAACTCTGCTTTGCCAAACATTTCTGAGGCAGCAGGATTAATATGGTTTATCACACCATCTTTATCAACAACAATAAGTCCATCTGCCATGTTATCAATTATTGTAGTTAAGTAAGCAAGCGTATCCTGAAGTTCTACTACAGCATCTTTAAGTGCAAATTCATATCTGTCAAATACTTCATTTATATTGTTTGCCATTGATTGCATTGTATTTGAAAGAAGACCGATTTCATCTTTTGATTTGATATCTACTTTAGCATCAAAATCATGAGCAAGGAGTTTTTTAGCATACTCAGTGAGCTGGTTAAGGGGCTGTGATATTCTGTTTACCATGAAATAAGCAAGAAGAACACTGAAAATAAAAATTAAAGAAAGAAGGGTGAGCTGTTTACCAAGCACAGCCCACATTTTCTGATTAATGTTGTTTTTATTCATGCCTACATGAACATATCCAACAGCTCCTTCTGTAATTGGAGAGACTATATCTGAAAAATCTCCAATACCTTCTATGCTTACATCTCTTATCCCGGTTTTATGTATTTGTGAGATTCTTTTAATTTCTTCTGGAATTGTTGGAATAAATGTATGCGAAATTATCTCACCTGTTGAGTCCACAACAAAAACATAGGAAACTCCTTCAATTTCAAGAAATTGGTCTATCATCGCCTGAACAGTTGCTGAATCAAGATTGAGTATTGTTTCTGCAGAAGATGAGGCAATACTACTTGCAATAGCAGTTCCTTTTGATTTGTATTCTTCAGATAGATTATTATAAAGATGCCAGCCAGAAAAAACACTTATTGTTATAAATATAATAGCAAAGAGAAATATTATCCCCAAGAGAGTTTTCTGAAATAACTTTGACATTCTCATTTTTTCCACTCGCTCCAGTCCTTGATTGGAACAAATTTATTATTTTTATAAGTTGTATAATAAACTTTATCCAGTGCCTGATGCTTTATTGAAGAAAAACTAATTTTTTCATCAATTCCAATATCCAGATTTTTTATGTTTTCTACTACCTTTTTAATGTTTTCTCTTTTTGGTTCTTTACCGAGTCTTTTTAGAACTTCAACAATAACTTTTGCATTGAGAAAGCCTTCAAAGCTTACGAAGCTATATTTGAGAGGTTTATAGTCTTTTTCCATAATTTCTGGAGGTATCATTGGATTATAGTTATCCATAAGAGTTCTATATTGTCTTACTGCTGATAGGCTCATGTCTTCATAACTGGGTACAACCTGAGAGTTTATTAAATTGTAAGTGTATTTTTTGCCTGTTTTTTTCTCTTCTTCAAGAAGAAGATTTATCATAAACTCGCTTCCAGTAAAAGATACATTCGCAATAGGAACATCCCATCCTGCATCTCTTGCGTCTCTAATAAATCCTGCGCAGGCAGCATAAGCACCTACAGATATGACAGCATCTGCTCCTGCATTTTTCAGAATCTCAACTTGTTTCCTAAAGCTTTCTGAATATTTTGCACCTCTTTTGTATGTTGCTTCTGCAACTATTTTAGAGCCATACTCTGCGAGCGTTTTTCTTACACCATCCCATCCACTTCTTCCGTAAGCATCTGCTTGATAAAAAATTCCTATTTTTTTTCTGCCAATTTTTATGAAATTTTCAACAAGCCCACCTGTTTCCTGTTCATAGGATGCTCTTAAATTAAATACATATTCATTATAAGGAGGTTTTCTATGAGGAAGAGCACCTGTAAAAGGAAAAAATAAATAAATATTTCTGTTACTGTAACTTTTAAGTATTGGTAGTATTCTGGTTACAGTTGGAGTTCCCACATAGTTAAAAAGCGTAAACACTTTATCTTCTTCAACGAGTTTTATAGTGTTTTTTATAGTGGGACTTGGGTTATAGCCATCATCATAGGCTTTAATAACAATCTTTTTTCCGTAAATACCGCCATTTTTGTTAATATGTTCAAAATATGCCATTGCTCCTCTGTAAAGCTCTATTCCAAGTCCTCTTGAAGGTCCTTTAAATGCTGCAGACATGCCAAGAACTATGGAATCATTTTGTTGTTCAGCAAATAGTAATTGTACGCTGGTGAACAAGGAAGGGATTAGTAGAAGACAGATAACCAAAAAAACTTTCAAAACTGAACCTGACATCTTTTTACTCCATTGCCTTCATCCCTAATCCATAAAAGAGTTTTATTATTTCTTCTGCACCAGTTTTTTACATCATTTTCAAAAGTTGGGCAATCTGCGATAACTTCAAGAATATCGCCTTTTTTCATTTTTAATGCTTTGATTGTCATCTGAATTGTTGGCTGCGGGCATTTTAATCCTCTGGCATCAAGCAACAGTACTTCCATTATCTACCTCCTTGGTTGCATTCAATATTCCATATATTTCAGATAAAATTTCTTCATCAGAGTAACCATTAAGTCCAATTGCATTTGAAGGGCAGGAAGCTACACATGTTCCACATCCTTCACATAGAATTTCCATCATTTTTACTTCTCCCATTTCAATTTCAATTGCTTTATATGGGCATTGGAATATACATATACCACAACGGCTGCATTTATTATAGTCTATTTTAGCTATAAATGGCTGTTTGATTATTTTTTCTTCTTTAAACAAACAGAGAAGATTCCCAACCTGCGCCATTGCATCATTTATTGTTTCGTTTATTGTCAGTGGCTCTTTAATAGAACCAGTTAAAAATAATCCTGAAATTTCTTCAATTTTTCTATCTGAAATAATTGCAGGACATAAAACAACAATATCACAGGAAATTTTATCATTTTTAAAATACACATTTAATAAATCTTCTTTGGTAATTTTTAATTCTTTTAAATCGTTATATCTTAGAATTTTTGTCAAAGGGTCTTTTAATGCCTGTGAATAAAGTCTGTATGCATTTTTACCTGGAAGAACTATTTCTTTAACAAAATGAACTATTTCTGTCTCAGGAAGCCTCTGCCTTAGAACCCTATTAAACTTGAAAGCATATTGACAGCATATTTTGCTACAGTAGGGATAATAATTTTCATCAAGACTTCCAACACAGTGAACAATAGCAATTTTTTCAGGTATTTCCCCTGAACTGGTGATTATTTCTCCTGATGTTGGTCCTTCAATGTTTAGTATCTCTTCAAACTCCAATGAATCATAAACATCTTTAAACCTTCCATAACCAAACTCTGGTAGAACTTTGCAATCCATAAGCTCAAGCCCTGTTGCCCATAGCACAGCACCAACTTTTAAACTTTCTTTTTTTTCTGATTCATCAAAGTTTATTGCTTCCGGCACTGGACACTCTTTTATACATAAATCACAGTCTTGTCCTTGAAGATAAAGACATTTTTCAGAATTTATCCTTGCAACCACAGGAAGTTTCATTGGTTCTACTTTAATGGCTTTTACAGGGCAAATCTGTTCACATTCAGAACAGCCAATACATTTTTTAGGATTAACGTACATTGGCTTCGATAAAATCTTAGCAAAAATAGCTCCATAAAAGCCCTTTAATTCTTCTACTTTTGAATTAAGCCTTAGTTCTATATTACTGTTTAAAACTTCTTCAATCATTGGATGAATCATGCATGGACCACATGTAAGGTCTGGGAAAAGTTTTTCATATTTAACAATTTTGCCTCCCAAAGAGCATTCTTGTTCAATGAGATAAACCTTTTTGCCAGCTTTGGAAAGACTATTTGCTGCGACAATTCCTGCAATGCCGCCTCCCACTATCATGATATCATTGCAGATAGGTATTTTTATTTCAAAAAGAGGCTTTTGTTTTTTTAGCCTTTCTAATGCTCCACTGAAAAGTATAAATGCTTTTTTAAGAGCCTTATCTCTGTCTTTAATAACCCATGCAACCTGTTCTCTAATGTTAACTATATTTATCATATATGGATTGATTCCCGCTTTTTCCCCGAGCTTCTGAAATACAGATTCTTTATTTTTGGGAGAGCAAGCAAGAATAATCAGACCTTCAGGTTTTTTAAGGCTTAAAAAATTTATAATTTTTTGATGTGTTTTTTCAGCGCAGGCTAATTCAAATTTTTCAATCCATGCTACTTTGTTACGTATGAGATTCTGTAATTTTTCAAAATCAATTTTTTCAGTTATTTGACCAGCACAGCTACAAAAAATAGCCCCGATTTGCAACAAAAACCCCTATTTAATAAATTTAAGGATATTTTACCACAAATACGGTTAATCCTCTACGAAGACTTCTATAGCTATTTCAGGGCAAACAACTGCACACATTGCGCATCCTATACAATTAGCAGGATTAGAAAATTTAGCAGGGAAATATCCTGAAGAATTAAAATCAGAAGAAATTTCAATACAGCCTTTTGGACATGTCAAACCACAGTAATTACAGCCTTTACATCTTTCCGAATCAATTACAATTAAGCCTTTTTTTACCTTTGTTTGCATGAATCCAATTTTAAATATTTTTTAAATTTAAAGTCAAATTTTTATCACTTGGTTTTGTTTTGCTATAATAAAAATTTATGAAAATCTATAGCAGGAGGAAAAATGTTTCGCGATAAATATTGTGCTGAGGTTAAAGAAGAAGAAATCGGTAAGGAAATAAGTCTTTGCGGCTGGGTTTTTCGTAGAAGAGATCACGGAGGATTGATTTTTATTGATTTGCGTGATAGAACCGGAATTATTCAGGTTGTATTTAGCCCTGAAATTTCAATTGAAATGCATCAAAAAGCTCATGGTTTAAGAAGTGAATATGTCATAGCTGTAAAGGGTATCTTAAAAAAGAGACCTGAAGGCACTGAAAATCCAGAACTTATTACAGGCAATGTAGAATTATGGGCAAAAGAGCTTGAAATATTGAGTTTTTCAAAGCCTTTACCCTTTCAGCTTGATGAAATGGCTGAGGTTAGTGAGCTTTTAAGATTAAAATATCGTTACCTTGACCTTCGCAGGGCAGAGATGCAGAAAAATTTTCTTCTTAGGCATCGCATAACAATGGCGGTAAGGAATTTTCTTGACAGTAAGGGATTTGTTGAGGTAGAGACTCCTATGCTTACAAAATCTACACCTGAAGGAGCAAGAGATTTTCTTGTGCCGAGTAGACTTAATCCCGGAACATTTTATGCTCTTCCTCAGTCTCCGCAACTTTTTAAACAGATTCTTATGATGTCAGGATTTGATAGATACTTTCAGATTGTTCGTTGTTTCAGGGATGAAGATCTAAGGGCAGACCGTCAACCAGAGTTTACTCAGATTGATTTTGAGATGTCTTTTGTAAAACCTGAAGACATTATTGAGATTGTTGAAGAGATGCTTTTTAAATGTTTTAAAGAAGTTTTGGAAGTTGATATTGAAATTCCATTCAAGAGGCTTACTTATGAAGAGGCTATCAATAAATATGGTTCAGATAAACCTGACTTAAGATTCGCACTTGAAATTCAGGATGTAAGCGAGCTTGTAAAGAACTCTCAATTTAAGGTTTTTCTTGATACTATAGAAAAAGGTGGAGTTGTGAAAGCAATTTGCGGAAAAGGTTTAGCCTCTCTTTCAAGAAGTGAGATAGATAAACTTACAGCATTAGCCCAATCATTTGGTGCTAAGGGACTTGCATGGATAAAAGTTAAAAATGGCTTTGAATCTCCAATTGTAAAATTCTTTTCTGAAAGTCTTCTAAGGGAAATTGCTGAGAAAGTAGGTGTAGAAGATGGAGATATGATACTTTTTGTTGCTGATAAAAAATCCTTAGCTAATGAAGTTTTAGGAAGACTAAGACTTGAAATTGCTGAAAGAGCTCAGATTAAAAAAGAAGGATTTTATTTCGCATGGGTTCTGGATTTTCCTTTATTTGAATGGGATGAAGAAGAAAAAAGATTTGTAAGCATGCATCATCCATTTACATCTCCTAAGGATGAGGATATTGATAAACTTTTAAAGATACCTCAAGAAGCTTTTTATGACCCGCAAAGTTCTGTGAAGGATATAAAGGCAAAGGCTTATGATATTGTTCTTAATGGTTATGAGCTTGGCGGTGGAAGTATTAGAATTCATAAAGCAGATATTCAGGAGCATATATTCAGAATACTTGCTATTTCAGAGGAAGAGATTAAGAGAAGGTTTGGATTTTTTGTGGAAGCTTTACGATATGGAGCACCCCCACATGGTGGAATTGCTCTCGGTCTTGATAGGCTTGTTATGGTTATGACAGGAGCAAATTCTTTAAGAGATGTTATAGCTTTTCCCAAAACGCAAAAAGCTTTCTGCCCGCTTAGTGAAGCACCTTCAGAGGTTAATTTGAAACAATTAAGAGAGTTACACATAAAGCTTGATATTTAGGGTATAATTAGCTATGATAAAAATTTCAATTGATAAAGCAAAACCTGGTATGAAGATTGCGAGAGATATAGTGAATGAAGCAGGTATGGTGGTGATTACTGCTGGTAAAGAATTAACAGATGCTCTTATAGAAAAACTTTCAATAATGAATATAGATTTTGTGTATGTGGAAGGACAAAAAGAGATGCCTCCCAAAGAAGAAGTTTTTGAGGAAATTGAGAAAAGATTTAAGAAAGCAACAGATTCATATACACTTTTGATAAAAAAAGCTTTGAAGACTCATATTGAGGAACTTTATAAATGAATGCTCAGGAAGTAATCGCAAGAATTGAAAAAATAGAAGCTCTTCCTACAATCCCTCCGATTTTAAGAAAGATTTTATCAGTTATAGAAGACCCTAAAGTATCTTTACAAAAAATAACAGAGTTTGTTTCATCTGATCCTACTTTGACAGCAAGAATTCTTAAAATGGTTAATTCTCCTGTTTATGGATTCCCTGGAAGAATATCTTCTGTAAGTCATGCAATGGTAATTCTTGGATTGAATGCTGTAAAAGGACTTCTTTTAGGAGTATCAGTTTTTGAAATAATGCAAAAAAACATGATAGGGCTCTGGGAACATTCTCTTTCTACAGCCATATTTGCAAGAATTATTGCAATAAGAAAAGAACTGCAATCTCCAGAGGAAATATCAATAGGAGGACTTTTGCACGATATTGGCAAAGTTATACTTATGATGTCTTTTAAAGATGAATATTTAAAACTAATTGAGTCTGTTCAAGAGAAAGATGATTTTTTATATGAGATTGAAAAACAATATTTTGGACTAACACATGCAGAAGTTGGAGGAATTATAGCAAAAAAATGGCATTTTCCTTTAAAATTGATAGAACCAATGATGTATCATCATAAGCCTAAACTATCTGAAAAGTTTCAAGTAGAGACTGCTATTGTTCATTTATCAAATATACTTGCAATGGCAAGAGGAGTAGGGTATTCAGGAGAAATTTTTGTTCCTTCAGTTCATCCTTTTGTTTGGGAAATATTAAATCTTAAAGAAGAGGAAATTTTAGACATATTTAGAGAAGCAGAGGAACCTATCACCACTTCAGGAGAAATATTTCTTTCTGATGAATAAAAAAGCTATTGTTATTGTAAAAGATTGTGAAATAAAGAAACTTATTAAGAAAAAATTTTTTTCCTCTCCATATGAAACATATTATTTTGAAGATATTAAAGACGCTCTTCAGATTATATATGATGAGATTCCTGACCTGGCAATTGTAGAAGCTATAAATAATTCAAAAATTGAAATTTCAATCATAAATGAACTAAAAAGTGACCCTATTTTTGTATCAATGAATGTAATCGCAATAGTCTCCCCTGATTTTTATACTGACGATTGGCAGAATTTTCTTGTAGATGATTATATAAGAGTTAATAACTTATCACAGGATTTGCTCATGAGAATCAATCTATGCTTTGAAAGAGTAGAAAGAGTCATAGCAACAAGTCCGTTAACAAAGCTTCCTGGTAATCTTGTTATTCAGAAGGAGATTCAGAAAAGACTTAGCAGAGGAGATGTTTTTGCTTTGGCGTATGCGGATTTAGACAATTTCAAACCTTTTAATGATAAATACGGATTTTCAAGAGGTGATGAGGTAATAAAGATGCTTGGAAGGCTTATTCTCAATATTGTAAGGAATGAACAGCCAACAGGAAGTTTTGTAGGGCACATAGGAGGTGATGATTTTGTATACATTATGTCTCCTGAAATAATTGAAAAAACAACCCAAAAAATAATAAATATATTTGACAATCTCATTAAGAATTTTTATGATGAAGAAGACATTAGAAAAGGTTACATAGAATCAATAAATAGAGAAGGCAAAATTCAATTTTATCCGATTATGACAGTTTCTGTTGGAATAACCTCCAATCGTCATAGAATTTTTAACCATTTTAGTGAGATGGCTGAAGTTGCCTCAATAATGAAATCTGTTGCAAAAAAACAAAAAGATAAAAGATACGCAATTGACCGAAGAAGAGACATCATTTAGTCAAGAAGCAGCAGTAATTCATTGGTTTTTTCTTCAAGTTTTTTAAGCTGATGTTTTGTATCTTCACAGTCTTTTTTCATTTCATAAAGTTCATCAGCTATATAAAAACAAGCAAGGATGGCTGCCCTTAAAGGAGGCATTGCAGAGTTTTGTTCATAAACCTTTCTCAATTTTTCATCAACATAGGCAGCCAACCTCTGGATATACTCTGGTGATTTTTCTCCTTTTATTGTATATTTTTGACCCAATATGTAAACTTCAGTTTTATACATTTGCTTCTAAATCAAGCTCTTTAAGAAGTTCTTCTATCTGTTTTTTAATTGCTTCTCTTTCAATCAATAAGTTTTCAATTTCTTGATTTTTTGTTTTTAAAACTTCTTCTAATGTGTTAACTTTTTTTTGCAATTCTTCTTTTTCCTGTTTCAGAATTTTAATTCTTTCCACAGCAGATACAATCTTTTCCTCAATCATGGGTTTCCTCCTTTAGTTTTTATTATGTTTGAAATAGTTTCCTGTGTCAAAGCTTTGTTAATGCGAAGATATTCAAAATATGAAGTAAGAACTCTTTGCACATATCCTTTTGTTTCAGCATAGGGAATATCTTCTAAGAACTCATCAATATCATTATAGGAATTATTTTTAAGCCATGAAGATACTGCTTTTTCTCCAGCATTATATGCTGCAATAGCCATTACAGTGTTGCCAAATTCTTCAATTAGCTTTTTTAAATAAGAACTGCCGATAAATATGTTTTTTTCGGGTTCAAATATTTCAGAATCGTTTTTAAGTGTAATACCTATTTTTTTACCTTCTTTTTTCGCTGTCTCTGGCATCAGTTGCATTAAACCCAATGCTCCAGCAGGTGAACGGGCAAGAAAGTCAAATCTTGACTCTTCTCTCATAATAGCGAGGATAAGATAAGGATTAATATTGATTCTCTTTGAGGCACTTAAAACTGTGTCTTTGTATACCTGTGGGTATAGAAGTTCAGAAAAGTTAAATTTACCTGGAATTTTTGATATAAGCCTTACTGAAGTAGGATAATCTCCTATTTCATAAAGAATTTTGCTCAGCAAAGGAATGTTTTCAATGTTTCTATTGTCTTTTAATAAAGCTTTTATTTCTCTTATAGTCTCCTCTGTAAATCCTGCTCTGATAAGTATGTCAACTCTTTTCGGGATTGCTATTTGATAATTGATAGGCATGGATTCAGGAATATTTGAAATTTTTCCTTTTATATAAAGTAGATATGAATAAATATCTCCCTGTTGAAATGAAACAGAGTATTGTTTTACAGGAATAACTCCTTTTAATTCTTTAACTTTTTCAAGCCAGTAAAGATATTTAAGTTTACCAAATGAAGAGTATAATTCCTGAAAAATCTTTTCTGCTTCATTATAGTCTTCTTTGAGATAGTAATTCCATGCTAAAAACCATAATCCCTCTTCTTTTGCAGATGGATATTTATTAACAACCATTTTGAGCATTTTTATAGCTTTCTCAGGTTCTCCATTTCTTCTTTTAATGTTTGCATAGTTTATGAGAATCTCTGAAATTTTCTGATCTCCTGAATTAATATAATTTGGCAGTTCTTTTTCAAAAGTTTCATAATTTTTTGCTCTTAGAAGAGCTCTTGCTCTCCAGTAATATTCACCAGACTTTTTGAAAATATCAGCAGCTTCAGAATATCTTTTTTGCATAAAAAGAGAATATCCAAGTAATGAAAAAACCTCTAATTTTTGAGAAATATTTGATTTTGAAAGAACTTCCATCAAGTATTTTTCTGCTTTTTTGAATTGATAAGCATTATTTAAAGCTTTAGCCTTTTTTATCAAATCATTTATTGTTATATCTTTTTCAGAGAGTTCTTTTTCTGCTTGGTCTGCAAGGGATGAAGCGGTTATGAAAATATCTTTAAATATTTTTTTTGCTTCGGTAAACTTTTCGTGTTCTTTAAGATAAACTCCATAATCAAATTTTATTTTTATTTCTTCAGGATATTCCTTGACAAAAGATTGATAAAGCTGTTCAAGTTCTGGTAAATCAAGGAGTTTTGCCAGTTCAATTTCTTCCTTTCTTGCATCCTTAATAAGAGGTGATTTTGGATAGTTTCTCTTTAATTCATTTATATCTTTTAAAGCTTCTTCATATCTATTCATCTTTTTATAGGCATTTGCTCTCCACAATAAAATATAATCACCAATTTCTTTGAATTCCTGTAAAGATTTTGTAAGGTATTCTTCTGCTTTTTGAAAATTACCTGAATTTAAAGAATTTTTTCCTTTAATGAGAGAGTCTAAGGAGGAAAGTTGAGATAAACTATCAGAAGGAAGAAAAATGAATATTAAAAAAACAGTTAATAAACCTAATAGTTTCATCTCCCTTTAATCCTTAATAGTTGGGTGTTTGAGCCATTTGTTTTTCATTATCTGTTTATAGTAGGAAGAAAAATTTGCTCTGATTTCTTCCAGACTGTCACCTCCAAATTTTTCTATAAATGCCTCTGCAATATGCCATGCTAAAACAGCTTCTCCTATAATACTGGCAGCAGGTACAGCACATACGTCACTTCGTTCATAGGAGGCTAAGGAGCTTTCCTTTGTAAAGATATCAACAGAATTAAGAGGTTTTCGCAGTGTTGGGATAGGTTTCATAGTAGCTTTTACAATCACAGGCATTCCATTTGATATTCCTCCTTCAATTCCACCCATATGATTGGTTTTTCTGTAAAATTGTTTGTTTTTATTATAAAAAATCTCATCCATAACCTCTGAACCATACTTTTTACCAAGCAAAACTCCATCACCAATTTCAACTGCTTTTATTGCTTGAATGCTCATCATTCCCATAGCTATTTTTGAATCAAGTTTTCTATCCCAGTGAACATGGCTTCCAAGCCCTACAGGAACACCTATAGCAAAAACAGTGAAACAACCACCAACTGTATCTCCATTTTTTATTGCCTGTTCAATGACTTTTATAAACTCAGCTTCTGCATCTTTCCATGGACATCTCACAGAAGAAGTTTCTGCTAAAACTGAAAGTTCTAAAAGCTCCTTTTCACTTAAATATGCTGTTTCAATCTCTTTTTCACCAGAACCAATTCTTGTTACAAAACTTCCTATTTTTATATCAAAATTTGTTAAAAACTGTTTTGCCACTGCTCCAATTGCAACTCTCATTGCAGTCTCACGAGCAGAGGAACGTTCAAGAACATTTCGGATATCAGAGTGTTGATATTTAAGTAAGCCTGCTAAATCAGCATGTCCTGGTCTTGGTCTTGTTACAGGAGGATGTGTACCTTCAAAGATTTTATCAGAGTTCATTGCTTTTTCCCAGTTTTCCCAATCACGATTTTTAATAAAGAGCGTAATTGGTGAACCAAGAGTTTTACCCCATCTTATACCTGAAACTATTTCAACTTCATCAGACTCTATTTTCATTCTTCCGCCTCTGCCATAACCCTGTTGTCTTCGCTTGAGTTCCTTATTAATTTCTTCTTTTGAAATTGGTATACCAGCAGGTATTCCTTCAATTATACCAGTAAGTCCTTTACCATGCGATTCTCCAGCTGTAAGAAATCTGAGCATAGGCATATTTTAAAAAATCTTAGCTTATTTTTTCATCTTTAAAAATGCTTTGCATTTTATTCATGCGAAGACGAGGAACTAAAATAAACAATTTTTCTACCACCAAGATGCATAGGAATGTTATCAGCAATCCAGATGCCTTTCTTAAAATATCTTTCATCAGCCCTTGATTCAACAACATCAGATAGAAAAGCATAACATTCACCAGCATCAATTGTTTTGGTAACTTTGCATTCAATAAAACCAGCACATCCTTCTATGAGAGGTGCGGAGACCTTAGATGCTTTAAACGTTTTTAGCTTTGCTTCTTTAAATTTATCAACACTTCTACCAGATTTACTTCCACATATCCATATAGCTTTAACCATATCCTTAGTAGGAATATTGATTGCGAACTCTTCTGTCTGAAGGATTAACTCTGTAGTATAATGTTCTTTTGAAACACATACAATAACCTTTGGTGGTTCTTCAGATGCTGGAGTTGCCCATGCACAAGACATAACATTGTGTTTTCCGTCTTTACCTGCAGATGTAAGTAAAAAAACAATCTTTGGATGCAAAAGCCGATAAAAGTTTTCTTTTAAGGTTATCATTTTAACCTCCTTATTGGATTTTATTTATATTTTACTGCAATTTTTTACTTTTATACTTATTTTAAGTTAAAATTAATTTATGAACGGACAGGCAAAAGGTTCATTAAAAACATTTCTAATTTGGTTAATTATAGGTATTTCAATAATTGCGCTTTTTAACATTATAAATGTTCCTCAGAAAACAGAAAAAGAAATAATATTTTCAGAATTTCTTCTTAAGGTGCAGAATTCTGAAGTAGATGAAGTTTTAATCAAGGACAATACAATAACAGGCAAATTGAAAGACGGCTCGCAATTTAAAACTTACTATATAAATTATCCAGAGCTTATAAAGGAGCTTTCTTCTCATGGTGTAAAAATTTCAGTTAAACCTCCTGATCAGACACCATGGTATATTAATTTTCTCATATCATGGGGACCTGTGATTTTTCTTGTATTCTTATGGATTTTATTTATGAAGCAGATGCAAGCAGGAAGTAGCCGTGCAATGTCATTTGGTAAAGCAAGAGCAAAAATGATTTCAAATAAATCAGTTAAAGTAACTTTTTCAGATGTTGCAGGTATTGAAGAAGTAAAAGAAGAAGTAAAAGAAATTGTTGATTTTCTTACGAATCCTCAAAAATATATAAAGCTCGGAGCAAAAATTCCTAAGGGCATTTTACTTGTTGGTTCGCCTGGTACAGGTAAGACTCTTCTTGCAAAAGCAATTGCCGGTGAGGCAGGTGTTCCTTTCTTTTCCATATCTGGGTCAGATTTTGTTGAGATGTTTGTTGGAGTTGGTGCAAGCAGAGTCAGAGACCTTTTTGATCAGGCAAAGAAAAACTCACCATGCATTGTTTTCATTGATGAGATAGATGCAGTTGGAAGACAACGTGGAGCAGGTCTTGGTGGAGGACATGATGAAAGAGAGCAGACTCTCAATCAGCTTCTTGTTGAGATGGATGGATTTGAAAGTAATGAAGGAATAATTGTACTTGCAGCTACAAATAGACCTGATGTCTTAGACCCTGCACTTTTAAGACCTGGAAGGTTTGATCGTCAGATTGTTGTTCCTCTTCCTGATGTAAAAGGAAGACTTGAAATACTCAAAGTTCATACAAAGAAGATTCTTCTTAACAGTGATGTTGATCTTGAAAAGATTGCAAGAGGAACTCCGGGATTTTCAGGAGCAGACCTTGCAAATTTAGTAAATGAAGCTGCGCTAATCGCTGCCAGAAGAAATAGCGATACTGTGCATATGAATGATTTTGAAGCTGCAAAGGATAAGGTTTTGATGGGCGTTGAAAGAAAAAGTATGGTTTTGAGCGAAGAAGAAAGGAGAATTACAGCATATCATGAGGCAGGACATGCTCTTGTTGCAAAACTTACACCTGCAACTGACCCAATTCATAAAGTTAGCATAATTCCGAGAGGAAGGGCTCTCGGAGTAACCCAGCAGCTTCCACTTGATGATCGCTACACTTACTCAAAGGAATATCTCTATGGTACACTCAAAGTTCTTCTTGGAGGAAGAGTTGCAGAAGAAATAGCACTTGGAACGATGACAACAGGTGCTGGAAATGATCTTGAAAGAGCTACAGAACTTGCTCGCAAGATGGTTACTGAGTGGGGAATGAGCGAAAGGATGGGACCGCTGACATTTGGTAAAAGAGAAGAGCATGTATTTCTTGGAAGAGAAATTGCAAAACACAGAGACTATTCTGATAAAACCGCTGAAGAGATAGATGAGGAAACAAAGAGAATTGTAACTGAGGCTTATAGTCAGACCAGAGAATTACTTGAACAGAATAGAACAATTCTTGATGCAATTGCCAGAGCTTTACTTGAAAGAGAAACTCTTGAAGGTCCTGAAATAGAGGAGCTCATTTCAGAGAGCAAAAAGGCTGCATGAAGCTCAAGTTTCATAATTTTGAGTTCAATTTTCTCAAAAAAACCTACATAATGGGAATTATCAATGTAACCCCTGATTCTTTTTTTGATGGTGGAAAATATTTCAATTTTCAGAAAGCAGTTGATCACGCATTTCGTTTAATTGATGAAGGCGCTGATATACTTGATATTGGTGGAGAATCAACACGTCCTGGAGCAGAACCAGTAAGTATTGATGAAGAACTTAGAAGAGTTATACCAGTGATTGAAGCAATTTCAAAGAGAATTTCCATTCCTATTTCCATTGATACATACAAAGCTCGTGTTGCAGAAGAAGCAATTAAGGCAGGTGCAACTATTATAAATGATATAAGTGGATTGAGATTTGACCCTCAGATGTCAACAATAGCAAGTAAATACAAAGTTCCTGTTATTGTCATGCATATAAAAGGAACACCCAAAGATATGCAGAAAAATCCTTACTATGAGGCTCTTATCCCTGAAATTATTGAATATTTGAGGGACTCTGTGGTTATTGCCAAACAGGCAGGAGTTGATGAGAATATGATAATTATTGACCCAGGTATTGGATTTGGTAAGTTACCTGAACACAATCTTACAATAATAAAAAATCTCAGAGAATTTTCTAATCTGGGGAAGCCATTACTTATTGGAGTCTCAAGAAAGAGTTTTATTGGTAAAGTTTTAAATGAAAGTTTACCTGAGAAAAGACTTGAAGGTACTGCTTCAGCTGTTGCTATATCAGTTATTAATGGAGCAAATATTGTAAGAGTGCATGATGTGGGATTTATGGCTAAAGTTGTAAAAATGGCTGATGCTATTAAATTCAGCTAAATTACATCTTTTCAGGAGCTTTAACTCCAAGCATTCTGAGTCCATGTTTTAAAACAAACATTATAGCCTTGCACAGACTGAGTCTTGTTTCTGTTAATTCATCATTTTCAGAGATAACTCTGTATTTGTGGTAATAACTGTGAAACAATGCTGCAAGTTCCTGTAAATAAAATGTTATTCTATGTGGTTCTCTCATTTGAACGCTCAGTTCAAAAATCATTGGATAAATGAGCACCTTTTTAATAATTCTTAATTCATCTTCGTTGAAAAGTTCTCCAGAAAATTTTTCTGGTTCACTCTGAGCTTTTACAAAAATACTATTAATTCTTGCATGAGCATACTGAACATAATAAACAGGATTTTCATGAGACTGTTTTTTTGCAATCTCTATATCAAACTCAAGATGGCTATCATGTCTACGGGTTAGAAATATAAATTTTGTAGTATCAGCGCCTATTTCATCAATAAGCTCTCTTAGAGTAACAAATGTTCCCGCTCTTTTTGACATTTGAACAGGCTTTCCTTCCCTGAGCAGATTTACCATCTGCACAAGAAGTATTTTAATTTGAGAATCAGACATGCCCAATGCCTGTACAGCAGCCTTTACTCTCTGAATATACCCGTGATGGTCAGCTCCCCAGATGTTTATAAGTTCATCAAATCCTCTTTCAATTTTGTTTTTATGATAGGCAATATCAGAGGCAAAATATGTATATGTTCCATCACTTTTTACAATAACTCTGTCTTTGTCATCTCCAAAAGCTGTTGAATGAAACCACAATGCTCCATCTTTTTCATAAATAAATCCAAGTTCTTTAAGCTTAAGAATCGCTCTCTGAACCTCACCTGTATGATAAAGTTTTCTTTCACTTATCCAGTTATCAAAATTTACTCCGAAATCATCAAGGTCTTTCTTTATTTCATTGAGCATTTTTTTATAAGAAAAATCAATTAAAAAATCAGCGATTTCATCAAATTCCTTATTTTGTAAACTATTGCCATACAAATCATATAGTTCCTTTGCAATTTCATTTATATACTCTCCTTTATAACATTCCTCTGGCATTTCAAGGTTTTTCCCAAAAAGATTTTGAAGAGCAATATAGACACTCAATCCAAGAATCTCAACCTGTTTACCAGCATCATTTATGTAATACTCAGTGAAAACATTATATCCAGCTTCCTTTAAAATGTTTGCTAATGCTGCTCCCAATGCAGCTCCTCTACCATGCCCAAGATGAAGTGGACCTGTAGGATTTGCACTGACAAACTCAATCTGAATTTTTTTACCATTCCCTATATTCTGGGTAAAAAACAACTCTCCCAGTTTAAGAAGATTTTCAAGCTCAGAAAAAACAAAATCATTTTTGAACTTAAAATTTATAAATCCAGGTCCTGCTAATTCCACACTTTCAAAGGAGCTTTTATTTATTGATTGAATTATATCCTGAGCAATCGTTCTTGGGGGTTTTTTTAATTTTTTTGCAATTTCCATTGCTATTGGTGTGCTTAGGTCACCAAAGGCTTCATTTTTAGGAATTTCTATTTCAGGCTCAACTTCTGGTAAGCCAAGTATTTTAATTGTTTCAATGATTCTATTTTTCAAAAATTTATGCATGGCTATCACACCACAATCTTGCATTCTGAAAAAGTTTAAGCCATGGAGATGCTTTCAGTTTTTTCCAGTCTTGAGGTAGCCATGGCAATTGCCACAGTAAAAATGTTCTTTCCGGATGAGGCATCATAGCAAGATGTCTGCCATCTTCACTGCATAAAGCAGTTATACCATAAGGTGAGTTATTTGGATTAAATGGGTAGGTTTCTGTAATATTTCCACTATCGTCAACATAACGCACAGGTGCAAGATTTTTCTCAAGAACTTTACTGAGAATATTTTTATCAGGGAAATATGCTCTTCCTTCTCCATGAGCTATCCATACTCCAATTTGAGAGTCTTCCATCTCTTTAAGCATAATTGATGGAGAAGGTAAAATCTTTACAGTTACCCATCTGGATTCAAATCTTCCAGATTTATTCCATATAAATCTGGGCTGTTTTAGTTCTTCAATCCCATACCACGGAACCCATCCAAGAAGTGCCATAAGCTGGCATCCGTTACAGACACCGAGACTGAAAGTATCATTACGCATATAAAAGTTTTCAAATTCCTTTTTTAGATGAGAAAACTTTATACAGCCAGCCCATCCCTTTGCAGAGTCAAGAACATCTGCGAAACTAAAGCCACCAACAAATGCGATTCCCTTAAATTTCTTGAGAGAAATTTTTTTATCTATCAAATCCTGCATACATACATCCCATGGTTCAAATCCAGCCATGTAAAAGGCAGCTGCCATTTCTCTATCACCATTGCTTCCTTCTTCACGAATGATTGCAATGAGCGGTTTTGTTTTCTTTTTAAGAATTATTTCAGGAGTACGTTCAGGGGTAAAGCTAAGTTTGTAATGAGGAGCAATTCTTCCATATATTGATTTTTTTTCTTCCTCCACGCACTCAGGATTTGCCTGAAGCATATCAAGACGATAACTGGTTTCTTCCCAGATGTCTCTAAGGGATGTCATGGGTTCATCAAAAATGATTTTATTAGAATGTTCAATAATAATTTTATTTTCTTTTAAAGTATCGGCAATTCTGTAAAAAGGTATCTCATTTTGTATAAGAAACTTCTCTACTTTATCAAGCTTTTTAATATCTACTTCAATTGCAAGCCCTGGTTCTTCATTAAATAGTTCTGCCATAATATTAGATAATTTAGGCTCTTTTATTTTTATATGAAGTCCGCAAGAACCTGAGAAAGCCATTTCAAGAAGAGTTGTAATCAATCCTCCATCTGAACGGTCATGCCCTGAGAGTATTAATTTTTTATCAATTAATGTTTGTATTGCTTTGAAACTTCTCTTTAGAAGTTCAGAATTTTCCATATCAGGCGTTTCATCACCAAGCTGTCCCATACATTGAGCCAATGCTGTGCCACCAAGTCTTTTCTTTCCATTAGAAAGGTCAATGAAAAGAATCACACTTTTATCTGGAGATTTTATATCAGGTGTAATAATCTTCTGTATATCAGGACATGGCGCATAAGCAGAAATTACAAGACTTCCTGGAGATTTTACAACTTCAACTCCATCTGGTGTTTTAACTTTTGCAGCCATTGAGAGAGAATCTTTACCTCCATCAATTGCTATACCCAGCTTTATCATAAACTCTGCCATAGCCTGTGCAGCTTTATAGAGTCTAACGCCTTCTCCTGGAAGTTTTGCAGCCCACATCCAGTTAGCAGAGCATTTAATATCTTGAATATCTGTAATCTTTGCCCATACTATGTTTGTTAAAGCTTCTGTGACAGAAAGCCTTGCCATAGCCTCAGGATTTATAAGTCCTTTTATTGGTTGTTCTCCTATGGCATGGGCAATTCCTGTTTTATTAAAATAGCTCTGAGCAACAACGCACACGTCTGAAACTGTAAGTTGCACAGGTCCGGCACACTGCTGTCTAACAATAAGTCCTGTAACTGAACGGTCTACTTTATTTGTTAGAAATCTTTTTGAACCTACAGAAAGAAGCCTCAAAACCCTATTTAATGCATCTTTCAGTGTTAAAGTTTCAGGAATTTTTAACGGTTTAAGTTTTTTTTCAATTGTTTGAAGTTTGAATTCTTTTTTTGGAATTTCTCCTAAAACATCCTTAAGATCAAAATTGACAGCTATTTGATTATTTTTACTGTCATAAACAATAAGTTTCCCATCTCCTGTTACTTCTCCAATAATTGACCATGGAAGCCTTTCCCTTTTACATAGAATACCAAAAAGTTTTACATTTTCTTTTTCTATTAAAATAGCATCATTTTCCTGATATTCTGCTCCCCATATTTCAAGAACAGAAAGAGTTTCGTCTCCAAGTATTACTTTTCTTATATCAATTTTTGCTCCTTCTGGATAGACAAGCTCTTTAACTACATTACAGTTTCCACCAGCGCCCTGGTCATGAATGCTTACTATAGGATTTTTTTTGCCAAGTTCAACACAGGCTCTAACAACTCTGTTAAGTTTATTTTCCATCTCAGCGTCTCCGCGCTGCACAGCATTAAAATCAAGCTCTTCACTAAGTTCTCCTGAAACCACAGAAGATGCAGCTCCGCCTCCCATTCCTATTCTGTAAGCAGGACCGCCAATTTTTACAACATACATTCCCTTTTTAGGTGAATCTTTCTCAGTATGAATTGCATTTATCTGACCTATGCCACCAGTAAACATTATGGGTTTTATCCACTCAACTCTTTCTCCGTCAGGAAGCCTCATACCAAATGAACGGGTAAATCCTGCTATTATAGGTTCACCAAATTTATTTCCATAATCAGAAGCACCATTGCTTGCTTCAATCTCAATCTGTAGAGGTGTTGCAAGATTAGAAGGATATTTAAAGGACTTATCTTCCCATGAAAGCTCATAGTTTGGGATATAAAGATTTCCAACACAATAAGCTGCTGTTCCTGCAATTGGGATAGCACCTTTACCAGTTGCATGAACATCACGGATTCTTCCTCCTGTCCCTGTCTCAGCTCCAGGGAAAGGAGCTACACCTGTTGGAAAATTATGAGTTTCAGCTGTGAAAATAAGATGATGTAGTTCCCTTTTTATTGCGAATCTACAAGACTTTCCAGGTATTTCAGGTTTTAAATATCCTATTTTTGCTCCATATATAGCGCTTGAATTATCTTTAAAGGCTATAACAGAATTTTTCGGATTTCTTTTCAAAGGTTCTTTTACTATATCAAAGAGCGTTTTTTCTGCCGGTTTCCCATCAATAAAAAGAGTTCCTCTGAAAAACCAGTGTCTTGAATGTTCACTGTTTGATTGAGCAAGATCAAAACATTCAACATCTGTTGGATTTCTTTTTAATCTGTCCTTGAAAAGCTTTAGATAAAACTCAATATCCCACTCATCCCATCCAAGACCAAGTTCATGATTTATTTTTTCAAGTGCTTTTTTCCCTTCTTCCAAAACAGGCACAATTCTTAAAGGTTTTGGAGATATGCCATGAGAAAAGTCATTAAGGGGCTCTGGATACGGACACTCAACCATTCTGTCATGAATCATGTCAAGAAAAAGTTTCATAGGGAAATTTTTAATTACAGGTATCAATTTATATCTTCTTGAGCGTTCTATTCTTTGAATTTTATTGATTCCGATGCTATGGCATACAGATACAGCACAGGTAGACCAGGCAGTAGAAAAATTAAGACGAGGTCCTACTTCAAATATCATTCCATTATCTGAAGATAGAAAGCTTTTATCTGAAAAGTTTTCTGGTTCAAAGGTTTCAGCTAAAAGCCATTTTAAAATAGTTAATTCATACTCTGATAGTTTTTTATCTGTCAGGATGTAGTAGCAAAATTCTGTTTCAACTTGTTTAATTTCATCTGAAATTTCAGAATTTATACGTTTGAGCAGTTGTTGTGTTTTATATTCTGAAAGAGCACCTTTTCTATAAAATTTCAGAATCATTCGGTTTTTTCCTTTATAATTAATTTACTTTCAGCTTCTGCTATTAATGCTCCATTTAAATTTTTTATCCAGGCTTTTGCTTCAATAAGTTTTGATTTTATATGCTCTGCATAAGCCTCTACCACTATTTTTTCCTGAGGTGCTACAGGAGTTTTAAATCTTATTTTTAGCTCTGCTGTAACAGTATGATATCCAAGTGAATTTCCTGCATAAACACAGGCTTCATCAAGAAGCGAGGCAATAATTCCACCATGAATTATTCCACTCCAGCCTTGATATTCTTTCGTAAGAATTAATTCTGCAAAGGATTTACCTTCTCCGTGATTAAATTTTACTTTTAGTCCAACAGGATTTTGTTTTCCACAGACAAAACAATAATCTTCAGTTTTCATCATTTATTCATCATCTCAAGAAACTCTTTATTGGATTTTGTTCCTTTAAGTTTACTCAATAAAAATTCCATTGCCTCAATTGGACTGAGTGTACTCAGAACTTTTCTTAAAATCCAGACTTTGTTTAAAACATCAGGAGCAACAAGGAGTTCTTCTTTTCTTGTGCCAGAAGCACCAATATCAATACTTGGAAATATTCTTTTGTCTGCAAGTTTTCTATCCAGATGAACTTCCATGTTACCAGTTCCTTTAAACTCTTCAAAAATAACATCATCCATTCTGCTTCCTGTTTCTACAAGAGCTGTTGCAATTATTGTAAGAGAGCCGCCTTCTTCTATATTTCTTGCTGTACCAAAAAATCTTTTAGGTTTCTGCAAAGCTGTTGCTTCAAGTCCACCAGAAAGAACCTTTCCTGAAGCTGGAGTAATAGCATTGTATGCCCTTGCAAGTCTTGTTAAACTGTCAAGTAATATTACAACATCTTCTCCCTCTTCCACAAGTCTTTTCGCTCTTTCAATGACCATTTCTGAAACCTGGCAGTGTCTCTGAGCGGGCTCATCAAAGGTAGAACTTATAATTTCAGCTCCTGTAACCTGTCTGCGCCAGTCAGTAACTTCTTCAGGTCTTTCATCAATAAGCAGAACTATAAGGTATATTTCAGAGTGATTCTTTTTTATAGCTTTTGCAATTGACTGAAGAAGCATGGTTTTTCCTGTTCTTGGAGCAGCCACAATTAAACCTCTTTGTCCCTTTCCAACAGGAGTGAGTAAATCCATCACTCTTGTTGAGTAATCTGCTGGATTATACTCAAGATTAATTTTTTCAGTAGGATAATAAGGAGTTAAATTGTCAAAAAGAGGTCTAATAATACTCTCTTCAACAGGCTTTCCATTAATTGATTCTACTTTAAGAAGTGCAAAATATCTTTCATTTTCTTTTGGAGGTCTAATCTGTCCTGTGATGAGGTCTCCTGTCCTCAAACCGAATTTTCTTATCTGGGAAGGCGAAACATAAATGTCATCAGGGCTTGGTAGATAACTGTAATCAGGACTTCTCAGAAAACCGAATCCTTCTGGAAGAATTTCAAGTACACCTGCACCGTAAACAGTTCCAATTTTTTCAATCTGGCTTTGAAGTATTGCAAAAATTAAATCCTGTTTTTTCATGGAAGTGGCATTCTCAATGTTCAGAGAATTTGCCATATCCATAAGCTCTGGAATTTTTTTCTGTTTTAATTCAGAAATAGAAATTGGAATGGTATTGTTTTCCATTATATTACCTCATTATGGATTTTTAAGGATTTTTTTCACTTTTTAAAATTGTTTAACCCTTCAGGAGGGCAACTTTAATGATAAATTAAGCTTACAAAATCTGATAAATTTTGTCAATACTTTTTCTCTTTCAGGTTAGGATATAGTATCCATGGTAAGAATAAACTATGAAGACTGTTCAATTGCTAAATGTCATTCCTCAGGATCTCAATGTTCTTGAGGAATTTCTGAAATTGTTTAAAAAATGAGGAGATTCCTCGTAGACCCTTCGCCTAAGGCTCAGGGCTCGCTTAGCTCGGCTTGGGATGACCTTTTACTGTCACCCTGAGCGTAAGCGAAGGGTCTCCTAAAAGTCGGAATGACAGTTGGAGGTAATTGAAAAATAGCAGGAGTTGTAGTTTATTGATTTTCAATAAATTACAAGTTTTTGAACAGTCTTTATCTGTGATTCTGAGAGGTGAAGCCCCGAAGAATCCGGGCAGAAATTGTTATCCCGAAAAACTTATGCTTTTTAGTTAATCCTGAGAAAAACTATAAAATCTATTGAAATCCTCAAGGATTTTTATTAAAATTGAGCAATGTATCAAAAATTTAAAGAAGTATTGGTATGTGTTGCTGGTGCTACTCCACAGATAATTACTGAAACAATTTATGCCTTAGCTATGAAAGACCCTCCCATTTACATAGATGAACTCTACATTATTACAACTAAAAAAGGTGAAGAGATAATAAAAGATGTTCTTATAGGAGGAGGTATTTTAAATTCTCTTTTTAACGAGTACGGTCTATCGCGAACAAAAATTACAGATATAATTACTATCAAAAATGACAATATAGGGATTGATGATATAAGAAACACTGAAGAAAGTGAAGCAACTGCTGAAACTATAATTAGTTTCATAAGAAAGATTACTCAAAATCCAAATATAAGGCTTCATTGTTCAATTGCAGGTGGAAGAAAAACAATGAGCTTTTATCTTGGCACAGCCCTTCAATTTTTTGGAAGGCCGCAAGATAAACTCTATCATGTAATAGTCTCGCCAGAATTTGAGGCTAACCGAGAGTTTTTCTATCCACCTAAAAAACCACGGTGTATTAAATGTAGGATTGAGAATAGTTCTTTTAAAATGATAAGCACAGCTGAAGCAAAAATTGAACTTGCAGAACTCCCCTTTTTAAGGCTAAGGGATAAAATTGAATTAAAGGAAGGAACATTTAAGGAGCTTATGAAAATAAGTCAGAACGAAATTGATATTGCAATAATCCAGCCACAAATAAAAGTTAAATTAAAAGAAAGAGAAATAAAAATTGTCTCAGATGTATTGCTCCTTCCACCTGTAATGTTGACAATTTACTCCTTTTTTCTAAAAAGGAAAATTGAATGTGATAATGCAAAAGCTTGTCTGTCTTGTAATGACTGCTATCTTAGTCTTAATAAGTTGACTGAAGAACCATTTATTGATGAATTGGCTTCACTTTATGGATTTATTTACGATAAAGATCCAGTGAAAAGCAGCGAATTCAAGGAAAATTATACTCAAAAGTATGCCACTGAAAACTTAAGAAGCTATATTAGTAAGATAAATAGAAAAATCTCTCAAATTGTAAGTGATGGCTCTTCGTATCACTACTGTCTCATTAAATCCATAAGGAAGTATGGTTCAACTCTGTATGGAGTTCCAATTGATAAAAGAAGGATAAAAATAGTTTGAAATATTGTTGCAACATTTTCTTTTAACGAAATGAGTGTAAAAGTTCAGTAAAATAAAAAAAACAATGAGGAGTTAAAACATGGTGGACAGAGAAATTTTAAAAATTGCCATTGCAGCTTTACTTCATGACATAGGTAAATTTTCAGAGAGAGCATCAGTTGAAATTCCTCAGGACTATGTTATTAATAATCAGGCTCTTTATCAACCTAAGTATAACCACAGATATACCCACAGGCATTCTCTTCACACAGCTTACTTTTTTGATAGTTTTTCAAAATACTTACCAAAGCAAATACTTACTGATTCAACTGCAGATACTTCTCTCATAAATCTTGCAGCAATGCATCATAAACCCACCTCAGCAGAACAGTTAATTATAAGAGAGGCTGATATTTTAAGTAGTGGTATAGAGAGAAAAGAATTTGAAGAGCAAGACGCTCAAAGCCGAATGCCCAAGGAAATCCCCCTTTCAACAATTTTTGAGGATATTTCAATAAATGAGAACTGGAAAGAAAACAAACCAGAAAGTTTTAAGTTTGTTTATCCGCTGGCAACTTTATCCCCTAAAAGCATCTTCCCTGTTGAGAAGAGTTCACTAAAACAAATTGATTATAAAACCCTTTATGAACAATTTATAGAGCTTTTTAAAAAACTTCCTCATATTGAATATTCACCACTTTGGTTTGAACATCTTGACAGTTTACTTTTCCTGTTTACCAGCTCAATACCATCTGCTACCGTTACCAGAGATGACGCTGGAGATTTTAAAGAGATTATCACTGACATATCTCTCTATGACCACAGTCGCCTCACTGCTGCAATTGCCACAGCATTTTATGCCTATCACAGAGAGACAAATTCTATAAATATAGATGCCATAAAAGACAGAGATATTGAAAAGTTTCTTCTCATAGAGGGTAATTTTTACGGTATTCAGGATTTCATATTCTCTGATACAGGAGACACGAGAAAAAATGCTGCAAAGCTTCTAAGAGGAAGGTCTTTCTATGTGTCACTCCTTAGTGAGCTTGCATCAGATTTTATAGTTGAAAAGATAGGGCTGCCCTCAACCTCTATCGTTGTAAATGCAGCTGGCAAATTTAGAATGATCCTTCCAAATACTGAGAGAGCTATAAAACTTTTAGCGGAAGCAGAAAATGAAATTAATGATTGGCTTATTAAAAACTTCTATGGTGAAGTATCAATCGGTATAAGTAGTGTAACAGCATCTTTTAATGTTTTAATAGATACTGAAACTCTGTCAGACATAGGGAAAAAACTTGGTAAAGTCTCAGAGGAAAGAAAATTCCATAAATTTGACATTTTAAAGTATGCAGGGGCTAAAACAACCTATCTTAATGAATTTTCTTCTGAATTTGGCATATGCCCCCTATGTAACAGAAGACCTGCAGGGGACAGAAACAAGATAGATGACGAGCATCTTTGCGATGTGTGTTTTGATCATGTAAATATTGGAAGAAGTCTAACATCAAAGGATTATATTGCGATTACTTATAAAGATGCAGACTTGAAGGATAAGCTTAGAATTCCTATATATAACCGATATCAATTAGCTTTCATCACAGGCAAATTAAGAGACCTTGTTGAAGCAGGAAAAGTAAGGCATTTCTGGGATATAAACTCTCTCTGGCAGGAAGAACTACATTTAAGCAAAGAACTCTTTTCCATAAAACTTATTAACGCTTATGTCCCGAGATTTACAGAGGAACATAAGGATGCTGAGATATTGGAAAAATTGAAATATGATGAATCTGAAGAATCCCTCAAAGAAATAGATAACTTAATTAATTATGGCGGAATTCTCAGCTTTGCTCACTTAGGAAAACTAAGTCTTCACAAAATTGATTCAGAATATCAGGGAGTCCCAGCTTTGGGAGTTTTCAAGGCAGATGTAGATAATCTTGGGACAATATTCATGAAAGGGCTAAGGAAGGAAAAGAGAACTTTTTCCCGATATACAACTTTATCCAGACAGCTTAATCTGTTTTTTACTCTTTATGTTCCTTATCTCTGCCGCACAGAATTTAAAAATATCTATACAGTTTTTACAGGCGGTGATGACTTGTTTGTTATAGGTCCATGGAAAGACACCTTTGAATTTGCTCTTAGAGTGAAAGAGGATTTCAGTAAATACTGCTGTGAAAACAGGGAGATTTCCCTATCTGCAGGACTTTTCATTACAAAGACAGAAACACCAGTTATAAACATGGCTAAATTTTCAGAAGAAGCCCTTGATAAAGCAAAACAGAAGGGTAAAAACAAGCTTACAGTTTTTGATGTTTCAGTCTCTTGGGATGACCTTTCAAAACTTGCGGAGATTGAATCACATTTGCACAATTGGCTTGAAGAAGAAATAATAACAAAGGCTTTTTCTTATAAACTCAACGAAATAGTAAAAATGGTGGAAGAAGAGATACATTTAAGACAGAGCAATTCTTTTGACCTATCAAGTTTGAATTCACTTACATGGAGGGCTAAACTTTACTACTCAACTATAAGAAATGTGGCGAAAGGATATCCGAAGGACAAAAGAATTGAAATAGCAGAGGAAGTGCTTACACATCTAAGCCTTTGGCTTGAAAAATACAGGGAATCCATGAGGATTCCTCTCTGGAAAACTTTATACATGAGGAGGAAAGCATGAGTAATGGAGGATTACCAAAAATTGTTTTTTGGGCTGACGAGAAAGCTGAAATGATTAATCCAGATCTTTTTTCAACAGTAGCTGAGGCATGGGCAAAGAAGATTAAAGAAGTAGGTAAGATAGCTAAAGATAAAAATAAGATATCTCAGATACGAAAGTTTTATGATGAGGTATTATTGTTTTCAGATAGAGTAAAAAATGAAGATCAGTTCAAAAAAATGCTTCCTTACCTTAAAATGTTAAATGCAAAAGCAGCCTATGCAGATGGAAGGAATCATATAACAAAGGAATTTAGAGATTTCATTCAGGATTGTGTTTCTTTGGTTAACACTAAAAAAGATTTTGATATTTTTGTGAAATTTTTTGAAGCATTCATGGGTTTTTACAGATACTATGATGAATTATTTGATAGAAGAATGAGGAGGTAAAACATGCAACTCAGAGAGATTAAAACAATCAAGGGCACAATCAGACTTAAAACAGGCTTACATATCGGTTCAGGAAATACAGAAATGCAGATAGGCGGAACAGACAATCCTGTAATTAAGCATCCCTATACGAATGAGCCTTACATACCAGGGTCATCTCTGAAAGGCAAGATAAGAAGCCTTGTGGAGCTTTACTATGGAGTTGTTGCTGAGGCTACAAAACATGATGACATGATAAAGGCTGGAGGACTTGCGTCATCAAAAATGCTTGAGCAATCAAATGGTGGGATAAAAAAACACATTGAAAACATTCTCAAAGTTTTTGGCTCTGGAGCAGGAGATACAGATGAAAAGCTGGCAAAGCAACTCGGTCCCACAAGAGTGTCTTTTAGTGATTGTTTTCTGACCGATCAATTTATTAAAGAAGCAGAGGAGAAAAGATGGAGCTATATTGAAGTTAAGTCCGAAAACAGAATCAACAGAATTACAGGAACAGCCGAGCATCCAAGATTCATAGAAAGAGTTCCAGCTGGAGCTGAGTTCAAATTAGAGATAAGCTTTAAGATTTTAAATAATGGAGAAGAGGAACTCTTTAAGAATTATCTATTGAAAGGGCTTAAACTTCTTGAGTATGACAGTCTTGGTGGGTCTGGTAGCAGAGGATATGGAAAAGTAGAATTCATCTTTGATGATGAAACTTTAAAAAGGGAGTATGATGAGATTAAACTTTGGGGGTAAACCTTGAAAACCTATTCAGTTAAAATAAAACCTCTCACAGGTTTTGGAGACTTTATAAAAGGAGACACGCTTTTTGGGCATATTTGCTGGCAACTATGCTATGACCCAAAAATATTTGGAAAGAGTCTTGATGAACTTCTTAATGACTATGATAAAAATCCTTTCATAGTCTTATCTTCAGCCTATCCTGTAGTAAACAACAAGATTTATCTCAAAAGACCCGCGTTACCGCTAAGCATGCTTTTTGATATCTCTGAGGAAGAAATTGTAAAAAATAGAAAGGAACTTAAAAGAAGAAACTATTTTGCTTTTGAACAACCACTAAATTTGCTAAGAAAAATCAATTATGAATCCTTATCTTTTTTCAAAGAGCAGGAGCAGACAAGGTGTAGCATAAACAGGCTTACAAATACAACAACTGAACCACCTTTTGCTCCTTACAATGTAGGCAAAATTTTCTTTAATTGCAACTTGGTAGTTTTCGCAGGTTTGCGGGATGATATTAATATAAATTCGTTTCTTGAAATTTTGAGTCGTATTGGAAAACATGGTTATGGTAAAGATGCAACTGTTGGATACGGAAAATTTGATATTATCAGCTGGGAAGAGATTGATTTGTTAAATACCGCTAAGTCTCCAAATGCTCTATATACTCTGTCTCCTCTATGTCCTGACTCGGCTCAAACTGAGAAAATATATTTTAACCCTTTTGTAAGATTTGGCAGACACGGAGATATACTTTCAAAAAGCAAAAACCCCTTTAAAAATCCTGTAATATTTGCTGATGAGGCTGCTATAGTTTTTACAAAGGCAGAGATAATCAAGCCCTACATCGGAAAAGTGGTTAGAGATATCTCAAAAGCTTTACCAGAGGCAGTAACCCAGGGATATAGCTTAGTAATTAAAGTGGAGGTATGAGATGATTTATAATGTAAAATTACACACCGTAAGCCCGATTCACATTGGATGCGACCAGAGTTACACTCCTGTTAATTTTGTAATAGATGCTGACAAAAGTACTCTCATAGAGTTTGACCTTTGGGATTTCATCAATTCACTGGATGAAAAAGAGTATATAAAATTAAGGGATATATCAGAGAATAAATCACCCATTGCACTTGTGTATCTATATAGATTCTATGCTGAAAGAAAAAACAGAATAAAGGGTAGAACTATTCCAATTCCAAAAGAACTTGCTGATAGATACAGAGATGTTAAGCAATTCCAAAATGAAAGTGATGTTATCAGGGAATTTAATGAATTTGAAATACCAAAGACATTTTATAATCCCTACACAGGTAAACCTCTGATTCCAGGTAGTTCCTTAAAGGGCTCTATAAGGACAGCATACATTGAAGGATTAATCAAGGAAGAGGGTAACGTTGCCCACTATAGAGATAGAGAGAAATACCCAAAATATACTGACATAGAAGAAAAGATACTGCAGGGTAAAACAAAAACCGATCCTTTTAGACTCTTAAAACTCAGCGACTTTGAACCTCAGGGAGAAGTAAAAACAGAGATAATCTTTCAAGTAAATGTACGAAAGCTAAATAACACATCAAAAGAATCTCTTTCTATTCCGATAGAGATTATTCCTACAGGTAATGTTTTTAAAGGAACATTAGCAATAGAAGAGCCATTAGCTCATTCAGGTATATCTAAAAAGCTTGATTTGACTGAGCTATTGCTTAAGACTCATTCGCACTATGCAGGAATTTTTAACAAAGAGATTGACTTAAGAAAAATCAAGGGATTCAGTCTACCAAATCTTTCAGAGTATAGAGAGATGTTTAAGCAAAAGTATTTTCTACTAAGACTGGGTAAGCACTCCGGTGCAGAGGCAGTTACATGGGAAGGGCTAAGAAAAATAAAAGTAAAAACAAAAGAGGGGACACAAATAATGGATTCATCAACTACAATATGGCTTGCCTCAAAGCAAAAAAAACCTTCTAATCTTTCAAGTACGACACCATTTGGCTGGGCTATTTTAGAGGTTTTATGAGATGAGGATAGAATATAAAAACATAGAATTTGAGCTTAAAGCTTTGACAGAGATAAAACTACCAGATTTCAAGGGTTCTGCCTTCAGAGGAGGTTTTGGGCATATCTTTAGAAAAATCACCTGCGTACTTAAGAGGCTTAATTGTCTTGAATGCCCACTAAAAAATCAGTGTATCTATTCATATGTTTTTGAAACACCCCCTCTGGAGAATTCAAATATATTAAATATGAGCAATTATGAGAAAATTCCTCATCCTTTTATATTTGAGCCACCTGAAACAAAGAAAAAATTATTTCAACCAGAGGAAACTCTAAATTTAAAAATACTTCTAATTGGAAAAGCAATGGAATTTGCCCCTTATTTTATTTACACCATATCTGAACTTGGAAAAGTTGGAATTGGAAAAGGTAGGGGTAAATTCACTGTAGAAAATATAAACATAGGTGAAAAGCTATTGTTTCATCTTAATAACATAAACATAAGAGAGTCGTACAGCGTTCTAAAAATCAGAGCAATAACTCCATTAAGAATCAAATACAATCGCGACCTTGTAAGAGACATTGAATTTCACATACTGATCCGCTCCTTATTAAGAAGGCTTAGCCTTATTTATTATTTTCACATAAAACCTGAAATTTTAATACATGAACCAAAAGAACTTATAAGGAAAGCAGAGACGGTCAAAAAAATTCAAGATATAACATTCTGGTATGACTGGGAGAGATATTCATCAAGACAGGACAAACGAATAAAGCTTGGTGGAGTTATTGGAGAGATAATCTATAAGGGGAATATATCTATATTCATTCCATATGTAAAGGCTGGTGAAATCCTGCATGTTGGCAAAGGAACAAGTTTTGGATTGGGCAAGTACGAGATTGTTGAGTTCTCAACTTGACAAACATACAATGGTTATGATTTGATTTAATAAATTGCTCTTTGACAAGGCTGGTTTGTTTTAATCTCTAATGATTAAAACAGACGAATATTCACTCCGAGCTTGGCGCTTGGGAGAATATTATTTTGCATTATTTTAATGTAGAGCTAACACTGTTTATGAATAGTTATTCCGAGCCTGCGTAAACAGGCGATGAATCTCGATCTCTATTTTTGAAGAAAAGAGATTATTTTCAACCAACTATTGGATATATTCACGCAAAAGATTGCAAATACTTGTTTTGCTGGGAATATAAAATTAAGCATTATCAATGTTTTGAACCTAATGCGGAGATGGGAAAATGCGAAAAAATTTGCACACCCATTTTTATAACATGTTGAAAAATAAACAAAAAAATATGATAGGCAGTAGGAAACAAGACCTCATTTAAAAGGGATTGCGACTCTCTGTATTATTCATTTTATTCCTCCTCCTCTATCGTAGGAAACAAGACCTCATTTAAAAGGGATTGCGACACCAAGCACATCTATCAAGCTCACATGGATATACTCCCTCGTAGGAAACAAGACCTCATTTAAAAGGGATTGCGACACAAAATGCTCTCCAGTAATCATTTTTGGTTATTAAAGTAGGAAACAAGACCTCATTTAAAAGGGATTGCGACGTAGACATTGATATCGAAGTCTTGTCTATGGTGCGTAGGAAACAAGACCTCATTTAAAAGGGATTGCGACAAGGATTCGTAATTGCATCCGTGCATTCGGCACGGTGTAGGAAACAAGACCTCATTTAAAAGGGATTGCGACGTCATATCTGGATTTTATGTCAATTACAGTCCATTTGTAGGAAACAAGACCTCATTTAAAAGGGATTGCGACACTCCCATAGAGCAGGTAATCCCTGCCCTCTGGGTAGGAAACAAGACCTCATTTAAAAGGGATTGCGACACACCCCATCTGCAATCTTTACTTCGCTACTAATTTCGTAGGAAACAAGACCTCATTTAAAAGGGATTGCGACTGAATTTTATCTCTGAGTTCTAACAGTTTTTCTAGTAGGAAACAAGACCTCATTTAAAAGGGATTGCGACAAATCCATAACCTCCAATCCAACCTTTTACTATAAGTAGGAAACAAGACCTCATTTAAAAGGGATTGCGACAAACAGGGCAAATCATTTTACACCCCCATTCGTATTTGTAGGAAACAAGACCTCATTTAAAAGGGATTGCGACCACTCCCACCCCCTTCACTCACTAAGTTAGATTTGGTAGGAAACAAGACCTCATTTAAAAGGGATTGCGACTTTTACACCACCACCTTCTATAAGAACTACTGATTGAGTAGGAAACAAGACCTCATTTAAAAGGGATTGCGACATCATTTAATTTAGTTGGTGTCCATTTTTCCATTTTTGTAGGAAACAAGACCTCATTTAAAAGGGATTGCGACAGCCGTCAACATCTATTTTCAGCTCATCTTTGTAGGAAACAAGACCTCATTTAAAAGGGATTGCGACCGAAGAAACGGCGGAATCTTCTGGAGTGTTTCTTTGTAGGAAACAAGACCTCATTTAAAAGGGATTGCGACCATGGGTTTTAAAGCAAAGGCATTGGGTTTTTTTCGTAGGAAACAAGACCTCATTTAAAAGGGATTGCGACCCACAATATAAATTTCTGCAAGATAAGGATTTTTGTAGGAAACAAGACCTCATTTAAAAGGGATTGCGACGCCGAATACAAACCGAAATTTGCAATCACTACGTAGGAAACAAGACCTCATTTAAAAGGGATTGCGACGAATATGTGTTTGAATGTGGAAAATTGGATTCCCAGTAGGAAACAAGACCTCATTTAAAAGGGATTGCGACTTAATCAGTTCAGGTTCTATTTTGTCTTTCAATTCGTAGGAAACAAGACCTCATTTAAAAGGGATTGCGACAGAAGGACATCTCCTAAAATCTCTCTTGTAGTAGCAGTAGGAAACAAGACCTCATTTAAAAGGGATTGCGACTTCTATTTTAGTATGATAACCATGACTGGCTATGTAGGAAACAAGACCTCATTTAAAAGGGATTGCGACTTCAGGATTGAGTATGAATCCTATCAGGTCATTAGTAGGAAACAAGACCTCATTTAAAAGGGATTGCGACATGTTTCCATTTTTAGTGACTTTATTTACCATTTTGTAGGAAACAAGACCTCATTTAAAAGGGATTGCGACATAACGTATCATATCAAATATTACAAGGATTTTCCCTGTAGGAAACAAGACCTCATTTAAAAGGGATTGCGACTTAATCCATAAGTTATATTGTCTTCTTTAAAATAAGTAGGAAACAAGACCTCATTTAAAAGGGATTGCGACGTTTTGACATGTTGCACCCCCAAATTTTTTTTGTTTTGTGTAGGAAACAAGACCTCATTTAAAAGGGATTGCGACTTTTTATTATATCTACTGGTTTGATGCCCCTTGCCGTAGGAAACAAGACCTCATTTAAAAGGGATTGCGACCAAAGGTAGGCTTAAGGCGATAGGCTGAAGGCTGAAGAAAAGAATAAAAAGACGAAACTTCAGCCTTAAGTCTTCAGCCTGAAAACGCCTCATTTAGAAGGGATCGCGACACTATTTTGGGTAGGAGGTTTTAATGAACATTAAGGGAAGCTATGAAGAACATTTATTAGGTTTTTTATCAATATATGAGACAAATTCCAATGATGGATACATTGGAAGTCTATTGATAACTGACTTTCAGGGTATACCACAAGAATTTAGATGCACACATCCTATAAAACCTACAGCAGTACAAAAAGTATTATATGGAGATAGTTTAGAACCTTTTATTGGTGTTAATTTGTGTGGGTCTTCCTTACTTAAATCTACTCAGACTGTTCCGTCAATTTTAATTGTTGATAAAAATTACTTAATTGATATACGAAAAATAACTACTTTCCCAGTTATATACGTGAGAAAAGCTGGTGAAACCATAGATTTAAGTTTATCAGAAGGGAACAAAATCGGTAAGAGGGATAGAATTGATCCTCCTAACAGTAAATCCCACCCATTAATTATTATCTCTCATCCAGATTTTAGTGATGATTTATCAGTGGCAAAAAAGATACTTGAAAAAATTTTTATTATTCTTGACCCTCTGGAACCATTTCATAGAATGTTGAAAGCAATTGAAGTTTTAGGCAAACAAGACAAAATTTTTAAATAAAAATCATAAAAAATGAAAATTCTCAGAGATTTAACATCTAATTTAGCTAAAAAATTACTATTTAATGATAAAGATAGAGTATTTTTACTGGATAAGATTGAGATTGACTTTAAGGAAGTGGGCATAACTCAAATTATCATTCCTCCAATTTCTGAACCTCAGGGTATCAAAATACAATTTTTTCAAAAATCAGCAATTAAAGATTTTGATATAAAACTCTCTGACAGTGGACAGACCTGCATATATAATATCTCAAATGAAAATTTAGATAAAATTGCTGTGTTTCAAATAAGTGCAAAACTTTCCTATCCAATAATAAAAAATTTTTCAGTCAATATAGAAAAACCCGCTACCATAGGGATATCTTATAAAAAATATGAAAGAAAGAATAATGTATCAACCTTATTCCCCATTAGTGATGATAATCTTTGCATACATGGTTTAAAAAGAAAGTTTTGTTCTATTTGTGGTAAAAGCTCAAATAGTGAAAAAACCAAAAGTAAATCTAATTTTTTTCAATTAATTTTACCAATTCTCCAAACCCCATTAGGTGATAATTTTGATAGTCCAATTGCTTTTCAGGATAAAAAATTATATCCCTTTCAAAGAGATGGAGTTAAATTTTTAGTAAATCATAAGCAGGCAATACTTGGAGATGAAATGGGACTTGGGAAATCTATTCAGGCAATTGTTGCAATAAGATTACTGTTTAGAATTGGAGAGATTGTTAATGTAATAATAATCTGCCCTAAATCTGTGTTAACTGATTGGGAGAAAAAATTAAATGACTGGGCACCTGAGTTAAGGGTTGTAAAAATATGTGGAACTCCGGAACAAAGAAAAATAATTTGGCATTTCCCTGCCCATGTTTATCTAATAACTTATGATACACTTAGGCAAGATGAGAATGAATCAAGGAAAGATTTTGATCTTGTTATATTAGATGAAATTCAGAAAATAAAAAATCCAAGCGCAGGAATTACAAAGGCAGTAAGACGGATTAATGGGAAAATTCGCTGGGGTTTGTCTGGGACCCCTTTAGAGAATTATTTGGAGGAATTAGTGTCAATTTTTGCCTACATAAAGCCTGGGCTTTTGCATTATTCCGATGTTCAAAATAGTCAAAAAATTAAAGAACTAATAAAACCCTTCTTTCTCAGAAGAAGAAAACAAGATGTGATGAAAAAACTTCCTAAAAAATTTAATGAAGAAGTTTGGCTCGAACTGACACCAGCTCAAAGAAAAGAGTATGATAAAGCTGAAAAAGAGGGGATTATTGATTTAAAAAGACAAGGATTATCTGTAACAGTTCAACATGTTTTAGCTCTGATTTCAAAATTAAAACAAATTTGTAATTTAGCACCTCGTTCAAAGGAAAGTTGTAAACTTGAATATCTTATAGAAAAATTAGAAGAAATAACCGAACAAGGTGAAAAAGCAATTGTATTTTCTCAATATCCCAATAAAACTCTCAGATTGTTAGAACCTTCACTAAAAAAGTTTAATCCATTAGTCTATGATGGTTCACTCTCTGAAACTCAAAGAGATGCTATAATCAAAAAATTTCAAGAAGATGAACAAAATAAAATCATTCTCATGTCAGTCAAAGCTGGTGGGTTAGGGTTGACTTTGACAAGAGCTAATTATGTATTTCATTTTGACTTGTGGTGGAATCCTTCGGTAGCGCTCCAGGCAGAAGATAGAACTCACAGGATTGGACAGAAAAAAACCGTATTTGTATCATCACTTTTTACTGTTAATACAATAGAAGAGCGAATACAAAATCTTCTCAACAAAAAGAGACAACTATTTAAAGATGTTATTGATGATTTGAGTGATACAAGGTTATCTAAAATTTTATCTGAAGAGGAGTTATTTAGTTTGTTTAATTTAAAAAAATCTAAAAAATAAAATGCCATAATCGGGATTCAATTTCCCAAAATAATACAAACCATCACAATATTTCTGAAATATTTCTATTTGAATCCATAAATTTCTAAAAAAGTTATAATTATTTTAATAACCAAGTTTTAATAGTAATAATAAGAGGTGTGCTATGAGTTTAAAAATTCTTCATACTTCTGATTGGCATTTGGGAAAAGTTTTCAAAGAGACCACTTTTGAGCTTTTACCAATTCAAAGGCAGATAATGGACGAAATCGTTGATATTACCAGAAAAGAAAAACCTAACATTTTATTAATTGCAGGTGATATCTTTGATACATACAATCCTTCCTTTGAAGCTGAGAAAATTTTTTATGAAACTCTTTCAAGGCTTTCCGAGCAAAACTGTTTTGTATTTGCTGTAGCTGGCAATCATGACTCACCTGACAAGCTTCAAATATCAAAACCTTTAATAGCTGGTAAGCATTCAATCTTCATAAAGAGCACAACCTTTGATAAATCTAAGGATATTGAATTTGAAAATGAAACTTTTAAGTTTACTCTTGAAAATTCATTTCTAAAACTACACTTAAAAAATGAAGGAACAGTTATAGCATTAAAATGTCTGCCCTATCTCTCAGAGGTTAGATTAGGATTAGCTGGTGATGAATATCTTAAAAAGGTCAATGAACTCCTATCCATTGAGCCACAATTTAGTTGTGATTACTTTATATTTACGAGTCATTTATTTATAGCAGGTGCTCAACAGTCTGGTTCTGAAAGGATTTTTCAAATTGGTGGCATTGAATATATTCCTATAGATTTTTTACCCAAAAGTGCTCACTATATAGCTCTCGGGCATCTTCATAGACATCAAAAAATAGGAAAAGCTATTTACTCAGGTTCAATCTATCCCTTTGACCTTGCTGAGATAGAGCATAAAAAGGGAGTTTCTTTATGGAAAAACGGTGAGCCTGATTTTATAGAATTTAACAAAATTCCGAAGATAAGAAAAATTGAATTTGATTCTCTTCAAGAGGCAGTAAAAAATGCACCAGAGGATGATGCATACTACTATGTATTAATAAAAAATCCGCATTCTTATACTACCGCTTCAATTGATGCATTACTTAAGGCATATAGAAATAGACTGGTAAATTGGCAGTTTTATGCTCCTGATATCCCAGAAGAAATTTCAATTCCAGAACTTCGCTCTTTGAACGAAGAAGAGATGTTCATAGAATTCTATAGGGCAAAGTTAAACAAAAAACCTTCTCAGGATATTTTGAGTCTTTTTCTAAAAACCTTGGAAGAGGTGAAAAATGCTACCAATTAGCTTAATTTTTGAGGGATTAAACAGCTATGCCCGTGAGGTAAAAATTGATTTTACAAAATTTTACAGGACAAAGCTATTCGGTATATTCGGTATCACGGGAGGAGGTAAATCAACTATACTTGATGCAATAATTCTCTCAATTTACGGTAAAACACCAAGACTTGCTTCAACAAAAATCAAAGAAGCAATAAATCCACAAAGAGGGGTAATTAATATTGAGTTTACCTTTGAAATCGGGAGAAGAAGATTTAAAATCCAAAGGGGTATAGACCAAAGGGAGACCCAAATAAGGCTTTACAGGCTTGAAGAAGACAAAGAAATCCCTATTGCAGAAAAATCAAACGAATTTAATGAAAAAATAAAGGAAATAATAGGGCTCTCCTATGAAGAATTTTGTAAAGTCGTGATTCTTCCACAAAATCAGTTTGCGGAACTTTTACGGCTTGAACCTGCCAAGAGAGCTGAACTAATAGGTAACTTATTTGACCTAAACTACTTTGGTGAGCCTCTATATAGCAAGTTTTCAGAAAAATTTTTAAAACTTGAGTCAACGATTCAAGACAAACAAAGAAGACTCAATGAACTTTCTGAAATTTCACAGGAAAGCATTATTAACAAAGAAAGAGAGGTTGATGAGATAACAAAGGCTCTCGGCGAACTAAGACAAAAACAGAAAGAATTGATGGAAAAGCTTAATATTCTTAGAAATTTCAAACAACTTAGCGATAAAAAGAAAGAACTTGAGAGAGAACTCCAAAAAATGGAAACAAAAAAGATAGAAATAGAGAGCTTAAAAAATAAAATTCAGATGGATGATGAACTTGCTCCGTATAAAAAATCATTTGAAGAATTAAAAAATCTTAAAAAATCAATAGAGGCTAATAAACAAAAACATGAAGAACTTGCCAGAGAATTAAAAATCATTGAAAGCAGGTTTGAAAAACAAAGAGAACAAAAGGAAGAATTTGAAAAGTTTTTTTCTCAGAGAAATGAAGAGTTAATAGGAAAAATCAAAGAAAGTGAGCAATTGGTTGAGCTTGAACAAGAGATTAAAAGTCTTTTAGATAAAGAGCAGCAGAGAGCAAAAGAGATGAAAAAGCTTAATCTTGAGTTTAAAGAAGTTGATGAACAGTTGAAAAGAATTGACACTGAAACTACTCAATTAATGAAAAATATTGAAAAAAATAAAGCTCTTTTTGAGAACACTCAATTGAATGATGAAGAATTAAGGCTCTATGATTTGCTTCCAAATGCTTTATTAAAACTAAATGAGATAAAAAATCTTAAAGAAGAAATTGAGATATTAATCAAAAAAACTGAAAGAGAAAGAAAAAAGTGGGAAGAAAGCTTTGCCCAAATTCAGAAAGAGTTTAGGGATAGATTTAATTTAACGATAGCTACTTATGAGGAGATTGATTCGGTCATAGTCGCAAAAACCGAAGAAATCAAAGAGTTAAAGGATAAGCTTTTAAGAGAGCTTGATGAGTTTAAAGTTAAGAATCTGGCGTTTACCTTAAGCAAAACATTGTTGGAGGGGAAACCTTGTCCCGTGTGCGGAAGCACTGAACATCCAAAACCAGCAGAGAGTATAGATGATAAAAATATTGCACTGAGGGAAGAAAAACTCAAAGAAGTGGATGAAAACATATTTAAAATTGAGGACGTTAAAGCAAAAATAAAACCCTTAATGGAAAAGGTGTTTATTTCAAAGACAAATATTGAAACCTATGCTAAAGAGATTTCAGACAAAAAATCCAAACTAACAAAGGCTGAGCATGAACTTTCTCAGATTATTTCGGTGAAACTCTGGGCTAATGCTGAACAATTATTTGAACAAATTAAGAACAAGAAAAAGAAAAATGATGAAGTAATGAAAGAGTTAAATTATCTAAACAGCGAATTTCATGAAAAGATGAAACTCAAAAATGATGTAACTCAAAAAAGAGTTGAGATTTTCACAAAGATTCAGCAAACACATAAGGAACTGGAAGAAATTAAAAAAGATACAAAGGAAAAGAAAGATAAATTAAATGAAAAGACAGGGGGTAAAACTTCTTATGAAATCAAAACAGAAGCAGAAAAAGAACTTGAGATAATCAAAAAGAGAAGTTTACAACTTGAAAATGAACTCAAAGACTTAGACATTAAAAAACAAAACACTCTCATTGCAATGGAGAGAATTACGGAAGGAATCAAAAAAGACGAACAAAAGCAGAAAGAGATAAAGGCAAGCTTAGATTTAAAAGCAAAGGAAATGAGAATTGATGTATCCGAGCTTGCTGCCATAATTCTTGATGAGGAAACAAAGAAATCCTTAAAAAACACAGTGGAAGAATTTGAGAAAGAATTTAACAAAGCAAAAGGAGCTCTGGATAACATACTTAAGAATCTTGAAGAAATTCCCATAAAGGCAATACAACCTGATGAATTACAGGAGACCGAAAAATTTATTGCTGAAACAAACGACAAAATTGCTCAATCAAATGAAAAATTGGGCACACTAAAGGAGCAGATAAGAAAGGAAAAAGATATGCTCAAGGAAAAACAACTTCTTTCAAAAGAAATAACTTTAATGGAAAATGAATTTGAAAATGTAAAGCTACTCAAAAATCTTACCTATGGGAAAGAGATGGTTAAATTTTTTTCCTGGCAGTTATTAAAAGAAATCGTTAAATTGACAAACGGAATCCTCAGAACTCTCATTGGCAGAAGATTTTCAATCAACGTAAATCCTAATCTTGAATTTACCGTTTCAGACCTTCTTTATAACAAAGAGCGTTCAGTAAATACTCTTTCTGGTGGTGAGACTTTCATAGTTTCTTTTGCTTTAGCCCTTGCCCTTTCAAGCTATATTCAGAGCAAAAGAATGAGAGCCATACAGTTCTTTTTTATAGATGAGGGATTTAGCTCCCTTGATAGAGAACTTCTTGATTCTGTATGTGCTGTATTAAATGAACTCAAATCACAGGATAGACTTGTTGGGCTCATATCTCATATTGAAGAACTTAAACAGGTTATACCGAATAGTATAAATATAAAAAGGGATATAACAGGCTCAAGCATAGTAACCTTTAATGTGTAGGCAATAAATATGAGAGTACTTTACATAATAGCCTACGATATAACAGATGCGAGAAGACTTGGACAGATAAGATATTTTCTTAAAGGTTACAGCACGGGTGGTCAAAAGTCTGTTTATGAATGCTTTCTTGAAAGAGAAGAACTAAAATTTATAATTAGCAAAATAAAACGATTAATTAATCCCAATGAAGATAGAGTTCACATTTTCAGAATTGATGGAAGAAGCAAAGTTATTACACTTGGCATAGCAGTGCCCCCAATTGATCCAGAGTATTTTTACATAGGATAGAGTCATGAGTACAGTGTTTATAGACAGAAAAGATATAGAGATAAGAGTTGATGGAAACTCAATCAGCTTTTATGCGAAAGGCAAGAAAGACGGTAGCCTTCCTTTGTCACCTTTAAAGAGAGTGGTTATAGTAGGAAATGTTAAGATTGAGACCTCGGTTTTGTATAAACTGGTAAATCACGGAATTACTGTGCTTTTTCTTACTGGCAAACTTAAATATAGTGGTATATTAAATGGTCCACTCCACAACAACGGATTGTTGAGAGTTAAGCAGTATCAAAAATCTCTTTCTGGTTTTTCTTTAAAGTTTGCAAAAGAGCTAATAAAAAGAAAAATAGTCTCTCAAAGGGATTTTCTCTCTGAAATCAGGGAGATAAAAAAAGCTTTGGCTATGCAGGCAGATAGAGCAATTGAAATACTTAATAAAGCTATATCAAACATTGAAGTAACACCCATATCAATAGATTCCTTAAGAGGTATAGAAGGTGCTGCTTCTTCAATTTACTTTATTACCTATTCAAAAATTTTTCCAAACTCTTTGAAATTCGTTAGAAGAATTAAGCGTCCACCAAAAGATCCTGTAAATGCTATGCTTTCTCTTTGTTACACTCTGCTACATTATGAAATTGTGAGAGAAATTCAATTAATTGGACTTGACCCTACAATTGGTTTTTATCATCAATTTGAATATGGAAGAGAGTCTCTTGCCTGTGATTTAGTTGAACTTTTCAGAGTTAATGTGGACAGATTTGTATATGAACTTTTTAAGGCAAAACATTTGGGGAACAGAGACTTTATGAAGGATGAAGAGTCAGGTGGAGTATATCTAAAAAAAACTGGCAGAAAAAAATTTTATCCCCTTTATGAACAATGGGTTCAACAACAGAGAACCATTTGGAGAGGGGAGGTGCAAGGATTTGCAAGAAGAATACTTGAAGAAAAGGACATTATATCTGGTTGAAAAAGGCAACGGAACAACTGTAAGCAGAGATGGTCCTTCAGTTTTAATAGAAAGAAATTTTGCCGCGCCTGTAAGAATTCCTGCAGATTATATTGATAAAGTCATAATTTACGGAAATGTAGAAATTGATGCCTTTTCAATAACGCTTTTTTCTTCTAAATTTATACCAATTTTGATTATAGGCAGACATGAGGAATCCTCTATAATACTCCCAAATACAAGTGAATTAAAAAGCTATACTAAATATCAGATAATGATGCTTGATTCAAAGAAAATTGTTGAGAGCTTTATTAATTGGATTAAAGAAAGAAGAGCACAGAATCAGAAAAAAGTCCTAAATAGTCTCTTTGAAAACATCTCTATATCAATAGAGGCAGAAGATAGAAACTACAATGTAATGATTAACAAAATCAAACCCTCTGATTTTCTATGGAGCAGGGTAAAAGAGATAATGCAAAATTTAATAATCATAACAATTCTTTCAAACCTTATAAAATTCAAATTAGATCCTCACATAGGAGTAATCAATCAGGGATATAATTATGGTTTAGTGTTTGATATATATCAGATCTATGAACCCTATGCAGACTTTTTAACCTTTCAATTTTTTTATGCTGACGGAGCGAATATTGATTTTATAAAAAATCCAGATTTGAACTATGATAGACTCAGGTTTCTGATAGATAAATTTGAGAAGAAGAAAGATGACATTGAGCAAGAACTTAATTCGTCAATAGCTCAAATACTTTCTTTTCTAAGGAGTATATCCACATGAGATTGCCTTATCTTGTATGTTATGACATATCAGATGAAGGCAGACTTAATAGAGTTTACAGATTTATGAAAGGAAAAGGTTTTCATATTCAGTATTCAGTATTTTATTGTATTTTAACTGATGTTGAGTTAAAAGAGATGAAAGCAGAAATACTAAAGTTAATACACTCAAGATACGATGATGTAAGAATATATCCCTTGCCAAACAACTCACTTGTAGCAGTTTTAGGAGTTGGAGACAGGATTCCAGATGGTGTAGAGGTTTTTTATTGATAAAACATAGTACCATCTTTTTTCTGATTGATAGCGAAGAATCCTGCCTCGAGTCTTCTTCATCTGCGCGAAAGTTACTGAAAATAGAGACTAAAATGTAGATAAAATATTGCCCTAAAGGGAAAGGAGCATTTTTAATAAAGATTTTATCAATTAAGTGAGCCGTGCAGGATTCGAACCTGCGACCCGCTGATTAAGAGTCAGCTGCTCTACCAGCTGAGCTAACGGCCCACAAAAATAGGATACAAAAAAGCGTGTTAAAAGGTCAACTTATCTCATTTCTCATTCTGTTATAATAGAAAATGTATTTTGCATGTGTGATGACTCCTATTGGATTACTGGGAATTGTCTTTGATTCTTTTTTATCAGTAAAAAAAATATTCATAACAGACTCCGATAAAAATACAACTATTCCTGAATTTGCATTAAATTTTGTTAAGCAGTTGAATTCATATTTTAAAGGTGAACTCTTAGAGTTTAACTATCCTGTCAATATCCAAAATATCTCAGAGTTTGATAAAAAAGTCCTTGAAGTAACTTGTGAAATTCCATACGGGCAAACTGTTACATATAATTGGCTTGCGAAAAAGCTTAATACATCGCCAATAGCTATTGGACAGGCTTTAAAGCGAAATCCTTTGCCAATCATTATTCCCTGTCATAGGGTGATTAAGTCAGATGGAACATTGGGTGGATACAGTCTTGGAATAGAAATAAAAAAGTGGCTTATAGAGCATGAAAGGTCTACGCTTTACAAATTTCAATTAATGAAACTTCATCACAGGATGTTATAATAAATACATGTTTGTTCAACATCAAGCATTTATCTGGAATGGTAAAGAAAAAAGCTTGAAAATTGTTAACAGGCTTCCCAAATATGATATCAAAGAACTTTTTGGAATTGACAAGCAAAAAGAGTTACTTCTTTCAAATACAAAAGCTTTTATTGAGGGCAAAAGGGTTAATAATGTCCTTTTATGGGGAGAAAGAGGAACAGGTAAGACTACCCTTATAAGAAGTTTGCTTGGTTATTTTAAAAAATCTTCTTTAAGAATGATTCAGGTTTTAAAAAATGATATTATCACAATGCCTTATCTTTATGACATTATCTATGAACACAGAGATTTTAGATTTATTATTTTTATAGATGACCTGTCATTCAATGAAAATGAACAGGAATTCAGAGATTTAAAAATCGTCATGGATGGAGGTATAGAGGAAATTCCTGAGAATTCTGTTATTTATGCTACTTCAAACAGGAGAAATCTCATGCCTGCTGTGTCCCAGAGTGACAATGAGCTTTTTCCCGAAGACAGCCTTCAAGAGCGTGCTTCATTGATTGAGAGATTTGGTTTAAGAATAGGATTTTATAGATTTTCACAGGAGCAATATCTTGATATTGTTAAACATTACGCAACAGTTGCTGGGATAGATTTAAATCCTGAAGAACTGACCAAAAAAGCCAGAGAATGGGCTTTAATCCATGGAACAACAGGGCGGTCTGCCTATCAGTTTGTCTTAAGTCTTCAGATTTTTTAAAGCAAGCTTATTCAGGGCATTAATATAGGCTTTTGCAGAAGCAACAATTATATCTGTGTCAGAACCATGTCCTCTTACAGTATGTCCTCCTTCTTCAAGAATAACTGTTACTTCACCAAGAGCATCTGTTCCGCCTGTAATTGCTTTTATCTCAAACTTGTTTAGTTCCGCCTTTGAACCTGTAAGTTCTGTGATAGCTCTATACACGGAATCAACAGGACCATCTCCAGACACTGTTATTTCCTTTTCATCTCCGTTTATTTTCATTTTTACTGTGGCTGTTGGTTTTTTCTTGGTTCCACTTGCTACCTCAAGGTCTATTAACTGATAAACCTCTGCAATTCTTAGAACTTCATCTGAAACAAGTGCTTCAATGTCCTCATTGAATATATACTTTTTTTGGTCAGCAAGCTTTTTAAATCTTTCAAATGCCCTGTTTATTTCTTCTTCTGTTAAGCTAAATCCAAGTTCTTCAAGTCTTTTCTTGAATGCATGTCTACCAGAATGTTTACCAAGAACAATCTTTGAACTTGGAATTCCTATGTCTTCTGGTCTCATTATTTCATAGGTTGTTCTTTCCTTTAGCACACCATCCTGATGGATTCCTGCTTCGTGGGCAAAGGCATTTGCTCCAACAATTGCTTTATTAGCCTGAACAACCATGCCTGTAATTTTACTTATAAGTCTGCTTGTTCTATAAATCTCCTGAGTTACAATTCCAGTATCAGCTTTGAAAAAGTCGTTTCTTACCTTTAAAGCCATAACTATTTCTTCTAAAGCAGCATTCCCTGCTCTTTCACCAATGCCATTTATTGTGCATTCAACCTGTCCTGCACCTTTAAGTATTGCAGTAAGTGAGTTTGCAACAGCAAGTCCGAGATCATTATGACAGTGAACACTTATTGTGGCTTTGTCTATATTGGGGACTTTATTCATAAGATACTCAATAAGTTCTCCATATTCCTGTGGAATTGTGTATCCCACTGTATCTGGTATATTTACAGTTGTAGCACCTGCTTTTATTACTTCTTCAGTTACTTTGCAGAGATAGTCCCAATCTGACCGAGTTGCATCTTCAGCTGAAAACTCAACGTCATCAGTGTACTGTTTTGCTTTTTTAACAGCTTTAACCGCAGCCTGAATTACTTGGTCTCTGTCCATTCTGAGTTTATATTTAAGATGTATATCTGAGGTGGCAATAAAAGTATGTATTCTTTTCTGTTCTGCAGGTTTCAAAGCCTCAGCAGCTCTTTCAATGTCTTCATCCCGGGCTCTACAGAGTCCTGCAACTACAATACCCTTAACTTCTTTTGAAATTCTATTGACTGCTTCAAAATCTCCTGGAGATGCTATAGGAAATCCTGCTTCTATTATGTCAACCCCAAGTTTTTTAAGCTGTTTTGCCACTTGAATTTTTTCATCAACATTCATTGATGCTCCGGGAGACTGTTCTCCATCTCTAAGGGTAGTATCAAATATTTTTATTCTTCTCATCTTGCACCTCAGGTTTTTGTTTTCTTTTTTTAATTAAAATTATTATATTTTCAATTATACCTGATAATACGTAAATGCTGGCAAGTGTAAATATTGCAATCTGTGGATGAATTACTATGAAGAAGATTAAAAGAATAAAAAACAAAAGTATCCAAAAAGGTTTTTTTTCCTTAAAATCAACTTCTTTAAGTCCATGAAATTTAAGATTACTAACCATCATAAAAGATAATAAAAAAGTCAAAGCAGGGAAAAATATATTTTTTTGAGGAGTAAAATTCAGTATGTCCTGACAGAAAATAACTGTAGCAGCAATCATTGTTGCAGCACCAGGAATGGGTAAGCCTTTAAAAGATTTTATTCCTCCTCCTGACTGAATATTAAATCTTGCCAATCTTAAAGCACCGCATGCAGCAAATAAAAAAGCTATGGCAAAACCAACTCTGCCAAAATCAAACAATGCCCATTTATATATAAGAATAGAAGGCGCTACTCCGAATGCTACAAGATCAGAAAGAGAATCAAGCTCTACACCGAAGCGTGTTGTTGTTCTTGTAAGTCTTGCTACCCAACCGTCAAGTCCGTCAAATATGTTTGCAAGGATTATAGCCCATGCAGCATAAATAAACTTTCCATTTATTGCTGAAATAATCGCATAAAAGCCAAAAAACATTCCACAAAGAGTTAAAGCATTGGGTAGGATATAAACACCTTTGGCTGGTTTTCTATCAGGATCTCTTATTTTCTTTTTTCTCACTTTTATCATGTTTTTTAAATAGATGCAATAATGTTTTTGCCTGCTTTAACTTTGTCTCCCACCTTAACATTAATTTTGAAAAAGGAAGGTAAACATATATCAACCCTGGAACTAAATTTAATCATACCGAATCTTTCGCCTTTATTGAGACTGTCTCCTTCCTTAATCCAGCAGACAACTCTCCTTGCAACAAAACCAGCAACTTGTCTTACAACTATATTGCCGTGTTGAGTTTGAATAGTTATTTTTATATTTTCATTTTCTCTGTAAGCTTTTTCTTTAAATGCTGAAAAAAATTTTCCGGGTGTGTAAACCACTTCTTTAACAATTCCATCAAAGGGTGCTCTATTTACATGCACATCAAAGGGAGACATGAAAATACTTATTTCAGTATGACCTTTATCGCAAAAACTCTCTCCATGTTGTTTTATTGATATTACTTTTCCATCTGCTGGAGAAACCACTACATTTGGGTCCGCAGGTGGTGTCCTTTCCGGATCACGGAAAAAATAAAGAAAGAATAGGCTGAGAATCGCAAAAGCAATTGCTACAGGCTCAAGCCATAATAAGTAGAAAAAGGAGCTTAAAAATAAAGCTCCTCCTATATAAGGTAATCCTTCTTTTCTAATCATGCTTTAGATTTATCCACAAGCTTTGAACTTTTAAGCCACGGCATCATGGCTCTTAGCTTTTCTCCTACTTTTTCAATTGGATGTTCCTCCCCTTGCTTTGTAAGAGCATTGAAGGTTGGTTTTCCTACTTTGCATTCAAGAATCCATTCTTTGGCAAATTGACCGCTTTGGATTTCATTAAGAATTTTTTTCATTTCAGCCTTTACAGAGCTATTAATGACTCTTGGACCTCTTGTAAGGTCTCCGTATTGAGCAGTATTACTAATTGAATAACGCATAGTAGAAATTCCACCTTCATATATAAGGTCAGCAATTAATTTTACTTCATGGAGACACTCAAAATAAGCAAGCTCTGGTGGATATCCTGCCTCAACCAGTGTTTCATAAGCTGCTGTGATAAGAGCTGTTAATCCACCGCAAAGAACAACTTGCTCGCCAAAAAGGTCTGTTTCTGTCTCATCTTTAAATGTTGTCTCAATAATTCCTGCTCTACCACCACCAATTCCTACTGCATAGGCAAGGGCAACATCTTTGGTTATGCCTGATGGATCCTGATGAACTGCCATTAGACAAGGAACTCCCATACCTTTTAGATATTCACTTCTTACAAGATGTCCTGGTCCTTTTGGTGCAACCATGAATATATTGATATCTGAAGAAGGCACAATCTGTCCAAAATGAATATTAAATCCATGAGCAAAAGCAAGAAAAGCGCCTTTTTTTATATTCGGCTCTATCTCATTTTTATACAAATCTGCCTGAAGTTCATCTGGCGTAAGAATCATTATGATATCTGCCATTTTTGAAGCATCAGCAACTGTCATTACTGTAAGCCCTGCATTTTCAGCCTTTTCCCAGCTTTTTCCTTTTCTCACGCCTACTATAACATCAAAACCGCTGTCTTTAAGATTATTAGCATGGGCATGGCCTTGACTGCCGTAACCGATTATTGCAATTTTTTTGCCCTTAAGAATATCAGTATTTACATCAGTATCGTAATAAATTTTCATCCTTACACCTCCGAGAAATTGTTATAAAATTTTTAGAATTATAACACATACATTATATAGTTTTCACTTTATTAAGCATTAGAAGCTTTAAATTTGAATTTTAAAAAAATATTGTGGTATTCTTTTATTTATGTCTCAGGATTACAAAGATACCCTTAACTTACCTCAGACAGGATTTCCTATGAAGGCAAATCTTGCTGAAAGGGAACCTGCTATTTTGAAGTTCTGGAAAGAACACAGGGTATATGAAAATCTTGAGAACAAGAATAAATCTCTTGGTGGGAAATGCTTTATACTTCACGATGGACCGCCCTATGCTAACGGACATATACATATTGGTCATGCTTTGAATAAAATTCTCAAAGATATAATTGTTAAATACCATTCAATGCTTGGTCAATACAGCCCCTTTGTTCCAGGCTGGGATTGTCATGGTCTTCCTATTGAGCTACAGGTAGATAAATCACTCGGTAAAGAAAAAGAAAATATTGATATTTTTAAGAAAAGACAACTCTGTAGAGAATATGCAGAAAAATTTATCAATATTCAAAGAGATGAGTTTATTCGTCTGGGAGTCTTTGGTTACTGGGATGAGCCATATATTACAATGTCTAATGAATACGAAGCTACAATAGTAAAAGAATTTTTGAGTTTTGTTAAAAATGGTTATGTTTATCGTGGCAAAAAGCCTGTTTACTGGTGTCCTTCATGTGTAACAGCCTTAGCTGATGCAGAAGTTGAGTATGCTGATAAGGAATCTCCTTCAATATTTGTTGCCTTTGAAGTAATTGATAGAGATAGATTTTCTGTTAAAAATGAACCTTTATATATTGTTATATGGACAACAACTCCCTGGACATTACCTGCAAATTTAGCATTAGCTGTTCATCCAGATTTTGATTATGTCGGAGTTAAAAGTTCAAAGGGAATACTTGTAATAGTTAAGGAAGCAATTAAAAACTTAAAAGACAAAATTGATATTGATGAAACACCATTGTTTGAGATCAAAGGTTCAAAACTTGAAGGCATAAAAGCTAAACATCCATTTATTGACAGAGTATCAAAAGTCGTGGTTGCTGATTTTGTTGAAACAGGTGAAGGCACAGGAGTAGTCCATATAGCACCTGGACATGGAGATGAAGACTATGAGGTTGGATTAAAATATGGTTTTGATATTTATGCACCTGTTGATGATAAAGGCAGATTTACAGAGGATGTTCCTTATTTTGCAGGAGAAAATGTTTTTAAAGCAAATAAAGCAATAATAGAGCATATGAAAGAAAATGGCTCATTAATCTGGGAAGGGAAAATTACCCATTCTTATCCGCATTGCTGGAGATGTAAAAAACCTATAATTTTCAGAGCAACAACTCAGTGGTTTATTTCAATGAGTCATAAAGACCTTCGCCATCGTGCTCTTCAGGAAATAGATAAAGTAAGATGGATTCCTTCATGGGGGAGAGAGAGAATTTACTCAATGGTGGAGAGAAGACCTGATTGGTGTCTCTCCCGTCAGAGAGCATGGGGAGTGCCGATTACTTTATTTGTTTGTAAAAAATGTGGAAGTATAATTAAAGAGGAAGAACTTTTTGATAAAATATATGCTTTTGTTGAAAAAGAAGGTTCTGATGTATGGTTTAAACTAAATCTTCATGATTTACTTCCTGATTACTCATGCCCAGAGTGTGGTTCAAGGGATTTTGATAAAGAAAAAGATATTCTTGATGTATGGTTTGATTCAGGGGTAAGCCATGCAGCAGTTCTTGAGAGAGACCCGAGACTTAGTTGGCCTGCTGACATGTATCTTGAAGGAAGTGATCAGCACAGGGGATGGTTTCAAAGTTCTTTAATAGCTTCTCTTGGTAATAAAGGAAAAGCTCCCTACAAAATTGTTCTTACTCATGGATTTACAGTTGATGGGCAAGGAAGAAAAATGTCAAAATCTCTTGGGAATGTAATATCTCCACAGGAAATTATAAAATCCAACGGAGCTGATATTGTAAGACTTTGGGTTTCAGCAGAAGATTACAGAGATGATATAAAGCTTTCACAGGAAATTTTGCAAAGGCTTACAGAGGCTTATAGAAAGATAAGAAATACTTTAAGATATCTGCTTGGTAATATTTATGATTATGATGCTAAAGACTACACAGACCAACTTCTGGAGATAGACAGATGGGCAATGATGCGACTTCAAAAATTAATTGGGAAAGTAAGGCTTGCATATGAAAATTTTGAATTTCATCAAGTCTTTCACGCGATATATAACTTTTGCGTTACTGACATGAGTGCCTTTTATCTTGATATTTTAAAAGACAGACTTTATACATTTAAATCTGACTCACCAGAAAGAAGAGCAGCACAATGGGTTTTATATAATATTGCTGATTCTTTAATTAAGTTAATCGCTCCAATTCTTTCATTTACAGCAGAGGAGGCATGGCAACATCTTCCATTTAAGAAAACTGAAAGCGTATTCTTAGATAGGATGCCAGAGATAGAAGAAAGTTTTATAGATGAAGAACTACAGTTAAAATGGGAAAAATTGATTGAGATAAGGGATGAAGTTAATAAAGCTCTTGAGATTAAAAGGCAGGAAAAATTCATAGGAAACTCCCTTGAAGCAAAAGTAATACTTTCCGTTAATGCGGAATTGAAGAAATTTTTAAGCCCCTATTATGATTTCCTACCAACGCTTTTTATTGTTTCTCAGGTAAAATTGAGTGATTTAGAATCTAAGGATACTGAATTTACTGTTACTATAGATAAAGCTGAAGGGCAGAAATGTCAAAGATGTTGGAATTACTCTCCAATGGTTGGAAAACTTGAAATTCCTGATTTATGCCCGCGATGTTATCATGTCATTAAAGCTTTATAAAACTTCTATATCAATTTTTCTAATTCTTTTGATTGACCAGATTACAAAATATCTTGCTATTAAATTTCTATCTCCTGATGGAATAGTGAAGCTATTACCTTTTTTAAATTTAGTTTATGTTGAAAATACAGGCACTGCTTTTGGAATGTTTAAATTTCTCGGTTCAGGATTTTTTATAATTATAGCTTTAGTAGTTACAGGGTTTCTTGTTTATATGTATTTCAAAGACACTCAAAACTGGTTTATTTATTCTCTTATAATTGCAGGAGCATTAGGGAATATCATTGATAGGCTGATTTATGGGTATGTTATAGATTTTATAGACCTTCATCTGAAAAATCTTCACTGGCCAGCCTTTAATGTAGCTGATTCAGCTATAAGTATAGGAATTGTTCTTTTTCTCTACAAGAACTTGAAAAAATGAAAATTTTTACTTACTCTGAAAAGGAAACAAAAATTTTAGGAAAAATGATAGGAAGTTTTGTGCAAAAACAAGGAATTAATGTTATAGCTCTTTACGGAGAGATGGGAACAGGGAAAACTGTTTTGACAAAAGGAATTGCTTCAGCATTTGGTATAGAGGAGAAAGATATAGCAAGCTCAAGTTTTGTAATAGTATCTCATTATCCAGAAGCTAATTTTTATCATATTGACCTTTACAGGCTTGATAATGTAAAAGAAGAAGAGATTGATTTATGGGAGTATTTTGAACTCGGCACATGTGTTATAGAATGGGCTCAAAGCATTAATGAGTTGCCTGAAAATGCATTAAAGATTACAATAGATTTAGTTGATGAAACAACAAGAGTTTTTGAGATGGAGATTTAAATGTTTAAGAAACTCTCAATTCTTTATAAGGAAAATGACAATTCAGCTCTGGAAACAGCCATTAAAGTTCAGGATTGGCTGAAAAATAAAGGCACTGAATGCATAGTTTTTCACTCTGTAGGAATCTTTTCCAGTTTTAATCATTCTGAAATAATGGCAATCCAAAATTCTGATGCGGTAGTAGTTCTTGGAGGAGATGGGACCATGTTATCTGCCTCCAGACTCATTGGTGGAAAAAAAATTCCAATAATCGGAATAAACATGGGAAAGCTTGGATTTATCACAGAGATTCCAAAAAGTGATTTATTTGATAGCTTAGAACAAATATTTTCAGGTCATTATGAAATAGAAGAAAGAAGCATGATAAATGCTCAGATTTTCAGAGATGAACAGGTAATAAATGAATATCTTGGACTTAATGACCTTGTAATCGGGAAAGGTATAATGGCAAAGATTTCAGATTTTGGTTTAATTATAAACGATGTTTATGTATCAACAATAAAGGCTGATGGTATAATAGTATCTACGCCAACTGGTTCAACAGCTTACAATCTTTCAGCAGGAGGACCTATATTGTATCCAACATTAAAGGGATTAGTATTTACAACGATATGTCCTCATACTCTCAGTGTCAGGCCTTTGGTTCTCCCTGACCATTTTACAATTGATATAATTATATCATCACATGTCAGAGATATATTTTTGACAATAGATGGGCAAATCGGACTTCCTTTACAGAAAAATGATAGGGTTAGATGTAGAATAGCTAATGAAAAAACCTATCTTATCGCACCTTTAGGTAGAGATTATTTCAGAGTTCTAAGAGAGAAGCTAAGATGGGGAGAGAGATAAATAATATAGTTGAGATTCTGAATTTTTATAAAACTCTTGGATTTAATGAGTTGCCTCAGGGGTTTATTCAGTCATTATTTGGGCAAAACTGTGTATCTGCTTCACCTTTGCATTATAATGAGTCCTCTAAAAACGTGAAGTCACTTATGGAGATTTTGAATGAAGAAATTAAGAAATGTAAAAAATGTCCATTGAGTAACTCAAGAAAAAATCCTGTATGCGGAGAAGGTAATATTAATGCAAAACTTATGTTTGTTGGTGAAGCCCCAGGGGTTGATGAGGATTTACAAGGAAGACCTTTTGTTGGGGAAGCAGGGAAACTTTTAACAAGCCTTATAGAGAAGATGGGTTTTAAGAGAGAAGATGTTTATATAACTAATACTGTTAAATGTCATCCTCCAATGAATAGAGATCCTTTTGAAAGTGAAATATCTACATGCTTTGATTATCTAAAAAGAGAGATAGAGATAATATCTCCTCAAGTTATTATCAGTCTTGGTAAAGTGGCAACCTATACATTAATGGGCATGAATGGGAAGCTTAAAGATTTACATATATCTAAACTACGAGGCAAGGTATTCCCCTACAATCAAATTCCTGTTATTCCTACATTTCATCCAGCTTATTTGCTTAGAAACAAAAAAGATAAATGGCTTACATGGGAAGATGCGCAGGAAGCTTTAAGGAGGCTTAGATGAAGGTTCTATGGGCGCCATGGAGAATTGAATACATATTGGGGCATAAAGAAAAAGGATGTATATTCTGTGACAAACCAAAAGAAGACAAAGACAGGGATAATTTAATTCTTTACAGAGGCAAACTTTCCTTTATTATTATGAATAAATATCCTTACAGTTCAGGACATCTTATGGTTGTTCCTTACAGACATGTGCATAGCCTTGAAGAACTAAAAGTAGAAGAACTTACAGAATGTATGGTTCTTACTGTTAAATGCTTGAAATGTTTGAAAAAGGTGCTTCATCCAGATGGATTTAATATAGGACTTAATATAGGAGTGGTTGCTTCTGCAAGTATTGATGAACATCTTCACTGGCACATTGTACCAAGATGGGCAGGAGATGTGGGATTTATGACCATACTTGAGGATGTGCGAGTAGTTCCAGAGCATATCCTTGTAACTTATGATAAACTCTATCCATGTTTTAAGGGGGAAGGATAATGGAAATAGAAGACAAAATAAGGAAAGCTTATGAAGAATCAGTCAGGGTTAAAGAGCAATTTTTTAGAGAAAATATTAGTTTAATTAAAGAAGTTGCTGAGATTATTGCAAAGTCTCTTAATGAAGGTGGTAAAATTTTGATTTTTGGAAATGGCGGTAGTGCTACAGATGCATCTCATATAGCAGCAGAGTTTGTTAATAGATTTAAAAGAGAAAGACCTGGATTGCCTGCAATTGCTTTAAATACAGATATGGCTGTGCTTACAGCAATAGCAAATGATTATGACTATTCTGAGATTTTTGCAAAGCAGGTTAAAGCATTGGGAGAATCTGGAGATATTGTAATCGGAATTAGCACATCTGGTTCATCAAGAAATGTTATTAAGGCAATTGAGGTAGCTAAAAAAAGAGGGCTTAAATCTATAGCATTTACCAGTAAAAAGGGTGAAAAATTAATTTCAAAAGTTGACTATGCATTTGCAGTTCCATCAGAGGATACTCCAAGAATTCAGGAAACTCATATTACACTTGGACATATTTTATGTGAACTTGTGGAAGATATACTATTTGAGATTCCAGCAGCTAAAAAGAAACTCAAACAATGACAGTTATAGGCATTGACCCAGGTAGCAGACATTTTGGATATGGAATTGTAGATGCTAAACAGATGAAATTAATCCATGCTAATACGATTAATCTTTCCCATGATATCAGTCTGCCTTATAGACTCAAATCTATTTATGAAATTCTTTTGAGCATGGTTGAAAAGTATTCTCCTGATGAAATGGCAGTAGAAAAAATATTTGTTGGCAAAAAGATTACTTCTTCATTTGTTCTTGGATATGCAAGAGCAATAGCTTTTTTAGTGGCAGCTCAAAAAGAGATTCCTGTTTATGAATATAGTTCTACTGAAATAAAAAAAGCACTAACAGGCTATGGAAGAGCGCATAAGGTTCAAGTTAAAAGCATGGTTTATAATTTTTTACATATTGATAAAAAGATTTCTTATGACTGTGCAGATGCTTTAGCTGTTGCTATATGTCATATTAATTCAAAAGCCTCCTTTTTTATGTAAAATTATAATAAATGGTATAATATTATCAATGAAATTAACGCTAAGACTTATTATTTCTTTATTTATCGGTATTACATTAGTTGTGGCAGTCTTTTCATATATTCAGATAAAAGATGAAAAAAACAGACTTGAAGCAGATATTGAACGAAAAGGTATAATACTTGGAGAAAGTCTTAAAGACTCCATATTGATGTTTCTTGAAACAGGGCAGACAGAAAAATTAAATCGCTTAGTAGAAAAATTTGGTGATAGAGAAAGACTAAAAGGAATTGCTGTATTTGATTCTTCAGGAAATATTATTGCCTCAAATCCTTTTATTAAGGCTCATTTTTCTAAAACACCTATTGAGGTTGTAAATGTTGTTGTGGAGAAAATTCCAAAATCTAAGTTTATAAAAATTGATAAAGAAAAATATTACTTATATGTAATACCAATTTTTTCAGAGACTTTTGAGGAAAAGTTAATTGGAATAATAGCTCTTGTACAGGATTCTTCATATATTGATATAAGGCTTAAAGAGATGTGGAAACACAATATAATTCGTTTGTTTGCATTGACTATTTCAATTGTAGCAATCTCACTACTTGTGATTAAATGGAATGTTACAGGACCTATTGCTCGTATGGCTGAGTGGCTGAAGGAATTAAGAACAGGAAAAATAAAAAATCCTTCTTTTAACATGCCTGTCAAAGGAGATGTTCTTGCCCCTTTAGTAAAAGAAGTAACAACTCTTATTAAAACGCTCTCAATGGTAAGAGCAAAATCTGAAGAAGAAGAAAAACTAAGAACAGCTATAGATTCCCTATGGACAGCGGAAAGACTTAAAGAGTTTATAAGAGAAAAATTGGAAGATAAAAAACTTTTTCTTGTTTCAAATAGAGAACCCTATATGCATATAAGAGATGGAGAAAATATAAAATGTATTATTCCTCCTGGAGGACTTGTTACAGCTCTTGATCCTGTAATGAGAGCCTGTGAGGGAGTTTGGATTGCACACGGAGCAGGTGATGCTGACAAGGAAGTTGTTGATAGAGACTCTAAAATAAGAGTACCGCCTGAGAAACCTTCTTATACTTTAAAGAGAGTATGGCTTACAAAAGAAGAAGAAAAAAGATACTATTATGGATTTTCCAATGAAGGACTGTGGCCTCTTTGTCATATAACCTATGTGAGACCTGTTTTCAGAAAAGATGACTGGATAGAGTATCAAAAGGTAAATGAAAAATTTGCTAATGCATTGCTTGATGAAATAAGACATGAAGAGTCTCCTCTTGTTATTGTTCAGGATTATCATCTTGCATTGGTTCCAATGTTAATAAAGTTAAAAAAACCTGATGCAAAAATTGCACTTTTCTGGCATATTCCATGGCCTAATCCTGAGGTATTTGGGATATGTCCATGGGCAAGAGAAATACTTATAGGTATGCTTGGGGCAGACCTGATAGGCTTTCATATTCAGTTTTACTGCAATAATTTTCTTGACAGTGTTGATAAATTTCTTGAATCAAAGATAGATTGGGAACATTTTTCAATAGAAAGAAGAGGACATATAACTAATGTAAAACCATTTCCTATAAGTGTAAGTATAAATGAATTTGCTGAGAATTTTGGGAATAAAGATGAAATGAGAAAAAAACTTTTTAAGGAGTTTGGAGTAAAAGCAGAATTTATAGGTGTTGGAGTTGACAGAATTGATTACACAAAGGGTATTCTTGAAAGATTTCTCGGTATTGAAAAATTTTTAGAAAAATATCCACAATTCATAGGTAAATTCAGTTTTATACAGTTTGGCTCACCAAGTAGAACTTATATAAAACAATACAGGGAGATTATGGAGGCAGTTGAAGAAGTTGCAGATAGAGTCAACTGGAAGTTTCAAAACAGTAACTATAAACCTATAGTATTTCTTAAAGGACATCATCCCCATTCAAAGATTATTCCATTTTATAAAATTGCTGATCTGTGCATGGTAACATCACTTCATGATGGGATGAATCTTGTCGCAAAGGAGTTTATTGCATCCAAAGATGATGATAGTGGTGTTCTTATTTTAAGCCAG